>OGOS01000218.1_pt1 | contig 49285 bp, 35 predicted proteins | sample 1552701 | NCBI WGS metagenome assembly OGOS01 (sample SAMEA2580128, study PRJEB22360) | human gut metagenome | biome: human gut; feature: human-associated habitat; material: faeces | place: Denmark | collected 2008/2010
GTTAATTGATAAGATTGTTTACAAAGCGAATATTTTAGGAATCAATGTTGTTATTCATGAAGAATCCTATACATCAAAGATAGATCATCTTGCTTTTGAACCTCTTAAAAAACAAGATACTTACCTTGGTAAAAGAAAGAAACGTGGATTATTCCAAAGTTCTGTTGGTAAATTAATTAATTCAGATATTAATGGAGCAATTGGAATAGCAAGAAAAGTAATCGGTGATTCTTTTATTGAAAAGATAATCGATAGTGGGTTTGTGTTTAATCCTGTTAGGTTGAATATTTTGTAATAGAAGATTGAATCTAATGAATAAAATGGGTAATTTTAATAACATTACTAATGGTGAATTTGTATCAAGAGTCGTAAACGGTATTCATGCCCTTGACAAAGATTCGCATGTTAGTCGGAGATGGATATTGAATATCGGTAGAACTAAAGCCGAATCTTATACAGCCCAGAGGTGGGATGATGGAACGTTACTTGGCGACCACCGGCTCCTAACTTACGTTACTTGCCTGGAGATGATTGAAGTTGATAAAATAGTTTGCTGCGATGCCGAATTTGCGTTATGTAATACTTTGATGCGGTCAAAGCATAAGCTTCCAGGACTTCTTTATTCTGCCCTTAGACCGGCTATTACTAAGGTGACTAACGTAGATAACACCATATTTTTTAAGTTTGCTGAAATAAAGTCGTATCGTAATGAACAAAAAAGACCGTATGCTAAATACGTTAAAGAACGGCGTCCTTTTTATTATGTAGAAAACGACTATATTTATATACCGGATTTCCATATAGAGCTTATTAACGTAGAGTTCTTTACAACAAGAAGAAAGAAGGCTCTGGAGTTAATGGCTTGTGATCCTACACCTAAAGGGTGCGAGTCTGAATGGGAATACGAATTTATCTGTCCTATCAAGCTAATTGAGTACGTGGTAGCAGAGACGATAAAGGAAGTAGCGTTCAGGCTACAGATTCCTGTTGATGAAAATCCGAATCTTGATTCCAATCAGAAAAGTCAAATTGTTCAGTGATTTTTTTTATTGGGCACCCGGCCATAGCTATGTAGCCACGACTGGGTGTTTTTTTTTGTACTATTTCAATGCAAGAACAGGGTTTCCCCATTTTCTTTTCCATTTATCTCCGAGGTAATTTATCAAAGAATTGTAATCTTTGATAAAACCGTCATCAATAACAGAGGCTATGACGTTCTCTATAGCTATTATGTCATTGAGCTCATCTTTGCTGGCAGTATTCCTTATCCCATCTTCGTGTTTATTAAAAACAATGAAATTAATAGCTTTAGCAACTCTCTTTATATTGTCTTTCAAGTCATTCTTGTTTGGAACTATTTTGCTTATTGCGCTACACATCCTAACGTATGCATCGCCGGCTTCGTTCCGGTTTTCTATCAAACCATCTGTGAGCCAAATGACAACCTCTGCGTAAATTTCTGGATCCATCTCTAATGCAATCATAACAAACAGATATGGATTGACAAACCATTTTTGATCTACTCCTTTTCCTTTTTTGTAGGCAAGGTCTAATTTACCAAGATCCATTACACTGCTGATATTCAGGATATTATCTTTGAGTCCGAGATTTCTCCTACTCAATAAGTCCCTGTCATTCAACTTATTAAAAAGCTCGAAACATCTCTCCCTAAAAGAAGAAGTTAGCATTATTTCGTTAATCCATCTTTCTTTTAACCCTTTTTCTTTTCTTTTTTTGTTCATGGCCGATACGGCGTCTGTTATACATATGTAACCATCTTTAGACATAACAGACACGTTCATTCCTAACAAAACTCGATCTTTTGATTGTAAAACAACATTTGATTTCATAACTTTACTACGATTTTAATTTTGTAAAATATAAGTCTACCTGTCCGTGAGGATCGGTAGACTTTGCAAATATAGAATAGTATTTTGACGCAACAATATATTCTAATGTTAATTATCTGAAATGTATAATTTTAATTTTTGAATTATGAAAAGAACATCAATACAATCACCGTATTTTGCAGCTTACTACCATCGTCTTATGAAGAGAAAGAATGGTTTTAAGAAAGGCATGATAAGAGACAGAGGAGAGATTTTAAGACTGTTGTCTATTATATGGAAAACCGTATCAGAACATTATGTGGAAGCTGATGCCGGTGTTTACGTAGATAACGTAGGATACTTATGCCATGTGCTTATACCGGGGCAGCGCTTTGCCGTCAGGCGGGACCTGGACATCGTGAGCAGGCTCGGCACCAACGGCTACCTCTACAACCACCTGGTTATGGATTTCGCAGACTCCAAAAGATATTACCATTTTGTAATACAAGATAGCTTGAAAAAGAAGTTGAGGGTTAAAATGAATAAAGGATGGAGATACCGATTTATGTACAATGAAATACTTGCTAAAAGAAGGGTGTTTAAAGATTTTCAGATTAAGAGAGTTTTCGAAGATAAAGAATTAGGACATAGAAAGTCGTAGAAAAAAAGTAGCGATCACCCTTTGTAGATACAGGATAATCGCTACTTTTGCATATCCGTCTACCTTCTCAGGCTGGCGGATATAAAAAATCATTCCTATTATGGGAACAAAGGTAAACAATTTTCAAAACAATGCGAAGGATAGTAACATTATTTTGACGTCAGAATCCAACGAAATGGATTTATCTGTAAAATTATCTAAAATTTTTAGCTATAATGGCCATAATGTTTCTTTTATAAAAACTTCTTATGGTATATTATTAAATGCCACACAGATGGCAAAAGCATTCAATAAGAAACCTGCCGAGTATCTAAGGTTGCCGTCTGTAAATCAATTAATTAAGTCAATGGTGGGATTTTCCCACATTTCTGAGAATCAGATAGTTACAACTATGCTTGGAAGTCCTGAAAATGGAGGAGGTACATGGATGTTTGAAGATCTCGCCATAGATTTTGCGAGATGGTTGGATACTGATTTTAGATTATGGTGTAACTCGAAGATAAAAGAATTTTTAACATCAAACTTGGTTTCTATTCCAAATTTTACTGATCCGGCAGAAGCAGCCGAAGAATGGGCTAAGCAGTATCGTAGAGCTCAGCAAGCGGAATCCATTGCTTTGGCTGAACATAAAAGGGCGGAGCAAGAAAGAATGGAAAAAGAAATAGCTGTAAATACGTTAGAAGAAAAGAAAGGGGATATAGAGTTTTCTGAGTCATTTAAAAAGGTGGATCATGAAAACATGTGGCTAATCAGAGATGTGGCGAAGAAGCTTGAGCAGAATGGAATCATCATCGCAGAAAAGAATCTTCGTTTGTTTCTTGAGGAAGTCAAGTTTATGTTCAGAAATGGGCAGGGTAGATGGGAGTTATACAGTGATATTGTCAAAAATAAGTTTGGGTGATTATATACAACTTTACACCAACAATGTTGTAAAACATAAAGTGAAATAGTACGTATCTTATTTTAATCACATAATTTTGTATTATTAAACCGATAAGACAATGATCAAAGGTTACAAATATAGATTAGATCCTACTCCGGAACAGATTGTCCAAATGGAGAAAACATTTGGCTGTTGTAGGTATGTCTATAATTGGGCTCTTGATTTGAAAATTAAAACTTATCAGGGTGAAAAACGATCTATGTCAGCGGTTGACTTATGCAAGCAGCTAACGTTACTTAAAAAAGATGAGAACCATCTTTGGCTAAATGAAGTATCAAATGAGTGCTTGCAACAATCTATCCGCTGTATGGATAGTGCTTTCACCAAATTCTTTAGAGAACACACCGGTTTCCCCAAATTCAAATCCAAGCATAGGAATAAAAATGTTTTTAAGAATGTTAATTCTGTTAAGTTTGATTTTGAAAACAACAGAGTTAAGATTCCTATCATTGGTTGGATAAAGTTCTTTGCCAATCGGTCTTTTGAAGGAAAGATTGGTACGATAACAATATCCAAATCATCAACTGGTAAGTTCTATGCAAGCGTTTTAGTAGATGACGGGATTCCTAATCTTGACAAGTTTATTATTGATTCCGATACGACAGTAGGAATCGATGTAGGGATTAAGGATTACGCTGTCTTATCCAACGGCCAGGTTTTCGGTAATCCGAAACATTTAGAGTCTGCGCAGAAAAGATTAGGATGCTTGCAAAGAAGGATGTCTCGCAAAAAAGGAAGGAAGCAACCGATATAAGAAGGCAAAGCATGATGTTGCTGTTTGTCACGAACGGATTCGAAATCGTAGACAGGATTTCTTACATAAGGTCAGTAAGAAGATAGTAAGTGAGAACCAAACTATTATCATCGAAGACCTTAATGTAGGAGGTATGTTGAAAAATCATTGCCTTGCTAAAGGTATTGCTTCTGCATCATGGGGCGAGTTCTTCAGGATGCTGCAATATAAATCGGATTGGCGCGGTACGAATTTAATTCGGATAGGAAGATTCGAGCCAAGTTCTAAGATGTGCGGATGTGGGTACATACATCGTGATCTTAAGTTATCGGATCGTATTTGGACTTGTCCTGAATGTGGTGCCGTCAATGATCGCGATTTACTTGCGGCTAATAACATTAAAAAATTTGGGTTAGAAAAGCAGAATCTTCTAACCCAAGAAAATATTAACAAGACACCGGTGGTGAACCGGGAAGGGGACGTGGAGTTGTCGACATTGGTCGGAGCGGTGAAACGTCAAAATGTACTGGTTTAAACTAGTATATAATCACCTAAGTTTGGTGTTTATAGATCATATTTTGTTGACAAATATTCTGGGGAAAGAGTTAATCAGCAAACCATCTACATGACTGGTGCCGGATATGAAGTCACACTTAAGGGGATAAAGGAAAAGTGTAGGAGCCTTTTCTTGAAGTACGGCAAGTTTGAAGATCCTAACTTTTGAAAACACAAAATAGGGCGTTATACATATTATTTATATCTTTGTGGAGGTCAGGTTCGTTTCCTGTCCTCCATTTTTTTTAAGAGATGACAGTCGAAAATTATATCATAGAGTTAAAATCGTCTTTAAGATCATTTGACAAGCGTGATCTGATAGATGAGGTATCCATCTACAAATGGGTAGAAATTGCCCTGAAGAAGTTTGGAGGCGATATTACTATGCGCAAAGAAGCGGTAGTGGATGTCAAGCGAGGGCAGGCTCGTATGCCTGGTGATTACTTTGATCTTATTCTGGCTTTTAAATGCGATTTTAAAGGATATGAGGTTCCGGAAGGTGACAAGGTGATATCAGAACTTCAAAATACAATAGCTTGGAAAGAACGTACCGAAAGAAGTTATAGGTGGTGTTCTTGCGATGAATGTTGTAAAGACGAATGCGAGAAAGTGATAGTTGAAAAATTTTATATCAATGTTCATGATCGCGATCATGAAGTTCGTTGCTATTATGACCGGCCGGTAATGTTAGGTCTTGCTAAGCCTATGCTTCGTGATTCTTGTTTGAGTAAATGCCGGAATAAAGTAATAAAGGATAGTCCGTATGAGATAAATATCGTAAACGGATTCCTGTATGCTAATTTCGATGGTCCTATTTACATGCAGTACCGGTCTCTTCCTTTTGACGGAGAATCTAACATAATCATACCAGACACGCCGCAGGGTCTGGTCCTGGATTATGTCGATAATTTTGTGAAGATGAGATTCTTTGAGGAACTGATGTATAATGGAGAAGCACAAGGAGCAGCCGATTTGTTCAAGTTGTATGCACAGCAAGATTTGGTTAAGCTGAAAAATGCTAAGACCGAACTTAAGATGATGGGTATGACATTGAAAGGCATGTACGAACCTCTTAGACGGCGCCGTGCTGAGTTTGAGATATATACTAAGGCGTATCCTGTAATCGATAATATACTTAAATTGGTATGACAGAAGTCGTTATATTCATATACTTGCTTGGTGTTATTGCGTCTATGATTGTTTGGTCAATCAGGCAATTTAAAGGAGATGCGAGTTTGGTAGAGACAATGTACTGCCCGATAGTATTTTTGTTGAGTTGGATATACGTATTCGAAATATTTAAAATGAGATAAAATGTTAGAAGTTAGTGCAAGCGAAATAGTAACCGCCGACAAAATGAGAGGCGTGGGGCCGGCAAACATCCTTTTCACAGCCGGACCGAATCCGGTAGCCGAAGATCGCCGTGGTGTAGCTAAGGTAACGGCTGGTGGAGAGAGTAAGAATGTTACAATCACACAAGCTGCCGGCGAGCAGGTTGTTGTAATTCCTGAGTTCGATTATCTTGTTCTTAGATACGGATGGGAATCGGAAGACGGTTCCGATTTTGATACTGCAACCGGTTTTACTAACACAGGCATATCAAATGTGGATAACAAGTACGTTGGATGGAGTAAGCAGTGGGCCACCACCCAACAACAGGTAGGTGATTACCTTGTTTATGGTGGTGATAACATGCAGTCCGGTCTTGAAGGGGCACTTATTAAGATGAAGACCTTGCTATCAGCGCCGGGCATGGACGAGTCAGAACCTAATATCAATGCTGATATCTATGGTAATTGGTATGGGAATAGAGGGCGAGGAAATGTCGTTGTGTCTTTTACAGCCTACCTTGGAGGAGAGATGGTTAAACAAGGATTTAACTTCATTAACGAAGGTGGTGAGGAGGTTTACTCTGACAGCATCACTACCAACGTTTCGGCTCATGGTGAAACCAATTACCAAAATATAAAAGGTTTGTACACTAAGATGGGTACGATGGTTTATAATAAGGAAAAGCGTGATTGTGTTATTGTTATAGGTTAAGACATGGAAAGCCTTTGGAATAAATACAATAAGATCAAGGAGGTGTTTTACCGAGATTTCGTTTACGATTCCAGTTACACAGAGCAGGCCTCGTGCATCCCACTGTCGTCGGTGAAGGACGGGGTAGGCTGGGTCGGCGACGGAACCATTAACCTGGCTCAGTATCTCCAGTTCCTATACACGGAAATAATTCTTGGCAATAAGACAGAAGATGATGTTCGTAATGCCATACTGGTACTTACTCGCCTTGCCGATACTACTTATGATCTATTTTTTAATAGTAACAAAGGTATTTATTTCAAATTCGAAAAAGGATTTTTCTTAAGAGACGATATCCATAGCGAAGATGCCGATAAGTTCGGTCTTACTAAGATAAGTTCTGGATATACTAATGGTATAGAGTTAAAAGACGAAGATCCATGTTTCTCCCCATTTACTTCACAAGATCAGATCTGGAATCTGGCTCCGATATTAGCTTTCTTATCAGAAAAAGGATTTGAAGAAGCCGGGCAAGCAGGATACGATATTTTTGAGTACGTTATTAGAAACAGACACAAGATATACAATCCTTATTACAGCGCCTTGCTTCATCATTGGACATTTCTTCCTGATATGGACACCGATAAGGTTAAGCCGTGGGATAGGGTTAGTAATCGTAACAAGAATCTTAAATACAAAGTTAAGGTTAAGAGAGGAGCTAATAACTGGTATTTTTCTGGAGGGTTCAGATGGGCTTTTAAGAAGTTCGGAGGCGAGTGCAGTACATTCTGGCATTGCCTATGGTATAAACCATTTATATTTTTAGCAGATAGAGTATATCATCCATATGTATGTAAATGGTTTGGCATTAAAGTCAAAAATAATTCTTACTATTGTCTTGGATCCACAAATGAAAAATCATGGTACGGTCCTGGATTTAATAAGAGGCTGGTTAAGTTCTTTAATAAGTCTTTGGAAGGATCGGAGTTATTTATGCCTCATCTTGTCTTCTTGCAAGAAGCCGAATGCGTTGAAGGAGATAAACTCAGGGCCTTTTTAGATAAATGGGAATGGGATGGTGTTAATTCACCTATTGAGTTTTTGATATTGTGTAACTGGTACAAAATTAAATTCGGAAAATGAAAATCTATTACAATTCTAAGATAGCTAAGTTATTTACGTTCATTGACGGCTACAAAACAATTATGTTATTTGGAGCCGTATTTACCGAACGTGATAGTATATCATTGAGAACCGAATATCATGAGGAGGCGCATTGTAATCAGTATCATACGTTATTTTATTTTGGTATGTTTATATCATTGCTTACAATAGGATTGTGTCTCTTATTCGGTAATGCAGGATGGTGGATGTTATGGCTGTCCCTTATTCCAATATTTTTATACTATACATGGTATTTAATTGAGTACCTGATTAGGTTGTGCATATATCGCGATCATGATAAGGCATATCATAATATCGTATTCGAAAGAGAGGCTTTCGACTTAGAAAAGTATTGGAATAAGCATGATGTTTTGAGGAAGGAGTCGGAAGGGTTTAGTTTCCTCGGTTATTATAGGAAGGAGTATCATTATGAGTAGGAGAAGATATTTTGAGGAACAGAGATCTGGTAATGGAGCTATTTATCATTGTGTGGAAACAGAAATCGAGCCTGGAGATAGAATCAGATTATTTGATTTAATGAATAAAATCAAATCCGATACAATTAGCCAGGATAAGATAAATAGTGTACTGAATCAGCTTAGAGAAGGAACAGCCTTTAATATTCATACTCAGAGTCCAGTTTCTTTTTCGTTTTCAAGCACCTCTACCGGTTACGAACCAATGGCAATATGGATTAGATTTGACCATTATCCTGCTCCAAGTGAACAACAGGGTATTATATACAAGTTTCAGATAAATGATCAGAGGTACGTTTTTATGTTTTCTAATAGATACGATGGAATGAGAGATCTTATTAATAATGCAGATGAAGATGTTGATTGTGTTACTTCTGCAACAGAGAGTAGTATATATCACAATGATTCTTTTTATATATTTGTGTAAATTATGAGGAGGAGATTCGAATATAAAGACAGGGAGCTTGAAGACTTTCTTATAAGGTTTTATCCGGCTGGCAATTACACATGGATAGTTCCTGAAGGCTGTTTTTCCGTAGACGTCTTTTTAGTTGGTGGAGGTGGTAGTGGCAGCTCTGCCGGCGGTGGAGGTGGTTATACCAAGACCTTCAAATCTGATAACAAAGGCTGGAAAGACGGAGAAGCTATTGCTGTAAAACCTGGTCAATCTATTTCTATAACAGTAGGAAAAGGAGGAGCAAAGGTTTATCAAGCCGAACAAAATTCTCCTGGTAAGGATGGTGGTTATTCTCAATTCATGAGTTCGTCTTATAGAGCAAATGGAGGAAAGGGAGCTAATAAGTGGAGGGGATGAGATGGTGGTAGTGCCGGCAGTTCGTCATATACGCAAGATGGTGCTTCGGATGGTGGAGACACCAATGGAGAAGAGTATGGAGTAATCAAAGGTCAAGGTCATACTACCAGAGATTTTGGAGAATCCGGCGGTAAAAGAAATGCCGGTGGCGGAAGTGGAGAAACTAACACTGGGGTAGTATTCCAAGGAGGAATATCTGATTACAGTGAAGGATCTGGCACAGGGGGATCAACAAACGGATCTGGTAAAGGAGGATGAGGTTATGGCGGCGGATGAGGCGGCGTCAGATACTCTATGGTTTATGCCGGAGCCGGCGGTGATGGTACTGTGTTAATTAGGGGTAGAAGATATAAATCGTAAGTAGATGTTATGAGACGAAGATTTGAAAATGTTAATATGGCTATGGGTAATTGTTTCTCTCCTGTAATGGAAGGGAGTCAATTTCAATGGAATAATATTGTAGTTAATAGTCCAGTATATATAACTCCAATAAGAAGAAAGAAATTCAAGATAAGTTTTGGAGAATTTGATTTATCCAAAGTTTTGTCTAATGTATCATCTAATCGTGATATTATAATAAGAGATAAATCTGCATATACATTTCTATTGTTACTTCTGTCTGCTGATCATTCTAAATGCAGTTTGTTTAATAATCATCTAACAGTTAATACCCAGGATTTACCAAGATATATTTTTTACATTGATTCCGAACATGAGGAACTGTATTCATACAAAGACGGGGGTTTAGAAAGTAACGTGACGATAATGGATCCAGTTGATAATTATTTCTATAATTATATTGATATTCAAATAAGAAATTTCAATGATAATCCTATCCCCGATTTTTATGTAGGTGTGGTCGATAAAGTAGGAGACTGAAAATGTATTTCTTTTCTTCACCTACTTTAGAAATCCATGATTAAATCTCTTTTGCTATCTTTGTGACAAACAGTTATAAAATGGCAGCAGAAGATAACAGAAACATAGCGGTTCCTCAAACAGGCATGAATCGCGATCTGCATCCGTCGAGTCTTACGGATCAGCATTATACGTTTGCCTTGAATGCCAACATCGAATCCGAGGACGGTAATGTTGGGATGAGATCTAACGAGCACAGTAATCTTAAATGCATTGATTTCGATGGATTTAAGGTTATTGGTTACAAGAATGATCTTACTTCGGGCAATATCTATTTTTTTATAACAAATCCTGAAACAGGCGTATCTAAGATAACTTATTTCAAGCCTGAATCCGATACAAGTATCTTATCCGATTCCGATATAGAGTCTATGGTAGAAGGATCGGAGTCGTTGTGTTCTGGCATGAAGACCTTGCTGGAAGACAACGAGCAAGATCCGTGCCTTAAGTTCTCTATCTATCATCCTATAAAAACCATAGAAATAAAGACAGAGAAATGTGGGAAATGTATTTACTGGACTGACGATTACAATCCTCCCAGGTATGTTATTGTAGACAAGGCTCTGACTCCTGATGATGAAGGAGATATTTGGTATCATTATCATGGGTATAAGATATGCGATAAAGAATACGATAGGCGCAAGTTCATGCAGGAGAATGGCTGTTTTCTGGCATGTGAGAAACTTAGGGTGTTCCCGCTACTGGATCAGCCATGTGTAGAGCCGGTACAGATAGAGTACGGGGGCAGCCTACGCGCGGGCGTGTACCAGTTTGCTGTGGCTTTGTGCGATGAATTTGGCAACGAGAAAACTAACTATACTTCATTAACTAACCCTGTTCATGTATTTGATGAACAATATATTAGGATTAATGATGGTAAATGGGGAGAAAGGACTAATCTTGGTATAAGACTTAAGGTGTCTAATTTGGATAGGCAAGTTAGTCATTACAAGGTGGCTGTTATTCAAAACACTGTTGGATATAATGGTGAAACACAACCTGTAGTCGATTATTTCATAGAAGGTATTCATCCTATTACAGAGAAGACTATATACTATTATTCTGATCTTAATAATAAGAGGACAACATTTGAACATATTTCTTTAAAAAGAGCCATATATAATACATCGAGAGGAATAGTATCGGTTGGAAACCGTCTTTTGCAGTATGGTCTTACTGCTGAAAAAGAGTGGAATTTACAACCTGTAGTTTCTATTATGGGGCATTTCCTAAAATGGCAGGCATCGGTAGCCCACGAGGATCTGTATAAAGATGGTAATGCTTGTTCGTTGTATGTTGGATACATGAGGAATGAAGTATATCCTTTTTCTATATCATTTAAGACATCTACTGGTTATAAAACTCCAGCGTTTGTTCTTATTCCCCCGCCTTCTGATAAGGCAAGAGAGGAAATGAACAAAGACAGTATCCCATACCAGTCTATAAACGCATATGCTCCGGATTGTTCAGGAGTGGAAAGGAAATATGTATGGCAGTATAGCAATACGGCAGGAGATGGGATATTGATTGACGACGATGCGGTTGTTATAGATGAAGAACAGAAAGAGTGTAATAACCCGGCTACCGTAGGTCAAACTGTTATAGTGGAAAGCAATTTCGCTACTTTTAAAGGGAAATCAAGATTTATTATCGATTATGATGATATTGTAGGAACCCCTATAAATTATTTGTCTGAAAATATAGGTCTTGTAGCTTGTAATAATAAGGAGAATGGAAACAATGAAAGACAGATATGTGATATAGCTACCAAATATAGAGAAGACGGAACACAGGATTATATGGAGCCAATTGATCATATTAGGTTACCAGAAATGGAAGGAGACTGCGAAGTCCCTCATCGTCAAGAATCTATATTGTCAGCTCCAGTTCCTTTGATAACAGGTCTTGTGGAAGATTATATATATAAGGTTCTTAGTGAAATGGAACATGTCTCTACAGATTATCTATACACCACAGGAGGAGAGAATCAGAATAAGTATTCTGTGTTGTTTAACTATGAGACAATGGACTCTTTATCTGAATGGATGGAGGAAGCATTTTTTGGATATAGCGCTGGCAGCATATCAGGTGATGGCAATCAACATCTTTGTTCTGAGTTTTATCCATATTTACAACCTGGATCTGTTTTAAAAACTGTATCTGATGCTATATACGTATTAGATACCATGCCCTGTACATGTGGATGTTATATTGAGAGTTATTGTTCTGATCCTACTGTGTCAAGAACCGATTATAATAACTTTCAAAATTATAATTATCTTCTTGGAAGTTACATCCTTCATATAGATGGATGGAGTCAAAAGATAAATGGTGTAGGGGATTGGAGAGCCGGCAGATCTACCAGTACGGTCATAAACAATCAGTACAGATCTAAGAATGGTCCAAGATATTGTATTGAAAAATTCTGGCCTGAAGCTTCTGAGAAGTTGCAAGATATGATATATAAAAATTCGGATACTGGTATAGATGAAACTGATTGGAAATTTGAAGGGTATGTAAACAATGCTACATTTAACAATCCTACTGGGGATAAGCTTAATATTGGATTCGCATCTGAATTTGTAGTATGGAAATTTGTCAGGAATGTAATGACAAATGCCAGGTTTATCAGAATCAACAGACCAGAAGAGTGGGACATAGAAGGTTATAAAGATGAGAACAAAGTTCTTTATCTTGAAGCTCTTGGAAAGGTAGATGGCATAATGGATGCTGTGTCTACCAATTACGTTCGTGTTTCTTTTTGGAAGGATGTTGAAACATGGTCCCCTCTTGGAATAGTACCAGTTGAATTTGATAGACCTGAGTATGAATCATCTCATTCTGTTATTATTAACATAGCAAAACCAGCTTTCGGAGAAATAAATGAAGAGTTTTTTGATTCTATAGGTCAAAATTATTTTTATGTTACAATAGAATCTCCTATTGTGGCAGTTCCTTGGATAATGACGTTTAGACAAATTCAATTTTGTTCTTATAAAAATTATGATACCCCAGAAGAAGGGGAAGAAGAAGGGAAGAAGCCTTCCCGTGCTATTCTTGGAGTCGCTTTTGCTACGGGTAAAACCATATATCCTTATATTTTTGGTGTAAGAGAAAAAGAAATAAATAAGGTTGATTTGTCTGTTGATTCAATAACATTAAGATCAACAGTCGTATTTGCATCAAAATGTCAGACATGTGGAGATAGGCCCATCAATTGCAAGCCTCGTCCTTATAAATACGGAGATTTTGCATATTGGGAATCATCTGAGAAATATCCTGCTAATTTTGAACTTTATGATAGTAGTAGGATGAAAATAGACACAGGCAGATCTTATGATGATCCAAAAAAATCAGAAGCTTATTCTAATATTATGAATAAGTTAACAGAATATTATGGTGCTCCTTTGTCAGACAAAGATGGATTATCTTATTTCAAGGGCCATTCTTATGGAGGAGTAGATACTTCTACCGTATTTTGCCAACAACCTATACGTCATTACCGGTTCCCGGATAATAAGCATATACCTTTTATGAACAGTGATGAACGTGGATATGACATAGCTTCTGAAATATATCCGGTAGGTATTATGGTAGATGAGAACACCATACAAGTGTTTTTGGATTTTGCGGTGGATTCTGGTTTGATTACGCAACAACAAAGAGATACGATTGTAGGATATGAACTGTATCGTGGAGATAGGAGGCTAAATAGGTCAGTTGTGGCTTCAGGATTAGCCTATGATATGCTTAGATACATAGGAGACGATGGTAATGTAAATATCTATCCTAATTACCCATATAATGACCTATCACAAGATCAATATAATTATACGTCTGGCAAAAGAGACGAGTTTATATCCCATCCTTTCGACAAAGGAGGAAACGTGTGGTATTCATTCTGTTCGCCTGATATTTATTTCAACAAGCCCGAACTTCCAAATGAAGTATGTATAGACGGGTTTCAAAGAGGAATGTCTGTGGGCAGTTTCGTACCTGTCGAAGATCATCCAAAATGGACTATCTTAGGTCCTGCCGCATACACGATGGCTGCGTCACTTGCCGCAGTTGAATCAAGTGCCACAATAGCCGCTATGATAGCAGAAGAGCTTCAGATAAGGGCGCAGTCTGGATACATAGGAGGGTCGGCTGGTCTTACCGGAGGAGGATTCCTAACGAATTTAAGTGTGGCTATGCTGTTTTCTTCAATGGTGTCAACCATCAGTCAAACTCTTGCTAAGGGACCAATATTGTACGGTAAGTACCGTTATGATTGGCTTAATACGTTTATAAACAATGGACCAAGACGTAATCATGCATGGTATTATACTTCTGTAGGATTATATAATTCAATGATAGGTGTAACAGACCAGGATAAGTATGAACGAAATTTTGCTCGTGGTTTATCTTCTGTTAAGTACATGAAGTCCGGTGTATATCCTATGATGGATGCCAGTATGTCATCTAAATGGGGAACCGGTAAAAACGATAATGAGGGACGATTCTTATTTGTTAATAATATAGATCGTGAATCTTCGTTATTTTTATCATTTGGTGATCCAGGTGAAAAGGGAGATGGTAAATCGAAATATTTATTGGAATATCCGAACTATGTCTACAACTACGACAGTAGCCGTATAGATGATTCGGTTATTGCTGGAAGAGATGTTGTAGCAGGAAGAACATTCGAGCAATCCAAATCAGTTTCATACATCTGTTCTCCGTATATGAGGCTTATGCGATATAGGCCGGATCAATATGGTCAAATAGAAGATATAAAATGGATTTCCATAGGTGGATGTGGATTTTTCACTAATGAAAAGAAACTGATGTTCGGTGGCGATACGGTGATAACCAGGTTTTCGTTAAAGAGAAAATTCCCTATTTTTTATAATAGCGCTTTTGGTATTGGAGATATGATACCTTTCCCTTATATGGATTATAGAAATGTCGGATATCCTCGGTATTTTGTCAATTACGACACCGGGGAAGACGCTCTGGAGGTTACGGACAACGAACGTTTTAACAGTTGGACATCTTCTAATAAAGGACGATATCAGTTCTATCCTAATAGAAAAAGCTTATATGAGCTAAATGGTGATACGGCCGGCAAGTACGTTGATGGAAGATTTTACACATGGTTTTATGGTATTCCTCAATTCCTTGTAGAGTCTGAAATAAATTGTAATTTCAGATTAGAGGGACCTCAGCCCCATGAATTATTCTACCCAAAAGTAGGAGATTTTGTTTGGTGGACGCAGGAGAAGAACGTGTCTATACATAGGGATAATGATTACAAGATAAGTCCTATCTACTCATCAAGAATGACGTTGACGCCTAATGTATTGCCGGCAACATACGAACGTCGTTTTTATGATTGTGCTTACCAGCGACCTAATGGTGTTATATGGAGTAGGGCTGACGTATCTGAAAACAGTCAAACAGATCCGTGGCTAACGTACAAGCCTATGGACTATCATGAGTTCCCAACCGGTAATGGGAAACTTATTCACATGAAGCGTATTGAATCTGATCAGATTCTTGTCAGGTTCGAGGACCAGGTTTCGCTCCATAACGCCATAGACGTAATCAAGGAGCGCACCGCCCCAGGGCAGGCTGAGATGGGCACCGGCGGTCTGTTCGCGTCCCGGCCTCTGGAGTACAACACGACCGACCTCGGTTATTCTGGAACCCAGAGCACTGAAATAATTAGTTCAGAATTTGGTCATTTCTGGGTAGACACTAAAAGAGCACAGGTGTTTATGACCGATCCGAACGGGCGAAATCTCAAGGAACTTAGCGTAGGTATCAGACATTGGCTTAAGCGTCATCTTCCGTTTAAGATCCTTAGATACGGAATAACTAATATCTTAACTGGTACTGAGATAACAGAAGAAGATACGGATAATAAATTTATCGGTCTTGGTCTGTCTCTTGGGTGGGATAATAGGTATAAGAGGGTACTTATCACGAAAAAAGATTATATACCTGTTAAGAACCCGGCATATTATAAATATGATGGTGGAAAGTTCTTGTATAATGAAACAGAGGTGTTGTCAAACGATAAGGAAATATCCTTAAAAGACGAACAGTATTTCAAGGATGTGTCGTTCACTATCGGATATTCGTGTCTGAAGCAAGAATGGATATCGTATTACTCATTCTGCCCTGACTATTATATAGAGCAGCAGCAATATTTCCAGACAGGGATAAACTTCCCGGCGTCAGATGAAGAAGGTGGTTTATGGAGCCATTTGCTGACGAATAAGAGCTTCCAAACATTTTATGGAACAACATATCCATTTATATTAGAAGTTCCGATAAAAGAGAAATATAATGGCTCTACGCTGGCTTCTGTAGAATACGAGCTTGATGCAAGGAAATACGTCGATGATGTGAATTACACACTTGACAGAAAAGTGGGTTTGGATACGATAACTATCTACAACGACACAAATAACTCAGGCGAGATCCATCTTGTCCCTGAAGAAAAAAATAATCTTATGCAGCGAGTGCTGTATCCAAAGGTGGAAGGTAATTATACTGAGGTCTTGGATACTGAAGTTTATAGAAGGCATAAGTTGAATGATTTCTTTAACCGAGTTGATGATGATAGGTCGGGAACTCCAATATGGATAAAGGATGATAACGATATAAATAAGTCGGTTAATCCTGATGCTCTTAATTTTAGACGGTCATGGTTGGATAGGCTGAGAGGAAGCTGGATGCTTATGAGGATAAAAAAAGTTATCAGCAACAGGAAGATTATATTCCAGTGGTTAATTTCGGAAGATAAGATTAAGAATAGATGATAACTCATTACCCGATAGCTTACTAAGAATAATGCCATCGGGTAATTTATATAAAACAGATTGCTATGAAACAGGTATCGTATAAAAATGACATATATCCTTACAATATAAGGGTATTGCTTGGGGCAGATGAAGAGTATATAGTTAAGACGTTCGCCAACCTGGAAGTAGAAGATCAGAGCTGGGAGGGGTGGACTGATGATTATGGTGGCAGAACTATTTTCGTAGGAAACCGAACCAATCACAGGAAAGAAATATGTTTCTTGTTTCATTCACTGTCTAATATGGATGTTAGAACCATAGGACACGAATGTCTGCACGGTCTTTCCCTTTATTGTAAGTATCTTAATATTAACTACAGTTTTGACGCCGGAGAAGATGAGCACGCTGCCTATCTAATGGGATGGTTGGTTGACAAGGTTTGTGATGCTTACCACAAATTTAAGAAGGAGGAAGAAAAATGAAAGAAAAAGAATTTGATTTTGTGATATATCCACTAAAGTTGATTATCACCATAGGGTTAGATTACAAAACATTGTGTGATCGTTTTGAGAATGCAGAATTGGATCATGAAGGAGAATGGGGAGATGAAGGCGATTTAGATTCAGAAGTCTCTTTTATGAATCTTGTTCGTGATAAGGGAGATGATAGAGCTTTTAAGTTATTATGGAATTTTCAAAGTGAGAATGATATGACTATACAAAACATATGTCATGAATCATTTCATGCAGCTATGTCGGTATGCCAACATTGTAATATGTCTCTTGGCTTTAAGGTGGGAGAAGATGAACACGCAGCTTACATAGCCGGATTTGTTGGTAATTGCGCAGGTGAAATGTTTGGATTCTTAGAGGAAGAAAAAAATGGCAAAGAAGAATAAATCAGATTGGAAACCCTCAGAAAATATACTAAAATATTTGAAATCGTGGGAAAAGTTTGAGCCTGAATTATATGACGACAAGAAGGGGAATATAACAATCGGGTACGGATTTCATCTTCCTCATCTTCTTAAAAAATACAAGAATGGTATAACAGTAGAAGAGGCCGATAAGGAATTTGAAGGTGTAGTTAATACGTTTGTTCCGGAATTTATACGAAGAACTCCTAATTTCAAAAATCTAAACAATAATCAGAGAGATGCTTTGTTTAGCTTGTTTTACAATACAGGAGGACCAGAGTATTCTAAAAGCCCGATGCTTTTCAAATACCTTAAAGAAGGTGATTATGATAAGGCGGTGAAAGAAATAAATCACAATGAAAACGAGAAAGGTATGGGCGGCCAGAAGAAGCGCCGTGCCTTCGAGCGCCGGGTGTTCTCTACGCCGACAGACCAGCCCTGGACGGTGGATGATGACAGTAACTATGTCCTGATTGAAGACAAGCCTGTAGAGAACGAATCTATAGAAAAAGATACTAATGATTCAAAGTATGAAGACGCTCGTCATGTAGCCGCAAAATACGGTGATACAGGTTATGTAGGTAGAGGATATGACGGAGATAAGGTCAGGGTGTCTGATTCGAATATAAAATCAGTTGGTATATCCAATAACGCTGATCCTGATAAGTGGTATGAATCCGTTAATCCAATATTAGACACTGATCCTATTAGTTTAATAGCCGATTTTATTCCTACTGTGAAACGAATGTTGGATCCTAATAGGGAGCGATCAGGGGAAGATACAGCCACAGATTTTGAAGAAAAAATGTGGAAGGCTTACACTGATGGAGATATAAGTAGATTACCGGCGAGCAAGTATCGTTTTGATGACGATGATGATGATGCTCAGTATGTAGGATTGCCTCAAGAACAAGCTATTTTGATACAATCTTTATTAGATAAAGAGTATATGAACAACATGCTTGATGAGGCATATAAGGACGCTGATGAAAAAAGTAAACGAAAAATAAGAGATTATAAGAAGGTCCTTGATAAACTAAATAAAAATATATTTGAAAATCCAGGAAAATGGATTTTAGTAAATGAAGGTGTAAGTCCATTTAGAGAAGAGGTATATGGTGACAATTTTGAAAAAGTAAACGAAGCTTCCGGATTAGGTGCGTTGAAGAATTTCAGTGTAAGATGGGATCCGGATGCTGGTATGTTGGATGTGAAGGATGATTATGATTTTAGCCGAAAAAAGATAGCGGAAGACATCATACCGGAAAGGGATGTTCCTCTTAGAATAAGGGAACGCATCAAATACGATCCTAAGAAAGGTAGTGTTCTTCGAAATAATGACAAGGCTTTACCTAAAAGGTTTGTAAGGAAATACGAAGAAGGTGGTGTTGTAAATAAACAACGTGAAGCATACGAATACTTTACTAATAAGCGCGGCATGTCCAAGATACAGGCGCTTGCTATCATAGGTAATCTCATGGCTGAATCCGGTCTTAAAGATGACATATACGGAGACAACAGAACATCATACGGCATACAGCAATGGCATAATGAGCGTATGGATAAGCTATTCAAGCACGCCAAAAAGAAAGGTCATTCTACACCAACATTCAAAGACCAACTTGAGTTTTTAGCTGATGAATACGAAGGGAAAACCGGATATTCTAATTTCTTATACACAAGAAAAGGAAAAGAAGGACCAGGGTATTACAACTACAGCCGGCAGGACTTTATGAACGCCGATAACCTGAAAGATGCTGTAGTAGCTTGGAACCAAGGAGCAGGACGTCCTCATAAGAGTGTTATAAGAAACGATGACCGTTATAATTATGCTATGGAGGTTGCTAAAAATCTTGGTTTGGAAATTGAAGAAAATTCCGTATCTTCGTATGGTCAAATGGGATTCGGAGATGATGCTGAAATAGCAGCATCGGTAACACTTCCAGAGGTAGAAGTGGCAGCCGCCCTTCCTAACCCGGAAGTCCCGTCCCAGGAGAGACAGTCCGAGGAAGAGAGATTCCGTACATGGACTGAAACGTATGGTAAGGACATCATAAATCATTTACTGACGTTAGACGGGAAAAAGGATGGTGATGACAGTGATTACAGCATGATGTATAAACAGCATGAAAAAGAAAGCGAAGAGGATAAGAAAATGGCTTTGATTAATGCCGTGCTTCCCAATATTCAGCTTCGCATTAAAGGCGTCACCGATAATTAGAACAATATTATTTTATTTCCTCATATTAATAAAGCGAAGCCGGATTTGAGACTCGTTACACGGATACCGAAGGTTGAAGAACGTCATCAAGATAATCCGGCTTTTCTGTGCGATTTCGTGAAGGATGGAACTATCATCGCCTTTGTTTAACAGAACAGACCTACGTACTTCCACTGTCCTGACAGGCATGGACGCCCGTCTCGCCTACCAGCCTGCCTAATTCTCCACTGGCTACCTAATATAATTATTAACGTCACTCCATCACCTATCTCCCTTCAGTCGATAGGTTCAGTCGTTTTTAAATATTATAAGTTTTTTCGCATCGTTCCCTTCGGTCACGATACTCAATCTTTTAACACAATTAGGCAAACAATACAATAGACGAAAAAAGTAATTTGTCAATCCGTTCACTCACTTAACTCCCTTCGGTCGTTAAGTTCATTCACTGCAAACAATTATATGAATAAATGGTAAAGTATATAAAATAATATAAATAATATAATGAGTAAGATCATTAAAAATGGTCTTAATATTAAGGAAAACGGAGACTATTTATAGGCGTAGTTTTAATTCAAGATTTGTTGTCCCACTCCTGACGGTCAGACGGTTACGTTCAGGGTCATTTTCCCGTCTCTTATCCAAACCGTCATAAAATAAAAAACCTTGTATCCTATTTCTCTCAAACCGGATACAAGGCAGTGCATTTTCTTCTTTTTATGTAAAATCATATATTTGCACTAAAAAACAAAAACAATATGGAGACAAAAATAACTGAAATAATGAATCCTCACAAGTTACACGACAAGCTCTTCAAGAAAGAGCAGGTCTCTCCGATAGAAGTTATATACAATAGCTTCAGCAACTTAGGGTATAATGTAGTACGCCGTCCATCTGGTCAGTGTTTAGGCAATTTGAGATATTTTAATCTATTTTATGATAAGCATACTCATCATTTCTATCAGAAAGACAGGAAGTTGAGATATTGTAGCAACTTTCTCATATCTGATTACTGGAAAGATAGAGTGCGATGTTTCATAGTTTGGAACTTTGGATTTGGGAGATTCTTTCCATATAATGACTTTATTGAAGCTATGGTTTATGACTATCTTCGATATGGGAGAAAGTCAGTTCCTTATCTTAAAAGCGTGCAAGAGGCTGAAGAAAAGTGTGTAAGGTTCTATATCCGGTCTCAGATAGACATGCTTCGTAAGGAAGGATATGCTGCATACCGGGCTAAGTTTAAGGAAGAACGTCCTCAGTATTTCATCGGAGACGATAGGACGGTGTTTAGATGCCTTGACAGCTCTTTAAAAAGAGAAGAGAAGATTGCTGCATGCGTAGCCCACAAAAGGGCTTTAAAAGAAGGGATAATGACTTCCTTCATCAATCACCTTAAGAAACATCCTACCACTTTATATTCGTGGTTTTCATCAGAGGTAGATAGCGAAGGAAAGAATAGGCTCTGTCTATCTGAAAAGGCTGTTTCGTATTTGAATAAGAGACTGGTTCGCAATGGGTTAAAGTCTCTTTCTGCATCATATCTTTTTAGAACGTTTAGAAAAATGGTGAAGATCTTGTTCGGTTTCAATGTCAGGTCGTTCTTGAATAGCTGTCTGATGTCTGTTTCAACAGAAGAGGTTTTAACCAAATCTATGAAGAAAATAGTTTCCAAGACGGTGCTGTTTTTGTACAAGAGAGCGCTTAAGAACTATCGCCGGGCATGCGGTCTTAAGTACGACCCTGATTCGGGCGGTTTGTCTGCCGTACATGATTGATTTTTAAACGTATCCCATAACGTTGGATTTTCTCGTTCGTTTCTCTTATCTTTGTGAAAAAAGATAGTATGAGATTACGAATCATAAAAAATCGTCCGATATTCGCTCCTGGCGGTAGTGTTCAGGATAAGAGACAGGATATTAATGTATCCTCTACTCAGCCTATTCTTGATTATGGAACGCCTGTTAATAAATGGGGTGAATCTGATATTCAGAATATATATATGCCTTCTGATGTGACTTTAGAAACAGATGAGGGGGAGATAAATCCATTTAGTAGTATGCCTACATCCGATCCGTTTTTTGAAAATCATGATGCAGGATATGCAGGATATCTCGCTGATAATAGGGGCATGGTTAAAAACGTAGAGAAATCAGTCGTTGATAATGCAATGAATTTAGGTGGTGTTGATGCTGATTCCTCTAAAGAAAAACGTTCCCAAGATGGTAATCCTCTTGATCCTATGACTATGCCATATTATTCGCCTGATCTTGGAAGTAGGGCTCAAATGTTCGGTACAAGCCTTGGTCGGATAAGAGCCGGTAATAAGATAGGTGCTAATGTGGCTCAAGCCGCCTTGTCTGGTGTTAGTTTAGGATTAGGTCTTACTCGTAATATCATGGGGGCTTCATCTGCTGCATATGCTGCCAGCAGAGACGAGCAGGCTGCAAGGGAAAAACTTGCCAAGGAGCGTCGTCAGCAATTCATCAAGTGGGAACGTGAAGGTGGTGGCGTGAATTTAGGTAACGGTCAGAAGATGGATACGTCTGATATGACCGGCGAATATATTTATCCTCTTCCCAAGTCTATGGAAGATGCTGCGAATGTAGAGATAGAGAAAGGCGAGTACGTGCTGACTCCTGACTCCGTAGGGCCTATGGAAGCCAAAGGGGACAGACATGAAAATGGTGGTACTCCGGTTGATTTGCCAGAGGCTTATATTGTTTCCGATTATCGTAAGATAGATGATGAGTTTGCCTCTTACGTTAGAGAAAATTATGGTATTAAGGCAACGTCAAAAGATACGTATGCTACACTCCTTGATCGATATAAGAAGAAGATTGGTTTGTCTGATAAGTACGAAGATCAGGAGCGTGTATATAAGAGATTAGAGAAAAATGAAGATGTAAAAGACAAAAACACATCTAATCTTAATGCTTCTATTCTTTCCAAGTACGTCAATGAAAACCAGAAAGAGATAGACGAGCTTGAAGCACAATTTCGTTCTTTCGCTGAAATCGTTTATGGCAAACAGGAAGAATCTAAGCGTAACGAGAAGATGGATGCTTTTTTCAGGGATGGCGGGGTTGTTGATCTGAATCAGGTAAAGAAACAAGCTAAGGCTTTTAATATTGCAGAATCAGATGCTAAGAACTGGATATATGACGAGTATGTTAAGCAAACCAGAAAAATGGCTGAAGGTGGACCTACTCAGAAGGAGCTGGAGGAACTTAGAAAGAATGCTATCGGCTACAATAAGCTTATCAATCAGTTATTTGGACGAACTCTTAATATGACTGTATCTGATGTTAGTGGTCGTGAGCAGATTCTTAATCCTGATTCCAGTGTCAATGCCAACCAGAATCTCCAACATAGAAGCAATTTAGGATACGGCAGGGTAAATGATAAGGCGGTATCTAATTTGCTCGACATAAACCGATGGGCTAACAAGTACAATACGGATGGTGATTTTGATACAGAAGGTTTCCAGAAAGGATACAACAGGCAATTAAATGCATTGTGGGCGTTAGCTGATGTAGGCGCTATTACGAATGCTGATGCAGCCAAGAAATTCAGAGATGAATACGGATTCTGGGGCCAGGACGCCGGAAGCTACGGAGGGAATCAGACTTATAATTCATTTGCCGTAGATGATAAGTTTGGTCAGACAACAGCTACTCGTTCTTATTATGGGTTGGACGTTGTTTCGGCAGAGCAAAAAAGATTGTTAAACGAAAAAGGGATAAAGAATTATGTTGACTTATTTGGTGATAAATCTGATGCCGCTAAGAAGATTCTGGGCTCCGATTATAATAAGTTTGTTGCTTTAAGAGATAGTGGGTTAATGCCGGAAATAGACTTCGTTCTTGAGTCTGTTAAACCAGAAATGAAGCCTATTGAGGCCGGTCCCATAGCACCAGGCCTTACACCGCCTAAGATTGGATCTCCTGGAAGGATAGAGGTAAAACCGAAAGCAAGTACGCCTACGACTGCAACCGACACCGATACAGAGGAGGTGGTTGAAGACAACGGACCTAAAGGACAGGGCAGACCGGCGGCGTTCGGTCCTATCTTCCCGGAGATGCTGAGAACGCTCGATACAGGCTTGGAGATAGAAGGTCTGGAAAGACATCAGGCTCCGAGAATAGACCCAGTTCTTCAATCTGCTGATCAGTATATCAACGAGCTCAACCGCGCTACATCGGCTCAGTTAGACGCAGTAGGTGACGTGCCCGACTCCCAGCGGGCTGCTATTCTGGCTAATATGAACGCCATAGCTGGAAGCAATATAGCCAAGTACGTTAATGAAGTAAATTTCAATAACGCAAGGCAAATAAACGAAGCTGATAGATTCAATGAAATGGCTTATGTTCAGACAGATGATAAGAACATAGCAGAAAGGCAACGTTATGAATCTGGGTTGTTGAAAGCTATGGCTATAAGGGATGAAAATCTTGCTCGTTATTATGACAGTATAAACAGCGAGATACAGAATAAGTTTAATGTTCGAACTTCATTAAATACCATAGCATCCATAGCTCCGAATATGAGAATGCTTCCAAGTGGTCAAATTATTTACGTTCAAGGCAATCAGGATGTGATGAATATGGGTGATTATTCTACACCTTATTTGAAGAGCTTGGAGGATGATGAAGAAGATAAATATAAAAAGAGAAGGAGAAATAGCTGATGGCTTCACAATATAGTATTCTAAGGCAATATGCCCCGTATGTTAGTCCTTACAACATAGATCTTGTTAAGGATGTTATGATGTACAAACAGCAGAAGGTTGATGCTGCTCGTGAAAAGATCTATACCCAGGTAGATTATCTTATGGGTCAAGAAATAGATAAGCCTGAAGCCCGTGCTTATATGGAAGATAAGATGTCAGGTGTGATTGCTAACATCAATCAAAAATTCAAAGGCGTGGATCTTTCTTCTGATGGTGTTACGAGAGCCATACAAGGAGAGATCAGTTCGGTGTTAGATGATACGGTCATTAACGCGATTGCCGGAACAAAAGAAGGCAAGAGGGTTATGAAGGAAATAGAATCTATAAAACAGAATCATCCTGAACTTTATTCTCCTATTAATGAATGGCATGCTTTGGATCCTTATTACAAATGGAGGTCGGATGGTAAAGCAGGATCAAGGTTAGGAGGTCTTCATTATTCTCCTTATGTCAATTATACTAAGGAGATAAATAAGCTGGTTAGTGACTTTAGGAAAAATAACGAAGGCAAGAAGATTCAGACAACAGAATATGATGTTAAAGGTAATCCTACTGGTGGTATTATAGAAGTTAATGTAGATGAACTTACAGATTCCCAGATAAGGAATTTTGTGTCTGCTAACTTATCTGAAAATATGAGGAATCAGATGAGAATAGAAGCATCGTACATGGCAGCCACCAATCCGGTGTTCAGTAATCCGGATTTGGTTAGTCAATACATTGGGTCTTATGTAGAAAGATACGATAGGCACATAGGAGCATTGGAAGCAAAAAAGAAATCAGTAGGGGATAATAAGGATATTATTGATCGTATTGACAGTCAGATACAGGAAGCTAAAAATCAGAAAGCCGGAGCCAAGAGGGAGGCAGATATGATAATAGCTTCGTCAGATCCGGTAGCTGCTGCTAATTTTGTTGTCACCAATAATCTTTTCGATAAGATGGTTGATGCATGGAGATACGACAATACAAGTTTTGAAAGGAAGAAAGATGATCTTTATTTTGCAAGGTTGGCAGAGGATAGGGCTCAGCAAAAGTTTTTGACTGATAATGCCAAGTCTATGGTTGAAATATCATTGGCGAATGAGCAGCTTGCTCAGGCTAAGATTGAAACCGAATACATGCGTACTTACGGTTCCAAGATGGGCACTGAAAGCTCATCCGGAGGCACAAGAGGAACAGGCGGTGTAGGAGTGCCGATGGCTCCTATGGACGGGCCTACGGCTATCAATTCTGGAACGGGTAAGATAGGATCTGTTAATTTGGCTAATATCCCTTATGAACAACTCACATCTTCTTCCACAGAGCGTAGAGCAAATTTATTGAAATTATATAATTCATTATCTCCTACAGACAGAAGTAATATCGTTGAAGCATCATACGAAGAAGAAAAAACTGACCCAGGATTGTATGATAATATGACTCCTGAAGAACGGATATATTCTTATTTAAAAAATAATGGAGGTCAGAAAAACGGATATTTCGGACAAGGAAATAACAGATTGTCTGAAGCTTATGATGCTTTACTTCTTTCTGATTCTAAGGCAAATGGAGCTGCAAAGGCTATAAATAACATAACTGATTATCAAATAGATAATATAGTTACTAAAAAAAATAAGGATATTATCAGTAAAGTTCGTAATGCTAAGTTTATGAAAGGAAATTCTTTTATAAATCTTACCGATACAGATGACAAGGCTGGAGCCTTCCTACTCGCCACAGCCATAACAACTGGTGTATCTGATGCCGTAGGGTTCAGAGAATACATGATGGACCCTTCAAGAGGAATAGATATTCTTAGTGCTATATCTCCGTCATTAGGAGCTAAGGTGAGTGCCGGCAAGTTGGGGAAAAACATATCTGATGCTATTACAAGCGAGAATAATGGTTCTTCTACCGGTACATTGGCTCTTATTAATGGAATGAAGAAACTCAATGGCGATCCTGATTTTAATATATCTGATTATATTACCATAGATAAGGATGGTGATATAGATTTAAAAGATTATCAGGAGGGTGAACCATTAACTATTACCCAGCTAAGATATGCTGAGAAAAATAGTAGGGTGTCTGATATGATAGCGGGTCAGATGCAGGACGAGATAAAAATGTCTGTATCTCCCGATCAGATTTCTGATAAGTTATCTCAGTATCATTATCTTGATTCTTACAAAAGATATAATTGGAATGCTGATTCACCGGAAAAGTCTTTACAGAAGGCTCAGTTTAGAAGATTGTCTGGTTACATGGCAGGAAAGGTAAACAATCTGGATCCTACTGCTATTAATACCATCAACATGGACGCCGAGATAGATAATGGCACTGTCAGAAGATTTTTGACTGCTCAAGTAGGATCCGGTAGAGACTCTTATGTTACAGAAAGGGTTGAGATTACGAATGATGAACTTCTTAAGGCAGGTATAGATCCTTCGGTTGAGGAGCGTAATTATCCGGTAGATGGTTACAAATCAAGTTTTGGAACCTGTGATTTTGTAGATACCGGAAAGAAGGAAGGTTATTCTTATGATAAGTATCTTATACGTAATGGTCTTCCCCGTTTGGCTTCTAAGGCTGATGTCAAGAATGATCTTTATGATATAGTAAAAATACATGGTTCTTACCTTAAGCCAGAAGAAATGAATGTTGTTAAAACCCTTGTTGATAATTTTATTGACATGTCTGATAATATATCAGTTCAGTTGGAAGGAATGGATGATAGGGGTTCGAGAGAGGTAGCGGTCAATTTCTATGACAAAAGGACTAAAAATTCTAAAAATCCTGCATTGTTATTCTCGGATTTTGTTCCTTTGGATCCAGGTAATGATGAGTATGCGGATTACTGGAATAACATTCACCAGAAGTGTCCTCAGTATTTCTTTGTAAAATACGTGAAGGAAGCTGTTCAGGAGCGTCTTGATCAGATGAGGGATCCATATATGAGAGGGATGGATATTACGCCCAACAATAACGATAAGTTTAGTAAGTTGAACGATTTTTTGCAAAAGCTTTATGGCAACAGATAGTAATGTAAATAGATATAATCCTGCTGCTAAAACCACTTACGAAGATGTGGCAAGGCAAAGGAAATTAGCCGAAGAAGAAAATTACACTCCGGCTACATTACCAGAGACGACAACGCCTCTGGTTCCTAATTATATGCCGGGAGAGGGCGTGTATGCTCAACCTGAATTTCCAGATTATGCATCAAGGATAGCTGCTGCCCAGTATGAAGAACCGTATATAGCCAAGGAGATAAGCAACAGCTACTCAGAGGCACTGGCCCGCAACAGCTACAGGGGGGCTACACCCGCCCCGCCGCCTCTTAATCCCTATGGACCAAAGGTAAGTATCCGTGAAAGTCATCAGATGGGTAATGATGGGGTATGGCGCACAAAATATCCCAATTATATCCCAGGTATAAATAATGAGGATTATTATGCCAGAAGGCAAAGTGGTTGGAGTAAGTTTTGGAATGGTGTAGGTAAATTTGCCTTAAAGTCTGCATTGTATGGGGCCCAGGGAACTATATCATTACCCGACAAGCTTATTAATATGGCATCTGAGGGAAGTTATAAGGCAGCTTTGAATACGAACATGGATAAGTTTGTTGGTGATCTTGATCAGCGAATAGACATGCTTCTTCCACATTATTACAAGAAAGAAGTAGAAGATTACAATTTTGGTCAGAAGCTTTTTAAGGATACTGGTAATTTTTTATGGAATGACGTCCTTGGCAACGGAATGTCTTTTACCGTAGGAGCCATGATATCAGCATACATGACCGGAGGACTGGGAGTTGGTTCATTAGGTAACATAGGCGCAAAATTAGGTGGAAGAGTCGGAGCTAAGCTGGCAGCAAGACAAGCTGCCAATAGAGGTATAGGAAGTCTCAAAAGTGTGTTTAACGACTATGTAAGGAAAGGAGTTGCTACCGGGAGGAATGTAGGAGAGGCTGCTAAGACCATGACGTTGTTGGCTACCAGTGCCGGCTTTGAGTCATCGGTTGAAGCAAATTCTTTTATGAAACAATCCGAATCCGACTTCAAGGATTATTATCGTAAAATTTATGGTCGTGATCCTAATGCTGAGGAAATGGCTGTTTTTCGTAATTCTAATGCTGATGTAGGTAGTGCGATATTTGCAGCTAATATGGGTATAGTAGGATTGTCCAACTGGCTCTTGTTTGGTAAATACATAGGATTAGGAGGAAAGGCTATACCAGGACTGGAAAAGAAACTTAATAAGCATCTATTTGGATTAGGGACGGAAGTTACAAAGCCAGGAGAGATGGCTATTAAGATAACCAACCCTAACATAGGACAGAAGATAGCTGGTAATGTTTTCAATATCATGAAAAGACCTGTGTCCGAAGGCTTATGGGAAGAAGGGTCTCAAGGTGCTGTCCAGAACACGGCTGAAGAATATGTTAAGTCAAGATATGACAATGTGGCTATGAACGGAGCCGTCGATGTTCTTGATGCTATTTCTGAAGGATTTAAAAAGCAATATACATCTAAAGAAGGGTGGACTGAAATAGGAATCGGTGCTATTATCGGTTCTTTGTTCGGTATGAGGGAAGGCTTCTTTGGAGTGAAAGAGTATAGTAATAGTCGGATATTGCTGGAAAGGCAAGTAAATGAATATAACAAAGCATCTTCTAATCTTAATACGGCGGCTTTGAATACGTTGAAAAAGTCAATGAGTTTAGGGCCTCAAGTTCGTTCCGATGCTCAGTCTATGACCGGCAAGGAGCTTGATGATGCTATGTTTGAAAAGATGTCTATTGACAACCAAATGGGAACCTTAGAGGATTCGGCTGAAAATTTCAGGCAGATGATTGATATGATGCCTATTTCAGAAATAGCCGAAGCTAACGGAATGTCTTTGGAAGAGGCAAAGAAATACAAGGATTCTATTATTGATAATTACAACAATCGTCTTTCTGATTTCAGATCTGCCCAGAGTTTTGCCGAAGATCTTATAGGTGATGACTCTAAGATCGAATTTAGAAAATACGTAGCTCGTAATGCCTTCCTTGGCCTTCAATCAGAATCAAGGATGAAAGACATAGCTTCTGTCATAGAAACGCTTTCGGGGCAGCCTCGCGTGGCGGATGCGCTAAGTACGTTCTCCCGGCTGTCGGGCAGGGCGAGGGAGCGGGCGATGGCTATCCGTGGCATACGATCAAGGATAGAAGAACTTGAATCCGAAATAGAAGATCTTGCCACCCGTCCTCGTAACGTAGATGGAAAAGACCCACAAGCTGAATCTATACAACGAAAAACCAAAGAATTGGAAGATCTTAGAACCAATTACAATAATTCGTTGTCTGAGTTATCAACGTTAATAGGAAAAGAGTTTTCGATAGAAGAGTTGGTAAGTAAAACCGAATCTGTTTTATCATCACCTCTTTCTCCTATAAGCTCACAAGATGTAATAGAGGCTTATGATACGCTCGTGGCTTTTGATGATTATTTCAATGTAAAATCAAGACAAGAAAAGGAGTTTACAGCTAAAGATAAAGCCATGAGATCCTTGGTAAATGAATACCGTAGGAGTTTGATAGACTATAGGAATATGAATAACTTCTTGTCTAAGATGCTTGATAAAAGATTCTTAGCCGAGGAAAACAGAGGATTTTTAAAAGCGTTGTCTTCTTTATGGTCTACTCCTTATAAGGAGGATGACAAGGTTCCTGATTTTGCAGAGCCTAATAAAGTTGGTGAATATGATACTGACGAGGTGGTAGATCAGGCTATGTCAGAAGGTAAGATTTCGGAAGACGAAGCTTGGACTATCAAGGCATTTATGCACGCACTTGATAAAGTAAGAGAAGATAGGGTGAAGGAAGCGGAAGATAATATAAAAGAGTCGCCGCTTACGGAATCTGTATCGGATGAAGATTATGAAGCTGCTATGGATAACCCTATTATGGTTCCAGTCGTGAGGCAGTCTATAATTGATAAATTATATACAGGAAATGCTGATCTTCTTACTGCAAGGGAAAAAGATGTGTATGATAAACACAAACAAGATTTTGATGATTATGTGTCGTCTTTAGGTGACAGTCCTATTAATCTCATAAAATCATTATTCGAAAGGGCTGATAGGCTTACAAGTCCAAGATCTGTGTATGAGGAAAACAAGACCGTTATTGATATGGCTAAATCAAATTTGGAACCAGATCAAAGACAGGAACTTGATGATGCTATTTCTTCGTATGTGGATATAATGAACAGACGGGACAAAGGGGAGAAAGTTGACGAAGATAAGCTTGCCGATTCGGTATTTACCATAGAAGATCTTGGCCAGGTTGGAAACATCACGGATCTTCTTCCTTATATCGAACAAAACAGGATTATTGATAAAGGTCGTATCTCTGAATCTACGTTGAGTAATTTTGGGGAAGATGATGTTAATATAGATTCTCTTGTAAATGAATTAGACGAATCCGATAATACGCCGGGAGCCAACATAGATAGTGCCCAGAATCCAGAGACGTTGATGGTAAGAATAATATCCAATGATGGCAATGAAAGGTATGAAATTGCAGGTCTTAGAGCTGACAAATTTGTATCTTCGATAAAATCATTGGTTCCTATTCAAATAAGTTCTGAAACGAACGCTAATGGCACTAAAAGGTATTCCCTTAACATAGGTGGAGAAACAGCTAATATAATGGAATTGCCTTATCATGCAAGATGGTCTATAGACAAAGAATCGGCTCGTGTTCTTAACCGTTACACAGATGTGTCTATTCAGGACGTGGGTAATTCATATTCTTTGGTTTATAAGCGTCTTGATTCAGACGAATTGGTTCCGTACAGAACAGGTGTTGGATTCGGAGAGAATGAAGTAGATAAAATAGATCAGGAAGCATTATCTTCTTTGAAGAAAGGAGATAAGGTTAATCTTGAGATAGATGCAAATGATACCTATAATCAGTCTCTTTTTGCCGAATACAATGATGCTGTTCAGTCCGGTGATAAAAAAAGAATAGAATCTGCTGAAAATAAGCTGGTATCCAATATGGTTATCAAGGTTATGAGTGGAAACAGATTCGTTTCTGTTGTAAAAGCTGACACAGGGGGCATAGATGGTATAAGTAAAATAAGAAGAACGGCTTTTAACAAGTGGAAGAAGGACGCCGGCCGGTCAGCTACCATCGGCGTCGGCACGCATGTTGTTGCCCAGACCCTTCCTGGAAGACCGGTGTTTAACATGAGAGTAAACGGTCAAGGATATGGTCAGGTAGAAAATCTCCCTATTACCGAAAAAGGAGCTGAAAAAGTATCTGATGTGGGGTATGTCTTAAATGGCAAAGTCGTGCTTAAGAACGGTTCTAAATACACAGGATTCCCATTTGCTTATTCTATATTAAATGACAAGGGGAATAATTACAAAAATGTAAGAGTTCCGGTAGTTGTCATCAAAGGTAAAAACGGTCTTAATTATCTTTTCCCAGTTAGCCTACGTTCTGTGGAATCAGAGGAAGGGCGGAAATGGATGTCTTTTATAGATATGCTGCTTGAATCCGGTGATTCTGAATTGCTACAGATGGGTCAAGATGATATACAAGATCTTAATGCGTATCTAACCAAGTTAGGTCTTGATCCGGCTTCGTATCAAGTATCGTATTTGAATCCTATTTCAGGTCTTAGAAAAGCTCGTGAGGCTATAGAAGAATTATCTACAGTTCCTGATGTTGTTAAGTGGGTAGAAGATGGAAGTAGGAGTGTGAAAGACATTGTGACGTCTGAAGTAGAATCTGGAATAGATTTCGAAGGTGAGATGTTTGTTGCTCCTAAGATCAGGATTCAGTTTGGTAAATCATCTTCCAGACCTAAATCACTTATAGAGGATGATCTTCCTTTCTCTGATGAGGGTAAGACCGTTACTTCTAAAGAAGACGTGGATGTTTATGAAGAGGAAATGCCAGAGGAAGGGGCTGTCCGGGAGACTCAGCCGGCGCCATTAGCTCAGCCGACTCCTGCGGCACAAGCTGCGCGGTCTTTACCTGGCAAGAAGCGTACCTCCAGGAAAAACTTCTCTCTTATGTTAAACGAAATAGAATCTCATATAGAAAAAGAAGGATTGCCGTCTTATGCTAATATTTTTGATTTTATAGCAAGGAAGATTGTAGGAGGTGATTTGAGGTTTCTTCGTGAGAGAGGTAATCCTAAAAGCCTTAAGGAAGAAATGGGATTAGAACCTAAAGGAACAGTAGGTGATAAAATATCCACTCCTTCCAGTAAAGGTGGTAAGACCTTAGAAGAATACGTTTCTTGGCTTCGTTCTCAAACAGATCAGGTGGTGGTTGATTATGTTGGGCCAAGATCTGACGAACAAATTATATCAGAGTTGAAAAACTTTTTGAAATATATTAATTTTGTTCCAAGCAAGGCTTTGAATTATTCTCTTAGAGTCAATGGCATGGATACCCTAAAAGAATATGGCACAAAAGAGGAAGTAGAAAAAATGGAATCTGATATCAATAGTTTGGTTTCTAAAGTTTTGCCTACGGTGGATAATAAAACTGTAGAAGATGTTTCTACTGCAATAAAATCAAACAACTTGCCTGCCATATGGGAGCCCGTGGAAAGCCTTGATATGACAAACGAGGAAAAAATAGAGTTTTTGAATAACGTAGCAGATTTCCTTAGCGGCATACCAGAGTATGATGCTGTCGTGGAGTCTATAGAGTCAGAATCAGATAATATTTTAAATGATGGAAAAGAAGGAAGTGCAGAAGGCGGTGCAGTACGCACTGAGGAAGATGGCGATAAAAAGGGAGATGGAGAAGGCAAAGGACAATCCAGAACAAATGTCGAAGTTGAAAGAAATGTCGAATTACCTGGATCTGAAGAAGGAAGAGTAGATAACTATAGGAAGAACGGAGATAAGTTCTCTGACATTGCTGAAGTTACTTTATGGCTACTTAGAAGGGCTGCCGGCATAACCTCTATCCCGGAAGGAGAAGAGGTTTATGTAGAGGGAGATGAGGTTAATAGTATTATGACCGATATGGAATCAAGGTATGGTATAGACACCATCAATCACTCGCATACGACTAAGGCTATAAGGGACCTTAACGGCGTATCAGGTTATAAAGTAGAATACGGCTTAACCTTTTTGACATACGATCCTTTTATTAGAATATCCAATCTAAGGAAAGGATCTAAGGCTGCGAAAGACGAACCTCGTATATCCGAAGAGTCGCTTACTCACATATCAAGGGTGACAACCCCTTATTTCCTGTACGGCGGCGATGAAGCATATACATCTGTTCCGGCTAAGGTAGAACCTATACCGGAGAAGATAATGGGTCGTAATGGCATTAAATTTGGTATGAGTGTAGTCGAGTTAACCAAATTAGGGTACAAAAAAGCTGGTGGAAACTGGATATATAAATTCTATATGAACTCAGGTGTGTATGATTTGTATAATATCAGTACCGGTGAAGCGTTTAGGGCAAAACCGGATCTTGGAGTTAAGATAAGTTCCAGCGCATTCATCCGTTCTTTATCTCAATCTGGTAGGAAAATACAAAATATGATTAGTAATATGAGCCAGGAAGAGATAGATAGGAATAAGAATCTTGTAGAAGGTTCTGATAATTCGGATTCGATAAATGAGTTAAATAAGGAGTGTTAAGTATGAGAAGGAGATTTTTTTAATGCTGCGGATAATTTTGTGGGAGGATGTTATAATAAGTTATCCAATGAAGATATAAAAAGGCTTGGAGGAAAAAGACCTTATGTATGTCAGTTTAATAAAATTCATATACATATAGGACCTGTATTAAAAGATCATGATTCTGATGTTAGTTACATAATGTTTAATAGTAATTGGAATTATGGTGGTTATGAATCTATGGTTTATAATCATAGCAATAATGGTATTTTTATATTAGGTGAAAACAAAATTGGTAACATAGAAGATCATATACAAGATCTAACATATTGGTACGAATATGATCCAAGCATTAATGAAAATTATTGTTATTTTTATTATGAGGCTAATAACAGCGGAAATGCTATCAAGTTGAATGGTGAGTTTGGTGATACCAGTACTGTTTTCAACATTCCCAGCTTGGAAGTCACCACTCTTCGTGATGGCAGTTTGAGTTTTCCGGAGATTTATATAGAAGGAATTTGGGATCCGTCATTGTATAAGTCGGTTTTATAATTAACTTTGCAAAAAAGTTAATTACAATGGGTGTCAAATGTCAGATAGAAAAAAAGGAAAATGAAATAAAACGGGTTAAGGCTCCTAACGGGGAGCCTTCCGTTCTTTACGAAAGTGCTTTAAAAGTATTAGGAAACAGCGAGCGGGCCCTTCAGGTATGGGCTAAGGCTTACACTCCTGGTTTTTTGTCGTATTACGGTCATTGGAATAACCCGGCTCCAGGGGAGATGTTTAACACCGATCCCAATGGCGAACCTCTTTTAGAAGATGTGCTGTCGTATATGAAGCGTCAGACTTATTTTGCTGATCCTTTAACGGCTCAGGACATTAAGGATGTAAGGGATTTCCTTTTGTCTACTCATTATTTTTTCAATGCGTCTTCATTGTCTAATGCTATTCTCTTCGATTTTTATGTAGATGGCAGTTTGATACTGAATGAGCAGAAATTAAGGAGATCCGGTTTGTATGATGAAACAGAAATAAGTCGTATTTTATCCGATCCTTCTGTTTTAAACGAGGTTTCGACTTCCATGAGAAAGTTAATAGATTCTTCTATTAACGAACATGATAGGGAAAAAGATAATTATTTTATGTCTATTGACTATCAGTATGGTCCTATTGTTTACAAGGAGGGAGTGTTTAACCAATTTGGTAAAAAAGTACCATATAATCCTTCTGAGCTTTATTGGGCTATGGGCAAAACAGTAGCCGGCATAAAAAACTTTTCTGAATTTTCATCTGCTTTTGAATCGTTGAGAAACTCATACCCTGAACTGGTTGAGAAATTCGTTTCTGATAAAGAATTTGCCGAATCTATGTTTGATGAGTTCTCATCTACGAATAAGATTCCGGTAATAAACATAGAAGGGGATGATGTGGTAGAAGGCAAGAGAAGATCCTTGTCTAAGCTACAAGATCTGTCTTATTACAATTCCGGCAAAATAGAGTTCCTAAGAGCTCGTATATCAGCTTATTTACATAGGGCTAATGCCGACACCGAATCCGACTTAAGAAGCATGATATGGGATATAGAAGAGGCTTGTACGTGGTTTGGCATAGATATAATAGGGACATCGGAAACTTATGATGGCACAGAAGAATCTTTGAATAAGATAGATAATTTGATGCTGGATCTTGATATTTATGTGGCCAGGCATAATGATGTAAATTATGCTCCAACGCTGGCATCTTCTATAGATGATGTTCTTGGTGATAGCACAGATTATTATTTTGGATTATTACCGGAGTATATGGATAATTTGAATATCGTTTATTCTGAATCCGATATAGACCCAGTAGAGGCATTTGAGAAACATTCATTGCTTAAGGTAGGAGATAATCTATATCAAAGGATCAGCAAAGATGATATTAACGAGATGTATCAAATATCAACAGTGTTAGCCAAGCACAACCTAACTCATTTTTCTACTAAAATATATCCTGAATCTTGTTTTAAGAACGGCGTTTTGGATAAAGAGAAAGTACGGAACGTAGATAATAATACGCTCATGGATTCCATTAAAAAATACGTCAGATCGTTCATGGATTCTCAGAACACGGAGGACATGATAATGACCAGGATGGCGTTTGGACACCCGGCGGTACTTGACGTTCCTTACGTGGATGTGGATCGGGAGTATAGTCGATACATGAACAAAAAACAAGATAGCGAAAACCCATTATCCTTATTCGATTTATACCAATCTTACCTTGACAACAAACTCCATAAAACAAAATTATATGATAATGCCTATAAGTATCTTGACTTCAAACCTGGTCCATCTTTGGGTCTTATTTCTGATGATCCTGATATTTTGAAATCAATAGAATTATCTTTATCTGGAAAAGACAGGTTGATGTTGTTTGATTATAGCATGACCAGTACCGACCCTTCTTTATCAGAATTGTTTTATTTGGAGAGGTATGACCCTTCGTATGCTGGGAATGATTTTGAACACTATTTTTACACCAGGCACCCGTATTTGTTAAAAGAAAAATCGGGTTCTAATATCGTAGAGCAAGATGGTGTTATAACAGCAGAAGGTATTTATGATAATTTTATAAGAGTAGGTAATAAGATATGGTCTAAAGTAAGCGAGAGTAGTTCCGGCTCTATCTACCAAAATCTGACAGGAACCGAATCGGAGGTGAAATACGATTCTACTCAGAAGGCTAAGACGGTAGAAACTGATTACGCTCCATACCAAAACAGATCTGGCTTGACGCAAGACATGACCGTAAGCAAGTCTGAATTGGATGATCTTAACAAATTGGAATGCAGGTAATTTTTGTATATATATATATATAGTTTTTTCATAGTTATAATTTGGGAAGTGAGGCTTGTGAAAGTCTCACTTTTCTTATATATGCACGTATATCAATAACATACAAGAAAAGTTAGATTTTCATTGTTTATGAATTATTTTTGTTAAGTTTGCAATATTAGTTTCAGGAAGGGATTATGGAAATAAGGAAAAAGTAAGAACCGAACGTAACTAATAACAGTAGGAAATGAGAATCAGTACCATCAAACGTAACAACAGCATTCATCTTATGTATAAAAACATTATGAATGATTTAGGTCAATTAAGAACTGTAGTTTCAAAATCCTATATTTATAATCTGATACAAAATCAAACCGGATTAAGTATCAGAACTATATCCCATGTACTTAACCATACCAAAGAACAGGATACGGATTCTTTGTGAAAAGCATGTATTTTCATACATTTGTTCGTTCTTTAGTTTTAGTAGGGAAAAGTTTTTCATGGTATTTTAGTTTAGATTAGTTGAGGCAGGATTCGCAGTGATGCGGATCCTGTTTTGATTTACAGCGCTTTACCCAAAAAAGGAAAAGCGAAAGTTGCTGATTATCAATTTTTCCCCATAAATGGGGAAAACTACTCGTTGTATATTATATTTCCGTTTTTACTGAAAATCCTTCCATTTTATCGGAAACAAACTCAGCCTTGTTCCACCCTGCAATCATGATCTTTGTTACGTGCTTCATGCACGTATGTTTAACAATTAAATACTATAAAATTATGGGTGGTGATAAAATCGTCCTTTTAGATGGAGCCGGGGCTAACGGTGGTGGTGCAGCCACTAACGGTCTTCTTTCAATGATTCCCGGCATGTTTGCTAATTTGATAGGTGGCAATAAAATGGATCCGAATCTGGTGGCGGCTTTGATGAACGGTCGTAACAACCAGGACGGTTTCGGTGGGGCTAACGGTTGGTGGCTCTGGATAATTGTTTTGTTCTGGCTGTGGGGTGGACGCGGCTTCGGTAACGGTTTTGGAAATGGCGGTGATTGTTGCGCCAATGGTTTGCCGGCTCAGTTGAATAACGATTACGGTCGTGAACTTTTGATGCAGGCAATTCAAGGTAATCGTAGCGCCATAGATCAGATTGCTTCTGCTTTGAACTGTTCTACTACTCAACTTCAGAACGCTATCTGCAACGTACAGGGTGCTATTGATAAAGTAGCTGGTCAGGTAGGTATGACTTCTCAGGCTGTTATCAACGCAGTTCAACAACAAGGTTGTGAAATAGGAAATCAAATCAGCTCTTGCTGCTGCAATCTGAGTTCGTTGATCAATCAAAGCACTTGCCAGACTCAGGGAATGATTACTCAGCAAGGTTTTGATAACCAGCTTCGCACGTTGGAACAAACCAATATCTTGCAGAATGGTCTCAACCAAGGTCTGGCTAACAATCGTGAGCAAGCTACAAGCCAATTCAATATCTTGTCTGCGAAACTTGATGCTCAATCTCAGCAAATTCAGAACGCTTTCTGTGATCTGGAAAAGAGGGAAATGCAGCATACGATCGATTCTTTGCGTGAGCAGAAACAGACGTTGGAATTGTTCACGGCACAGCAAGCTCAAACTCAAAACTCACATTTAAAGGTGATGGTAAAGAATCTTTTTCATTTAACAGAGCACTTGTTGAAAATTTAATTGAGACATTTGAAACCATGCAGGATATATACTCCGATAATTATAGGCTTAAGGTTTATACTGGTAATTGCATAATTCAATTGAACGTAAATCCAAAGGACCCCAGTGAATCCTTTTTTGACGTATATGATAGAGATGAGATGAAATTGATATACGGAATAAAGATCAGTATTCTGAAAGAAATGTTTATCATATGATTACCAAGCAGGACATACAAACAGCAGCATCGTATATTTTCCGAAGCAGTTTTGTCTCGGAGGACCAGGCAAGGAAAGCAATGGTAAAAGCCGGCAATAACGCTACCAAGATCCTCGTCAAGACCTTTAGAGGCAAGTTGTTCAAGAAAGCTTTTGAAAGAGCCCGTAGAGGAAAGGATATCAGTTCTTTTGAAAGACAGGAAAAAGAAAGTGGTTTCAATTTTCTACACAATCCTAATAATGGTCGTATGCAAAGCGGTCATATTATAATAGATGGAATTGGTCTTTTTAAACAAATAATTCATGAAAGGTAAAAAAGTTGATATTCGTTTAGGCAGAGGTCTGGCGAATCAGATTAAGATAAACAAAACCATCCCAGTGTCTCATAAACCAAAAGAAGAACGTCTAATGACTTTTATTTGTGGTGATGATATTGCTTCTCTTATAAAGCGGTTTGAAAACGAATCAAAGTAATATAAAATCGGACATGTATCTTGTCCGATTTTTTTTTTATATTTGCGCTATGGCAAGAGGTTATTATTGGATACCGCAGACAGATGAAACGTTAAATGGCATAAGCTATTACGTGACTAAGGTAGTAGGAGATATAGTGTTTGATACTAAACGAAAAAGAATAGTGTTTCAAACTACCAGGTATTTCCCAGTAGGCTCCGTATTCCATTTTACTCACAACTGCTTTAAATACGTCATAACCTGCCGACTTCGTAAGCCGGGGCTTTGGTTTGAAGCCAGGAGAGAGGATTCGGGCCCTATTTGCCCTGAAGATATTGAGCGCTTTGAATCGGGAAGGTTTATACACCGAGATGGGTACATGCATTACATATAAGCTGAACTTGACGATTTTTCGTCAGATTATATTTTTTTTTTCATATTATTTTTAAGCCATCAGACTGAGAAGTTAGATGGCTTTATTTTCTATGATATGCTTGATTTTTAACTACCTTTGTCTCATAACAAAAATGTTTTACTATGACATCAACGTGTATTATTAAAAGAGATAATAAAAAGAAAGTTGTTTCTGTCTCTACCAGATCAGGGGACAGGTCTATGTTGTTTGATAAAATAGCATCTGTTCCCCTTATGGAGAATAGGGAACGGGCTACTACTGTTTTTAAAACCGTATTTTCTAATAAGTTCTTAAAGGCTTTTGGTGACTGGAGAAAGAGGGTACCTATTAACAAACAGGCTTATAATAAGGTAAAATCCAATATCGACCTTATTCCGGAAGCCTATAGAGAAAGGGTGCTGGATAAGGCTTCTAAGATGAGCAACCCTATTCTTGTGTCGAAATCAGATGCACCTTATGGGATTCAAGAATCAGGCTTTGGATTCTATAGCCAAGATCTGGGTGATAATATTATGTTGGTGGATGCTATGGTCCCGTCAGGTATTTCCGTACCGGAAGAACCGGGAATAGACGCCGGCCAGTATCTACAAGATGCTATATCTTCAGACTTCACTCCCGTATCTATGGTACAGGATAAGGGTGTTGATTATATGGTTATAAAAGACGGTCTTAAGATATTTAGCCCAGAAGAGCTACCAGAGGCAGATTCTAATCCTGTGGGTGTAACGTATCAGACTGGAGAGCCTCGTTTGTTTTTCATGAACGATCGTAATCAATTATTTGAAGATTACGGAGAAGCTCTTCGCTCTGGAGGGAATGATATCAGAATAGGATTCTTATCTGGCACCGTTCAAGAATCTGCCTGGGATGGCGTGGCAGACATTACTTACAAGGCTGGAAAGTATGTTCTTAATAATCCCAAGTCTTTTATACCGGTCATGACCGCTTCTGCTTCTACTTCTTTATCAACAAAAGGCGGTATAATTAACTACCTTATAAAGAAAGGTCTTTTGTCAGGATCCAAGATATTCAATCCGGAAACAAGAAGCTATTATCTTACAGGAGAAGGACATGCAGGACAAATTAGACTTTTCAATTCAGCCTTAGCTTATACCGAGCTCCGTAATCATTTTGGTTCCGATGTTTCCATGAACGACCAAGGTATGATAACCATAAGCTCGTTGGATAACAGTAAGGTAACTATGAGGCTCGCCACCGGAGGAACGGAAAGGATTAGCAGGGAGCAGATAAAGAACGATCTTAAGTCAGGAAGATACAATGAATTGGACGCCAAGTACGATCATTTTGATGCGCTTGTAGTTTCATTCATATTAGAAGACAACGATCTTTATGCTGATACTAAAGCTAAGATCGTATCAGATTATAGCAGGCAGGAACGTGACCAACGAAATTCTATTGTAGAGATACTGAAAACGCTTGGCGTTAGTGTCATAGGTATGACCGACTATATAGAGAAGTACCAAACCAAATACGGGCATGAACCTTCTGCTAAGGCATTGGCGGATATTGCCAATAACGTAATAGCAGTTGGTGAAGATGCTACTTTATCTGATTTAGTAGAAGAAACAGCCCACTTCCTTGTAGAGGCATACAGAGATCAGAATGCTGTTGAGGCTGTTCTGCAAGATGTAGAAGGTACGGAAGAGTGGAACCAGTATGCAGGTCAGTATTATAATACATACGGTAAGGTATATGAAGGAGCTGAGCTTGATAATGCTGTTAGGAGAGAAATTCTTGGAAAGATCCTCGCCAGGGAGATGCAGACCGGCACAGCACAGGCGCCGGTAGAGCCCACCTCCTTCCTGGGGCGCGTCCGGCAGCTTCTCTCTGGAATCGTAAGCTGGCTTAAATCAGCTTTATCTACTCAAAGACAAGATTTGAATAACGTTATTAAAAACATTCGTGATCTTGCCATTACTGACATAGATAAAGGATTTGATACCTCTCTGTTAAAGGATAATGACTTTACATTATACTCCCTTTCTTCTATGAACAAGAACAAGTTTCTTGAGTCTAAGATCCGGGCATTAAGAAAAACCTTAAGAGACTTGCGTCAGATAAGCTCTGATAGGGCTGTAACTACGTCTATGACCCTTGCTCAGCTTAAGACTATAGAAGATAAGATAAATAAGGTAGAGACCGAAATAGACAAGAATGAGATGGCGGCTGCCATGAATAGCATGATCTCTACAGCCGAAGCTCAGGTCAGATACTTAAGTAATGTGGTGAACGCCATCCTTCATGGTGATACCGAAGATGGTAAGCTTCACTTCAATACCAATGATCGAAAGAACGTAGATATTATCAACAATCAGGTTCTTCCGATCATGAACGATCTTCGAGGATATATCCGTAACAGAAGTACCGAATTTGATGAACGTGAAAAGCAGGATTATACAAATAGGATCAATACCGTCATTGCCGACATCAATGGTATTCAGTCTGATATTAAATCAGTACAAGACCTTGATGAAAGTACGTTGCTTGATAAGTTAATGAACGAACTTCATGTGCCGGCAGATAAGGTAAAGAGAGTAAAAGAATTTTTTGACAAGGTTCAACACGATGTTTCTTGGATAAGTAGGTGGTTCGGTATATTAGAGCATTCTTCCAGTCCGTTCAATAACGCTCTTGGAGCTATGATTGCCAAAGACAATTACAATGCGATGGTGAATGCCCAGCCCGCCATATCCGACTTCCTGGCATATGCTAAAAAGCATGGTTTTAACAAATCTGAATTTGAAAAACTGCTTCAGAAAGTAGACGGCAAAACTTCTAATTACCTTCGTAGTGCTCTTGATATGGCTAAATATGATCGTAATAAGAAGTTGGCACAGATGCGTGCGTTTGCTACTGCCATGAACATAGAAATATCAGAAGAAGAAATCAATGATGTGGTTGACAATAATCGTAATTACGTATTTAAAAGAGAAGTAGTTGACAAGGACGGAAATACGGTTACTGAAAACGCTAAATTTAAACCATCGTCTGACAGGGTTAATACCGATATTTTTACCATCGAGCAGGAAAAGATCTATACGGAGCAGATGGAAAAGTGGGATGCTGAAAATTCGGAACTGGAATTTAGTGAAAGTTATGCCACAAGAATGGAATCCATATACAAAAAGGCCGAAGAAGAATTAGGGCATCCGGTTTCTCAAACAACTAAAGAGTATCTTAATGCTCTTTCCCGGCAAAAACGGATATTGAGGCAGCCTTTTATTGATAGCGGTGGTAATTTTGATGAGGTTGCTTACTATAAGAGTAGTAACTACGAAGAAGAAGGACTGCTTCGTAAACAACGTAAGGAAGCAGCTTCGGAATACATATATGTTGGTACCAGACGTGTTGAAAAAACCGGAGACCAGCTTAAGATGGCTAAAGAAATACAAGCCATAAATGAAGTTTGGAGAAAAGAATCAAATAATGTCACTAATGCCGTATCAGAATCGTTTTTACAAAAATTGAGAACGATTCAAATCGAGTCAGGAGGAGAAGCTGCGCTGAAGACACTTATGTTGGGAGGGCACCTGTCATTTAACGATCGGTTTTGGAATGACATAGAATCGGAACAGTCGGCACGTACCGAATCAAATAACAAGGCTTCGTATCTCAAAATGGCACAAGACATCATTAGTTCTACGACAAGTGATAGAGATGCGACTGACGTGGATTCCATTGTAAAAGATATAGAAAAAAATAAGGCCATTATCAAGGAAATAATCGGCAACAACCGTGACGTGGCTGACATCGGAGAAATCAATGAAGCGACATTTACCTCATCTGAAAGAGATGCTTTTAGGGCTGCATCCGAAGCTATTGAAGCCGATTACGCTATTTTGATAGATTATGCTAAGATGGTGGGTCTTGAAGATATTGATAAATACCTTACTAAAAGCAGTAAGGCTGAAAACGAAGTCAATCAATCTTATTTAAATGCTCTTGCTGACTCCAAGGAAGTGGAATGGAAGTTTGTGCAACGTCATACTACGGCAAAGAAAGCAAAAAGGATTCAAGCCTTAAGGGATAAACTATTTAAGGCTGCTGATAACCGATATTTGTTTACTGTATCTGAAACCAACTACTTGTCAGAAAAGCTTGGAATAAGCAAAGAATTAGACGGTAGAGATTTTAGGAATGCTGTCAATACTAAGATGGCCAGCTTGTTTTTAAATAACACAAGAGAATCAGGTATAGAAGAGGCTAATGCTATTGTTAATGAATTTGCCAGAAGTCAAGTCTTTTCATATTACAAACGCATGGCTCCTACCGGATATGCGGCTATGCTTGGTAAAATAGGTCGAGGTGAGATAGACGTGGCGCAGATGGTTAAAGACGTACAGAACGGGACATCCACACAAGATTATGGTATGAATATATCGTACCTGTCTTTCGACCCTGCAAGAGCGTGGGTGGCTGAATCTGAAGCTGAAAATAGCGGTCGTAACCCAGATTATGTAAAAGATCATGGGTATGGTTATCGTATGCCCAAGAAGAGCCTGTATCGTGATGAATCGTATTTCAATGACTTCGGCATTAGATATGATGCTGATGGTAATGAGATTGCTACTAAAAACGTAGAGCAATGGAATATGATTCAAAAACTTAAGGAAATAAAAAGACAATCCCTTTCCTTATACAAAGAGCAGAGCCCCAATTTGTATGCTATTCCACAGATATCCAAACAAGATATAGAACGTATGGAGGGATTGGGTATCAACTTCAAAAATACGGTTCGTAATTTTGTATCAGATCTCTGTCTGGACAGAGTAGACGATTCTCTATACGGTAAAACCAGACAAGGGGAAGTATATGATCCAGAAGATAGGATTAGGTCTATACCTAAATACTACATATATGAATTAGAGAACCAAGATGACGTATCTCATGATTTTGGTTATTCTTATTCGATGCTTATGATGCAATCATCGTTATACAACGAAAAGCAGAAGTCTATAGAGCTTGCCCAAGGACTGGAGCAGATGTTACTGAATAAGCAATTTGAAGGCGGTAAGAAAGCTGAGGCAACTCAAGCATACCAGATGTTTAGAGACTTCTTTAATGACCATTATTATGGCATTAGGATGAACACCAAGAAACTTACGGTTAACATCGGTGGATACACGATAGATCTTACAAGAATTATGATGGCCGTTGAAAGGTTTATGTCGGTCATGAACTTAGCGCTGTCCCCGTTTGTGGCAGCTACCGGCGCTCTGACAGGTCATATTAACCTCATCATGGAATCTGCCGTAGGACAATATATAAGCAAAGATTCCCTTAAATATGCATCGGCTGAGTTTTCACGCCTTGCGCCATCTTGTATAGCAGAAACCGGAGACATAGATAGAAAAAGCAAATTATATGTCATAGGTGAGAGAATGGGGATATTCAATATCCGAAATCGTATGTATGGTGCCGGATACAATAGAGTGGCCAGGACCTTAATGCGTTCACCTATGTATGCTTTCATGGAAATCCTGAACTACCCTCTTGATCCGCAGGTTATGATTGCCACTATGGATAACGTGCGATACTATAAAGGTCGGTTCTACACGTTCCAAGATTTCAAGATGGAAAAAGAACGTGGCAAAGAACAGAGCACCATAAAAAGAGAATGGGATGCATTAAAAGATCGTACTTTATGGAGTATGGTAGACGTCGTGGATGGAAAGGTGGTTGTAAAGCCGGGATCGGGTGTTACTGTTGAGGAAGTTGAAACCCAGATGGCTATAACCAGGAATCAAGTCCGTAGCTTGTCGCAGATATGTAACGGATCTTTGAATGAAGAAAACCGAACTGCCGCATCGCGCAACTGGATAGCCAGGTTCATGACCGCCCACCGAGGCTGGCTGGTGCTGGCAGCTCAACGTCTGTGGAAAAGACGTGGCTTCAATTTCCAGACAATGCAAGAAGAGGAAGGGTTGTCAATTACGTTAAAGAATATGATAGCCAAAACATTTAGCCTGGCTTCCGAGTCTGGTATGAAAAACATCATAGATGCCTGGAACGAAAATAAAGACAATATGAATGAGGTAGAAAAAACTAATCTCAAACGCCTCAGTGTCTATGCCGGCACGTTTCTTATCATGCAAGCCGTATCTATGCTTCTTGCCGGATGGCGTGATGATGATGAAAACGAAGAAAGTTGGCTTACTCAATTTGGATCCTATGTCGGATTCAGAACCATAAACGAAATAGCTTCACAGATGCCGTTTATTATGGAGCTTAACGTGGTAGATATCATTAACGACCCGTTTGTCATGGGGCGGAAGTTGAAGGATCTTACTGATCTTAGGAATTACTCACTTGATAAAGTAACATCCGGCACATACAAAGGAGAGTCTAAGTTATTTAGGCAACTCGCCAAACAGACGTTTATCAAACAATGGTATAATATCAAGACGCCGGAAGACGTAGCGCGCGCCTATAATTGGTGGCAGCAGACGAACAACAAGTCAATGATGTTCTTCATCGGCGCTACTCCTGATTCGGAAGGAGACGATGATGTTAGTTACAAATAGACGAAGAATATCGGACTTGCATTGTTTTTGTATGATTCCAATATGTTATATTAGCATCGTCAAAGAGTAGACTATACGTTTTTGTTCTTACTTGGAAGATTATGTAGGTTTAATTTTTTCTGAAATTGTTTTCTTACCGGTTCTCAGTCAGAGATGATAGAGAACCGGTTTCTTTTATGTTGTCAATTATTGCTATCTTGCAAACAAAAAAGAATCATGAGAAGAAGATTTGAAAATAATGTTAAACTATATGAGTATAAGATAGTTAGCAATTGTATAGGGGGGGGGGTAATAGTAGAAGGCAAGAAAGTCGGTACCATCCCACAGAGTGGGCAATTTATCTTTCTGTCTAAAAAAGAACGTCTGGATTCCATAAGTATTCAAGGCGGTGTTCCATTCAATCATAGGTTGTTAAATGATTCTTATACTGAAAACAAAACAGAGATAGAGGGGATTGAGGATCTTAAGCTGAATGTTCTGCCAAGCAGTTTTAATCCCCGTCTTTTAAATGTTAATTGGGTTAATGGTCCTCTTTATTGTGTCTCTACTCCTATCACATATAATATATATACCGTTTATGAGTATCGTGCACCTTCTGATATTAACAATGTTCAACCTGGAGAGCATTATTTAAATTATATTAGAACGTTAAGAGAAGAGGCAACGGAAACCCCTGGCGCCGCCGTTAAAGATCAACTTGTTTTATATGACTCAACATGGCATTTAAATATTGTTGGTGGTAATGTTGAACATATGGGTCAATCCGGCATACTATATAAAATAAATACGGTAGCTCGGGTAGGTATATCGTCTCCTATACAGATTAACAGTTATATTGTACTTGAAGGTAAACTGTACCTTAGATTAACAGTGGTAACTACAGGAGAAAAATTAGATGTAATACCTATTACACAACAAGTTCGATATGAATTTAAATAAAAAAAACAATCATGGCACCAAGAACTATCGGTGCCATGATTGTTAAAACCGTTTCTTGTAACAAGAGTCTACTACTTTTACCTTTTCTTTTTCTTTCTTACCATGATTAAACTTATACGCATCTTCGAATGAATAAAAAACAGCATAACACCACATACCAAACATATCGTATTTTATACTGTTTTTCCATTTTCCAAAAATGTTTTGATATTGACACCAATATTCTACTTCCCCATTAGTTAATTTCCTTTCAACTATTCTAAGAGGAGTATGGAATAGATTCCTAAACATTAACTTCATGACCTGTCCTATCTGTGAAAATCAAACCAACACCTTCTATAACGTATCCTACTGTAGGAGCTTTATCGTATTCCTCTTTCGTAGCCCACGTAGCATTATCAGGCATCAGTTCCTTAAAGACTTTTGGAACATAGCCCTGACACCAAGTATTATTAGATACAACAATACCCTTTCCTTCGATGTTAATATACATCTTTCTCCCTCCGCATCCAAGAGCATTCCATCCACCTGGTACGATCGCTGCCATAGGTTTGATAATCCAGCTTACGCCATCGATTCTAACCCATCCTGGATTGTCTTTGTGTACGTTGTATATATTCTGCCAGCAGGCGCACTGAAAGCACCACCCACGTTCTTCCATAATGGTCCTAATGTCCCCTTCTATGAAATCCGAGGCATTCATTGAATGTGTAGAGTTGGGATTGTGCTTGGCACCACACTTAGGACATACGAGTTTTAAATTCATGATACTTCCTCCTTGTTTTTAGATTCTGCCTCTTCAAGTATGCTGATCACCTTATCAACAATATACGAATCTGACATTTTCTCAATAAAAACATCCATTGCCTTAGTTATGTCATTGGCTTCTTTTTCTTCAAGAGCTATTTCTCCACCGGTAATAGCATCAGATAATGATGTAGATAAGTGTCTTATCTTATCAATGCTCATAAACGTAAATGGATTACCACCCCATCCACCACCCATTTCTTTCATGATCTGATATCCACCTGAAATAAGTCTGCCTGATGTCGTGGCCAAGGAGGATACGATTAGGGACAGTACCGCCGCTTCCGTCCGCTCCTCGGACACGCCCCTCGACCACACGGCTGCCCTTATAGCGCCGGCCAGATCGTCTATGTATGGCATGAGGCAATCTTCCATAGCTTGTGTTATATCAGCTATAACCTCACTACGCTCTTTATTTATGTAGTAGATAGAAGCATTGTACCTCTTTATCTCTTTGTCCATATCATTTAAAAGACGCTTGATATTGTGCTTATACATAGGACTGGTTTTAATTACTTCCTTTAGCTTAAGAATGTAATTATAAGCCTGGTCATTTACGAACAACGTCATGGTCTCAACCGTTGAATGAAGTGTGTTAAGACTGTTAAGAATCTTATCGAAATTGTTTATCAAATAAGCTCTTCTGGCTTTTGCTGCGTAGTTAATGTTATTAAAATTATTCATTTTATTCATTAGATTCAACCTTATATCACAAAATATTTATTCTAACCGGATTAAACACAAATCCACTATCGATTATCTTTCCAATGAAAGAATCACCGACTACTTTTCTTGCTATTCCAATTGATCCATTAATATCTGCATTGATCAGTTTTCCAATTGAACTTTGAAACAATCCACGTTTCTTTCTTTTTCCTAAGTAGGATTCCTGTTTCTTTAGAGGTTCAAAAGCAAGATGGTCAATCTTTGATGTGTAAGATTCCTCATGAGTAATTACCTCTATCCCTAAAAGATTTGCTTTGTAAACAATCTTATCAATCAAT
>OGOS01000225.1_pt1 | contig 48476 bp, 40 predicted proteins | sample 1552701 | NCBI WGS metagenome assembly OGOS01 (sample SAMEA2580128, study PRJEB22360) | human gut metagenome | biome: human gut; feature: human-associated habitat; material: faeces | place: Denmark | collected 2008/2010
GGCGGCCGCAGAGGCATTTCAGCCGCCGGCTGCCAGCAGATTTCAAATAATTGGACGCCAAGTGAGGTTGGGAATGGTATAGCCATCCCTAACTTGCGTTCTGGCATTACGACGCGGAAGAAACGGTGAAATGCCGCAATTTACTAGATTCCTGAACTGGGATTATATAAACACTATCAACAGGTAAAATTTGACGGCGAGAATTAGCTGCGGTGAAACCATTCCCAAACTCGTTCCTCGTCCAAATTATCGGAATTTGTTGGCGGTGGGGCTGTCGAGCATAGTCCAACGCGCCCGCCCGCAGGCCGCAGCTGCCCTCCCGCATCGCGAAACGAAAAGCGGCCGCGCCAAGCGAGCGCGGCCGCATGCGAAAGGAGCAGTTGTTGCAGTCTGTTGCAGGTGCCGTGGAAGCAGCCAAACTGTAACAGACTGCGAATTATCAGGTGAAACAATCAGTCGCGCGGCAGCTCGGCAAGCTCGGCCTGTGTGAACACGGGACCCTCCAGGCAGATGAAGTGGCCGCCGATGTTGCAGCGCCCGCATTTGCCCACGCCGCATTTCATGCGCATCTCCAACGTGGTGATGATGTCCTCCGGCGCAAAGCCCATTTTTGCCAGGCTCTCACTGCACGTGCGGTACAGGCTGGGTCCGCCGCAGAGGCAGACGGCTGTGTTGTCGGGCTTGAAATCCAGGCTCTCCAGGAACGGGGCCGTGTATGCCACCGTGCCCTCCCAGTCGTCGTTGCCGTGGTACACGCTTACATGCACGTGCGTATCCGGCTCCTGTGGCCATTTCTCGAACAGGTCGCGCTGGTACACCAGATCGCCGGGCGTGCTGGCGGAATACACGACATCGATGCGCCCATAATCCTCGCGATGCGCCAGGCAGTACTTGATGAAGGCGCGGACGGGGGCAAAGCCGATGCCGCCGCTGATGAACAGCATGTTCTTGCCCTTCGTGGTCTCGTACGGGAACCAGTTGCCGTACGGCCCGCGCACGCCCACCTCGTCGCCGACGTGCAGATCGTGCAGCTGTTCCGTGACCACGCCCACGCGCTTCACGGTGAACTGGATGGTGTCCTCCGTTTGTGCGGATACGCAGAACATGCACTCGCCTGCGGGAATAACAGACAGCATGCCCAGCTGTCCCGGCTCCGCCTCGAACGGCTTCTTTCCATCCAGCGTCTGGACAACGAACGTTTTCACGTCGTGGGTCTCGGGAATGATGTCGACCACCTTGCACACGGTGGGGATGAACGGTTCGCCCATGTCTCGGGCACATCCGTGTTGGATGACGATGTCCGACATGCTAGGCCTCCTTCTTCGTGCGCGGATCGGTTGCGCCGGGTCCGGTAGGCGCCGGCATGGGCACTCCTGCAGGAACGGCATCCTCTTCGAAATCCGGTGTGGAGGCAATGCGGTCGATGAGCACCGTGATGTCCAGCGCCACCGGGCATTTCTGTACGCAGCGTCCGCAGCCCACGCAGAGTTCCTTGCCGTAGCGGTCCTCGAAGTAGTTCAGCTTATGCATGAAGCGGTTGCGCACGCGCTCCTTCTTCGTGGGGCGCGGGTTATGGCCGCCCGCCATTTCGGTGTATTCCGAGAACATGCAGCTGTCCCAGCAGCGGAAGCGCACGCCCTCCTTCATCTTATTCTCTTGGCAGATGTCGAAGCAGTAGCAGGTGGGGCATACGAAGGTGCAGGTGCCGCAGTTCAGGCACTTCTTCGACACATCGTCCCACAGAGGATCGTCGAACATGTGGTCCAGCTTCTGCTTCACGCCGTCCATGTGCACCTTCAGCGTGCATTCCACGGGTTCCACGTCAACGTCGCCGTCTTCCAGGAACGGCGCCCACTTGCCAAGTGCCGCCTTTCCCTTATCGCTCTGCGCTTCCACGCGGTAGGCAGTGCCGCCGTCGTGCAGCATGATGTCCGCTGCCGGCGCCTTGTTCGGGTCCGCCTCCACGGAATCGCAGAAGCAGGTTTCGCCCACTTCCGTGCATGCAATGCAGACGGTGGTGATTTTGTCCCGCAGCCCCTGGTAGAACTCGTCGACGTATCCCTTTGTCAGAAACACATCGTCCAGGCATTCGATGCTGCGCATGTCGCATGGACGGATGCCGAACACGGTCTGTCGAGCGGATTCGTCGGTAGGCTGGATGTACATATCGCCCGCCTCGTTCACGCCATAGCGGTACATCTTCTGCGTCTGCGGGAACAGCAGGTCTTTGGGCGGCAATGCGGTATTGATCAGGTCGAACCGCGCCGGTCCCTCGGAGATGAACGGTGCGAACTTTGCCACGTCGTCGACGATCTTCGGAACGTAGACCACTTCCTCTTGCGAAAGCTGCGCGAGCAAGTCGTTCAGCCGGTTTTTCTGTAGCAGCATAGCGGCCTCCTTCCTACATGAATTCCTCGACGTCGTCCAGCTTGTAATTGCGCAGGACGTCGGCGTTGTTCGTATCCATACCGCTTTCGAATTCCCCGAACAGGTTGTTCATGTCCTTGATCAGCTTGCGATTGATCAGCATCAACGGCAGGTTCATGGGGCACACGCGCTCGCATTCGCCGCATTCTATGCAGCGGTCGCCAATGTGGAAGGCTCGCGTCAGGCCGTAGAAGCGGTTCTCATTCAGGTTGTTCTGCTTGCCCTGCCAGCCGGCGCGGCGTTGATCCACGAAGCAGATGCGGCACGTGCAGCACGGGCACACGTCGCGGCAGGCATAGCAGCGGATGCACTTGCTGAAGATGTTCTCGAACTCCTGCTCGCGGGTATCGCGCGACATGTTCTCCAAGCGCTCCACCATGCCAAAGCGGTTCTCCGGCGTGCGGTCCGGGCCCGCTTCGGCAAGCATCTCGTCGAACACCACGGGCGCTTGATGCCGGCACTCGGCGCATTTCTTCAGCATCTGGTCTTCGTCGTGGCGGTATACCATGCCATCGCACGGAAGGCCCAACAGGTATACGTCCTCGCGCTTCAGTTGGTTGTCCTCGATCATACGGTTGATGGCGCGCGATTCGCATCCGCGCGTGCACAGCGCCACCTTGCCTTTGTTGCGATAATCCAGCACGTACTTGCCAAGCGCATTCACGCAATGACGGTTGTACACCAGGCGTCCCACGTCATCGGGGTCGCTGACGAAGCAGGGTGTGGTCTGGTTCTCGAAGCGGCCGTTTTCCCAGCCTATGACGCAGACTGCTTCGCCGGACCTCAACAGCTCGGCTGCTCGCTGGCGGAGCTTGTCCTCAAGCGCGCTCATAGCTCGGCCTCCTTCCGGTTCGTGTGCAGCGGCCCCAGTGCGCGAATTTCCTCACATACCTGGGTCACGGTATCGCGGAACTTGCCGGCTTCGGCGCCGGAGATCCAGCGCACCTGGAAGCGCTCGGGTTCGAGTCCGGCGAATTCCAACAAGCGCTTGTACACCAGCATGCGCCGGCGGGTGAAGTAGTTGCCGCTGGTGTAGTGGCAGTCGCCGGGATGGCAGCCGCACACCAGCACGGCGTCGCAGCCGCGCTGGAGCGCTTCCAACACGTATTGCGGATTCACGCGCCCGGAACACGGCACGCGCAGCAGGCGGATGTCCGCCGGATACTTCATGCGGTTTAGCCCGGCCAGGTCGGCGCCCGCGTAGGTGCACCAGTTGCAGCAGAATGCCAAGATCTTCGGGCGGAATTCGCCGTTCGCCTGGGATGCTTCGGCAGAAGCGGTATCTACCATTGGCATAGCGCGTTCACCTCTTTCATGATTTCCTCGTCCGAGAATCCCTTCAGGTCAAGCGCACCGGGACGGCATGCCACGGTACAGGCGCCGCAGCCTTGGCACAATGCTTCGTTCACAACGGCAACCTGGCGTTCCACCTTCACGGAGTTCTCGCGGAACTTCTTGGTTTGCAGGCTGATGGCCTGGTACGGGCATATGTTCACGCACGTTCCGCACCCTGAGCATTTCGAGGTATCCACGTGGCTGACCATGGGGTTCGACTCGATGGAGTCTTTGCTCAGCAGGCCGATGATCTTCGATGCGGCCGCGCCTGCCTGCGCCACCGTATCCGGGATGTCCTTCGGGCCCTGCGCGGTGCCGGCCAGGTACACGCCTGCCATCTGCGTTTCAACGGGACGCAGCTTTGGGTGTGCCTCCGTGATCCAGTTATGCTGGTCGCAGGCGGCGCCGAACAATCCGGCCAGCTGGCGCGTTCCCGCGCTGGGCACCATGGCCGTTTCCAGCACCACCATGTCCGCATTCACGCGGATGCCTTCGCCGGAAAGCGTGTCGGCGCCCAGGCAGACGTAGTGGTCGCCTTCGCGGTAGATCTTCGAAACGCGTCCGCGGATGTACAGCGCGCCGTCATGCTGCGCACGCATATAGAACTCGTCGTAATTCTTGCCGGGCGTGCGCACGTCCATGTAGAACACGTAGCATTTGCCGTCCGGCACCTTTTCCAGATATTGATGCGCATGCTTCGCGCCGTACATGCAGCACGCGCGGCTGCAATAGGGAACGCCCTTCGCGGGGTCGCGGCTGCCTACGCATTTTACGATCACGACGCTCTTCGGCTCCTTCTGGTCGGAGGGGCGGCGCACGTGGCCTTCCGTGGGGCCGGAGGCATTTACCAGGCGTTCGAAGTGCAGGCCGGTGATGACGTCGGGGTACTGGCCGCCGCCGTATTCGGGATAGAGGTCTTCCCACTTGATCAGATCGTAGCCGGTTGCCAGCAGCACGGCGCCGTACGTTTCCGTGGTCAGCTTATCCGTGTCCTTGTAATTGATGGCATCTGCCGTGCACACCTTAGCGCACACGCCACACTTGCCCTTCGTCAGCATGCGGCAGTGGTCCGGGTCGATGACGGGCTTGCTGGGCACGGCCTGCGGGAACATCTTGTAGATGGCGCGACGTTCCGACATGCCCTGGTCGAACTCGTTCGTCACGCGCTGCGGGCATTTTGTTTCGCACATGCCGCAACCCGTGCATTTGTCGTAGTCGATGTACTTCGCCTTCTCGCGGATGGTCACCTCGAAGTTGCCTACGTATCCGTTGACTTCTTCCACTTCGGAAAGCGTCTTGATGGTGATGTTCGGATGGCCGCCCACCTCGGCCATCTTAGGCGTGCAGATGCAGGCTGAGCAGTCAAGCGTGGGGAACGTCTTGTCCAGCATGACCATCTTGCCGCCCAGGCTGGGCTTGCGCTCCACGATGGTCACCTGGTGGCCGGCGTCGGCAATGTCAAGCGCCGCCTGCATGCCGGCGATACCGCCGCCGATGATCAGCGCGCGCTTGTTGATGGGGATCTCGGATGTGTATAGCGGCGCGTCGCGGTCGACCTTCGCCACGGCCATTTTCACCAGGTCGATGGCCTTGAGCGTTGCCTCTTCCTTGTCCGTGGTGACCCAGGACACTTGTTCGCGGATGTTCGCCACCTCCAGCATGAAGGGGTTCACCTTTGTGTCGGCGAGCATCTTGCGCCAGGTGGCCTCGTGCATGCGCGGCGAGCAGGCCGTCATGACCACGCGATCGATGTCGTACTTTTCGATGGCCTCTTTGACGGTCTCCTGGCCGGGCTGAGAACAGGTGTACTTGTTCGTCATGGCGTACACCACGTTTGGCATGTTGCGTGCGGCCTCTGCCACGCGCTCGACGTCCACTACGGAAGCGATGTTCGTTCCGCAATGGCAGACGAAAACTCCGATGCGGCTCATGCGTTCACCTCTTCCTTGTCAGCGGACGCTGCCTTGGCGGCTTCGGCCTGGGCCTTCTTGCGGGCGGCGGCTTTCGCCTTCGCCTCCGCAATACGACGCTCCTTGTCCGTCATCTTCGGCTCCACCTTGCGGGCCATGACTTCTTTCACGAAGCCCGTGGCATCCTTGAAGTGCTTGTCGATGCCGGCCTGCTGCAGCGTCGCGCCCATGGCCAGCGCCAGGATTTGCGTGAAGTAGAACACGGGCATGTCGTAGTCCGTGCCGAATTTGCGGTTGATTTCGTCTTCGCGCATATCCAGGTTCAGCCAGCACAGCGGGCAGGCCGTAACAATGGCCTCGGCGCCGCATGCCTGCGCGTTGCGGTAGATGCGGTTGATCAGCGGGCGTGTTTCATCGGCCACGATGACCTGGTTCGATGCGCCGCAGCATTCCGTCTTGAAGCCCCAGTCCACGGGTTCGGCGCCCACGGCTGCCATCAACTTGTCCATGCTGGTTGGGTTCTCCACATCGTCGAATTCGCATACGCCGGCGGGGCGCACCAGCGTGCAGCCGTAATAGCAGGCAAGCTTCACGCCGTTGAGCGACTTCATGGCGCGCTGCTTGATGAGTTCCATGATTTCCGGCCGTGCGAACAGCTCCAGCAGGCTGACCACATTGTTCGTTGCCTGGAAGGGCATCTTGATCAGGCTGGACAGGTGCTGGCGCAGCTCATCGTCCTGGCGGGCGGCAACGGATGCGCGCTTCAGGTTGTTGTAGCAGCTGGCACACGGGGCCACCACGTCGGGGTTGCCCGGCAGTGTTTCCGCCAGAGCCAAGCTGCGTGCGGGAAGCGCGTAGCCCAGGTCGCGGTTTTCCACGCTTGCTGCCGATGCGCCGCAGCAATTCCAATCGGGGATTTCGCGGAAGTTCAAGCCGATGGCCTGGTTCACGTAATTCATGGATATGGTGTAGCTGATGCCCGTGGTGTCGGCCGAACATCCGGGGAAGTAGGCGAAGGTCCTATCCATTCTGGGTGCCTCCTTCCTGGTTGAAGCAACGGTCGATGAGATCGGCAACCGCCGGTTGACACGATGCGGGCGTTTCGCGCACGGAGATCATGCCGCGCTGCAGCATTTTCGGAGCGCCGGCCACATCTTGGAACAGGTGGCCGGAGCCCAGGTTGAACTTCATAGCAAGGCGCGATTCCGAAGAGCGGCCGTACTTGCGCACACCCTTGATAAATTCCTCTTCGAACACATTGCTGGCCGGTACGGGGTGGTGCCCCGTGGCCTTCGATGCCTTGCGAACCTCGCGCATCAGGTCGGTGATGCGGACGTTCTGCGGGCAGCGTGCCGAACAGACCTCACAGCCTGCGCAGATCCAGGGTCCGCGTGCGGCAAGGGTGGGTTCCAAGATGCCCAGTTGCAGATGGCGAATGACTTGCTGGGGCCGCATGTCCATGGCGTCGGTCATAGGACAGCCTGCAGAGCATTTCCCGCACTGATAGCAGTCCTTCAGATCGACGCCGGCGTTTGCGGCGATCTGCGCAATAGCCTGCAAGTCGTCGTCGCTGATTTCGGACAGATTGACAGCTTGCACGAATGTCTCCTTTCCGCCTTAGGGGAAGGCTGCCTCGTTGCGATGGTTGTTGGGCGTGTCCCGACGCCCTTGTCTCATTTGTTAGTGCAACGATGACAGTTAAAGCATTGCGCTAAAGTTGCAGTCTGTATATGTGGGGAATTGCGAACGGCGCGCAGCAAATGGTAGACGGGGGAATGCTGTCTGAAAGAAAACCCAGCTCAAAGGTAGGAATAACAGCGATGTGTTAAAAGATTTGCCGCTGCAGCGGGGCGCGCGGTACTGCTGCGGTTGCGCAATCTGCTACTTGCGGTTCTTCGCGCGCGACTGCGCTGCCTTCTTGTTGCTGCGCTTCTTGTCCTTGTTCTTCGCGCCGCCATTGCCGCCGCTGGACTTCTTCTTCGAGGAGCCCTTGCGCTGGTTTGACTGGCTTTTCTTCTTGAAGCGCCGATTCGTGAGCGACATGATGATACCTGATGCGATAACGATCAGAATTCCCAGGAACAAGCCGAGTTGCGTGTTGCCTTCGGATGCGCCTCCGTCGGCGGATGCGGCGGGAGCTACGGCTAATACGGAAATGCAGGCAACTGCGATGGCGGTAAGGATGGTAGAGCGCTTATTCACGGGAGCTCCTTCTATGCGGTGGGTGCGCGCATGTGCATGCTGTTTATACGGGAAATAAGTATAGATGATTCCCCGATTATCGGGGACGGAGCAGGCGCTTGCGAATGCCCCATGAAGATAGAGCTAGATATATCGAATAATCCTAAAGGCATAGGACGCCCCTTGTTCACGTTATATAACTCGACGCGGAGGGCATTGACCAATGCGTGCGCAGCCGGCCGATGCGAGATTGCTTGTAAGGAGGGGATCGTGGAGCAGAGAATAGGCGATCGCCGGCTGAGGGCATTTCCTTTAAGAACCAGCCGCTGGCATTCACCACGAAGATTTATAAAGCGGCCGGTTCCGGCAAGGTTGCTTACACCGCCAAGGCGGGCACGAAGCTGACCATCAGCAAGGTGAAGACCCTCAAGGGGCGGCCTTGGTTCTACGTGAAGGACGCGAAGGGCCAGACGGGTTGGATCAGAGGACTCGGCAAATTCGTTTCTGAGATGCACGAAAACGCCCGATACAACACATTATTCAAAAACCTGCATTAGCGGGATTAGGAAGCTTTTCCCAAGTTGGGACAAAAAGAAAGCGCCCGCACGAATGCGAGCGCTTTCTGCATTGCAATACCGGTACGAAAGAGGAACTGCAATTAGTCGTCGAAGTTGATCAGCGTCTTGACCTTCTGATGGTTGATCAGATAGTACGCGGTGACCGCGATAGACCAGCCCCAAACGGCATGACCCAGGCACTCGCTGAAGTGCTCCTCGAACGGGCAGTCCCACGGAGCGGGGGTGGTGCCCAGAAGCGGCATCAGGATGATGTGCCACAGTACCCACAGAACCAGGCCGTAGACAACGCCCTGGCCCATTGCAACCTTTCTCCAGTTCTGGATCAGCAGAATGAACAGGAAAGAGAATGCAATGGCGAAGGTGAAGTGCAGCAGCAGCGTGAACGGCATGATGGGGTTACCGTTGTAGTAGACGGTACCGAAGATGACGTCATCGGGGATGCCGAGCTGCTGAGCCATATGCTGCGGCGGGTTGGGATCGTTGCGGATGGGGGTGCGGGGCGGGAACAGGTTCTCCCAGCCCATCTTGATCCATCCGGAGAAGATGCCAACGATGATGCCGTACCAGATGCTCTTGCCGACAACTTTGGCGGTAATCGGATTCTTCTTTTCCGATTTTGCGGGGGTGTTGGTAGACAATTTATTCTCCCTTTCTTTCCCCAGGTCTTTTAAAGCACCAGCATTGTGGTCGGAATAAAAGGGCATGTCAACACAAAATAACAATTATGGCAGGAATTATTGATAACTTTCTTAGAATATGACAATTATCGGTAGACGGCGTAAATAATTCGACAATTGAATCTGACGGTTATCAGAAATAGTGCAGCTGTACACATAAAGGCGGTTGACGGTATTGGGTTTGCGTTGGGCGGGCCGGTGAACGGCTGATGGCCGGCACGCGTATGCGTGGTTTTCACGCTATGCTGCCGGCGATGCACGCCTGATAGTTCATGATAAAGGGAGAATTATGGCTACGCGCGGAAGGGTGGCTCGATGCGACCTGCATAATCGAATGCGGTTAAAGAGACATGAAGGTTCTGTGAACGATAGAAATAGTACTTGCGAGTGCTGCTGGCGGGTCCTACTATAGCGGAGTTGCGAAAAAGCAACCCAGACATTGCGGGGTGGAGCAGTCTGGTAGCTCGCCGGGCTCATAACCCGGAGGTCGTTGGTTCAAATCCAGCCCCCGCGACCAAAATTACAGCCTCCTTCGGGAGGCTTTTTTATTACCGGGATCCGCCGGCATTTAGAAATTCCGGTCCGAGCGGAAGACCGCGAAGAATGGACTTCCGTTGGCGCCCGTGCACGAGCCCCATCCGCTCGCCGGAGATGCGTCGCGTCGGGACCGGGCGAGATCGCGTAGTGCTTGTAGGTCCGCGCGGGCCTGCCGTCCCAGGGCGTGTCGTTGCGGTGGGCATGACGGGTCTCGCCCATGACGGCCGCCCGGTCGAAGCCCCCCCTCCTGCGGCGCGTCGATGTTGGGGAAGTCGCGCGCCAGGCGCCAACAAGCGCTGTTTTCGGGCGTGTACGCACGAGACAGGCTGCTTGCTTAGAAGCGATATCCTGTCTAACTGCTCTGGTAGACTGTATTCAATTTGTATGTAATCCCTACTGCAGCGGAGGCGGCCGCATGAAGTACTCGGAGCTCGTCGAATCGGGCGCGACCGTGACGGAGAAGCAGGAACATCTCGTCGGCGGCGACATGACGACGATAACCATCCGCATTCCGCGAAACCTCAAGGATGCCGCAGCGGAGACGGCTGCCTTCAGGGGGATGAGCTTCTCCGCCTTCGCGCGCATGTGCATGATCGACGAGCTTGTGAAGAAGGATTAGACGATGGCGTATGAGATGAAGCTGCCTAGCTCGACCGCAGAGAAGTCCGTCAATCAGAAAACGACGGTGTATTCCGTTATCGATTGGTGCCGCGAAACGGCGGAATCAGAAGCCGACAAGGGCACCAAATTCGAGCGCGCCACGCGCTTCTACCTGAAGAACGACCCGTTGTGGCAGGCTCGCTTCGACGAGGTATGGATGTGGAAGGACGCCCCTACCAACAACGGCCACGACATCGGCATCGACCTCGTGGCGAGGGACGCCGAGGACGGCAGCTACTGGGCGATCCAGTGCAAGTGCTACGACGAACGCTCGACCCTCGACTACCAGACCGTCTCCACCTTCTACGGCGCCACCGGGAACAAGGGGGCCTACGGGCACAACATGCTCGTTTCCACGACCGAGCGCATCTCCTCGCACCTCGACCGGGTGGCCACTGAGTGGGGCACCGTGCGCTTGTTCCCGTCGGAGATGTCAGAGGCTGACATCGACTGGGGCGCCTTCCTCGATGGCAGGAGCGCCGTCAAGCGTGAGCTCTACGACCCGCGGCCCCATCAGAGGATCGCCATCGACGACTGCATCAAGGGCTTCGAGGAATATGACCGTGGCAAGTTGATCATGGCGTGCGGCACGGGCAAGACGCTCACGTCGCTCAGACTCGCCGAGGAAATGCTACCGCCCGGGTCACTCGTCCTGTTCTGCGCCCCGTCCATCTCACTCGTTGGGCAGACCTTGCGCGTCTGGGCGAACCAGGCAAAGCGCCCGCTTAAGTGCGCCGTCGTCTGCTCCGACGCGAAGGCCTCCGACGCCGGCGTTGACGCATGGGAGTCCTCGCTGAGTGATCTCCCATACCCCGCCACCACAGATCCAAACCTGTTGTACGAGCAGATGGGCGACGCGAAGGCGGCGAACTCCGACGGCCTCAACGTGGTGTTCAGCACCTACCAGTCTATTCAGGTAATCTCGGATGCGCAGGCGCTTGGCGTTGCCCCGTTCGATCTTATCGTCTGCGACGAGGCGCATCGAACCACTGGTGCGGTGGAAGCTGCGGGCTCCAAAAAGGACATGACCGAGTTTGTGAAGGTGCATGACAACTCGATAGTGAGTGCGAAGAAGCGCCTGTACATGACCGCCACCCCGCGCATCTACGGCGACGTTGCCAAGAGGCGCGCCAAGGCCGAGGACTACGAGATCTCGTCGATGGACGACGAGTCCGTGTATGGTCCAGAGTTCCACCGCCTCACCTTCGGGCAGGCTGTTGACCAGGGGCTGCTCTCCGACTACAAGGTGATTGTCCTCAAGGTCGACGAGGAGGCAATCAGCGGCGTTATCCAGCGGGCGCTCGCCGAGGAGGACGACTTCGACGTCCCCGAGGTGGCGAAGATCATTGGTTGCTGGAAGGGACTAGCCGACCAGGACAAGGGCGAGAAGGGCCATCCCCTCAAAAACGCTGTGGCGTTCTGCTCTACCATCGCCGAGTCTAAGCGCATGCGGGACTACTTCGGACGCGTGGTGGATGCCTATATCGAGCAGGCCAGAGAGCAGGGAGACGAAGATGTTCCAACCCTGCACTGCGACATCCGGCACGTGGACGGCACCATGGATGCGGCCGAGCGCAAGCAGGACCTGAAGTGGCTGGCGGATGCCGACGGCGCAAGGCGCAAGGACGGCGACCCCACGTGCCGCATCCTTACCAACGCGCGCTGCCTCTCCGAGGGCATCGACGTGCCCAACCTCGATGCCGTTATGTTCCTGCAGCCCAAGAAGTCGCAGGTCGACGTGGTGCAGGCGGTGGGCCGCGTCATGCGGAGGTTCGAGGGCAAGGACTTCGGCTACATCATCTTGCCCGTGGTCATACCCGCCGGGATGGACGCCGAGCAGGCGCTCGACGCGAACGAGCCCTTCCAGGTGGTGTGGGACATCCTCAAGGCCCTGCGCAGCCACGACGAGCGGCTCGACGCGCGCGTCAACGCGCTGCCCTACGACGGGGATGGAAAGGACTCCCCGGTCTCCGTTGTCGATGTCACCCCCGATGGAGACGGCGACCAGGAGGAAGACGGCAGCGGCGAGCAGATGCGCATCACGTTCACGCAACACGAACTCCAACGCGCTGTCGACTCGATGATTGTTAAGAAGTGCGGCACTAAGGTGTACTGGGACGAATGGGCAAAGGATATTGCCGCTATCGCCAAGCGCCATATCGAGCGTATCAGAGGACTCGTTGGCGAGGGCGGAGCCGCCCGCGCGCCGTTCGAGACGTTCCTGCGCGGCCTGCGCGACTCGCTCAACGACAGCATCACCGAGGACGCCGCCATCGAGATGCTCGCGCAGCACATGATTACTCTTCCGGTATTCGAGGCGCTCTTCGGGGGGTCCGGGTTCGCCCAGTCGAACCCCGTCTCCCAGGCCATGGGTAGTATGATCGACGCGCTCCAGAGCCATCGCGTGGTCACCGAGGACGAGGAGCGCGAGCTCCACGACCTGTACCGCGGCGTCGAGATACGCGCGGAATCGGTGAAGACCGACGCCGGCCGCCAGCGCATCATCAAGGAACTCTACGAGAAGTTCTTCAGCCAGGCGTTCAAGGCGACGAGCGAGAAGATGGGCATCGTCTACACTCCCGACGAAATCGTCGGCTACATCCTCCATGCCACCGACCGGATGCTCTTCAGAGAGTTCGGGCGGCGCCTCTCCGATGAGGGGGTGCACGTCCTGGACCCGTTCACGGGCACGGGCACCTTCATCGTCGACCTGATTCACGACAAGGACCTCATGCCCGCAGACAAGCTTGCCTGGAAGTATCAACACGAGCTACATGCCAACGAGATTGTGCTGCTGGCGTACTACATCGCAACCATCAACATCGAGCAGGCATACCACGCCCGCGTGGGCGAGGGCGCGGGGTACGCGCCGTTCCCCGGCGCGGTCCTCACCGACACCTTCCAGATGTACGAGGAGGGCGACCCCATCGACCGAACGGTGTTCGTCGGCAACTCCAAGCGCATCGACGAGCAGATGGAGCTTCCCATCCGCGTTATCGTTGGCAACCCGCCGTATTCTGCAGGCCAGAGGAGCGCGAACGACAACAATGCCAACGAGCACTATCCGACGCTGGAGAGGAGAATCAGGGAGACTTACGTTAGCAAGACTCAAGCTACGCTTCGCAATTCTCTCTACGATTCCTACATCGAAGCCTTTCGCTGGGCGTCGGACCGCATAGGAGACGAGGGCATCGTTTGCTTCGTGTCAAATGCCGGCTGGCTCAGGAGCGAGGCCGGCGCCGGCGTAAGACGTTGCTTCAGCAGGGAATTCAACAGCGTCTACGTGTTCGACCTGTTGGGCAATCAGCGCACCCAGGGTGAAGAGTCACGAAGGCAGGGGGGCAAGGTCTTCGGCAGTGGGAGCCGCGCGCCCATTGCCATCACCATGCTCGTGAAGAACCCGGCGTCCGCTGAGCACGGCGCAATCCACTATCACTGCATAGGCGAGTACCTCTCCCAAGAGGAGAAGCTCTCTGCCATCGCAGGCTACATTGATGCCGACCCCGAATGGGAGACCCTCGTACAGGACCGCCACGGGGACTGGCTCGACCAACGCGACGACAGCTGGTACGAGCTTGCACCGATGGGAATTAACAAGTTCAATGTTCCGTCTGGAATCTTTACCGCCTGGTCCGCTGGGGTAAAAACGCAGAGGGATGCCTGGTGCTGGAACTTCTCATTAACTTCTCTTCGCAGCAACATCAAGAGACTGGTTAATAATACAAATGAAGCGATTGCTAAGTCCGAGGGTGACATCAATAGGCTGACGTACGACCCAAAGTATTTCAGCTGGACTAGAGCCATGCGTGGTTATGCAGCAAGAATGGCGCACATACCGTATTTCGGGGAGCGCTATATCTTGGGAGCCTATAGGCCTTTTTGCAAGCAGATACTATATTGCGAGCCGCATCTCAATGAAGTGCCTGCCCTTCAGCAGAAACTTTTCCCCATCGTCAAACCGAGCGAGGCGGCTGAGAACGTTGTAATTGCGCTCACCACTGGGAATAATTATTCGTGTCTTGTGTCCAACCGCCTCCCTGATCTTCATTTCGTTGGTGACTCGCAGTGCTTTCCGTTCTACTGGTACGAGAAGGACGAGGGCTCCCTCTTGGGGCTCGTGCCCGCAGAGGGCGAGAAGGTTATACGAGATTCCTGGGGTAGCCGCTACGTAAGGCACGAGGCAATAACCGATGAGACCCTCTCCGTATTCAGGAGTGCGTATCCGAACGTCTTTGCGGGACGCGCGAAGAAAGACGGCGGAATGGAGATGTCCAAGGAGGACATCTTCTACTACGTCTACGGAATCTTGCACTCGCCGGAGTACCGCGAGCGCTTCGCCGCAAACCTGCAGCGGGAGCTGCCGCGCATCCCGTTGGTTTCGGCATTCCGCGAGTTCTCCATGGGCGGTCGCGCCCTCGCCGACCTGCACCTCAACTACGAATCCGTCGACCCATGGCCACTCACCATCCGAGGCAACAAGGGTCAGTACGACATCGCCGGCTTGCGCGACCCCGGCCCGGTGAAGAAGATGAAGTGGGGCAAGCACCGAGACCCCGAAACGGGCAAGAGGGTAAACGACTACACCACGCTCGTCTACAACGACAACCTCACCTATGCAGACATCCCGGAGCAGGCCAACGACTACAAGGTCAACGGCCGCAGCCCCCTGGAATGGATGGTGGACCGATACCAGGTTAAGACCGACAAGGCTACGGGCATCGTCAACGATCCGAACGAGTACTCCGATGACCCCGCCTATATCTGCAACCTCGTTCCGCGTCTTGTGACGGTGAGCATGCGCACGCTTGAGATAATCGAATCGCTGCCATCGCTCAGGGAAATAGCGAAGCCGGCTAACTGGCCGGCAGCATGGAAGGCGGAAATGTAATGGTGCAGGAGCGCGGGGGTGGCAAGGTGCAGGCTCTGCACCCGGCTTTGCTCGATGACGAGAAAATGAGCCCGTACCTCGATGAGCTCAGCTTCGCGCTCAGCGACCCAGAAGTCACGAACATCGCCATCTCGGGGCCGTATGGAGCGGGAAAAAGCACGGTCGTCGACACATGGGAGCATCGCGAACTTGAGAAGGCGAAGGGTACGAAGGGGAAATCGCAGCCTTGGGTTCATATTTCTCTTGCGGAGTTTGCGGGGGAAGATGGGTCTGAAGCTTCAATTGAAGGGGATGTGAGACGGAGCACATCGAATGTGGGGTCTCGTGATATTGAGAGCGAGCTGATCAACCAGCTCATATTTAAGTTGAGGCCGGGAAACGCACCGAAGAGCCGTTTCGGCATCACGGAGGATTCTGCGCGTCTCAAAGATGCCGGAAAGGCTCTTTTCGTTGCGATTGCCGTTGGACTTACTGTCGCTCTTCTCCTTGGTTGGGGCAATGAAAGCCTTCCCTGGATGCATGGAATCTGCGCTGCGATATTGTTTCCCGCATGGCTTGCTTGCGTCTTTATTGTTGCTTACCAAGGTGTGAAGACACACTCGGTGACCAGGATTCTCAAGCGCCTGAAGCTGTTCAATGCGGAAGTTGAGATTTTTGGTGACAAGGATGACCCTGCGTTTGACCGGTATATGGACGATATCGTCTATCTCCTTGTCGCCTCGAAGAACAACGTCGTCGTCTTCGAGGATCTGGACCGCTTCTCCGACGTGGCCGTTTTCGAGAAGCTGCGCAGGGTAAACGAGCTCGCAAACGCAAGAAAAGCGGAGTTCGCCCGCAGGAGACCGCGAAACCTGTTAATGCGCTTTCGAAGAGGTGAATCCGATAAGACTGAGCGACTGCGTTTCGTCTACTTGGTCAGGGACAGTCTGTTCAAGAACCCGAAAGACCGGACGAAATTCTTCGACTTGATTATTCCGGTGGTCCCGTTCGTCGATCCGTCCAACTCGTTCGACGTACTTCATTCCGGCTTGAGAGGCGTTGGAATAGAACCGAGCGAAGAATTTCTCTACCAGCTCTCGCTCTACGTCGACGACCCCCGCATTCTCAAAGATATCTGTAATGAGAGCTATCACTATGCAAAGTCCCTCGTCGTCAAAGGGAAGGAACCTAAGAACTGGGATTACGACAAGCTCGTCGCGATGGTTGCCTATAAAGTCCTTTTCCCTGAAGACTATGAACGGCTGCAGGTGCGCGAGGGGTACGTTTTCGCTCTTTTTCAACAGCAGCAACAACTCGCCGAAGGCGAGCATGCCAAACTGGCTGAAAATGTCAAAAAGCTAGAGGAAGAAATAAAGGAAATCGAATCCAGAACGCAGCTCAATGAGGAAGAGCTTAAATTGCTCTATTCTCTTACGGACAGTAGTATGCGCCGCTCAATTTGCAACGACATCTCAAACGACTTCAATAAGCAGTTCGCGTCAGTAAATGAGCTCATCGAAGCGATAAAAAACAAAAGCAGAGTCCGGGACGCGGAGGCGAATGCTATTGCCGCGTTGGGCGAAGAAGGCGCCGAGTATTCTCTGCGACTCGAGGCGATATCCGGCAAGGGGAACAGAACCGTTGACGCAATCAGGACGAAGATTGCATCCGTAAATCAACAAGCGCTGCGGACTGACCGCGAGAGTCTTGCCGACCTCCTGGGTTCAATCAACAATCTTGATGACTTCTTTTCTCCGAAACAGGAAAATGATGCGGAAGAGGGTTACACGCAGCAGGTTGTCCAAAGCAAATACTTCCCGATGATTCGTTTCCTCATTGTCCAGGGGTATATCGATGAGGATTATTCGCTGTACATGAGCAATCAATACGATGAAGGATTATCGTCGGAGGACAGGGAGTTCCTGAACTCTGTGCTGTGTAGATTTGCGCCAAATCCAACCCAAAACATTGAGCAGCCCAATAGCGTGATAATTCGTCTTAAAGGCTCGCAGTTAGCCCGCCCCTCTGCGAGGAATTACAGCCTGCTCCATGAGCTTCTTGAGCGCGGGCCATCAGAAAAACTATCGAAGTTCGTAGCGGGAATAGCGCATGACCGCGATTATGCATTCGTTGTTAGCTATGTCTTGTCGGATAAACTTTCCGAAGAGGTTTATCCCGTCCTGGCGAAAGGCTACGCTGACTGCGTTGTTGAGGCAATGAGGGACACTGCTATTGAAGACGATATCAAGCGATCGTTCTGCAAGTGCATGATGTCTTCGGAGAAATCCCGAGGACTTATCGAGCAATCCGCCGAGGCGATTGCTGAATTTGCAGCGAAAGATCCTCTTTTTATCTCGCCGACAGGCATCGCAGATGTCTCTGCATTTAATAAATCGCTGAAGACAATTGGTTATCTTGCAGAGAAAATAGACTTCGAGAAAGCCGACCAGCGGGTGCTCTCCTTTGTCGTATCAGAGAAGATGTTCCCGCCCCGTGCGGACATGATTCTCGGCTGCGTCGGCTCGCTCTTTTTTGGCGGGACAGTGAGTCTATCAAACCTAAACAATATTCTTGTCGATGCAGGTAATAACAAGATCATGAGGTCGCTTCGTGATTACGCTTTCGCAAACATCGAGACATACCTGTCCTCGTTGCTCGAAGACGAGAATGGCAATCTAGCAGATAACGATACGGCAATACAGGCTGTTCTGAATAAGATCCCTGAGACGGCCAGCGAACTTGCGGATGAGTACGTCGCCAAGCTTGCGAACAGTGTTCAACAGCTCAATACGATTAACGAGCGTGCTTACTGGACTTTTCTGGTGGAAAGCTCAAAATGCGCCAATACGACCGAGAACCTCTGCCAGTACATCAGCAACTTGGGCTTCGATGACGAGCTTGCCCGCTATATTGAGCTCTCCGGAGTTCCTGATGACTTTTCATCGACATCGGTTGGGGAATTCGACGGGGAACCGATGGCCCTCTTGAAAGGTCTGCTCGAACATGAGGAAATCGCGCTAGATACCCTCACGAGCTTTGCGAACGCGCTGGATAAGCCATTTCCCCAATTTAAGTGCCCGAACTGCGCGTCCGAACGCATAGCGGCTACGATAAGTTCGGGGCTATTGTCCGTTACTGCGGATAACCTATCGAACATGAGGGCTGACTACCCGGACTTGGTGCCGCTTTTCGCCTCGCAAGATCTTGCGTCATACGTTGAGCTAGTTGCGCCCGAAGGTGCGGTGATGCCGAAATGCACCTTTATCGACAATGAGGCGCTGGAGCTGTTTGGGATGAACGACCTCGACCCGCGTCTGCTTTTGAAGCTGGTCGATAGTCTAAGCGCACCCATACCCCTGGCGAAAAAGTATCCCGATGCGGTGAATGTGGAGATCATCGAGAAAGGGAAGTTCAACGGAGACAATTCGAATTTTTCGGCTGTGTATGAGTCGGCCGATAAGAAATTACGCGCCGCACTCTCGAAGGTACTAGTCAACAGTCCAAGAAGCGCTGAATCTACTGTGCTCCCGTACGATCTCGCGGTCAATGTAATCAGGCAGCTGGCTGGAAACCGAGATGAGGCGAAGCAATTCCTCGCGGATAGAGTTCGAAATGACCGGCCGCATATGGGCAGAAAAAGCGTTGCCAACCTCGCCGCTGCTGGTGGTCTGGACGACTATGCTCGTCTTATCGGGACAGAGAAAAGAAGCATCTCCATTGAGGTTGGCTCTGCGGATAGGGCTCTTATTCGAGCGCTGGAAGAGAAGGGGCTTTGCGGAAAGCTTTCCGATACTGCCAGCGAAGATGGGAAGCGCGTTCTTTATGCAAAGGGGTACTCGAAAAGACTTTGAAGTTGATGTTGAGTAACGCCCGCCTCCCCGGATGGGGAGGCGGGCCGCCGGGGCGCCCCGTGGAGGTCGCTACAGGGCGGAGAGCGTGTTGCGGTGGAGCCTGAGGAATCCGCGGCTGTCGCCGAGGACCATCATGCCCACGATGTCGAACCGGATCGCGATGTCTCCCTCGCCGAAGCGCTCGAGGTAGGCGGCCGCCAAGCGCTCGAGGCCTTCGCGGTCGGCGGGGCCCTCCTCGGGGAAGCCCCGGACCCCTCGCTGATCTTCGTCGTCACGAAGACCAGATCGCCGTCCTCGCAAGCGATGAAGTCGGCTCTGTCGCTGCCGTGCACCTAGTCCCGCTCGATGACGTCGTAGCCTTTGCGGTCGAGGAAAGTTTCGATTGCCTTCGTGGCCTTCTCGTAGATCGTTGCTTCCATGATGTGACCTCCTAGTCTCCCGGCACGCCCCTGCGGCGAGCCTTGTGGCTCGCGTGGCGCCGGGGTTCCCGGAGCGCGCAAGGGGGAAAGCGAAACCCGCAAGGGCCCGACTTTTCGCGTCGCCGCCATGGGAACCGCAACACGAAAAGTTTTCGCGGCCCTTTCGCGCGCAGGGGTTCCCGCCGACGCTGCGCAAGTCCAAGGAGAAGCCCAGGGCGCCGCCGGGCGGGGAGGTCGCTCGGATGCGGCGGAACGCGAAGGCGAAAGGAAATCGGGTCCTAACCCGAGTGGCTTCAATCGAAATGGGCGGGCGACGTCTACAGCGCCGCGCGCATCGCTGGGCAGGGCGACTGCTTTGTTGGGTACCCTGCAGCGAACTTGATATGAGAGGGATGGGAGGTAGACGCTCTTCGCTACGGCCCATCCCGGAGGCCTGAGCTGAGGAACGGGCGGGAATGGGCTATGCTCTACGGGGCGCTGTGACACGAGAGTGTCTTGGGTGCGGCGCACGAGGATGAGGAATTCACCGAAGGAGGCTCCGATGAATACGGACGGGCGGCGGGCGACGTCGGCGCCGGGCGGAATCACCTGCCGGGAGATGGCGCGCTTCTTCCGCTCTCGAGAGGACCATTACGAGTGGTCTGACAGATACATACGGGATGTCCACGATTCTCCCGTGAAGAGCGGGAGGACCGAGCGAGAGCACATGGTCTCCTGGTTCGGCGCGAACCCGACCGTAGGGTCGGGCCGGTACTCCCGGAAGAGGGGGAACAACGACGCCCGGACATGCTACAGCAGGCTCCAGAACGCCGCCTCTCTCCTCTGGATTGCCGAGGCGGTGGGCGTGGATGGCGCTTTGGTCCGGCGAGCGTACGAAGCCGCGGTCTCCTGCGGCGACAGGCGCAGGGCATGCGGGGCAATCAGACGGGAGATACCCTGGGAGTGCGTAGAGGCGGGCTACCTCGAGTTGAATGGACATTCGCTCGGAGGCCTTGTCGACCGGATATTTCGCAGGGCCGGATCAGGAAGGCGATGACCGCGTAAATACCGTGTAGGCTCGTGCAAACCTTCAAGGACTTGCGCGAGCATCCACACTGATTTCCGTTTGTCGAAAACAATCGTTCCCGAGCGGCGCATCTTGGCGAGCATGTTGCCGACCTTGTCGTATTTTTGAGAGTCCGTGAGCTCGCTGGAGAGCGACGGGAAAACGGTCTCATTCAGCTCAAGTCGCGATGCCGTGCCGTGCTTCCTCAGGTAATCGGCGACGAGGGCCTGGCAGTGCCCTTCCGACTTGCCGCGCGATTCGGCGTAGCTCGCCCGCGCGCCCGCGATCTCCGCGATAGAGGCAGCGCCCCGTCATCCATGGCGATGAAGTCGATGCTGTCCGAGCCATGCGCCCAGCCTCCTCCAGGACCTCGATGCCCCTGTGCTTCAAGTACGCGCTGATTGCTTCGTGCGGCCTCTCGTCGATGCTCTTTCCCATGGCCGCCTGTGGGAATGTGGCGATGGGGTTTGCTGCGAGGTGCTGTGTGCCTGGGCGTTACTGGGCCGTCTGGCGGAGGAGCTACGCGTTGGCTGGCTGCTGCCAGCATCGCTGTGCGACGGGGTGCTTGTCTGGCCTCCGTGCAACGTGCGGTGGCCATGACCATGGGGCGCCCGGGCGCCTCGTGCCGTCGCGGAGTGCCCGCTGGTTGCGTGGGGGGCTCGGCATCCGTCATGGCATCGTGCCTGGTGGCGGGTTGAGAAGGTCGTTCCGCCACCACGTTGATCGTCTCGACGGGAGGTTTGCCTATGCGGCTGTCCTTGCCTTCGGGCTCGGGGTGGGGCGGGCTGCAGACGAAAAGGCATGGTAACGGGTACAAGCTGTACCCGTTACCCACCTAGTTGCACTACAAAACGCTGGATGCTCTGCTTGCTGGGCGCGTGCTCACATCCAGCCGAAGCGATATACTTGACTTATCAGCTCTGCCATTCGGCGGGGCTCCACCATTTTGCCGTGCCATAGCATGGGGCCCGATGTGGCCAAGCGTTTCGGACGCCGTGGCGGCCAATCGCTGCGGCGTCCACTGAAAGTAGCGCGCAATGGATAGGCTGACCGTCATATTCCCGTCGGACAATCCCCGGACGGGGGAAGTTCTTCCAGCATGGGAGAACGAGTACGACGGCTGCGTCCAATCGGGTCAATTTGACGTGGCCCTCTACAACGAGGACGCATATCTTCACAGCCAACCACTTGTAGTGGTTCCTCCCGCACCGCAGAAAAGCGCGTACTGCCTGCTTAGGGGGCTGCCAATGTCCGAGAAAGCATATGTTGCGCTGGCCAAGGAGCTTAAACACTACGGCTACAGGACCATCGCCAATGTAGAATCTGACTGGGCCTACGGCCATTACGATAACGACTCATATTACCTGCGTGATTACCGGCCGGAGTCGCTCACGGCTTATAGGTCTCCTTTTGACAAAGCGCATTATTGTCCGAGTCCGTATCTCGTGAGCAAACTTGGTCCATTCGTTGTTCGCGATGCTGCTTCAATCTGGAAGGAAAACGGGCGCGCGAAGATTTTTACCCCTCCCATTACGCAGGAAGAGCTCGATGACATCATCGATGGCTTCAAGGAATCTCTCGGCGTTAACTGGGCCGCCCAGCGATGGTCTGAAAGCGTATGGCTCGAATCGGTGGAGCAGTGCTGGCAAAACGAGGGCGCACGTGCTTGTTGGCGCGCGATTTTCTTTGACGATCGGCAGGTTTGCCTGGGGCTTATCGACTCGGTAGACGAGGCTGGGGTTCCGCGCCCGCCCGAAGACCTCATTGAGAAAGCTCGGGAGGACTCGAAGCCTTTTACGGCCTTCGACTTTGCCCTGACAACGAGTGGGGTTTGGCGCATTACTCGCATGTTTGACGCGCAATTCACGGACTTGCCGATGTCGGTGGACTCTCGTGGGTACTACGAGAAACTGGGCAAGTATGTAGCCGAGGGTCCCGTCGTTCCCGAGTGGGCGTGGTGCTTGGTCGGCAAGATCGTCGACAGGAACACTGTTGGGAGAGACCATCGGGTCGTCCGTGGGACGCGCCACTTTGCTCCTGGGACAAAGGTGTATTGCCCCTGCGAACTGGGTGGTAACGGTTGGGAGCGCATTTGCGTAATCGGGGTGCCGCGCTACTCGGATAAGCTTGTGAGCATGATGATCCCCGCGACAAAGATATGCGATTTCCACCTGGAGAAGGTGACCGACAAGACCGTCATCGAGGTCATGACAAACGGTTATCTGGGCGGCGCCTTCTGCTCGATCAACCCTGCGCAGATCGGGTTCGGCTGGACTGATTCCGACGAGGACAAGAGGGACATCGAAAGCCTTGCCAAAGCGCTCAATGCTCGGTCGTGGACAGCGGGCGAGAGAGCAGAGGCCAGCCAGGTTTACTAGCTTTGCCATCAAGTTGGTTTATGAGGGGCTTAGGCGCTCTAAGGTCGCAAATTGCGACCTTAGAGCTAGAGACCCCCATTTTCTACTTGCCAAGCGTGGCGACAATCGAGCCAACGATGGCGGAGTCCTCAAGCTTGGCGACGGCGAAGCTCTTCTTGCCGGCGTCCTTCAGCGACGTTCCGACCAGGTAGCCTTCGGTGCCGTCCAGGATGAGGAAGCGGTCGTTGAATGAAGCCGTGTGCTTGACCGTGAGCGTCGGGTACTGCGCATTGAAGGTCGCGACGTCGCGTGCGGTGAGGCTGGTTTTGGGATGCGTCCACACGGTGACGGAGACGCCTTGCCTCTTCTTGACGAGGATGTTGAGCGTCCCCATGTCCACGTAGCCGTCGATCAGGACGATCTCGCGCCCTGCCCTTTTCACGAGCGAGACCAGGAACTCGAACGCGTCGTAGACCTGGCCCTCGAAGAAGACCTTCTGGCTCGGCGCCTCGTGGGCCTCCATGTAGTCGAAGACGCGCTTGAAGCGCTCGTCGGTCGAGTGCTCCAGGCTGTACAGCCTGCGGTCGATGCTCCTGACCTGCTCGAACATATGGGCGTTGTCTGCGATGAAGTGGCGCACCTCAACGAAGGCGCGCATGATGCGGGCACTTGCGTCAATTGCGACCTTGCTGCGGAGCACGCCCGAGGGCATTGCCACGCTTTGCTCGGTGTACACATGGGGAAGGTACGTGCGGCCAATCGGAGAATCAGTGTCCTGACCTGCTAAGGTGCCAATTTGGCACCTTAGATTGTCCAGCTTCTCTCTTGTGAGGTTGAAGCGGAAGTCCTCGGGGAAGCGGTCCTCATTACGCTTGGCGGCGCGGTTGAGCGCCTTCGTCTCGACCTCATACAGTTCGGCGAGGTCGCTGTCGAGCATCACCTGTTGCCCTCGTACGGCGCAGATCATGTCCCTGATCTGCGCATCGCTCGAGAGCGCGATTGACGTCTCTGTCTTGGGAGGTTCTTATCGGACATGGCCGTAAGGGCCCGAGATTCCGCGCGGCTCCCTTCTCGGAAGCGCCGCGTAAGCTCGCGTAAACCGTCAAGGACTTACGCGAGAGCCCACGTATTTCCGTTGCCCGCGCTCGAATCGCTGGTCGAGAGGGGATCCTCGACTGGTACGGAACCAGCAGGACCGGTCCCTCCCCGCGCTATGGCCCCCGCAGGGCAGAGTAAGCAAGGGCTCGGTCATAGCTCTGGGGCTTCTCGCAGGTTGTGGGGCGTCGAGCCCTTACCCTGGGGGAAGAGCGGGTAAGAGTAGGTCCGAGCAGGTTCGGGCAGTTGGCAGGCGGTCCTGGCGCACGCCTGCGTGAGACGAAGGCGCGTGGCTATGCCTGCGCTTTAGCTATCTTCTTGCGGATATAATGAAGGGCCGCATTGCACATTTTTATAGGAGCCGTTCATGAATGCCGCACCGCTTGCTCTTACCGTGCTGCTGGCTAACGCTAGCCAGCGGTTTGTCATACCCGTCTACCAGCGTCCCTATTCGTGGGACGAGGAACAGTGCACCCAGCTGTGGGAAGACATCCTCTCCGTGGGAAAACGCCCTGGTGATCGACATTTCACCGGTTCCGTAGTTTGGATACAGGACGGCACAATGTCTGCAGCGGGCGTTACGCCGCTGCTCCTTATCGACGGCCAGCAGCGCATCACGACGGTGGTACTGCTTCTCATCGCGTTGGCAGAGTACGCACGCGATCATCGGGATGAGCCACTGCACTTTTCTTTCGAGCAAATCGTCAACGGGAACTTCATTGCCATGCCCTATCAGGAAGGGGCGGACCGATACAAGCTCACGCTCTCGCAGGGGGACGAGAAGACCTTGCGCAACATGGTGGATCGTTTGCTCGATCCTGATGTTCCGCTTTGCGAAGAGTCGCCGCGTTTGCGTGAAAACCTCGACTTGTTTCGCAGAAGGCTTTCTGCCCTTTCCGACGTCAACCTTGTGTGGGATGGTATCCAGCGCCTCGAGGTGGTATCCATCTCCCTCGCTCAGGGGCAGGATAACCCGCAGCTCATTTTCGAGTCGATGAATTCTACGGGCAAAGACCTCTCGTCGGCCGATCTTATCCGGAACTTCGTGTTGATGGCGCTTCCCATGGATGAGCAGGAAAAGCTTTACCGGAACCATTGGCGCCGGATTGAGGAGGCTCTCGGGGCCGACAGCTACGATAGCTTGTTCGACGACTTCATTCGCAACTGGCTAACCGTTATCTATGCGCCTGAACCTCTGAACAGGCGCGATGTGTACCAGGCATTTAAACGCCATACTATTGAGAACGGCTACGACAAAGACGGGCGTATCGTCAATTTGCTCAAGGAATTGCAGCGTTTTGCCCGGTACTACGCTTGCGTCACAGAAGGGGCGGAGACCGACCCTGATCTCAAGCGAGCCTTCGACGCTATCGCTCGGCTCGATACGTCGGTCCTGAACCCTCTTCTCCTGTCGTTCTACGACGACTATGAGTCGGGCGCTTTCACGCGCGATGACTTCCTTTCCATGCTGAGCACTACCGAAAGCTACGTGTTCCGCCGTGCGGTATGCGATTGCGCAAGTAACTCGCTCGGCAAGTTCTTGCCTTCTATTATTGCGAGATTAAACAAGGTTCAGGCCGAGGAGGGCGACTACCGCGAGGCATTCGAGTCGTACCTACTCAACGAGGCAGGGACGAATAGGCGATTTCCTACCGATGCCGAGTTCTCTCGTGATTTGCTGGTACGAGACTCCTACCATTTCAAAAAATCGTTCTACATGCTTGCCAGGCTTGAGAACAGCTTCCATACCAAGGATCCTCGCGACTTCAGCGCGGGGGCCTATACCATCGAACACATCATGCCGCAGAATGCTTTGGCACACGCCGAATGGCGTGACATGCTAGGGGCTGAGTGCGAGGAAGATTTCGAGACTCTGGTCAACAACATAGGGAACCTGACGCTTGCTGCCTACAATTCAGAGCTCTCCGATGGTCTGTTCGAGGAGAAGAAAGCACGTGCGGCAGGCGGCTACGACAACGAGTACATCAGCATTTCGTCCACGCTGAGGGATGCCGATTTATGGGATCGTGCCCATATTGAAGCGCGTGCCGAAGACCTGTGCGACCGCGCTTTGAAGGTTTGGCGCATACCCGATGTCAAAGAAGAGGTTCGAAGGAAATACGTCGTCGAGAAGAAGGCTGGCGTGCCAAGGCGGTCGAAAAAGTTCGCGGAGTACGTCTCCGAAGGGCTCATTGCGCCGGGAACCAGGCTTGTGAGCGCGAGCCCTAGTTACGAGGCGGAGGCGACGGTGACCGAGAGGGGAACGATCAGACTAGTAAACGGGGAAGAGTTCAACAGTCCTTCGCTCGCATCCGCTCGCGCTGCGGCGTTGCAAGGGCGAAGCGGCGCGCGCAACGGCTGGTACTTCTGGAAGACGGCGGAGGGCAAGGTGCTCGACGAGATACGGAAGGAGTCATGTGCGAACGGTTCTGCGTCGGTTGTTTCCGATTTAAGGCGTTTTCGAAACACGTTCTGGGACGGTTTCTACGATTTCTGCTCTGCGGACCCCGATTTCGTGGGTGCGTTCGGCGATCCGTCGGGGCGTATGCAGAACGGTGACGCTTGGGCGTCATTCGGCATCGGCTTGGGAAGATGCCATGTCGGTGTGCTTCTTCTCAGCCGTGACGGGTTTGTCGGGGTGGAAATCTACTGCAGTGATAAGGATGCGTACCAGGGCCTCTGGAACAACAGGGACTCGGCAGAGAAGATGGTCTCCGACCTTGACGGGGAGATTGTCTGGGACGATATCGATATGGACAAGAAGTCGCGAACGGTAACTGCGAAGAAGGCCGCAAATTTCGATGCTGACGACTGGGATGCCATGTATTCCTGGATTGCGCAGTGGATGTGCCGGATGAAGGCCATTGCGATGCGGTTTGCGGGATAGGATTTCTTCCAGAGAATGCCGTCCCGCCAGCTTTCGGCAGACGTCAGAGTGACAACAGACGAGAAGGAGGAGCCCCCATGGGGAAGATAGTTGCCGTCAACGCGAGCCCGCGTATCAAATTCAACACCGGCTCCCTTGTGCGCGAGGCCGCGCGAGGCGCCGAGAGCCAGGGTGCGCAGGTGCAGACGTTCGACCTTGCGAGGCTGGAAAAGCATAGCGGGTGCATGTCGTGCTTCGCCTGCAAGCTGCCCCCGAACGAGGGTACCTGCGTCTTCAAGGACGGCCTTGCCCCCGTGCTTTCGGCTATCAGGGAAGCCGACGGCCTGATCATCGGTACGCCCAACTACCTGGGCGACGCCACGGCCGAGTTTAAAGCGCTGCTCGAACGACTGGTGTTCCAGCGCCTTACCTATCGTCATGAACCGCGTTTCTACGATTTTCGGCGCATTCCCGTGCTGTTCGTCATGACCAGCAACGCTCCCGTCGATACCTACGATGATTTCGGCTACAGCGCGATCGTTGCGCGCTATAAGGGCACCCTCGAAACGATGGTGGGCGACACGAAGACTCTCCTTGTTGGCGAGACGATGCAGGTGAAGAACTACGACCGCTACAACTGGGACCTTTTCGACGCCGAGGCGCGCAAGAAGCGCCACGAGGACGTGTTCCCCAAAGAGCTGGAACACGCCTTCCAGCTGGGAAGCGAAATGGTGTCGAACCCCTGGTAGGGCGTGCCAAGCGGGGCGCTGGGTCAAAGGTCCGCGCATCTGTCGCACCGCACGCCTTCCGCTGACCGCTAGCCCAGCGGCAACGCGCCGTCTACCGTGTAGGTGATGACGTATTCGGTGCGGTCGGGCGCTTCGATGCCCGGGTCGCTTTCCGCGAACGTTCCCACAAGGCCGGCTTCCTGCGCGGCAATTTCGAAGTGGCAGAGGGCAATGCCCAGGTCGACCTTCTGGATGTCGCCGGTTGCCTCGCGCGCGTAGCCCTTCGACTTGTGCTCGTAGAAATGCACCTTGTTGCCATCGACGACCACCCGCCACGGCTGTTTGTTGGTCGCCGAAGGCGCCTAGCGCACCATTTGAAGTGGCGCGGCGAGTGCGCCGGCGTTCGCTTCCGTCAGGGGATGGGCGAAATCGCCCGCGAAGAAGAGCTCGTTGAACGGTACGCGTTCGTCCGATTTCATCTTCTTGCGCATGAGGGTCTCGCGCTTTGATTTCTTTTCAGCGGCATAGCCGATCGGCGCGACCGCCGGCATCACTTCGTCTTCGGCGACGTCCATCGCCCTTTCGAACGCCTTGCGGTCGAGCGTGCCGGCCAGCCAGACCGTTCCCAGCCCCAACGTCGTGGTGAACAGGACGAGTTTCTCGAACGAGTAGCCGAAGGCGAGCTCGGCGTGCTCTTGGCGCTTGCACTTCGCACCGATGTAGGTTTCGGCGCCCAGGATCACGGGGCTCGAAAGCCCGTATTTCTCCCGGTCGAGGATACGGAAGGTGATGGGCACCCCGAAGGGGTTGGCGTCGTCGGCGATGAAGCGCTCCAGTTCGGCGATTGTTTCGGGCGCGACCGGCTGGTCGCTGAAGGTGCGCACGCTCTTGCGCGCTTTGATGGTGGCGGTGTTCATAGGTTCGTCCTTTGTGAGAGATGGCGGCGCGGGTAGCGTTCCCGCGGGGTTAATCGGCGTGGATGGAAAGGAGCGTCTTGCCCCGCGAATGGCCGGTGCGCACGACTTCGAGCGCTTCGTTGACCTGGGCGAGCTCGAAGGTGCGGTCGATCGACACCGTGAGAGGCTGCTCTGCGGGGAAGAGGCGGTCGATCTGCGCGAGCTGCGCGCCGTCTTCGTGGACGAAGACGAAGTCGTAGGTCTGATCCTTGCGGGCCGCCATCTTGTCGAACTTGCGTCCGGCAATGCCGAACAGGGCGCGCTTCACGGCCGGAAGGCCGGCGCGCCGGGCGAAGCGGCCGTTCGGTAGGCCGCGCAGGGAAACCAGACGGCCGCCTTCTTTCAGGATGCGGAACTCTTTGGGCAATTCGGCTTCGCCCAGGGTGTCGAGCACGCAGTCGACGTTGTGGGGCACCTCGGCGTAGTCCTGCGTTTTGTAGTCGACGAAGACCTGGGCGCCCAGTTTGCGAACGCGCTCTTCGTTGCGGGCGCTGCCGCTGGTGGCCACCGTGAGCCCGCGGCGCGTGGCGATGGGAATAGCCATGGCGCCCAGGCTGCCCGTGCCGCCCGAGATGAACAGCGTCTGCCCGGGCTGCGCGTCCATTAGGTCGAGCGCCTGCAGCGCGGTGAGCGCGGTGAGCGGCACGCAGGCCGCCTCTTCCAGGGAAAGGTAGCCAGGCACGGGCGCAAGGGCCGATTCGTCGACGGCGGCGTATTCGGCGAAGGCGCCGATCTTGGCGAGCGGCATGCGGCCGTAGACGCGATCGCCTTCCTTGAAGGCGCGCGCGTTCGACCCGGCCTTCACCACCGTGCCCGAAAACTCGTTGCCCATCACGAGCGGCAGGCGGTAGGGCGTGATGAGCCGCACTTCGCCGCGGACGATCATGTTGTCGAGCGGGTTCACCGCCGCCGTATGGATGCGCACGAGCACTTCGCCGGGTGCGGGTTCGGGCACGGGGATGTCTGCAACGGCAAGGTCGGTGCCGTTCTTGTCGTATCGGTTGAGGATCGCTGCCTTCATCGGAGGTCGCCTTTCTGTTCGGGGTTCTGCGCATCGATATGGGCGCGCATCTGCGCGATGCAGTCCGCCAGCGTGGTGCCGGCGAGCTTGCGCTCGACCGTCTGCTCCGCTTCACGGAACATCCCATTGAGCACGGGGCGGATGTTCCTGCCCACGATGCAGGCGTCGCTGGGGTTCTGGTGGATGTCGAACACGTGGACCGCTTCGGTCTCTTCGACCGCGCGGTACACGTCGAGCAGCGCGATGTCGCGCGGGGTTTCGATCAGGGAAAACCCGGGGACGCCGCGATGGCTTTCGATGATGCCGGCGCGGCTCAACCGGGTGGCCACTTTGCGGATGTAGCTGGCGTTGGTGCCGACGCTGCGCGCAATCTGCTCGGAGCTCAGCGGGGATTCCGCTTCGGATACGAGTATCAGCAAGTGGATGGCCGTGGAGAACTTGGTGTCCATGCGCGTTGCCCCTTTCTTCTCGTCGTGTTGCGAGAAGTGTATCAGCAAATGATACAACTAGGCGCACGCGCACGGTTTCACCACAAGCTGCCGCCCGGCATTGCGTCGCGGATTTCCGTTTCCAGCTCTCCCCGGCGGCGGAAGAGCCAGGCGGGGGCGATCCTCTTTGTGCCCCGCTTCGAGTCGCTTCGTTAAGTTGTGGTAAATTATCATTTCGCTATGGATATATTCTCAATTCTCAATCAGATAGATGGTGCCGTATGGGGGCCGGCGATGATCGCCCTTCTCCTGGGTACTCATTTGTTCCTTACCTGCCGCCTTCGGTTCCCGCAACGCAGGCTTGGCCAGGCAATACGGATGTCGGTTGTGGAAGACGAAGGAGCCGAAGGCGACGTCAGCCAATTCGGCGCCTTGGTCACGGCTCTTGCTGGCACTATCGGAACGGGTTCTATCGTTGGCGTTGCCACGGCGATTATTGCCGGTGGGCCCGGAGCGGTCTTCTGGATGTGGCTGACGGGCGTTTTCGGCATTGCAACGAAATATGCCGAGGTCTACATTTCCGTACGCTACCGCGTGAAGGATCATCGCGGCGAGATGCTCGGCGGCGCCATGTACGCGTGGGAACGCGCGTTCAAGCGCCCAGACGGCAGCACCCCCGGTTGGGCGAAGCTGGGCGCCGTGCTCTTCGCTGCCTTCGCCGTTGTAGCCACCTTGGGAACCGGTTCTGCCGTGCAGGCTTCCGCGATGACGGGCATCATCTGCGGAAACTTCCCCTTCATTCCCAAGTGGGTCCTGGCGATTATCATCTGCGCGCTGGTGGCGCTGGTCATTTTCGGCGGCGTGAGAAGCATCGCCACCGTTTGCGAGAAGCTGGTTCCCATCATGGCGGTTCTTTACGCGGGTGGCTGCATCGTCATTCTCATTGCGAACGGCAGTTATCTGGGGGATGCCATTGGGATGATTCTGGATTGCGCCTTCACCGGCAGGGCGGTCTTCGGCGGTGCGCTGGGTAGCGGAATCCTGTGCGCGCTGCAGTTCGGCTGCGCGCGCGGCCTGTTCTCGAATGAGTCCGGCCTGGGCACCGCGCCTATTGTTGCGGCGGCGGCTTCGACCAAGAACCCGGCCCGTCAGGCGCTTGTTGCCTCCACCGGCACGTTCTGGTCCACGGTTGTGATCTGCCTGATGACCGGCATCGTCCTTGTCAGCACCATGCTTGCGCACCCCGAGATTGTAACGAGCGGGACGCTTTCCCAAGGCGCCGACCTTGCCAATGCCGCTTTTGCGACCATTCCCTACATCGGCACTCCCGTGCTGGTTATCGGCATGGTGAGCTTTGCCTACTCCACAATCCTGGGGTGGAGCTATTACGGGAACCGCTGCGTTACCTACCTCTTCGGGAAGCGCGCCGTCCTTCCTTATCAGATCATCTACGTGCTGGTGGGCTTTTTCGGGGCCATTGGCGTGGGGGACATTGTCTGGACCATTTCCGACATCGGGAACGCTCTCATGGCTATTCCGAACATCATTCTTGTGCTGCTGCTTTCAGGCGAGATTGCCCGGGCAACCAAGCACTACCTCTACGATGGCAACCTTGACGAACGGTTCGATGAGGAAATCCCTGTCGTCCAGAGCAAGTAAGGTTTTGGCTGGATAGTGCGACCGTCGTTCTCACAATGCGCCGGCGCACGCCGGGCGTGACAAGCGGGTTGCCGGCAGAGGGGACACCGGCTGCCAATCGGGCTGCGCGATACCGGTGCGCGATATTTAAATTAGAGGTGAATAATTCTTGCTGGCATATTGACAAAATCTGGGAATGTCTATCATCTGAGGCAGTAGGAATGCGGCAGTTCCTTGAGAGGGAAAGGGGAGCAAATGGAACGCAGAATGAACCATCAGATGGTACCTTTTGCAGCGGCATGCGTCGCCATGCTTGCGACTGTTTTGTTCGGCTTCATGCTGATAGGAGCGCAGCCGGCGCAGGCTGCCACGGCGCAGAATGTCACGTTGATCGGCACGCATTCGAAGGCAAACGCCTCTGCCGCCTATACGAAAACCGTTAAGAAGTATGACATCACCGGTGATAAGAAAGCCGACACCATCACGGTTAAGACGCAGCGTAAGAATCAGGGCTATCTCATGTACGTGAAAGTGTACGTGAACGGCAAGAAGGCCAAGACCTTGTCGCTGAATTCTTCGGGCATTGTGACAAAGGTGCAGTATCTGCGCACCTCGGCAAAGAAACCGTTTCTGTACATCTCGTTGACCGGCGTCAACTGCGATGGCATCTACGGAGTGTATGGCTATAAGTCCGGCAAGCTGGTGAAGCTGGTCAACAAGACGAGCAATATCGCGCAGAAGTATGGCACTCACATGTTCATCCCTTCGGCGAAGGCAAAGGGAAAGAAGGTTGCCGTGACGTTCGATTCCATGACGTACACTATGGGCGATGCCAACTACATCTATTACTACACGCCCAGGGCGGGCAAGCTGGTGCGCACTAGCGCCACCGCAACGGGGCTGAAGAACTTCAATGGCACCAAGACCCTGAAGAATCAGCCGCTATCTCTTGATACGAAGATTTATGCCAATGCCGGCGACAGCAAGGCTGCTTTCACTGCTAAGGAGAAGTCGAAGGTGACCATCCTGAAGCTGAGGACCATCGATCAGCGTCCGTGGCTGTACGTGAAAACCGCGAGTGGCAAAACCGGCTGGATCAAGGGCGTCCACGGTGCTGTATGGGGTCACGACAACACGGGCAGCTTCGACACGTTGTTCCGCAACCTGCATATGGCCGGTTAGGTGCGAGAGGCGGCACGGTCGTAGATAACTGCGATACGAAAGCTTGTATAGGGGCATGCAAAAAGGGCGTCTGCTTCCGGCAGGCGCCCTTTTTGCATGCTTTGCAAGCGGTGGGCAGGGTCGCTGGCAGCAGTGCGACCGCAAACGGGTGCCGCCGTCGCCGTCGGCATATGGCCGTGCGGTCGGACGGACGAGCGATGCCTTCGCCTATCAGGCGAACTTTGCTACCAGGTGCTCGAGCAGGTCGACGGTCTTGACCATGCTGGGCACGGGGATGAACTCGCGGACCGAATGCGCGTTGTAGCCGCCGGTGGCGATGTTGGGGCAGGGCAGCCCCCGCAACGACAGCTGCGAGCCGTCGGTGCCGCCGCGTACGGCGACGATGCGCGGCTCGATGCCCACCTCGCGATGTGCCTCGAGCGCCCGCTCGATCAGGAAGGGGCAGTCTGCGAATGCCTCTTTCATGTTGCGGTACTGCTCCTTGACGTCCACCTCCACGGTGGGGGCGCCGTAGCGGCCGTTCAGGAACGCCGCGATGTCGCGTAGCGTCTTCTCGCGTGCGGCGAATGTGTCTGCGTCATGGTCGCGGATAAGGTAGTCTAGCGTGACCTGTGCGGGTGTTCCGTTGATGCCGAGGGGATGGAAGAACCCCTCGCGCCCCTCGGTGTGCTCGGGGCGTTCGGCCTGCGGAACCAGCTGTTCGAACTCGGCGGCCAGGGCGATGGCGTTCACCATCACGTTCTTGGCCGAGCCCGGGTGCACGACGGTGCCGTGGATTGTGATGCGTGCCTGCGACGCATTGAAGGTTTCGTAGTTGAACTCACCGAGCGCTTCGCCATCTACCGTGTAGGCCCAGGCGGCGCCGAATTGCTCCAAGTCGAGCAGGCTCGCGCCGTGTCCGATTTCCTCGTCGGGCACGAAGGCTATCTTCAGCGTGGGATGGGGCAGCTCCGGGTGCGCCGTCAGGCGTGCGAGCAGCGCCATGATCTCGGCCACACCGGCCTTGTCGTCGGCCGACAGCAAGGTGGTGCCGTCGCTGCAAACGATATCGCATCCGATGAATTGCGCCAGGTCGGGCACTTGTTCGGGCGTCGTGGTTATTTCGCTGCCGTCCACGACGCCGGCAACAAGCGGCCCGCCTTCGTAGTGCACGATATGCGGTTCCACGTGCTGTGCCGGTGCATCGAACGAGGTGTCTAGGTGCGAGATCAGCCCGAGCGCCGGTCGGTCTTCGGAGCCGACCGAGGCGACAAGCGATGCCGTCACATACGCGTGCTCGTCGACGTGCACGTTGTCAAGGCCGAGCTCTTCCAGCTCTTTGCCCAGATAGCGTGCCATCTTATGCTGGGCGGGCGTCGATGGCGTCTCGTCTTCGTGTGCCGGGTCGGACTGCGAGTCGATGCGCACGTAGCGCATGAATCGCTCTATTACCTCGGGAAGTTCTTTTTCCATATCGTTCCCTTCGTTTCGTTGAAACCTGACAAGGTGACAGTCCCCTTGTCGCCAGTCCTTGTCATCATGCTTGTCACCATCATGACAGAAGACCTGGCGACTCGTCACAGGCGGCTCGTCACGCGATCTGTCAGGTTTCCCCGCGCTGTTGTGCCGTGGGGACGCGGCGGATAGAATATGCCAATCATGCATACAACAACGGAACACCGCACGGCGCATATGGACGACTGGCTGGCCGAACCCCAGCCTCGGCTCGGCGCCACGGGCCTGCTGGTGCTGCTGGTGCTGGGGTCACTCACTGCGCCGCTGTCGCTTGACATGTACACGCCGTCCATCCCCACGATGACGGCATATTTTCATACAACCGACGACATCGTGAACCTCACGCTGGTGGGGTACTACCTGTTCATGGCGGTCGGTCTGCTGGCATTCGGCCCGCTGTCCGACAAGTTCGGCCGGCGTCCCGTACTCATGGCGGGTACAGTTGCCTATTGCGCGGCAAGCGTTGCTTGCGCGATGGCGCCTACCATCTGGGTGCTCGTCGGCGCGCGCGTGGTGCAGGCCCTGGGTTCGGGCGCGATGAACGCGGTGTGCACGGCTATGGTGAAAGACGCGATCAAGCCCGCCTATCGGGAACGTATGTTGGCCGTGGTGCAGATCGTATTCGTCGTCGGCCCGGCGGGGGCGCCGATCATCGGCGCGAGCATTTTGAGCTTCACCGATTGGCGCGGGGTCTTCGTCGCGCTCGCTTTGGTGTCCGGCCTTCAGCTGGTGCTGGTCTGGGCGTTGCGCGAGACACTGCCCGTCTCCGATCGGCTGACTACGAGCGTGCCCGCGACCCTGGCGCGCCTGATCCAGGTTGCCAAGAACCCTGTCTTCATGGCGTTTCTGTTGATTACGAGCGCTTGGGAGATCGCCTACATGGGCTATGTGTCGGTGGGGTCGTATATCTACATCGACTTCTTCGGGTTCAGTGCATTTGCGTTCAGCCTCTTCTTCGCTGCGGCGGCCCTGATGGGAGCGGTGGGCCCGGCGGCGTGGATTAAGCTGTCGGCCTTCGTTTCCCGGCGGAATTTCACAACCGTTGCCCTGGTCTGCTCGCTGGCGGTGGGCATCGGCGTGCTCGTGGTAGGAAAGTTGTCTGCGTTCGTGTTCTGCGGGTTCTTCCTGATCTTCGTCTTCTTCGAGTCGGCCGTGCGCCCCTACGCGGTGAATGCTCTGCTTGCTCAGCAGGAAGCCGACACGGGTTCGGCGGCGGCCCTTATCAACTGCGTGCGTGCCCTGGTGGGCGTGGCGGGCATGTTCTTGGTGGTCGCGCCCGTCTTTCCCGACTATATCGACGCGACCGGTTGGATGATGACGGGCGGCCTTGGGCTGGCGCTTGCCGGCTGGGCGGTGTACTTGCACTGCCGCACTTGTCAGATTTCTAGGCTTTGAGCCACGTTCGGCAGCTATTGCGGAGACAGATTTCGGGGCCATTGGCGTGGGGGACATTGTCTGGACCATTTCCGACATCGGGAACGCTCTCATGGCTATTCCGAACATCATTCTTGTGCTGCTGCTTTCAGGCGAGATTGCCCGGGCAACCAAGCACTACCTCTACGATGGCAACCTTGACGAACGGTTCGATGAGGAAATCCCTGTCGTCTAGAGCAAGTAGCTGCCGGTCGAGTGCGCTTGCGCTACGGGCTGCTGGGGAGCGGCGGATACCGTTTGATTTCAGACACGAGCTCGAGAGCCCGGCCTGATCCGATAAGGGCAGGTGCCGGGCTCTTTCTTAGTATATATAACTAACTTCCTATTGGTCTTATTAGCAGAACGCGATGTGCCGCAAGATGTTGCTGCCGATACGGGGCTGTGAGACCTCAGCAGCAGGTTCAGGTATTGTTCCCTAATGCAGCATATTGTTTTCCTAGAGATCCGCGGTCTAACGGGCGTCTTTCACGTATAGCCCGACGCGCAATTGTTCCCACGGGCTTGCCTCAGGGTTGACCTGCAGCACGCGGACTTCGAATACGTCGTTGTGGCCGTAGTAATCCAAAAGCGATGCCAGTGCATTTTGATCCCGTGGCACGTAGCCGATCATCGTGTCGTCGATTGTCAGCGCCATTGCGTTGGCGTCGTGTGGATTGTCGCGTTCGGGAACCAGTTGAAGCGGTGTCCCCACTTTCAGCTTATCGAAGACCAAAGCGCCATCATGGTACTGAAAGCCTGCGACGAAAAACGTGCTGATGTGGCGTGATGGCTCGTACATTACAATCAACTCCTTCGTTTGCTTCCCCTGAATGATTGCAATGTACGGAACGCGGCATCATCTATGTGGGCCATAACGGGGACAGCTAAACGAATAATCTGTCTTGACGATCGAGCTAGGAGCTCCGTCATGCCTGTCGAAATTGTGTTCGACCTGCCGGACCGGATCATCTACGCATTTGTGACTGAGCTCGAGGGGTAGAAGGGAGTCTGCCGTTCGATCGACATGCAATGGGCCCTTCCTGTTGCGGCTGCTAGAATCGGATGCGGGGAAATCGGGCGGTAGCTGCCCGTGCCGCAAAGAGGGGGAGAACGACATGACGACAGCTTCGGTAAAGAAAGCGCTCTGGTTCTGCGCATTTGCGATCGCAACTTTTATTCTGGCAGGTGTTTGGGCGCAGCCGGCGTGCGCGGACGTCTCGTATATAAATGTCGGTCACAATCAGCTGTATACCGATTCCGAGTATGAGGAAACGGTAAAAGTTCCAGGCGTTACGTTCGATAAGGCAGCGAATACGCTCACGCTCGATAACGCGACGATAAAATGCGACAGCAATGGCGTCTGGATTTCAGGCGATAATGCGGGCGTTGTCACTGTTGTTTTGAAGGGTAAGAACACCATCAACTGGTCGAATGAATTCGATGATGGAATCTATTCGGACACGCAGCTGGTTTTCAAGGGCAGCGGCTCTCTGACCATCAACGGCGTGGGTGCGGGCATCACAGGCTACAACGTCACAATGAAAAGTGGCACCTACAATATCTCGAACTGCCATCAGACCGGGATAGAAGCAAGCAAAAACGTTGCCATCAGCGGTGGAAAAGTTAACGTAGCGTGCGAATCCGCCGACAACTACGCAATCGACTGCGGCTACAACGGCAAGATTTCAAATAGTTATAAACGCTTGGGCAAGATTCGCGGGAGGTTGGGGACCGGCGCAACGTTCAAATCGGACGGGAACACGTATAAGGTGCGCGGGTACTCCGAGGTGAAACTGGTCAGCTACGGGTCGAAGAAGACCAAGGCCAATGCGAGTACTGCGAAATTCGGGGGTTATAAATACCGGGTTTCTGCCATCGGCGCTGACGCCTTCAATACCAAGGCTGGGCACAAAGTTTCCTCCATTACGCTGGGAAGTTTTGTTGAGAGTATCGGTAAGCACGCCTTCTACAAGACCTCTAAACTCAAGACGCTGAATATGAGGTCTGCCTGGTCTCTGTTCGGATACAACTCCTCTTCGAAGGTGAAGACGCAGGGCATCGCCAAAGGTGCCCTGTCGAAATGCGGGAAGAGCGGCGGTAAAGGTCTTACCGTGAAAACCGGAGGCTACGGCTACGTGAAAAAGCAGACCAAGAAGGCCCTTGTCCGGGTCGGGCTCAGCAGCAAGGCAAAAGTTGTGAGATAGGCTTCTTGGCTTCCGCGGTGGTGTAGGTACGCTCGGGCAGTCGTATCCGGGCGGCTGCGGAAGCAGAAGACGGCCCTTACTGTTCTGCATGTGGTACATTCGCCGTTTCCTACAGGTACGATACTGTTCTCATTGCTAGAGACTGGGGGGCAAGCATGGGACTGGATGCTAGTGTTAGGTGCCGATGCTTCGAGGAAGGCAGACTCAAGCCGGGGCCTGTACCTGTTGAGGATCTTTATATCGACGAGGAGGGCTATCTTTCTTCGCGCAAGCTGAACGCAGCATATAAAAAATACGATTATCGTCAATACCGAGCTCGCTACGGAAAGCTCAATGATGCATTCGAAGAATGGGCAGATCATGCCTGCGAGCACGAATATGGCGAATACTGCAGTGAATGGGTGAGCAATTGGTCAGGCGTCTCTGGGTTTGAATTTCGGGTAGATGAGGCGGGTGGCGAAGCTGAATTTCCTCTTTTGTCTAAGATGCTCCCTCACGTTAACGGCGGCACGTATCCGGTTGAACTTGCGAAGCCGACGCTCAAGGAGCTTGACCGATTTGTCGAAAAGGTCAGCGATGTTGACGAGTGGGTACTTTGCGATTGCGAGACGGAAGAAGAAGTCTGGACTCAGACGGACGGCGGATCATTCACCTGGATGTACTCATGCAATCAGAGAATCGGGATGGTTGGTGGGAAGGTTTTCTTTGAGGGGCCAGGCGACTTGTATGTTGAAACTACGCACTTTCGCCAAGAGCCTATAGAGGAACCTGGCTGCAAAGGAAGCCGGAAAATGAGAATCGTGTGCCTCGATTGCGATGGGGTGACTGAGGCGTTTGAACCTCTTGGGTCTGAGGGCGCCCAGAATTCCCCGCGCGAGTTCTGCGTCATTTCGAAGAGAGCCCCGTTTCTCTGGGAGGGCAAGTATTTAACCGCTGAGCGCATCAGGAACCTTCTTGTGGCATCAATTGAGACGGGCAACCCAATAAGGTGGTGCTAGCGATGGAAAAGACTTCTCTCGATGCGTATCGGAAGGTGCAGCCAGATAAATGCTTGGTCATAGTTCCCCCTCTGTCATGGGAAGACAGGGAAATGCTGAATCGTCAGACGGGCTTCAACAGAGCTTTATTAGAGTCCTCCGGGGAGTGCGGATGCTTTTATTGCGGCAGAAGGTTTCCAACGAATCTGATTTCTAATTGGTTGGTCGAACCGGGCGAAGAGGATACGGGATGTTGCCCCTATTGCGGCAAAGACACATTGATTGTTGGAACCGAGGAATTTCCGCTGTCCACGGCTTTGCTCACGAGTTTGTATATGGATTGGTTCGCAAGCGAGTACGAAAGAAATAAGCATTACGCATTCGAAATCCCGTTATTCAAAAATCATCTCGACTACTTGAGTAAAGGTGTGCCTTTTCGTTGGAAAATCTCCGCCCCACAAAGGCCGTCTGTAGAGATACCAGCCTGGTCGGCTGACGGTCAGCGTTATCCTCGCGAGCGAGGTTTACATGCGCTTGCGGAGATTCCGATCTGGTCGGTTGGCGACCTCGGCGACTGGAACTTCGACTGTGAGGGCGCTGAGGAACCCGGGATATATACCGACATTCCTCTTGGAGGGAAATGGCGTTTGCGCGTATGGGAAGAGAAGGCTGATGGTGAGCCGTCAGAAGAGGAAGCCGGGCATACTGATGATGAAACTTCATGGAACGGAATAGATTCTGTAGAGCATTACGAGCTTGTGCGCGATGGCGTGACCGTGCGTTTTTCGCCATGGTCTGGAGGAGATCAGTGTTTGCTCCAGTCTCTTTATGAAAAACATGGTGATAGTCTGATGGCACTCTTCAAGGACCCTGACTTCTCATGTCTTGAAGTCTTTGTTGAAGGCGATGCTTAATAAGCAGGCGGGTAATTTTCTGGATAAGAAGACCCATCGCGAAGTTGATAATGGGTTCTTAAGTCGGGAATACCCAGGACTCTCCTGTATGCGTATTGAGCGCTTTCAAGCCATGGCGCTGCTAGCGCCCAGTGTCGCATCTCCCCTTATTGATTCGGGTGGATTAGGGTGCTGCTTTCGATGAATTCGAGGCGGATGACACGCTTACCGACCGCGATGAGCAGGATTATCGAAGCGTGTACCAGGACCTCTACGCAAAATACCGCCAGAACAAGGCGGACGCCACCATCATCAACGACGACCTGGTGTTCGAGATAGAGCTGCTGAAGCAGGAGGACATCAACATCGACTACATATTGATGTTGGTGAAGAAGTTCCACGACGGCAACTGCCAGGACAAACGCATCATCGCCGACATCGAGCGTGCCATCGGGGCGTCCTACGAGCTGCGCGACAAGAAGGACCTCATCGACCGCTTCATCGACGGGCTCGACGCCAGCGAGGATGTGGATTCTGACTGGCGCGCGTACGTGGCAGAAGCAAGGCGCAAGGAGCTTGCCATCATCGTGGACGAGGAGGCGCTCGATCCCGAGGCTACTGAGAGGTTCGTGGAGCGCGCCTTCGCCGACGGCGGCGTGACCGAGACCGGTACCGAGGTGGCCGCCCTTATGACCAGGAAACCCAGCCGCTTCGCTCCTGCAGATGCTTATTCGGAAGCGAAAGGCCGCGTCATTGAGAAACTGAAGGCATACGTGAAAAGGTTCCTGGGTTTGGACGTATAATGGAACATTCTGTATCTGTAAATGCTCCGCTCAGCTAAGGGGCTGTACAGAGGGAGACTGCCTGTCCTGCGGTAGAGGTCGCTATATCTGAGATATGCCTGATAAGATAGTTTATGCTCTGCATTTCAGAAGGAAGGACGGGCGACGCGAGTGTCCAGAGGGATCCTGTATGTCATGACTACGGTGGCGCCCGGCCTGGTCAAGTTGGGCAAGACGGGTGCGGGCAATTTCGGGCAGCGTATGTACAATCTTGAGCGCAATGGCTATTTCAACGTTACCGGCCTCAAGAGGACATTTGCCATCGAGATCGATGACTACGACGAGAAGGAGCCGATGCTCGATGAGACACTCTCGCGAAGTACGGGTTTCAGTTGAGCTACGGTAGTGGTTGGAGGAGAGGAACGCTGGTTAAGCGCCATAGGCGTCATTCTGCGCCGCTTAAAAACATGATCGCCTGACGTGGTTGCGGTAGGCGATCATGTTTTCTATAGAGCGTTATCGGCTAGCGGGTAGCGTTGTTCAAGGTGATGATTGCTACCAGTCGAATTCCATCGTAGACAGTACGTCTTTTAGAAGCTGGGAATTGCGCGAATGCATTTCAAAATCATGATCGCCGTCTTTGATGAGAGCGTAATAGTCAGTCCTGTCGCCCTCCTGCTGGAGACCCGGATTCTTTTCCTTCCACTTGGAATACATGCTGTCTGACATCTGATAATGGTAACTGACGGAATACGTTCTCACATTCTCGTTTCCAACCGCGACCGTTCCCGTGTCCTTGACTTCGCAATTGGAATAGGAGATAAGACTGTCGGAATCCATTTTTTCAGATGAAGAATACGAGTTCAGCTCATCGGCTTGTTCCTCAGCGGATTTCGAGTACGTATTGGTCATAAATTCTTGCCATCCTGCATATGTCGCAGAATTGTTGTAATCGTATGAGCTGCTTTGGGTATTCGTCAGCGCAGCGTAAATTGCGTCGTTACCTTCATTGTCCCCATCTGCGCACCAAAGGCCGCGGCATAGATTGTCAGCAAGGGAAGAGTTGTCATCTTGTACTCTGTTCGTCCAATTTTCATCGACTTTAAATTGGACGGTATCACCCCATTCGCTGGTAAGCGCAGCGTCTTTGTGAGGGAATAGGATTTGCTGGAGCAGCCTGTTATCGCTACCGCGAGAAGCAGCGCGACTGCCAAGCTTGCGAATAATGCGAGATTTCTGCCTTTTGTTTTGTCCATAGGTTCCCCTCCTGCTGCCTTTATGTTGCGAGTAATTCCCCTCGTTATTTCTTGGGTTCCTAGCGTTCCGGACTCGGCTGCTGGAAATATCCCCATCCCAAGAAAGCGTATTTAAGTATTGCAGGAATTTGGTTTCGAGGGTTGGCAAGGTGGTGAGCGGCAATAGGGAATTGCGCAATGCCGCGAGTGTTTGTAGGAACGACGATGCAGGGCTGTGCAGAAGGCAGGCCGCTGCGGTTGCCGCAATAGCCGTCAGATAGAGGGCGGCATCGGTTTCGGAAAGCATTGCGAAACCGAGGCCGCACTCCATCATGGGGGGCAAGGTTACCCGCTCGGTTCAAGCGAGGCCCGGTGGGGCGGGGTCATCCCCCTAAACTCTAAGGGGATGTACTGGCTTCTCCGAACCAGCGTGCCATACGCTCGAGGCAACTCCTTATGAGGTTGACAAAACTATAGGGGCGCCCCTTCTGCAAAATCCGATTGTGCGCCAGCTTCCAATGCGCAACAGCGTCTTGTCTTGTGAAGGTAGCTCGCGCCCGTGCTTGCGCTCTGCGCAATCTGTCCCGAGCTCATGGGAACCCGCGATTCGGATACCGGTGTCAGTATGTGGATTGCCGTCCAGAAATTCGTGTCCGTGTTTCGCCTTTCCTGCGTGCATGCTTGCCGCGGCAGAATGCATCACGAGAAGATACAACCAGGCATGTGAGAAATTTCGTGGTGACCATTGTGCGTGAATGCGTGCGAGAAAATTCTGTCGGCTTTTCAAATGTTGTATTCCCAACATACAGCCCCCGGACGCCCTTATAGGATAGTTAGCGATAGTTAATACATAGGGAAGGACGCGCTATGGAAACTAACGCGCAGACGAAGCTTTCGGGCATCCTTGTGGAATATCCGTTCATGCGATCGGGGATGGCCGACATCAACGGGAAATTCAGGATGCTGCAAACGCCCATGGGCAAGATCATGATGCGCAAGGTGACCATTGCCGACATAAGCACCCGGTCGGGCATGTCGATCGATGCGCTTGTGGACGCTATTGCCAGGAAGACGGGTGCAACGCCGTCCGCGGCAGCATCGGAGCAGGTCGGCGGCGAAGCATCTGCCCTGCATGCAGAGCAGCCCGACAACCAGCGGGCTGCCGGGAAGCAGGCTGCCGGTAAGGCGTCGGTGCCAGACGCCGTGCCGGTAGGCGAAGTGGTGTCCGCATCGGGCAAAGGCGCGCTGCCCGCGTGGTTTTCGCAGGCAGACGGCTTCCCGGTGTACGACGCCCGCCAGGCGAAGGGATTCTTCCTGCCCGAGCTGCAGGCCCGCGCGGAAAGCGTTCCGGCAGGTCAAGGCATCGAAGTCGTGCAGTCGTTCGAGCCCGTGCCGCTCTATGGCGTGATGGCCGATCTTGGCTTCGAGTACGTTGCGCGCAAAGTATCCGATGACGAATTCCGCGTGTCGTTCTATCGCGCCCGTTAAGCGGCGGCATTCCAAGAGCATATTTCGGGGAGTCGTCCGATTTCCCCTTTCCCGAAAGGAGTAAAGATGAGCAAGGTGGTCGATTTCAACAAGACCGTGTTCGAGAACGTTTCTGCAAACCGTCAGGTTATCGATGTGATGATTTCGCTTGGCTTCGACGAGATAACGAAGCCCGGCCGCCTGGAGAGCGTGGGCAGCGTGGTAACGCTGAACATGGGCAGCGAGATGCGCGGTGTTCCGCTTGACAAGATGGTTGCGGCGTTCGAAGCGGCAGGCTTCGAGGTTGTGGGTGCGGGTGACGAAGGCTCTGAGGGCGCCGCCGTCGGGCATGCGGCTGACGGACATGACGCTGCCGGGCATGCGCCAGCTGAACATGCAGCGGCCGGCGGAGCAACCGGGAATGCACCCGTTGCGGGGGCTTCCGACGTGGAGCCCGCGGCCGAACGCGAGGCGGGCGAATCGGGTCCGGTATCCGCCGACGACCGCCAGGCCGTTCTGGAGCAGCTTGTGCGACGGCTTTCCGGCGGCGAGGATCTGGAAAGCGTCCGCAAAGATTTCGTGCGCGACTTCGCCAGCGTCTCCGCGCATGAGATTGCGCAGGCCGAGCAGAACCTTATCAGCTCCGGCATGCCCGTTCACGAAGTGCAGCAGCTGTGCGACGTGCATTCGGCGCTCTTCCACGGGCACACGGATGAGGAATGCTCGATGCTTGCGGAAGCCGACGGGCTTCCCGCCGCTCACCCGGCGTCGGTCCTGAAGCGCGAAAACGGTGCACTGGTCTCGCTGCTGGACAATGTCCAGGCGGCGCTTTCCGACAGCGCTGACGCAGATCGCATCAAGCAGCTTCTTGCGGGGCTGAAGCCCATCCGCAACCACTACGCCAAGAAGGAGCAGCTGCTGATGCCGTTCCTGTACGGGTACGGCATCACCGGCCCGATGGATGTTATGTGGGGCGTTGACGACGAGATAGTGCATGAGACCTCGGCGCTGGTGAAGGAGCTGTCCGCCGAAACGTATCCGGCGCTGCGCGAGCGCATAAACTCCCTGCTCAAACGCATGCGCGAGATGGTGTACAAGGAAGAGCAGATCTTCTTGCCGCTATGCCACGATCATTTCACGCGCGAGGAATGGTTTGCCGTGTACCGGGATCTCGACGAATACAAGCCGGCATTCGTCGGCACGAAGCGCGGGTGGCTTGATGCCGACGTGTGGGTGCGCGAAAAGGAGATCCAGGCGAAAGAGGCGCTTTCGACGGGCGAGATCCGTCTTTCCACCGGCACGTTGTCGGTTGCCCAGCTTGACGCAATCCTGAAGCTGCTGCCGCTTGACCTTACATTCATCGATGCCGGCGAAACGACCCGTTTCTTCACGCGCGAGGGAAAGATATTCGCCCGCCCGCTTTCGTGCCTTGGCCGTCAGGTATGGCTGTGCCATCCGCCCGCAATCATCCCCCTGGTCAGGGACATGATTGCCGACTTCAAGTCGGGTGCGCGCCAGAACATGGAGGTTTGGAACCCCGTGCCCGGCAATCCCGTGCGCGTGCTGTACGTGCCGGTGTGGAGCGCGGACCACGAGTACCTGGGCACGCTTGAGATAGTGCAGCAGTTCGGCGAGTTGCTGCCTAAGTTGAAGGAGCTCATCGGCTAGGCGGTTTTGCGCCGGGGCGGGGTGCCGGAGCAATCGGTCCAGCCTGAGGTCTGGGAACCGAGTGCGACATGGGTTGCTGTCTAGGAGAAGGGTTCTGAAAAGCGATAGGTTCGGGAATCTGTCGTACGATGGATAAGGCTCGGCGGGGCAAGTTCCTGCGCCGGGCCCGATTCATCCGTCGACCTCGTCCCCGGCCAGCGTGCGTGGCGGCACCTTGTATGAGGCGCTGCCTACACCGGCTGAGAAAAGAGAATCCATGATCATTCTAGATCCCAACCATATTTCTGTGCTTATGCGCTCCTACCTGGAAGATTCGCGCCAGCCGGTAATGAAGACGCCTATGGCGGAAAGGCTGCGCGACGAAGGGGTTGGTATCGTTCTGGTAGAGGTCGATGAAGCCATCCGGCGCATCGAAGCGGGCGAGCGTCTGTACGCTATGTCGGAATCGCATTTGGGCTGGCTCGCCGATCACGTGGAACGACCCGATCTGTTGCACGCCGTCAACGTGTGCAAGGACAAGGCGCGTATGCGCAAGGTACTTTCGCCCCTCTTTCCCGAACTGTACTTCGAAAGCGTAAAGACCGAAGACCTGCTGCAGATGGCGTGCCCCAAAGACCGACTGCCTCTGGTGGTGAAGCCCGCCGTTGGTTTCCTGAGCATGGGCATTCATGTGGTGCGAAGCGAAGAAGGCTGGAATCGGGCAATGGAGCAGATTGCCCAGGAGCGCACCTGCTGGGGTAGCCGGTATGCACGGAGCGTGGTCGATGGCGAGCACTTCATTGCGGAATCGCTGATTGAGGGAACGGAATATGCCGTTGACGTCTACTTCGATGGCGATGGGCAAGCGCATGTGCTCGACATCTTGCGACACGATTTCGCGAATGCGACGGATACGTCCGATAGGCTTTACGTTACCGGCCCTGCCGTTATTCGCGAACAGCTGGAGCCCATGACGCGCTTCCTGAACGAGGCGAATCGCTGCATGGGCATGCGCGATTTCCCGTGTCACGTGGAGGTGCGCAACGATGCCGGCCGCATTCGGCCCATCGAGTTCAACCCCTTGCGTTTTGCCGGCCTTGGCGGAACCGAGGTGTCGTACTACGCGTACGGCTTCTTCACCTTCGATCGCTATTTGAAGGGACAGGACGCAAACTGGGATGAGATTCTTCCCGCTTGCGACGAGGGTGTCTACACGTGCCTTTCATGCCTCGATGCGCCCGCTGGTACCCCGCGCGGCGCGCAGTTCGACTATGCCGCGTTGCGTCGCGACTACCTGGGCGCCTGCGCAACCGAGCCTTTCAACAACGACGAATCGGGTTTCTTCGGCTTCCTGTTCTGGAAAACGTCGGCAGAAGACACCGCCGAACGCACCGCCTTCCTGAACAACGACCTGCGCGGGTATCTGAGATAGAGGGTGGGAGGGGCATTTCTTGCGGCTGGGCGCGTGCAGCACGATTTAGGGTTACCCTTCGTACGAGAAGGTGCAGCAGCTTATTTTGCCCACACTTTTCGTGGTTCTTGGAAGCGGCGGCTTCCCTGAAGGTGCCCGTGTTCGGGCGGTATGGAAGCTCAGCAGGAAGGGCTGATGCAATGGGGCGGAAATCCTACGAATTCGATGCGGTCATACACGAAATACCCGATAAAGGCGGTGCCTACGTCATCTTCCCTTGGGACATACGGAAAGAATTCGGGAAAGGCCGCGTGAAGGTCTGCGCCGAGTTCGACGGCGTTCCCTACCAGGGCAGCATTGTGAACATGGGCGTGAAGGATGAAGAGGGAAACGCATGCTACATCATCGGCCTTCTGAAAGCAATTCGGAGGCAGCTGGAAAAGGGCGACGGTGACCGCATCCACGTTGTGGTTCGGGAAAAGAAGGCGTGAATCCGGCAAGCGGAACGGCTGCACTCAATATTTGCGCAACGCTTCGCCGGAGCCGCTCGTAGGGCGCGGGTTCGCTCTTGATAAGCAGAGACAGCGCACATTCTAGGAGGTAACGATTATGCCGAGGCAATCCGTTTTCGATATGAAGGTGTCAAAGGTGTATCCGCTGCTAGTGGCCAAGGCCGAAAGGAAAGGCCGCACGAAAGCGGAGGTCGATGAGGCTATTGCATGGTTGACCGGGTATGACATGGAGACCGCCGACTTGGACGTAACCTACGCGGAGTTCTTCGATAACGCGCCTGCCTACAACCCGCGTGCGGAGATGATTACTGGATCTGTCTGCGGGGTGAAAGTCGAGAGCATTCAGGACCCCCTGATGAAGAAGATTCGGCAGCTGGACAAGCTGGTAGATGAACTAGCGAAGGGGAAGCCGATGGAGAAAATCAAAAGATAGTCTTCTCGTGCGATACGGGTGTGGCGGTTTTCGACGAAGCGGCCGGTTGCGGATCTCTCCTTGCACCGGTAAGTCCGATTATCACGTCGGCGGTTCCATTCGCCCTGGTTTCCCCACCACCCTGTCATGGGCGTGCTACTGTCTGGTAAACAGTCATATTAGTATGACTATAAGGGCGAGATCGGACAGCTCGATGAAGGAGGCACCCATGGGAAGGCTTGGAGGCAAGGTTGCAGTCGTTACGGGTTCGACGAGCGGCATTGGCATCGGTATTGCGAAGGTGTTTGCGCGGGAAGGGGCGCACGTCATCATCTGCGGTCGTCGCGAAGCCCGCGGTCAGGAGGTCGCAGACCAGATCAAGGAGGCGGGCGGCAGCGCAAGCTTCCATAAGATGGACCTGAACAACCTGGCCACGGTCGACGTTCTGATGGAAGATACGGCGCGCGACTTCGGCCATATCGACATTTTGGTGAACAATGCGGCCGGAGTGGGCCTTAACGACGGTCGAGTGGACGAGATCTCGCTGGAAGACTGGGATGCCATGTTTGCATCGGGCGTGCGCGGCACCTTCTACACGATCAAGGCAGTGCTGCCGTACATGCGTTCCGCCAAGTGCGGTTCCATTGTGAACATCGGGTCGATGGCATCGGTTGCGGGAGACCTGGGCTCGACTGCCTACGCGGCAAGCAAGGCGGGCGTTGACATGCTGACCTCGTCGGTGGCGCTTCAGTACGGCAAGGAGAACATCCGTTGCAACTGCGTGCGTCCGGGGCTTATTGTGACGCCGCAGAACGAAGGGCACGTGTCGCAGGCGCTCAAGGACATATTCCTTAGCAACATCGAGGTCAACCGCTATGGATGTCCCCAGGATATTGCCGAGGCGTGCCTGTTTTTCGCTTCCGACGAGAGCGCCTATGTCACGGGACAAATCATCAACGTCGACGGCGGCCTGAATTCCCATGCCGCCACGGTGGCGCAGTTCCGCGCCATGGGTTCCCGGACCTGGTAGCGACATGGCGGGCGGAAAAGCCGGAATGCCGGCGAAGGAGTCGGTCTCAAAACCTGCCTGGCGCATGCGTGTTGCCTTTGAGAGGAAGATTATGGCGGCGTATCGCGATACCTATCGAGGGGATTTCGGCGCGGCGCAGATTGAAGCGCTGGAGGAACTGTACCAGGTGGGCGCATTGCGCCAACAGGATCTTGCGGCGGCCTTGAGAATCTCGAAGCAGCATGCCTCGAACTCCCCACGT
>OGOS01000239.1_pt1 | contig 47365 bp, 40 predicted proteins | sample 1552701 | NCBI WGS metagenome assembly OGOS01 (sample SAMEA2580128, study PRJEB22360) | human gut metagenome | biome: human gut; feature: human-associated habitat; material: faeces | place: Denmark | collected 2008/2010
CGATGGAGGACAAAATCAAGCGTCTGCTCCGTGAGGAAGTCCGCAAAATGTGACTTCTTTTTGAATTTGATGAAAAAGTCCTTGACTTTTCGTCTCTGGAAAAACTGCAAAGTCGATACTAATCTCCTGTTCTACCCGCTTAGCTCCTTTTGCCATCGATGAGGTCTTAGAGATCGCAAGCTATGACGAACTGGGACTGGATAAGCTGGGCGATGAACTGTCGGCACTCTTTGTCATCATCTCAGATACCGATGCAACCTTCAATTTTCTGGTTGCGATCATGTATTCCCAGCTGTTCAATCTTCTGTGTACCAAGGCAGACAATGCAGAGGGCGGAAAGCTGAAATATCATGTACGTTGTCTGCTCGATGAGTTTGCAAACATCGGTGAAATTCCGCAGTTTGAAAAGCTGATTGCAACGATCCGAAGCCGTGAAATATCTGCAAGTATCATCTTGCAGGCAAAGAGCCAACTGAAAGCGATCTACAAGGACAATGCGGATACCATTGAGGGCAACTGCGATACCACGCTGTTTCTCGGCGGCAAGGAGAAATCCACCTTAAAAGAGATTTCCGAAAGCCTGGGAAAAGAAACGATCGACAGCTTCAATACATCCAATACGAGAGGTCAGTCCGAAAGCTATGGTATGAACTATCAGAAGCTTGGCAAGGAACTGAAATCGCAGGACGAATTAGCCGTTATGGACGGCGGTAAATGTATCTTACAGCTGAGAGGTGTCCGTCCGTTCTTCTCAGATAAGTTTGATATTACGAAACATAAGCACTACCACCTTTTGCTGGACGATAATCCGAAAGCAAAGTTTGACATTGCAGCCTTTGTCGGAAAACGGGAAAAACGTTATCTGACCTTAAAAAGCACCACAAAGGTGGACGTGTACGAAACGGACGGAAAGGAAGTTCTTCCCTGAAAGCAGCGAATACCGAAGAAAACCCACAACATAGAAACCGCTTTTTGATTCCTGTTTTCAGCGATGATAAATCAATACAGAATGGAGAAATTACGATGGAAAATGAAAACATCATGACCGCAGTTTCCGATACTGTGGTTGAAAACACAAAGCCAAAGCACAAGTGGCTCGCAAAGGGCAGCCGCTTCGCAAAGAAAGCAATTCTCACAGCAACAGCGATGTCCTCGATGGCAGCGATGTGTACCACACAGGCTTTTGCCGCTACCGGTGAAGTCGATACATCTTCTTTCATCAGCACTGCTTGTACGGTACTCAAGTCAGTTATCTGCCTGATCGGTGCAGGTGTCGGTGTATGGGGCGTTGTAAACCTCCTCGAAGGTTACGGTAACGATAACCCAGGTGCGAAATCCCAGGGCATGAAGCAGCTTATGGCTGGTCTTGGTTTGATCCTCCTTGCGATTGTCCTCGTTCCTGTCCTCCAGAATATGATGACAGGTGCAGTCTGATCTGACCGTATTGCAAAATAGCTGCGTGGTGGGTGGTATGTGGGCAGCGAAGAAAGGACGGTGAGATGATGGGCGTCGTAAGTGATGCGATCGACAGCTTGCAGGAATGGTGTGAAAATCTGTTCAAAGACGGCATCAAGTCGCAGTTTGACAGCATTTCCGATCTGCTGACCGAAACGTTCCATAAAACGACGGAGGACGGCGGTCTGATCTCCACTTTTCTGACCGGTCATCCTGCAAGCTTTTCCGGTTCTGCCAGCGGCGGAACAACGGTCTGGTCGACCATCGAAACACTCTGCAACAATGTGGTCGTTCCCATCGGCGGTTTTATTCTGGTCATCATATTGCTGAACGACCTGATACAGACCGTTATTCGAGGGAACAATTTCAAGGATTTCGATGATTCGATCTTTATCAAATGGATCATCAAAGCCCTGTGCGGTGTCATACTCGTGTCGAATGTGTTCCACATCGCATCGGCTCTATTCTCTTTTGGAACGGATGTCTGTGCAAACGGTATTACATCGCTTTTCGGCAGCGGAGAATATTTGTCAACCGATCTGGCACTGAAAAAATCGGCACTGAACAGTCTGGGACTTGGCGAATTGCTGACGGTCTGGTTTATCTCGCTGATCGTGCATCTTGGCGTAATGATCATGATGGTTGCCATTGTGATCGTGCTGGCTTCCCGTATCATCGAAGTATTCATGTATCTGGGCGTTGCACCAATTCCCATGGCTGCCATGCTGGACAGCGGTGAATGGTCGAGCATCGGCAAGAACTGGATCAAACAGCTTCTGGCGTTATCCTTTCAGGGATTCTTTATCATCATTGCACTGGGTATCTTCAAGACACTGTTCTCCAATGCGATCGTATCGCTGAACAGCAGTACCGACGGCATTATCCTGCAAATGGCAATGCTTTTGGGATACACGGTGGCACTGATCTTTACGGTACTTCGTACAGGTGCTGTTTCAAAATCGGTGTTCAATGCACATTGAGTTTCGGGAGGATAGACATGGCACATTATGTACAAATACCAAAAGATCTAAATGACATCAAGCAGAAGTTCATGTTCGGACTGACCAAAAGACAGGTCGTTTCATTCGGGATCGGCGGTGTTCTGGGAATTCCGCTTTTCTTTCTGACACGCAGTACCCTTGGCGTTTCAGGAGCGATCTTTGCAATGGGTGCGGTGGCAGCACCTGCCCTCATCTGCGGATTGTACAAGAAAAACGGAATCTTCTTTGAACAGACCATTCAGAATATGTTCCGCTATTTCAAAAGACCGAGAAAACGAACTTACAGAACCGTCAATCTATACGAATGTATAGAACGACAGTTGGAATATACCAAGCTGAAAAAGCTTTTGAACAAGATAGAAAGGAGCAAGTAGGCTTGAAAAAGAAGAAGAAAACAGATCTCCGCTCGGAAGCGAGAGTTGCCGCCGAGAAACCAATTTCTAAAATTGACAAGAATGACAAGGCAGCGGTTCTTGCACGAATGCATGAGATCAAGAAATATAAGGACGATATTTCGTCCACACAGAATACGATCGGCTATACGCAGATGTTCAAAGACGGCATATGCCAGATCGATGACCATAGATTTTCAAAGACCATTCAGTTCTTTGATACCAATTATCAGCTTGCCGAATTCGAGGAACAGAACGGCATTTTCTCGAAATACTGCGACCTGATCAACTATTTTGACAACATGGTCACTTTTCAGCTGACCTTTGAAAATCAGAACCGAAGTCAGGAAGGACTGGTCAAGCAAATCCAGATTCCGGAACAGGAGGACGCTTTCAACGATATTCGTGCGGAATATTCCGAAATGCTGACCTCAAAGCTGTTGTCCGGCAAAAATGGACAGTCCTGCCGTAAGTTCCTGACCTTCACCGTTGAAGCCGGGTTGTACAAGCAGGCAAAACCAAAGCTTCTGAACATCCAGACTGAAGTCATCAAGATGTTCAAGGGATTCGGCGTGGAAGCAAAGGCACTCAGCGGCAAGGAACGACTGGAAACCCTCTACTACAGCCTGAACCCGTTTCAGAATGAGCCGTTTCTCTTTGACTGGCACGAAATGCTGAAAGCCGGCTGGGATACCAAGGACTTTATCGCTCCGTCCGGCATGAAATTCAATAAGGCAAACTTTGAGATCGGTGCTTCGTTCGGTGCAATCCACGGCATGAACATCTTGGCAGGCGAACTGCCGGATACCATACTTTCGGATTTCATGGAATTACAGCACCTGTTCTGTGTCAACCTCCATGTGACCCCGTTTGATCAGATCACGGCATTGAAATTTGTCAAGACGAAGCTGACCGCCGTGGAATCTATGAAGATCGATGAACAGAAGAAAGCGTCCAAGGCAGGCTACGACCCGGATATTCTTCCCCCTGCCATCAAGATGTACATTACCGATCTGGAGAAGCTGCTGGACGACCTGAGCAGTAAGAATGAGCGATTGTTTCATATCTCCATTACGATACGAAACTATGCCAGAAATAAGAAAGATCTGGGGTTGCAGTTAGAACTTTTGAAGCGAATCTGTCAGAAGAACAACTGTACCCTGATGCCCTGTGACTATTTGCAGGAGGATTACTTATCTTCCAGTTTACCGCTTGGCGTGAATCGGATACAGGTTTCCCGTGAAATGCACACATCGGGAATTGCGATCTTCGTCCCATTCACTACACAGGAACTCTTTCAGGTAGGCGGTACATACTACGGTCTGAATACCGTTTCCGGCAATATGATCATGGCAAACAGAAGCAGACTGAAAAATCCAAACGGTCTGATCTTAGGTACACCGGGTTCCGGTAAGTCGTTTTCTGTCAAGCGTGAAATTCTCGACAGCTTTCTGAAAACGACCGATGACATTATCATCTGCGACCCGGAGGGAGAATATTTTCCACTGGTTCAGCACTTGCAGGGACAGCTTGTACGAATTGCCAGCAATTCAGACCAGTACATCAATCCCATGGATATTAACTTTGAGGGCAATATGGACGAGAATCCGATCTCCACAAAGTCCGACTTTATCATTTCCCTTTGTGAGATCATTGTGGGCGGTAAGTATGGATTGACCGCTGAGGAACGCTCGGTCATCGACCGATGTGTCCGTGCCATCTATATGGACTTTCTACGCAATCAGCCGTCCAGAGAAAAGATGCCGATCCTCTCCGATCTGCATCAGGCACTTGTGAGAGAGGGAGAAATTGCACTTCGTGTGGCAAATTCTCTTGAGATGTATGTCGATGGCTCGCAGAATCTGTTCAATCACAGAACCAATATCGACCTCAACAACCGTATCATCTGCTTTGACATCAAGGAACTGGGCAATCAGCTGAAAAAGGTCGGAATGCTGATCGTTCAGGATAACGTGTGGAACAGAGTGACACTGAACCGTGCGGAACGCAAGGTCACACGCTATTACATCGATGAATTTCATCTTCTGTTAAAAGAAGAACAGACGGCGAAATATTCCGCTGAGATCTGGAAGCGATTCCGTAAATGGGGCGGTGTGCCGACGGGTATTACACAGAACGTCAAGGACTTGCTGTCCAGTGCGGAGGTGGAAAACATCTTCGACAACTCGGACTTTGTATATATGCTGAACCAGGCAGCCGGCGACCGTGATATTCTGGCGGAAAAACTGCACATCAGCCCACAGCAAATGGAGTTTGTCACCAACAGCGGACCGGGTGAAGGTCTGATCCGTTACGACAAAGTGATCCTGCCGTTTACGGACAATTTCCCGACCGATACCGTGATGTACAGTCTGCTTACCACAAAACCGTTGGAACAGCAGCTGAAATAGGCAGGAGTGGTGCGATATGGCAAATTTACAAAGAATACATCATCAGCTTGCAAAAGCGGAAAAGAAACTCAGAAAGTACAGCAGATCACAAAAACAGTTTCAGATTCAGTTTGTTCGCAAGCAGCGTAAAATCGGCAAATTCAAAACAACTGCCCGTATCCGACGTGGAGAAAAAAGCAGCCGATATACCGGACATGGTCTGATTCACAGGACAGTGAATCTCAAAATGAGATTTACAGGCGATAAACCGTCCATCACGAAATCTCTTGACAGCTTAAAGCCAAAAACATTCCGTGGAAAAGTCCTGAAACGATCGGCACAACTGATCAATCGAACTGCCCATATAGCTTTGCATACTGCTGAGAGTTCGGCACTTGGTGTGGAAACAGTTGCTTTGAAAACCGGCAATGCAGTTCAGCGTGATGTTCAATACAAGCTGAAACAGAAGTATCGGCAGGAAGCGGTTGACGATATGCATCGCGGCACAATTGCGACACTGGTTATCGCAAAAGATGCTGTGAAAGGAACTCGCAGGCATTTCAAGCAGAAAAAACAGTTCAAACTGGAAAAAGCACGATACCGCCTGCAAAAAGCGGAATACAAGCTTTTCAAGGGTGAACAGTATCAGCCGAAGCTGGCGAAAAACCGTAAGGAACTGAAAGCGGAAAAACGAAAATTCAGGGAACGCAAAAAGTCATTCAAGCGTTTCAAGAAGATACAAGTATCGGATTCGTTTACTGTAGCTGTTGCCGCACATCGATTTCAAAGGCGAAAAAAACAATACAAAACCGATGCTAAAAGAATCAAAACGGTATCCCGGAAGCTGAAAAGAGAAAAGAAGTTTCAGAAAAAGACACTCCGAAAGCAATGGCGGATCGCTGATCTGTCCAGACCTGCACCGCTGGTCTTAAAGCCGGCTAATTACACAGGCAAACGTCTTGCGGCAAGCAGCTGGCAGAAAGCGGTACGGGCAGATGAAAACAACGACTTTCTCTCTGCTGTGGAAGCTGTCAAACGGCATGGCGTGGAGAAAGCTGTGGAAAAAATACAGCCGCATCACCGGAAAGAACGGAATCAGAAAAAGAAAGAGAAACTGAAAAAGAAGCAATCGGACACCCGTCAACGTCTGCAAAAGCGTGAGGACAAGCTGAAAAGCAAGGGTGAACAGATAAAACGCAGAAAAAAGCCGAAAAAGCAGACCAAGAATTCCTTTGGGGACAGACTGAAAAATGCACTCAGACAGGCTTTTCAATTTATCAAGAACATCTACAACAAGGAAGCAAGAGTCGTTCTGCTCGCCTGCCTTGTCCCGATTCTCATTATCGCTCTGGTGCTGGCATTCATTCTCATGATCTTTTCCGGCATTTTAAGCAGTTCGGGTTTTGTCCTTGGCACATATGCGGCTCAGGACTACGACTTGTCGGAAGCGGAAAAATATTACACAAAACTTGCCTATGACATGAATGAGAAGATTCTGAAAGTCAGCAGTGATACAGACTGGAAAAACGGTCTTGCCGCTTTTGGAGCAAACAAGCGTAACCTCAAGGACGATCCCGACAATTGGTATTTGGGACGTTCTTCCGTTTATGATTGGGATCCGGTCTATGATTTCGATGTGTACAAGCTGTGGTCGTTCCTGTGTGCCTATTACTATGACTTTGATACAGACAGCAACGGCGACATCAAGTATTGGAGTTATGGAAGTGATACAGAGAACCTGCTGACAGAAATATTCAACGCAGAATATGCGTTTGTCTACTGGTATGACAATAAATCCCGCTGGGAGGAACTTTCCAACTACAACTACTGGGGCGGCGGAAATGCAGAAACTGGCACATATTACAGAGCAGAAGAAAATGCCTTTATCTACAGCGGCAGACCATACAAATATCGTTTCAAACCCATTGCCTATACGTCTGAACTGAGCAAGTACTTTGACAGTGAGGGCTATGTCTGCATCAATGCGGACTACCGGGTGCTGAATCCGAACGATGACTATGCTTTGACAGGATTCATGATTATGGATCACCGCTATTATTCCGGTACAAGTGCACCGTTTTACTACATCGACAATGATACGCAGACATTTTTCTTCATGAACGGAGATACCCGGTACGATCGCTCTTTCTGGGGCTGGAATGGAAATGATGCTTGGTTTTTGGTTTCGCCGACCGATACGCATATTTGGAATGATACCATAAATGATGCCTGTATGTACGGCTATTATGAAAAGTATTACTGGAAAACGGAATGTAATCTCTACTACAACGTCAAACAAAAGAAAACCTTTGATCAGGTAATCGAAGATAAGCTGAAAAGTCAATCCCATAAGGAAGAACGACTGGAATACTACAAGCTTCTTGCAGGTCAGGAATGCGGTTCGGAAACGCTCTATGGAAATCATCAGACACTTCACAATATGCTTTCCGGCGATACCATTCGGAATTATTCGGTCAAACAGGCGTTTGGCTACGATATGTGGGAATGGAACAAAACCAATCACGGTCTGTATCAGGGAATCAAATATTACTGCAATACCGGTGCAAAGCTTTATGCTCCGTTTGACTGCAAAATCAAGGATGTTGATACTGCCAATCAGAAGATCACCCTGCGAAAAGATGATGTGCAGTATTGGTATGACGGTTCCGGCGGAACAAAGCGAGATACAGAAGTGATGATCGCCAATGCGGTGCTTCTGAACGGTTATGCAGAGGGTGATACGATCCGGGAGGGCGAAATGTTTGCACAAACAACCAATACGAATGTCAATTTCCATATTGAGATTGATACGGACGGTTACGGCTGGGACTACATTGACCCAAGACTGGTACTCTACTAAGGAGTGGAAAAATGACAAGAAAAGAAACTGCTTTGGACGCTCTCAATAGGAAGATCCCAAAGTTAGAAGAAAAGATCGGTCAGGACAAAAAGCTTCTAGAAGAACTGAAAGCAAAGCGAGAAATGCTGGAAGTGGAAGCACTCAGAAAGTTCCTGCACGACAACGGCATGACCACGGAGGAGATCATCGCCAGACTGACGGCTGCTTCTCCTGTGGTGCATGAACAGAAAATATTGATGGAGGAAAGAAAAAATGTGGAACACTAAAAAATCTGCGGCGGCAGTATTTTCTGCAATGGTGCTTACCCTCGCAAGTGTGGGAAATGCCATTCCTGCATTTGCAGAGGAATCAGATATGACCACATCTGCAATTACGGCGGCTGACAATTCCGCAGCGAATATGGAACTCGGTGAGGAAGAAATGCAGCGACTGGTGGACGAGATCCAGCAGAACAAAACGGCAATAGAAAACAGCGGTGCAGAAATCGATGACACTGTGCATGACTACTATGCCGATGACCATTACGACACGGACGGTAATGCAACGCTCATCAAACAGGAGAAGATCATCTACGACAGTGAGGAGATGCAGTTTATTGCGGTCACCACCAAGGACGGCGATGTGTTCTACATCCTGATCAACTATTCGGCGGAGGGCAATGAGGACAATGTGTTCTTTCTGAACAAGGTCGATGATTTCGACCTCTACTCTCTGCTCTATGCTGGCAATGACGGCGAAGAGGAAAAAGACCCTGCGGAACAGGCAAAGAAGTATGCCGACGCAGCCAACGGCGGCGGTGTCACGGCGGATGTTTCGGACGGTGCGGAAGATGCCACCGGAGAAACAGAAAGCTCGGAAGAAGATTCCACTACCAAGCAACCGTCATCTATGAACAGCAATGTCCTCATTCTGGTGGGGGTCGGTGTATTGGCAGTGATCGGCGGTGCAGTTCTTGTTCTGAAAAAGGGCAAGCCAGGCAAGAAGAAAAAAGCCGGAGTGGAAGATTTCGATGAGGACTACGATGATGACTACGGCAGCGTGACCGATGAGGATGAAGAAACATGAGAGTACTGAGCCTGTTTGACGGCATTTCCTGCGGAATGGCGGCACTGGAACGTGCCGATATTCCCGTGGAAGCCTACGATGCCTTTGAAATTGACAAGTACGCCGTAACGGTATCTGAAAAGAACTACCCTCAGATCAGACATCATGGAAATGTGTTTGACGGTGATTTTAGAAAATTCAAGGGATATGATCTGCTTTTGGGTGGTTCTCCCTGTACATACTGGTCGATCGCAAAGCAAGGCAGAGAAACCACAAGCAACGGTGAAGGCTTCAAACTTTTCAGTGAATATGTGCGAGCCTTACGAGAATCGGAATGCCGTTACTTTCTCTATGAGAATAACCATTCCATTCATCGGAACATCAAGAATGAGATCTCAAAACATCTCGGTGTTGAGCCGATTACCATAAATTCTGCACTTGTTTCCGGACAGCACCGCAAACGATGTTACTGGACGAATATCCCGAATGTCACACAGCCGGCAGACAAAGGCATTCTGTTGCGGGACGTACTGGAAAACGGTGTGTTCTGGCAGGAGAAAAGCTACTGTGTCACAGCCAGCTATCAGGGAGCGGCATTTCACAACACCATGGAACGAAAACAGCGTACCATGGTGGCTGTTCCCGTGGCAACGGTAAACGGCAAATCTCATACCATTCCTGCCACTTACTACAAGGCAGGAACAGATCTTTTCCCGGTATACCGTGCAGAAAACAGCCGTCAGAAAATTGCTGTGCCGATTCGCATTGGTCAGATCGGCAAAGGCGGTCAGGGACAGCGAATCTATTCGGTTCGTGGAAAATCTGTCACCATGACCGCCAACGGCGGCGGTATGGGTGCAAAGACCGGACTTTACAAGATCGATCTGCCGGACGGTGATTATATCATCAGAAAATTGACACCAATTGAAGCGGAGCGTTTGCAGACATTACCCGACAACTACACCGCAGGGATCAGCAATACTCAGCGATACAAGTGTATCGGCAACGGCTGGACGGTAGACGTGATCGCACATATTCTGGGAGGATTGAAAAATGTCGAAGGCGTTTGAATCTTCTCTCGATACTCAAAATTTTGCCATTATTGACGGCTATGCCAAGGCGGTCAGCGTTCTTTCCCGTTCCCATACACCGCTTTGCAGTATCAGCGGCGGCAGTGACAGCGATATTGTGCTTGACGTGATACAGAATGTCGATGAAAAAAAGAAAGTCCATTACTTCTGGATCGATACCGGACTGGAATATCGTGCCACCAAGGAACATCTGGATTATCTGGAAAAGAAGTATGACATTACGATCGAACGAATCAAAGCCTGCAAACCGATACCGGCTTGCTGCAAGGAATACGGTCAGCCGTTTCTCTCCAAATACGTCAGTGAACAGATCATGCGGTTACAGATGCACGGTTTTCAGTGGGAGGACAAGCCCTTGCCGGAACTGCTCAGGAAGTACCCGAACTGCAAGATTGCCCTGCAATGGTGGTGCAATGCCTACTATACACCGGAAAACGGGATTGTCAGAATGAGCCGTTTCTCTATCAACAGAAACAGGTGGCTCAAAGAGTTTATGATCGCCAATCCGCCAAATTTCAGGATCTCCAACAAATGCTGTGAATATGCAAAGAAAAAGCCTGCAAAGCTTCTCATTCAGAAATACGATGCAGACCTGGAAATCATCGGGGTGCGAAAGGCTGAGGGCGGAATCCGTTCTGCCAGCTACAAGACGTGTTTTTCCGAGAGCAGATTAAAGGGCTGCAATTCCTATCGACCGGTATTCTGGTATACGGACGGCGACAAGAAAGTCTATGAGGAATTCTATGGGATACGGCATTCCCGGTGCTATACCGAATATGGAATGAAACGCACCGGCTGCGTGGGCTGTCCGTACAGTCCGAAAGTGACGGAGGAACTGGAGATCATTCGGAAATTCGAGCCTGCCCTTTACACGGCGGCACAGCATATTTTCGGTGATTCCTATGAATATACCCGTAAGTACAGGGAGTTTCAGAAGATGATGAAACAGAAAACAAAAAACACAGCTTCCTGAGAAACTGTGTGAAATATTCATATGATTTTTAGAAGCTGAATATATGTATGAGCAACATTTTCCCGGTTTACAGTTTCACGAATGTCAAACTGTTTAAAACCGTTCTGCTCTTTATAAAATCTCATCAGCTGCGGAGAATTCTCTGCTTCCAGAAACATTACCATTCCTCCACCGATATATTGCATCTCTTTGATTTTCTGTACAGCAAGTCCAAGAATATCCTCTCCGGAAATTCTTTCATTTGCACCGCCTGTATAGTTTTTGCCAAGCTGTGCAATCAGATAAGCGGATAATGCGTAAGTACCGCTTTGTGCATCATATTCACTGACTCTTGAAATTTTTCTCTGAATGGTTTTACTAATCGTTTCTGCCGTATCAGATTTTACATTGATCGTAATCGGCTTTGATGTCAAGGTAAAATAGCCTAACAACTCAGCGTCTTCTGCGGAATAGATCAGGTATGTGACAGATTGGTTTTTCTTTGTAAATTCGATTGCCTGTTGTTTGAGAAATTTCTCTACGTCTGGATTCTTCGGGCAAGAAAAATCGGAGAGGTCTGAACTAAGCAAATCCTCTCCGTCTTTCGAGTTTTCAAATTCAAAGTATTTGCGGATATTGATTGTAATATATTTGGTTAGGTCAGTCATCTTTCTTCTTCCTTTTTGCCATCAGTTTTTTGAGTTCTTCTACCGTACTGATCTCCGTATAGTTCACTTTGATTTCAGATTTGGGGTCATTGAAAGATTCCTCAACCGCATTTGCAAATACTTCAGCCTGTTTCTTACCGAAAACCACAAAATTTTTCGTAATACTTGAAGTTGCCATTGCGTCCACCTCCTCAAAATGCACACTGTCACTCTTTTCAGTATATTCTCAGAACAGTTTATCTGTTCAAATATAGTATACCACAAAATTGAAAGAAAATCAAGAGAAAAACGAAAAATCAAGAAAGGATATTTTATGCTTCAATTTCTAATCGGACTGCTGATCGGCGGTAACATCGGTGCTGTCACAATGGCACTCATTCAGGTGAACCGAGGTGAATCCTATGGCGATTAACACGATTTTAGCCGGCAAGCTGATCTCGGTCGGCACAAGCCTCTTTGTGGTGCTTGGCAGCGGTCACTATGATCTGGATCAGGATATACAGGAACAGGAAACCGCCGTACCTGCCACCACACAGGTCACATCTGCAATGCAGGTCAATCCTGTCCCAAGGTCAACGACCACAAGCACCAGGTCGGCTGTTTCCACATCACCGACCACTACGGAAAGTGAACCGGCAGATGATTTTACACTGACCGCAGCCACCATTTCGGTATCCTGCATCAAGTTGGAATGGAACGGTGATGCGGATACGGAATATACCGTGACTGCAATACAGAATGTGAATGATGACTATGTGGACAACATCTATTTTGAGTTCAAATCCAATACCCTTTGCTATGTGACCGGACTTCGTGAAAATTCGGAATACACGTTTGAACTTTCCGATACGGAGGGAAATCTGCTTGCATCGATCGTACAGAAAACGGAAACGGTAGAAGTGATTGAAGAATACGACTACATCGATGGCTGGACGAACTGCTTTGCCTATGAAAAAGCAAGCGGTCTGACCAGAGATCCGTCCTATTCGGCGATTCAGGGTGCTGTTCCCGATCCGGTTACCAATACAGGCATTATGCGTGATGAGTATGGTGATTACTGCTGTGCCATGGGTACGTTCTTCGGCTACTGCGGAGATCGATTCCTCATCACGTTGGAAAACGGCACACAGTTTACCGTGAAGATCTGCGACAGCAAGGGCGACCGTTGGTATCACCCATTCGGCGGTGACGGCAAATGTATCGTGGAATTTATCCATGCGGACGGCTATCTGCCGGACTGCGTTTCCTTTACGGGAAACTACGGTTCATATAACTGGTATGGTCTGAATTTCGATAACATTCAGAAGATACAAAAAATCAATTACGGAGATCCCGTAACGTATTAAAGAAAGGAATGATCGACATGAACAAAGTTCTTAAGATCCTCGGTGTGGCGGCAGCGTTCGGAACTGCCCTCATTGCAGGAAAAATGCTCCACCGCAGAGGATATGCGAAAGGATACGACCAGGCACTTCGTGACAGCGATGAGATGGGAGTGTTCTGAGTATGAGTATACTGGTAATCGGCGAAAAGCCGTCTGTCAGCCGTGAACTTGCCAAAGTGCTCGGTGCAGAAAAAAAGAAAAACGGATACATGGAAGGCAGCGGTTACATCGTCAGCTGGTGTTTCGGCCATCTGGTCGGCTTGAAATTTCCCGATGCGTATTCGGAAGATTGGGCTGCCAGATGGAGTTTTGCACAGCTTCCTATGATTCCAAAGGAATGGAAGTTCCAGATCTCCGAAAGTTCAAAGCAGCAGTTCAAAATACTGAAAGACCTCATGACCAGCAGCGAGGTCACAGAGATCATCTGTGCAACCGATGCTGACCGTGAGGGCGAATGTATCTTCCGATATGTGTACGATCTCGTGAAATGCAAAAAGCCGGTAAAAAGACTCTGGATCTCCTCTTTGGAGGAATCGGCGATAAAAGACGGCTTTCACAAGCTGAAAGACGGTTCTGCCTACGATACTCTCTATCAGGCTGGCTTCTGCCGTGCAAAGGCAGACTGGCTGGTCGGCATGAATGGGTCGAGATTGTTTTCAGTACGATACAACGCACATCTGAACACCGGCAGAGTGCAGACACCGACCCTTGCCATGATCGTGAAGCGTGACAATGATATTGCAAATTTCGTCAAGCAGAAGTATTTCACGGTGGAACTGGATATGGGATTCAAGGCAGGCAGTGCGAGAATCGATGAGGAGCATACAGCGGATATGCTGGCTTCTTCCTGCAGCGGCAAGACCGCAGCCGTAACCGATGTGAAGAAAGAGGTCAAGAGCATATCTGCTCCAAAGCTTTTCGACCTGACCTCTCTGCAGCGTGAAGCAAACAAAAAGTTCGGCTACACGGCACAGCAAACCCTCGACTATATGCAGTCCCTCTATGAAAAGAAGCTGGTCACCTATCCCCGTACCGATTCTCAGTACCTGTCTGACGATATGGAACAGACCGCCTATGCACTCATTCCTGCAATCAGCGAACACTTTGGGTTTGGAACGGTTGCCGAACCGAATCTCAAGGCGGTCATCAACAATCGCAAGGTCACAGGACATCATGCGATCATTCCGACTGAAAGCGGTGTGAAGTGTGATGTATCGGCACTGGCTGTGGGAGAACAGAATATTCTGAAACTGGTTGCTTTAAGGCTTTTGTGTGCTTCGGCATCTGCATATCGATATCACGCTGTAAAAGTGACACTCGAATGTGAAAACACAGCATTTACTGCAACTGGCAGAACAGTTCTGGAATCCGGCTGGAAGGCATTGGACGGTAAGATCGGAGAATCGAAAAAAAGCGATGAAAAAAGTCTGCCTGATCTGGAAAATGGTATGACCTTTATAGCAAAGGCATCAAAATCAGAACACTTTACATCTCCACCAAAAGCATTTACCGAAGATACGCTTCTCTCTGCCATGGAACACGCAGGTGCAGAGGAATTTGATGAGAATGCAGAAAAAAAGGGTCTTGGCACACCTGCCACCAGAGCCAACACCATCGAAAATCTGGTCAGGCACGGATACATTCAGCGTGACGGCAAGAAGATCACTTCTACCGATAAGGGCAGAAATCTGATTCAGGTCATGCCGGATGAGGTCAAGTCCGCACAACTGACCGCCGACTGGGAGAACAAACTGCTTGCAGTGGAACGAGGCACGCTCTCTGCCGACAGCTTCATGGACGACATCAATACTTTTGTGACGAACTTAGTCCACAAATACAGTGCGGTCGATGATTCGGTTTCTTTCGGCGAAAAACAGCCGAGTATCGGCAGCTGTCCGAAGTGTGGCAAACCGGTCATCAAGGGCAAATACGGTTGGTACTGTTCTGCCAGATGCGGTATGAACCTCTCAAAGGTGTATGGTGTGGAACTCTCGGAGGGACAGATCAAGCTGCTGCTTTGCGGAAAAGAAACAAGCTACATCAAAAACGGCAGAAAGACCATTGTTGTGCCAAAGGTTGCAGAAAATGCGTTTCAGGGCAAGACATATTACAACTGGGCAACCAGAAAGGAGTAGTCATGAACACGGAAACTTTAAGAAAAGCCGCAGATGTTCTCGGCATTCTCACGGATCAGCTCCGCATGATGCCGGAGGAGATCCAGGAGGACATTTGCGCTGCGGTAAGACAGTATGAAGCAAGTGACGAACTTTCGGCACACAGGCAGTATGAGGAGATTGAAAAGCTGTGGCGAAAAGGGACGCTCATTCTCGGTATGCGTGAGATCGCAGAAAATACCGGCATGGACATCGACCGTCTGATGCCGCTTTCTGAAAATGAAAAGCTGAATCTCATGTATGAGTATGCGATCGGTACAGAAAAAGATGAACTTGTCAGAATGGTGGAAGAACGATGAAGCCGTATACCGAGGAAATGCTGCTCTTTCTATCCGAACCGGAAAGTCAGCACTATGCAAGATTGCTGTTGCCGGAAATTGCCGATGTGCTGGGCGTGACAATATCACAGTTGGAAAGCAAGCCGATCGATGTACAGCGGATACTTGCACAGACATATATCAACTGCTGGCACAGCGATCATGGCAACATAAAACAGGCACTGGAACAGGCTCTGTATGTAGATGAAAAGGCTGCAAAAGAGCCTGAACCGGAAAAAGAGGAAATTTCAAATCACAGAAAACATGAAATGGAGCGAACGAGATGAATAATGTCAATTTAATGGGCAGACTTTGCGGAGAGATTGAACTGAAAAGAACACAGAACGGAAACGTCTGCACGAATTTCAGCCTTGCGGTTGACCGCTATGCAAACGGAAACAAGACGACGGACTTTATCCGATGTGTTGCCTGGGGCAAGACCGCTGAGAACATCGGCAAATTCTTTCACAAGGGGGATATGCTTGCAATTCAGGGAAATATCCGAACCGGAAGCTTTACGGACAGAAACGGCAGTAAGCATTACACTACTGCGGTCTATGTGACCAACTTCTATTTTACAGGAAACCGATCGAATCCGCAAAAGAACAACACACAGAATAACGGTTATCAGAATGGAAATTCTGCAAACTACAACAGAAATCCGTATCCGCAGAACAGCCGTCCGAATGGCCGCAGCAGTTATCAGAACGGATACTATCAGAATCCATTTGATGGCTATGAAACGCTTTGAGAGGTGACGTAAATGCCGATACAGGAAAATGAAGAAGTCAGACAGCCGCAGGGAACCGAAGCTTCTGCACATCAGAGTGAAACACTTCTGCCCATTTTCAATGCAGCTTATGACGATCACATGGACAGGCTGGACAATTTGCAGGAACACAAGGCGGAAGTACAGGACAAGATCAGCAAGTCGGAAAACAAGATCGCCGTTCTCGAAGAAAAAGCCGCAAAACTGGAAGCTACCAATGCCATGCTCGGTGAACTGATCGACCATGGAAAGCTGCCGAAAATTGCACAGAAGATCATAGATGCCAATGCGGATAAGATCAAAGCCATTCAGGAAAGACAGATTCCAAAATTGGAGAGCAGTATTCAAAAGAATACGGATAAGATTGCCAAACTGGACGACCGAATTGCTGTCGTAAAACTGAAAGCGGAAAAACTTCGGAATTTCAGCAATGTGATCCGTTCATTTCTGACCCCTGATCCGCAGAAACGCAGAGAACTGTTCAAGGAATCCATGGAAAATTTGCGGAACAGCAGCAAAGGTCTGCTGCGTATCAGCATGAATGCAGAAAAGAGCAAGCTTTCCAAACTGTTTGAACAGTATGAAAAAAGTGATTCCATGGCAGAAAAATTCAAGCTTGGTCAAAAAATCGAAGCAGTAAAATCAAGTATCTCTGCTGTAGAAGCGAAAATCCATAAGCTGGAAACTGCTCCGAAATTTCAGGAAGCAGACGACCATACGGTTGACAAGACCATTGCTCAGACCGAAAGTGAAATCGAACAGACCGATTTTCTGGCAGGCGGTGAAATTTCCGATATGGAAAAGCCAATGGAAACGGTCACATTGGATTCAGCGGAATATCTTCGCAATGCGGAAATTTCTATGGAAGATGACCTCAATATGATCGATGGTATCATCAACAACGGCAAAAAAGAAGAACGTCCCGATGTACCGTTATTCCTCGAAGAGATCGATGTCAGCACCTGTGATGATGCCACACTGCAATCGTTTCGGGAATCTGCAAAAGCCAATATGGAATGTGCAAAGGAGATCTCGCAGGCACTCTCTCAGAATTACGACTACGAGCGATATACCCTGAATTCAGAACAGGCATTTCATGATGTGCGTGAGAAATTTTCCGACGACCGTATCGCTTTTGTGCTTGCAAATGTTCTGCAAGGGACATCAGACGGCAGAATCAGCAAGGAAGTCAAGGATTTTGCCAAAGATACGATGCAGAATATACCGGAACTCTACACGAAAAGAAAGCTCTTTCTCAGTTCCCATGCGGGACTGATCAATCTGTTTGCGAAAACTGTCATGCAGGCACAGCCGGAAAAACAGGTGGAGAAACAAGCAGAAAAACCAATACCGGAAAAGAAAGAACCGCAGAGAAACCGTTCGGGAATCCGCAAGATCAATCCTGGCTATTACAGACAGATTCCACCGGAGGACAGAGTGATCACCAATGAGCCTGCAAAGGTGGGTGCAATCATCATGACAGATCTGGAAAAGCAGAAGATCCCGTTTTCAGCCGTGGAAACAGAGAAAGGCGTTACCATTACCGTTTCCAAAGAAAATGAGGGTGCTTTTCGTGCTGCAGAGGACAAGGCAAAAGATACGCACGTCCGACTGGTCAATCCCGAAGTTTTCAAGCAGATACCGCAGGCGGAAAGAGCGATTCAGCCGATGTCTGAAAAGGAAGCACAGGAAACCATGCAGAAGCTTGAAAAAGACGGGATTCCCTTTTCTGCCAGACTGGACGGTGAAAAATCAGCAGTTACGGTACGCAAGTCAGAAGCACCTGCATATTTCAGCCGCAGACAGATGAAGAAGCTGGCTCAGGAAGTAAAAACGGAAGGTACAAAACCAAAAGAACCGAAAAACAAAGGGCAGGAACTCCGATGAAAGTCACACCGGAACAGATCGAACGTGCCAATCTTATCAATCTCCCTGATTTCCTGAGAAGTCAGGGATTTGTCTTAAAGCCGGTCGGCAGAGAGTACATTCTGCAAGAACATGACAGCCTGCACATCAAAGATAACAAAGCCGGAGAAGTTGGAAAATGGTTTCGCTTCTCGGAAAACAGGGGCGGCAACAACATCCAGTTTGTGCAGAAATTTATGGGACTGGACTTTGTTTCTGCGGTAGAACTTTTAAGCGATGAAAAAGCTGTTCCGTCCAGAGTTTACGATTCTATTGCACCTCCGAAGAAGCGTGAGATCACACTGCATGAGAGTATAGATCTATCCCGAACAATGCAATATCTGCATGATGTTCGTGGATTATCTATCGCTTCTCTTGAAAAATTGACTATTGAGGAAAAATTATCGCAGGAAGAAACGACAGGCAATGCAGTATTCAAGATATTCGATGAAAATGGCTTGCTGGTCGGAGCAGAAAAGGTCGGTACATCAGCAGATGTGCGTTTCAAATCGTTTGACAAAGGGTCGGCAAACGGTTACGGCTTTGAAATGGTCATCGGTGAACCCAAAAGCACCTATTTTTTTGAGAGTGCTATCGATGCGGTGTCATTTGCTGACCTGCACCCGGAACACAGAGATTACAGACTGGTTTCCATGGCAGGTGTAAAGCCCTCTGTGGTAACAGAAACCATGAAAAGATATGCAATACCGCCGGAGAATATCTATCTCTGCACCGATAATGACAAGGCAGGAAATGACTTTGCCGAAAAACTGATTGCTCAGTATCCTGCCATGAAAAGAGTAAGACCAAACGGAGCAAAAGACTGGAATGACATATTACAAGGGAGAATGGAAAAAATGAAGCGATACGGCAATACCTATTGGCAGGAAGCAACAGATAACCGAGATAAGACCGTTGCCATCATGCGTGAAGATACATTCAGGCAGATACAGGAAGCACTGGACAGATCAGGGCTGAACTATTGTGCATACAGTGACGGCAAAAATGCCATGGTTGCCGTCAACAGTTCCGAAGTGGACAGATTCCGAACGGTCACCGGTTTAGAGGAATCCCTTTGCAGATTGCAGAAGTCCTGCAAGGAACATATTCCACAGGACAAGAACATCATCGGCAATACCGATTACAAATATATTCCGCAGAAAACTTATCTCAATGACGACCGTGAAACCATTCTCAAAATGGCGGAACTGGCAAACAAGGCGAACATTTCATTTTCCGCAAGAATCTATCCAAGTGGCAAGGCGGTCATGACGGTTTCGCAGGCGGACATGGCTCATATGAATGCGATACACGAAGATGTAAAAGACATGAGAAAACCGATGATCCAGAATGCCAGACAGGCTTCTCAGGAGATCATCGGCAACAAGCCATACCGAGAGATACAAAACCGTCAGTTTATGATCTCACCGCTGACACCGGAAAGGTATCACAAGATCGAACCAAAGCTGTTAGAACGTGGTGCAGAGTTTTCCGGTCTGATCCGTGACAGCAAAGTTATGTTTACCACGGAAAAAGAGAATGCACCGCACTTTCAGGCAATTCTTCGTCAGACCATCTGTGAAGATCAGATTCTTGAAAATTTACGCCGTATGGAACTGAATGAACCGCAGATACAGGCTCTTTCTTCTGCCATTGAGATTGCTTCCCGAAACAACATGGCAAATGTCATTGAGAACTATGTTTCCAGTGACTATGACATCACACAGCTTGGGACAATGAATGAATTGCTGGTCGATTATCTGAATCAGAGCGATACCGGTCAGTTCCTTGATAACATCGAGCATCTTGACCGGCTCATGTCTGCCAAACAGGAGTTTGATCTGCAAATTGCTCATCGTGAAGAATTGTTATCCGATGATGAGATTAATCTTCCGGAACCAGATTCCATATCGTTCCGCTTTGGCGACCAAAGTAAGGAATGGTTTACCGAAAGTGATTTGCTTGCTGATTTTGTCCAGGATAATCCTGAAATGTCATTTGCCCTTGCAAATGCGGTACTTGGTTATCTCGATGAAAAACAGCATACAGAACGCAATATTGCCGGCTTAAATGCAGGTTGGTACAAGAAAACAGATTTTACAGTTACCACCATGATTGATGGACAGGAGTTCCGTCATTCCGGACGTTTTGATATTGGGGACGGTGCTGGAACAGGCGGCGGAACGCTGATCGATCACATTGAACAGTTTGCAAAGAATGCATTGGAACAGGAGTTTTTGTACAATGAAAACGACCGTGAATCGTTGAATTATCTTCTTGACCGTGTTGTGCCTTTCTTAACGGAAAATGCAGCACTTACCGCAGAAGAGAAACAAATTTTGGACGATTTCAAGGAACAGAACCCGATTCGTACCGCTGCTGATGTAGAAATTACGGAACCAGTTCAGAGCGAACCACCTGCCATTGCAGATTCTGTGGCAAAAGCAGAAGATGATCCGACCGAAAAGACACAGAACCGTGAACCTACAGACCTTGACATTGCCAAGCAGCACATCGCAGAGTATCTCAACCGTGAATTTGGTGAACCGTCAGAGTTTTCGGATATGGCAAAGATCTCTCTTGCCTACACGACTGATGAGGAACATAACCTCCCCATACTTGTCTATGCAGATCTGGAACAGTATAGGCTTGTATTTGAGTATGACGGTAATGTTGTCCGTGATGAGCAGTATGATTCTTTGGAAGATATGAATCAAAATGCTCTGTCGGTACTTGATTTCGATGATCTGGTATCTCTTTCTGATGATGAAATTGCGTCGGTCATTCAGGCAAAAAGTTCTGATTTGCCGTTCGAAGTCGGCGATGAAATTGAATTTCAGGGAAAAGAGTGGCATATTGACAGTATCAATGAGAACAGAGGAAGAATCATGCTCTCACGTGATACGGATAATATCATTATGCCGCAGGAAGGACTGGAAACGTTCTTGTCTGAGGTGGTCGAATATGTTGATCGTCATGCAGATATTGAAAATCCGGAACAGCATAATGTGGATATTCCTGATACAGCAGATAAACCCCAAAAAACTGAACCGAAATCCGATCTGCCTACTTTTGATGTGTACATCTTCGATCAGGAAAGCGGTGCAAGTTCGCCCATGCGTTGTCAGGCAAAAAACACAGAGGAAGCAAAGAAAATCGCTAACGAATATATCAAGGATTGGAATCTGGTCGATGCAGAAATTACGGATATTCAGCTTGTGGAACAGGAAAAAGAACTTGTAAAAGAGAAATCGGTTACAGTCAAATCAGAGGAAACAGAAATTTCTAATGATACCCCACTTTTTGAGGAAGATGTCATCGCCGATGCCGGACTGGGGTTTGTTGCAGATGACAAGGAACGCAAGCCTTTTGGAAATGCAAAACAGGAATACGAACAGCTGACATTGTTCGGAGAAGCAGAACCGTTCAATTCGTCTGCACCTGCACAAACTGTTTCTCCTGTTCAGTATGGTGAACCGATTGCTGATGTGGATCGTTTTCAGGAATTGCACAAGGAGATCATGCGTGGAAGCGGGTTCGAGAATGGGAAATTTCGCATTGAAGCGTTTTTTCAGGAAAATCACCCAAGCACTCAGGAATTTGCTGACTTTCTGAAAAACGAGTACGGCACAGGCGGTCATACGTCTGACGGCAACATCTTCTCTGTTGACCATGATTCCAAGGGTATGCAATTTACCGTCAGAAGCAAGGAAAATGGTATCAGCAATGAAACATTTGATTTCACCTGGACGGAAGTTGCAAAGCTGACAGCAGACCTTATCAAACATGATAAGTATTTCACACAGGACGAGATCAAACGCAGAGATCATCGTGAAAATCATGCAGAAATCGAACCTGTAGTGGAAACTGTTGACGAAAAAACTGAACCGGAAGTTAAGTCAGAAGAAAAATCGCAGAATTTCACCATAACCGATGACAATCTCGGTGAGGGCGGTGCAAAGACCAAGTTCAAAAACAATCTGCTTGCCATTCAGACATTAAAACAGATTGAAAGTGAGGACAGAACGGCTACTTCTGAAGAACAGGAGATCCTGTCAAAATACGTTGGCTGGGGCGGTCTTTCTCAGGCTTTCGATTCAGAAAATACACAGTGGAGCAAAGAGTTTGCCCAGCTGTCCGATGCACTGACCCCGGAAGAATATGAAGCTGCACGAAAATCTGTTCTCGACAGTTTTTTCACCGCTCCTGCGATCATTGACGGTATTTATGAAGCACTTGAAAAGTTTGGCTTTGCAGGTGGTAATATTCTTGAACCGTCCTGCGGTGTTGGCAACTTCATTGGAAAAATGCCGTCGGAAATAGCAGGACAGACAGCCGTCTATGGTGTTGAGATTGATTCCGTCAGCGGACGAATTGCAAAACAGCTTTATCCCGATGCCGATATTCAGATAACCGGTTTTGAAAATACCAATTTTCAGAATGGCTCTTTTGATGTGGCAGTGGGCAATGTGCCATTTGGTGATCTGAACTTTCCGGATAAACAGTATGGCACGACCAAACTGCATGATTTCTTCTTTGCTCAGACATTAGATAAGGTAAAAGAGGGCGGAATCGTTGCTTTTGTTACATCGAAAGGAACGCTCGACAAGAAAGATGAGAGCTTCCGCAGACAATTAGCAGAAAAGGCAGATCTGGTCGGTGCTGTCCGTCTGCCGAATACCGCCTTTAAGGCAAATGCAGGCACGGAAGTGACATCGGATATTCTCTTTTTACAGAAACGCTCTGCACCGCCGGAAGAATTGCCGGAATGGGTACATCTCGGTAAGACAGAGGACGGACTCAGAGTAAACAGCTACTTTGCTGAAAATCCCGAAATGGTACTTGGTACGATTGTAGAGGGCAACAAGCTTTACGGCAGAAATGACGATACGATGTGTATCCCCATAGAGGGTGCAGACCTCCGTCAGCAGATACACGAAGCGGTACAGAAAATGGACACGCAGATCTCCTCTGTGAAAACAAATGAAGTATTCCGTTTCAGTGACAGGCAGGTCACAATGACCGCTGCTGAACTCCGTCCGTTCAGCTTTTTCAAAGATGATAAGGGCGATATTTACCTCAAGGGCGGAGAACACAAACTGGGAGGATTTGATGTTTCCAAAGTAATGGATACCAAATCAAAGGACTACGGCCGCATGACCGCATTTATCGATTTGCGTGATACGGTGCGTGAACTTCTCAAGGTACAGGCAGATGACAAACCGGAAAATGAGATTCAGGCGGTACAGCAGAAGCTTTCCAAACAGTATGATGACTTCTACAAGAAATACGGACTTTTGCACAGCCGTAAAAATCGTCAGGTTTTGCGTGATGATTGTTCCTACAACCTGTTGCTTACGCTGGAAAAGGAAATCGACAAGGACAAGCTGGTCGCAAAGTCGGATATTTTCACCAAGCGTACCGTCAGACCGTCCAAACCGATCGATCATGTGGATACGGCACTGGAAGCACTTGCGATCTCTATGGCGGAAACGGCAAAGGTTGACCTTGCTTACATGAGCAAGCTGACCGATATGTCGCAGGAATTGCTGATCTCAGAGTTAAAGGGAGAGATCTTTCTTGTACCGAATACAGGAGAATATCAGTCGGCAAGTGAGTATCTGTCCGGTGACATTCGTCAGAAGCTGGACATTGCGGCAAACTTTGCAGAAACGGACAGCCGTTTTGCTGAAAATGTCATGGCACTGGAAAAGGCGATGCCGGAACCGTTAAAGGCTGGCGATATTGATGTGAAGATCGGTGCGACATGGATTCCGAAAGAACTGTATCAGCAGTTCATGTATGAATTGTTCCAGACACCGAGAGAAAAACGTGCGGACGTAAAGAAAGCGTTCTGGGTGAAACCGAAAGATATTACGGTGGACTACTCCGAACACACCAACACCTGGCATATCGAGAACAAGAGAGCGGACAGTTCTGTTTTGAGCCGCAGGGATTTTGGTACGAAAAACATGAGTGCCTATGAGATCATGGAACAGCTGCTGAATCTAAAAGAGCCAAAGGTGTATAAATCGGAAACGTATCTCGATCTGAACGGCAATGAAAAGGAACGCAGAGTGGTTGATGTCAAGGCAACGAAGATCGTTCAGCAGAAAGCGGCAAAGATCAGACAGGCTTTTAAGGACTGGATTTTCAAAGACCCGGAACGTGCCATTCCCCTTGTGGAACAGTACAACCGGCAGTTCAATTCCATTCGTCCCCGTGAATATGACGGTTCAGCTTTAAGATTTCCGGGTATGAACTCTGCGATCACGCTGAAAGAGCATCAGAAAAACGCCATTGCACACGCTTTATTTGGCGGTAATACGCTGTTTGCACACTGTGTGGGTGCAGGCAAGACGTTTGAGATGATTGCAACGGCAATGGAATCCAAGCGTCTGGGCTTATGTACAAAGCCGTTATTTGCCGTTCCGAACCACCTGACCGAACAGATCGGTGAAGATTTTCAGAAGCTTTATCCGGGAGCAAATATTCTGGTGGCAACAAAAAACGATTTCAAGAAAGGAAACCGACAGCAGCTGTTTTCCAAAATTGCTACCGGTGATTTTGATGCCGTGATTATCGGTCATTCGCAGCTTGGCATGATCCCACTTTCCAAGGAAAGACAGGTATCCATTCTGCAAGATCAGATCGATGATATTATGGCAGGCATTGCAGAACTCAAAAAGGCAGATGGTTCACGTTTTCAGGTCAAGCAAATGGAACGTACCAAGAAATCGCTGGAAGCAAGACTGGACAAGCTGGAAAAGTCACATGATGACATTCTCACCTTTGAAGAAATGGGCATAGATAAGCTGATTGTCGATGAAGCCCATGAATTTAAGAATGTGCCAACTCAGACGAAACTGACCAATGTGGCAGGTATTTCCTCTTCCGCTTCACAAAAGGCTCTTGACCTCTTTATGAAGTGTCGTTATCTCGATGAAAAAACTGGAAGCAAAGGCGTTATTATGGCTACTGGCACGCCCCTCAGCAACTCTGTAACCGAACTACATACCATGATGCGTTTTTTGGAGTATGACTTCCTGAAAGATCATGGACTGAATAACTTTGATAACTGGGTAACGGTATTCGGTCAACAGAAAACCGAATGGGAACTTGCTCCTGCCGGCAACAAGTTTAAGGAACGTACCCGAATCGCCAACTATACAGGTTTGCCGGAACTGATGAGTATGTTCAAACAGGTTGCCGATGTGCGTACAGCAGATACGCTCGACCTTGCTACACCGGAAATGAAATATCACATTGAGAACATCGAAGCAACGGATTTTCAGAAAACACTTGTACAGGAATTATCTGACCGTGCTGATGATGTACAAAGCGGAAATGTTGACCCTTCTGTTGACAATATGCTTCGTATTACTTCCGACGGCAGAAAGCTGGGACTTGACCCAAGACTGATCGACCCGTCATTTGAGGATAGCCCTGATACAAAGCTGAATCAGTGTGTCAGAAACGTTACGCAGATCTATCATGATACAGCAGAGGAAAAGCTGACACAGATCATCTTCTGCGATCTGGGTGTTCCGAAGAAAAACTCACAGTCAACGGATAAGGGAGAAAATGCTGATGAAAAGTCTGCTTCTGAAAGAGAATCTTTAGAGGAAGAATGTGACTTCTGCGTCTATGATGATATTCGGGATAAGCTGATTGCAGACGGCATAAAACCGGAAGAGATCGCTTATGTACACGATGCCAAGACCGAACAGCAGAAAGCTGATCTTTTCGACCGTGTGAATAAAGGCGAAGTGAGAGTTCTGCTGGGAAGTACAGGCAAAATGGGTACAGGTACGAATTGTCAGAAAAAGTTGATTGCATTGCATAATCTGGATATTCCATGGCGACCGAGCGACCTGCAACAGCGAATTGGTCGTATCGAACGTCAAGGCAACCAGAACAGCGTGGCTCATGTCTTTAACTATGTGACAAAAGGCAGCTTTGACGCATATCTCTATCAGACATTGGAAGCAAAACAGCGTTTCATCGGACAGATCATGACTTCCAAAACACCTGCAAGAACTTGTGAGGACGTAGATCAGCAGGCACTCAATTATTCTGAGATCAAGGCACTCTGTACAGGAGATGAACGCATCAAGGAAAAGATGATGCTGGATAACGAGGTAAAGGAACTGAATCTTCTGAAAGCAGAACATACCAATACGGTATTTGATATGCAGCAGACAGTTACTTCCACTCCTGCGAAGATTGAAAAAGCAGAGGAAAGACTGGAGAATCTGAAAGCAGACCGTGAGGCACTGCGTCAGCTGCCGGTCGATGAAGAAACCAAGTTGCCCGTATTCAAAATCACCATTGATGGCGCGGAATACACAGACCGAAAAGAAGCCGCACAGGCTCTTGAGAATGCGGTGCTTGATTTTGTAAAGAACAGTTCCGATCAGGAAACGGATGTTGGCGAATTTCAGGGATTCAAGCTATCCGTCAAAGCTGTCATGTTTGGCAATGAGCCTGATATTTCCATTACCATGAAAGGCAATGCTGAACATAAATGTGCTTTAACAAGCAGCTTTTCTGCCAATCTCAAGCGTATGGAATCTACGCTCTACAAAATTGACCAGACAATCAGTGATACACAAAACAGCATCAACAAGCTGAAAATGGATTTGGAAAATGCTCAGCGTATCGTCAACACACCATTTCCACAACAAGCAGAACTGGAACAGAAAACAGAACGTCTTGCTTCTCTTACTGATGAACTCAATCAGGCGGCGATTGAAGCCAAAAAGAATGCTCCTGAAAAGAAACGCACCTGTTACTTTGAGAGGGCGAAACTCAAAAAGGAAGCCTTTAAAGACAGACAGAAAACGCCTAAGCCGAAAGAGAGAAGTCAGGACAAAAACGAAATAGAATGATGAAACAGGCACTTCAATTTTACGAAGTGCCTGTTTTCGTTAATTCATATATTGCTGCACACAGCTTTCATAGAGAACTTTTGTGTATCGTTCTTTCAGTCTGATCGGACTTATGATCTCCACCTTTCCCCTAAATGAAAATATCCAGGAGAAGAACGGCTGCGGATATTCCGCTCTTACAGGAACATGAATGATAAAGTGATTGTCCGATTTCTTGTCCCTGAGCATGAGAACTGACTTTCCAAACCGGTCGATCACGATGTTACAATATTTATTTTCCAGCGGCAAGCGTAGCGTAACGTACTCACTCTTTCCGCTAAACATAGAAAAAGATGATTTGATGTACTGTTCCAGATTCAATATTTCACAGGGAGTATTTCTGTATAAATCGATAAGTTTGATGTTTCTCATTCTGTCAATACGAAAGTTCGTATAGGTACCACCATGTTTTTCATAGTTGGATACAACATAGTACTGTTCATTACACATTACCAATGCAAACGGCGAACAGGTTCGTTTTACTCCATCTCTGAGAACTAATTGCTTATTTATATCATAGTCATAATAGTCAAAGCTGATTTGCTGATTATTATGTAAGGCAGAATTTATCATATCAATATTGTCAAAAATATGCTCGTTATCAGACTTCACACGATTGGTCAGCATGATTTCACGTCTGAGTAGTGGAGCTTCATAAATACTGCAAAGACTTTCCAGCAGTTTAAGCAATTTTTCAGAATCCTTAACTGTTAAAAAGCGAAATGAAGCAACTGCATCAGCAAGCATTTTAAGAACACTGAGCGAAAATGTTCGGCTTTTCAAATGATACCCTTTATTGTAAATGTATTCAATGTCGTATCCCATATATATCAGTGCATCAATATCTTCTTTGATAGTTCTTTTTCCAGCCGAAAAACCATTTTTAGCTAAATTTGCTATAATCATTGACATTGATAGGTAATGCTCGCTATCTGTCAGTTTTAGAAACATCTTTTTTAAAAAAAGCACTCTATATTTCCCATTCATTCTTTCTACCTCGTATTTGCTGTGGTCTATAAACTTATTCTATTATTATATCATATTTTAGTTATTTTTCATAGATATACGCAAAAATAATCATATATTCTTAGAAACTGCAATAAAATGCTTCATGTTACCATTTTGAATTTTGATATGGACAATTGTCAAAGTAGAACATAATAAATATGTTGTTGCTTAGTTGCTTATCATATCTCATCAGAACCATACAAATGTCATAAGAAAGTCAAGATAAAAGAGAAAGAAAGACACATTACTAGATGTCCTTTTTGTTTGTGTTATCCTAAATAGTTTCATTAACTGTTTAGCGTAATTAATTTAAAAATATACAATAATTTACTTGACATCAAACTATATAAATGATATAATATACAATAAGGATTGGCTTGTAAAGCAAAAAATGATAACAATATTGAGATGAGTGTACAGGAACGCTGTATGATTTTATACATAAGAAATGATTTTATGCCTTGTATTCTCTTCTGAAAGGAAATATAATTAAATCTATTAGAGATAAAAAGTGTAGTGCAATGCTGACATAAGGCAGGTGAACATAGAACAACATGAAAATTTTGATTGTTGAGGATGATTTAGAGATCAGCAAATTGCTGGCTGATTTTTTACAGGGAAATGGATATGAGGTGCTTTGTCAGTATGATGGGCTTCATGTGTTAGACTGCATACAAGAACATCAGATTGATCTTATTCTGCTTGATATAATGCTGCCTTATCGGAGTGGTGATACTATACTTGCGGATATTCGTAAATTCTCAACGGTTCCTGTCATAGTAATTTCAGCAAAGGAAACAACACAGAACAAGATTGATTTGTTGCGGCTTGGTGCGGATGATTACATTACAAAACCTTTCGATATGGAAGAAGTTCTCGCCAGAATTGAAAGCAACTTACGCCGGATTCAATTTCAAAACAGCACGCCGTCATCTTTGAAGTGCAATGATTTGGTTTTAGATTTAGACGGCAACAGAGCTATGCTACAAGGGGCGGAGTTACCTTTAACTGCGAAAGAATTTGCTATACTGGAATTGCTTATGAAATACCCGAACAAGATCTTCTCAAAGGCGAATTTGTTTCAAAGTGTTTGGAATACAGAGTATATCAGCGAGGACAACACCTTGAATGTCCATATTAGCAACTTGCGAAACAAGATGAAAGCCATTTGCCCGGATAAAGAGTTTATAGATACTGTGTGGGGCATTGGATACCGTTTGCATAAAGCCGAGGGGTAAGCTCTTGGCTTTATGCTTTTTTTATGGTTTCCAAATAGAAATTAAGAAATTCTTTATGATTTCCCCTTACACTAAAATGTAAAGGAGGATGACAACATGAGTTCTGTTATTTTGAAAGCACATGACTTAACAAAAGAATACCGGCACACAGTTGCCTTAGATCATATTGATTTGAAAATTGAAAAAGGGAAAATTTATGGCTTCATAGGCCAAAATGGAGCAGGAAAGACCACCTTTTTGAGATTGGTTACAGGATTAGCGTTTCCGACAAGCGGTACCTTATCGTTGTGGGGGAAAACCGTCGAAAAGGAATTGCAGGAACAGAGAAAACGGATCGGTTGCATGATCGAAACACCTGCGCTTTTTCCGACAATGACCGCTTATCAAAATATGGAGATACAGCGTATCCAACGTGGTATCCCTGACAAAGCAGTTATCCAAAAAACTTTAGACATGGTAGGTCTGAAAGATACCGGGAAAAAAGCTGTCCGTAATTTTTCGCTGGGGATGCGACAGCGATTGGGTATTGCAATCGCACTATTAAATACACCAGAATTTCTTATTTTGGATGAACCGATCAATGGGCTTGATCCTGCTGGAATTGTGGAAATTCGTAATTTGCTAAAGTCCTTGAATAAGGAATACGGAATGACGATATTGGTATCCAGCCATATCTTAGAGGAACTGTATCAGACAGCATCAGAGTTTATTTTAATAGACAAAGGCAAAATTATCGAAGAAATATCAGATCGAGAACTAAATGATCGTTGCAAGCGGCATATCGCAATAAAGGCAACTGATCCACAAAAAGCTCTGATCGTTTTGGAAGAAACGCTACACACAGATAGTTTTAAGCTGATGCCAGATGGCATGATTCGCCTATATGATTATCTCGATGATATGGAAAAAGTGGCTGCTGCTTTGTCAGATGCACATATTCTCGTTACAGGTCTTTCTGTGGCCGGGGATACATTAGAAGATTACTTTTTAAGCAAAATAGGAGGGACAGGAAATGTCAAATCTCCTAAAAGCTGAATTTTATAAGCTGTTCCATAGCTGGTATTTTTGGGGGATAGGATTGTTTAATCTCCTTTTAAGTAGTGTGTTGTTACTGGATAGCGTTGGGGAAACATCCAACCTTTTCTTTGCTTCGATATACAATATGCCAATCCTATATTTCCTCACAATCATCTTTTCTGCCCTGTTTGTTGGAAATGATTTTGGCAGAAGAATATTACAATCATATATCAATGCCGGACATCGACGCGGAAAGATACTATTTGCGAAGCTGGTAGTTCATCAAATCGCCTGCATGGTTATCCTGTCTTTTCCACTGTTGTTACATAGCATAATTGGTACGTTTGTCACTAAAGGAGCATTGGCAAGCATCGGCATAGTTGTAATGGTGATTGCTTCGCAATTTGCAATGTGCCTATTACCTTTTTTCTTTGCCTTCATTTTCCGTGATATAGGAAAGAGTATGGCTGTGCCGATGGTACTCTTTTTCTTAATGGTCTTTTTGATGAATGGAGATCAAGCGCAGCTTATCTCACAAATATTGCCTATGGGCCAGCTTCGGCTTATGGCATTGCAACAATCCAACATATCCGGCGGGCAATTCATGTTTTCAGATTTTTTATGGGTACTGGCATTATGCTTAGGTACTTATCTGTGGTTCCGACGCTCGGATTTGAAATAACAAGGAGGTGTGGGAATGAACAACTTACTGAAAATGGAAAAATATCAATTATCACATAATATCTTTTATTGGTGCGGTTTAATAGGGATATTTTTGATTGGTTTTTTTACCGCAGATACTTATGTCCCGGAAGCTATGGGGCCTATGGGTGGGGCTGCTACATCCCTCGCAGATATTTTTAATGGAATGGTTTACGATTCAACCTTTCTCCTGATTATTATATCCAGTATTTTAGCTCTGATTTTAGGACAGGAATTTTCCAGTCGGACGATTGATCTTGAGGTCAATGCAGGACATTCGAGAAAAACCATTTTCTTTGCTAAAGTAATCTCATACTTAATTGCATTTAATATCATGGCTCTTGTTTATCCTGTGGCTGGTTGTATAAGAGAAAGTGTCCGCTTTGGTATTACCGAAGCAGGCAACCTTTGTTATCAGGTCAGTAAGGCGATTTTATATTCTCTGCTTTTGAACAGTGCGACTTTTCTTATTGCAATCTGGATTGTTTTTTGTTTAAGAAGCTCTGCAAGAGCAATAGCTGTTACCGCTTTAGTCACTTTTGTTCTTAGCCTTTATCTTGGGTATGGAATGATGTTCGATCTTCCTGTTGCATTTTTGGCAACCTATCAGATACGGGAAGCGGTTTTTTCTGTGACCTATTTTTTGCCATGGGCCATTTTAGTTGGCGTTGTTTGGATAGTTGCTTTGATAACCTTTTCATGGATTAGCTTTCGCAAATGTGAACTCAAATAACAAGGAGGGAGGTGTCTGGAATAAAGCTGTTGTTAATTTTAGTTATCGCAGTCTTGATAGTAGTGCTTTTCAAATATGTGCAAATCAAAAGACAAATCCGTAACCTATCGAAACAAATGACCGATCTTACAACTGGAAAATCGGAAAAGATGCTAGACATCTCTCTTGTTGATAAAGATATAGAACAACTGGCCGCAGTATTAAACCAGTATAATGAAAAGCAAAGACAGTCCATTGCAAGCACATTACGGCACGAAATGTATTTGAAAGAGTCCATTGCTAATATTTCACATGACTTGCGTACCCCTCTGACGATAATACTTGGCCATTTACAATTATTAAAAAAGGAGAATTTATCAGCAGGTCAAACACAGCGTATAGAAACCATTTTTAATAAAGCAGAAAGAATGAAAGAGCTGATACAAACCTTTTACGATCTTTCTGTAATAGACGCAAAAGAAGTAACTCCTGTGCGTGAAGATTTCAACTTAACAAATTTGCTGATAAATCTTATCACAGAGAACGCCCCAGCATTGGAAGCAAAAGGCATATCTCCTGTAATTGGTCTGCCAGATCATTCCGTTTATCTCCATTCGGACTATGGTATGGTAGAACGTATTTTTCAAAATCTTATTATAAATGCTATTCGATATTCCTCTGGCTCGATTAAAATTGATTTGAAGCAAGGCAAAGAAAAGAGTGCTATTTTTATCATTGAAAATCCCATTGATAGTAAGGTGGAAATAGACCCAAACCGACTATTTGAAAGATTTTATACCGGGGACAAATCAAGGCATAATAGCGGTACAGGAGTGGGGCTTGCTGTGGTAAAACTATTAACTGACAAGCTCGGCGGCAATGTGTTCGCTAAAATTGAAAATGATACACTAACCATTTCATTGGAAATCAAATAAACAGTATTGTTTCAACTGCCGGGCGACGGCAAAGAAAAAAAGCCGTCGTACAGCAGCCCTTTTGACACGCCCATAAAACCAGCGGCGGCTTTGGGAAATCAAGGCCGCCGCTTCTCTTTGCCCGGCACAGGATCGGCGGCCCACGGAGGGAGCTGCCATGCTGATATACCCTGTTTTTCCAAAGCATAACTTCTTAAAAAAGTAACCGCCAACCACACCCTAACGTTGATTCGGCACTAAAAAAGCGATAAAATAGTTCCAAAGGGATTTACCCCGAAAGGAGCTGAGAATATGCCAACGATCAGAGAAGTAAAAACCGAGCTTCGTCACAGGGAGTGGGCAGAGCAGATACAGGAATGCCAGAGCAGTGGTATGACCGTAACTGCTTGGTGCAAGGAAAAAGGTATCAGCCAGCACACATACTACTCACGCCTGAATGTGGTGAGAAAAGAACTGCTGAAACGAGCGGAATTGCCCTTGCAGCAGATCGTACCGCTGAGTGTTTCTCAAAGCGTCATCTGCACGACAGCTGCGGTGCAGACACAATGTGTTGCGGACAGCGCTGAACCTGGGAAACCTGAACCGGCTGTCCCACAAAAGATGATCGTCCGTAAAGACGGGATCGAGGTCGAAATGCCAGCAGATATATCCGAGAGGCTTCTGCTCACGCTGCTGAGAGGTCTGAAAGAATGCTGAAAGACTTAACTGCTGACAATATCTACATCGTCTGCGGACATACGGATATGCGGAAGTCCATTGACGGGCTGGCAGCACTTGTACAACAGCAGTTTCAGCTTGACCTGTTCGCAAGCAGCGCGTTTCTGTTCTGCGGCAGGCGCAGAGATCGTATGAAGGTGCTTTTATGGGAAGATGACGGCTTTCTGCTGCTGTATAAGCGTCTTGAAGACGGGAAATTCTCCTGGCCGTGCAATGAACAGGAGGTCCAGGAATATTACCCGTGAACAATTCATCTGGCTCACGCAGGGACTGTCGACCGACCAACCAAAGGCAATCAAAAAAGTAGCCGGCGGTGTGGATATATGCCGACTTTCCCACGATGAAAATATACAGTAATGTGGACAATATTTCTATGCTTCAATGGCACTCTTTTTTTGAAAGATCGGGCAAATCATGGTATAATCAGAGTATCATGAACCGTCTGGAATTTCAGGGAAAGGAGTGCTTTTGCTATGACATACGAAGAACTGAAAGCAGCATATGAAGCCGCTGTGCAGAAGTGCTCTGAGCTTGAAAAAGAAAATGATGAGCTGAAAAAATCGAACGAAGATCAAGCTCTTCACATCGAGCATCTGGAAGAGCAGATACTCAAACGGAACAAGATGCTCTTCGGACAGAAAAGCGAGAAATCGAAATTCATCTGCAACGGACAAATGGATCTGGATGGTAATGTGTTCAACGAAGCGGAAGAATTGTCAAATCTTTCTGCCGCTGAGCCTACCGAGAATTCCATCACAAAAAAATCGAAGAAAACCGGAAAGCATCGGGGAAGAAATGAACTGCGTGGTGATCTTGAAACGAAAGAGATCGTGCATACGCTCCCCGAAGATCAGAGAAAATGTGCGGTCTGCGGCAGTAAGCTCGTGCCGCTTTCAAAAGAATACATCACCACACGGCTCTGTATTATCCCTGCAAAAATCTTCAAGATCACATATTTTCGTGAGATGTACAAATGCGAGCACTGCGATAAGCACGGAGACAAAGCAATGATTGTGAAGGCTCCAAATCTGACTCCTGCGCCTGTCATTCCTAGAGGTCTGCCGGAAGCAGAGCTGATCGCATATATCGCTGAGGCGAAATATCTGCTTGGCGAACCGCTTTACCGTATGGAACAGCACTTCAAGATGCAGGGCATCTACCTGAACCGCACATCACTTGCAAACTGGATCATCAAAAGTTCAGAATGGCTTATACCTGTTGTGAAGCACTTCTGGAAGTATGCTTACCTTGAACCCGTTCTGAACGCTGATGAGACTACGCTGCGTGTCCTGAAAATACACAGTATTTCATAGTAACTGACAGTATTTCACCGCACAGTAATTCACAGTAACTCACTGCAATTCATTGTGATGAACCGAATACGGGATTTGAGCCGTAGTTGATCTCGGCTCATTTTGTTTTTTGGTGGGGCTGGGTTTGGTTGGCGCTTACCTTGTGTGGGTATATTCAATCATGTGTGTATGAAAACTAAATATACTGTTCTTTATTTCATCTATTATTTTATACTACCAAACACGCCTGAATCGCAATCTCCTCAGCCTGCAACTCAAAGAGATTTTCAAGCTGCCAAACCTTAGCCGTATCTGCATTTTCCATGGCAAGTGCATATTCAGGGTCAGTATCACGCATCTTGTTCCAGATCTTCCACTTCTCTTTCTCACATTCGGTGATACGCTCATCGATATGGACGTAGATTTTTCCTTTGTCAGCTTCTGCCTGCAAACGCTCAGGACAATGTTCTTCTGCCCATTTCACATAGATACACGCAAGCTTGTTATTGCTGTAATCGTGATAATCTTTGCTGTTGCAAGTGATCATCATTCTGTCGGTATCAAGTGCCATTCTCTGATAGTCATGCTTGTAAATCATAATCTTAACCTCTCTTCTTCTTTATCAAAGCTCCTGCAAGAACAGCAATTCCTGCGAGAATTATTCCGCCAATTCCATAAATCAAACCGTTTGAGGATTTTTCTTTAGTCGTCGATTCTACTGTTTCTTCAGATGCGTCAACCGTGGTATCTTCATCGATTTTCAGATTTTCTCCGACACGGTGAGCTGTTCCGTTTCCGTCATCAGCAGTAATTGAATTATGGTTTTCCTCTGCCGTATCTTCCGTCAAGGTACTGAACGGCATGAAATTATCGATTACATTGCCATTATCATCACTCATCAGCCATTTGCCGTTCTGTAAATTGAAATGATATGTGGTTTCATCGGTAATAATTGTCCAATTTCCGTCACGGTCATCATTAAAGTTCCAATCGCCTGTAAGTTCATCATAGTAGTCTTTGAAATTGTAGTTCAGCTGACCAATCTTACTCCAATCATAATCATCATCGCCATAATTGTCATCGACCCATTCGGTAAGAATGTGATGCTTATAGCTTGCTTCGGGAAAAACAAGTCCGTCATCTTCCTTGCCATGCCACCAATCAGACCAAATTTTGCTGACGATGTAGTCCTTATTAAGCAAATCATCGGCGTAAACTGTCAGACTTACTGAGCCAATCAAAGTGATACTCGCTACAATAGGTACGATTTTTTGAATCATTTTAACATCTCCTTTTTTGCTTTGTATTGGGTACAATACTATTATATATCATTGCACATGATTTTACAAGCCGCAATGCGCACAAAGTTCTCTGAAAAATCCGGACAAATTTTATAAAAATAATTGACAAAAAGCTCTTGATAGGGTATAATAAAAGAAATGGGTACAATACGAAAGGATTGATTTCTATGTACTATAACGAAAAGCGCAAAGCAATCACGGCAAAATATGTGAAAACACATCTTGATGACATCAAAATTCGTGTTCCAAAGGGACAGCGTGAAAAACTGAAAGCTATCGCTGCTGAAATGGGCATGAGCATGAATCAGATGTTCATTAAGGCTGTTGAGGAATATATTGAACGAAACTATAAGCCTGAAGAAGCAAATGAAACAGATTGACAAATCGGAATTTGATTTTAGGGAGGAATTAAGATGAACATTGCTATACTTGGAATAGGTCATATTGCTGAAAAGATGGCTGCTGCTATAAGTGGTCTTGATGATAATTATAAACCATACGCAGCGGCTTCAAGAAGTATTGAAAATGCAACAAGGTTTGCTAAAAAATGGAGATTTGAAAAATCATATGGTTCATATAAAGATTTGCTTGATGATGAAAATATAGATTTGGTTTATATAGCCACGCCTCATTCATTTCATTATGAACAGGCATTGATGTGTTTAAATGCTGGTAAAAATATACTTGTTGAAAAAGCTTTTACAGCAAATTATTTTCAGGCAAAGGAAATTCTTGATATTTCAAAATCAAAAAAATTGCTTGCAGCCGAAGCAATATGGACACGATATATGCCGAGCAGATATATTTTAAATGAACTTATTGAAAGTAGAATAATTGGCGATGCAATTTCTGTTACTGCAAGCCTATGCTATCCAATTGAGAATATAAAACGTCTACGAGATCCATCACTTGCAGGAGGAACTTTGCTTGACTTAGGGATATATCCTCTGAATTTTTCATCAATGATTTTTGGAAACAAAATCAAATCACTTAACGGCAACTGCATTAAACTCGAAACAGGAGTTGATGCTCAGGAATCTGTATCCATAGAATATGAAAATGGCAGTTTTGCAAGTCTTTTCAGTTCAATTAGAACTCCAGGTGACAGAAATGGTGTGATTTATGGAATAAAGGGATATATCACTGTACAGAATATAAATAATCCTGAAATAATACGTGTTTATAATTCTGACCATGAAATGGTAAAAGAAATTTTTTCTCCGTCACAGATAAACGGATATGAATATGAGCTTATGGCTTGCCATGATGCAATTATGAATGGTGAATCTGAATGTAAGGATATGCCGCATTCTGAAACCCTTGAAATTATGAGACAGATGGATTATCTTCGTGATTTGTGGGGCATAAAATATCCTTTTGAATGATACGTATTTCTTAGCTGCATGACGTTTAAATTCCAGTTTGTAGAGTTATTCCAACTCTCCCTTTTTCCGCCTACGCTCAGGTTCATCCCTCAAACTTTCAAGGTAATCGTCAATCGTTCGGCTTGCCTTGTCTAAATCAGCATACTCTTTTTTGAGGTAGCGGTATTCTTCGTAGAGTTTTTCACGCTCCTCATACAACGCTTGTCGCTGACGGTCAAGCGAAGTTTCTGACGGAAACTTACCGTCGGGATACAACGATTTTAACCTACTGCCAACGCTCTTGTACTCATCGAGTACGGGAGCGTTATTTTTTGCGTAGTCTTTCTGCTTACGTCCTGACAGCGATTTGTACTTGTCATGAAACGGTCTTGTGTGCTGAAACCGTCTTGCAAGTTCAATCTGTTCGGACAAATCATTTATCTTCTCGTCAAGATTTTCAATGCTCCGGGTAATCATTCCCCGTCTTGCCATAACAGACATAGCGGTTGGTTTCAGTTCCGATGTACCGTGAACGTTGTAGCTTTCAAGCATATTTATCATCTGAGCAACGTTCTTCATATTCTGAATATCCGCCCAATGCTGAAAACCCTTGCTGTCGAACCTGTCACGGTCAATAATCAGCTTCCTGTGTGATGAGAATTTTTTGATTCTACGCTGAATGTTTTCAGGCAGATAGTAATATCCGAGTGTTTTCGCTCTGGCGTAACGCTGTTGTCCCTGCATACGGAACTTCAAAGAAATCTTCTTATCGGGATTGTAAACCGCTTCTATGCCGTTTAATCTGCACTTCTCAAGAAAATCCTCAAACGTATCGGAACGCTGAATAATGCAATCCAATTCATAACGGAGTTTCTCTTTCCATGACGAGCCTTGTTGCTGTTTCGTCCATTCGTAATGCGAAACACCCTTGCCGATTTCCCCATACTCAATAGTGGACAGTCCCATTTCCTTGCAAACTTCATCGGAAAGCTGGCGGATTTTCTTCCAAGCAGGACGTCGTTTCGTATCCATAAGCGTACCGAAAGCCTTGTAATTTTCCATGTTGGTCTTACAGAAAATGATATGATTATGGATATGCTCTTTGTCTGTATGCGTTGCAAGAACATACTTGTATTTTCCCTGAAAGAGTTCAGCGCAAAGCTTCAATCCTGCCTGATGTACTTGCTCCATTGTCGCTTCGTTTGGTGCAAAACTTTGTATGATATGATAACTCAGAACGCTCCCTGTGTTTTTTCCGCAGGCTCTGAGCATATCAAATTGGTGAGAAATATCCTCTGCTGAACCTCTGCAACCGTAACAAGTCACACGCTCCGCCTTTTCAGGATTGGTTATATATTGGACGGATTTAACTTCTGTAACTCGGATTGGATGAATTGAAGTTGTTGCCAAAGCTTATCCACTCCCTCCTGCAATTCAAACAGTTCCTGTTTGTAAATACGGCTTGTTGCGTTCACTCTGTGTGCGATCTGATTGATATTGTTTGCAACACTCATAACCGCCTGCCGTATTTTTTTCAGTTCCTCGTGGTCGTATTCAAGATAGATTCCATTTACAACTTGCTGACGAAGATATGCACTGACGGAGTTCATTCTCGACAATACAAAGCGTTTTTCAATCACTGCCGCTTCTGATTCTGTCAGTCTGATGACATATCGCTTATCCACTTTTTCTGTTTTCATTTTCCTTTGTATCTCCTTATCATTGGTTATTTTTTCACACTGTCAGGTGCTTTCTCAGAGGGTCTTAGGGATTCAATGCCAACAACTTAAGCGATATTGGCATTTACCCCGCATAAAAAATCAAACAAGATTTCAAAGAAAATGATGTACAAAAGTGAGCTAAAAGTTTGTGCAAAAAGCGAATTGACAAAATGAAAACGCCGACAAAATCGAAATAGTAGATTTTGCTATTTCGGAGGTCGGAAACATGAACCAGTTCTTTTATCAGATCACCCGTAAGGCATCGGATCTTATCAATTCTGATGACTACCGTGAGAGGAATATTACAAGGCAGACCGCATTTACAAGAAACAGAAAATTGTCCTTTCCTGTTATGATCGTTTTGCTGCTGAATTTTCTCACAAGAACGATGCAGATCGAGCTTGATGATTTCTTTGCAAATGTTCTGGATGCGGGTACAGATTCTGTGACAAAGCAGGCATTTTTCAAAGCTCGTAAAAATATTCTGCCTGATGCATTCAAGGAGCTGTTTCTCATGACAAGAGATATGGTTCTGAACAAGAATAAGATCAAGCGCCATAAGGGTTATCGTATTCTTGCAATAGACGGTTCGGAACTCCGACTCGATAAAACCAATGAGAACAAGGATATATTTCTGCCCAGAAATCATTCTCCTGAGAATAAAACAAATGCTGAGATCTCACTTCTGTATGATGTGATCTCGCATTATGTGATAGATGCCCAGATCGGTTCCATTGGTGTCTGTGAACGAGAATATGCTAAGAAAAATCTCGCCTATTTTTCAAGCGTCTGCGATGAAAAAGACATCGTCATTTTTGATCGTGGTTATCCTTCAAGAGACATGATCGCTACCCTTACCGGAATGGGATGCAAATATCTGATGCGGCTTCAGGCTTCATGCTTCAAGGGTGTAAAAGAAAACCCGTCAAATGATTTCAGGATCACTGTATCCACCAAGACAGATACGTATTCAGTCCGTGTTGTGCGGGTGATCCTTAAGTCGGGTGAGATTGAAACACTGATCACAAATCTATCTGAAGATGAATTCAGCGCTGATGATTTTCTTGATCTCTATTTTCTTCGCTGGGGTATCGAAACGACCTACGATACCTTGAAAAACAAATTGCTGATAGAGAAGTTTTCGGGGCGTTCACCTGTTGCAGTTTTGCAGGAATACCATGCCATGATGTTTGTATTAAACTGCATTGCCGCAATGTCTGCCACTGTAAACAGAAAGCTGTTATCACGCAAAACTGACTGCAAATATCAGTACAAAGCGAATGTAAATTTGATGATTGGCTACTTCAAATATCGACTGTCTGCTATGCTGCTGTTTGCAGGAAAGGCTCTTGATATTTGTCGGCAGCTTATATTGCTATGCCTGAAACAACCTGTTCCGATGATTAAAGGTAGGTCTGCTCCTCGTCCGGAATTTTCTCATCAGCGCAAGGTGTTTTGTCCCAAATATTCTATTTGATTTTTTATGCAGGGTAAATGCCAATAACGCTTAAGTTGTTGGCATTGCTTAGGGATTCTTCCCTAACAAGCTGATGATTGGCAGACGGTCATTTTTTGACCGTTCGTGCCACATCATCGTTGCTTGCTACTCCAGATCAGCTGTGTCAGCCCATTTTTCAATCTGTTCAGATTTCCCCTCACTCTATATGGCAAATATCATGCAAAACCGCACCGCTATAATTGTAAAGTTTACAATTATTTCATAATAAAAATCTGAAAACACGTTCACGATACAGTTTTTTGTATCCTAGGTGTGCTATAATATCTCAAACCAAAACCTTCATGTGCGCACAAGAAGTTGGTTATATTAAAACAACCTACTTTTTCTTATGGAGGTCTTTATGAAAGACAACTTACGTTATACAATTCTGTATGTCAGAATCTCAAAAGACGATGATGCAGCCGGCGACAGCAACAGCATTACCACACAACTGGCAATCTTGCAGAAGTACGCCAATGATCATGCCTATCAAAATATCAAAGTGATAAAAGATGACGGTTACAGCGGAACAAACTTCAACAGACCCGGATTTCAGGAGATGTACTCACTTGTGAAAAGCAGACAGGTCGAGCGGATTCTCGTCAAGGACTTATCCCGTCTGGGAAGAAACTATATTGAAACAGGTCGATTTATTGACCTTGAATTTCCCCGTTATAACACGCAGTTCATCGCTGTGAATGAAAACTTTGACAGCAACGGCGGCGACAGATTTCTTGTTGCAGTATGGAATCTGCTGAATGAACTCTATGCAATGGATATTTCCAACAAACAGAAGCAGTCCATTCGGGCAAAAAGTGACAGCGGCAGGCACATCACCTCAAAGATTCCATTTGGTTACAAACTTGATCCGGAAGATAAGCACAAATGGATTATTGATGAGCCTGCTGCTGAAACAGTCAGAGTGATATTCCGTTTATTTAACGCAGGCAAAGGCACTACTGAAATATGCAGATATCTTACCGAGCATAAGTTCATATCTCCGTCCAATCATAACAAGCAGGAAATCAAAGGTTCTCGTGCTGTTGCAGACCCATACTATTGGTGTGTCAGCAGTGTGATCAATATCCTTGACCGTCAGGAATACGTTGGTGATACGGTAAATTTCAAAACATATCATACAAGCTTTAAGGATAAAAAAGTCCGTAAAAACAGCCGTGAGGATTACGTCATTATTCATGATACACAAGAACCGATCATCTCCCGTGAGGAGTTTGAAAAAGCCCGGAAAAGAAGAAACGCCAATAAGAGAATTTCAACTGAAAAACAATTTCATCTGCTTGACGGTATGGTATTCTGTGGCGATTGTAAAAACAGAATGTACCTCAATCGCAAGAAAAGAAAATCAACCGTTACATACATCTATCTCTGCAATCGGTATAAAAAAGAAAAGCTTTGTTCTGCACACTACATTCGTGAGGACTATCTGATCAAAACTGTTCTGGATCAGATTGCTTTCCTGCAAGAGAAATTTTCAGAGGGAAAAATTGAGTTCCGCCGTTTCATTTACAGTGCGATCAATCATCGTACATCTGAACATATCAGACAGGTTAACTCACGGATCAAAGCAATTCAGGAAAGACTGAATCAAATCAGAATGACAGAAACCAAGATGTATGAAGATAAGCTTACGGGCAAAGTTGACGAGGAAACATTTCATAACATCACTCATGTTCTGAACAATGAAGCAAGAAATCTGACAGACGAAAATTCTCAGCTGCTTGTCATTCTTGACAAAGTGGAGGATCTGAAAATGGGTATTGATAACTTTGTGCAGAAGATCGAACGTTTTGCAAACTGCACAGTTACAGAAAATGACCGTGTCATAATGGAACAGCTTATCGATCATATTGAGGTCTATGAAAATGACAGCAGTGAAATTTCTGTGCGTATCTTCTTTGCAGACATCGGCGTAATTGAATAAGCTGCACTTTGATTACAAGTGCGACGGTACGGCAACGATGTATTAAAACTTTGGCGACAATGTTCCAATAACTATTGAAAAAAATCCTCCTGTGCGCTATTCTAAATAATGAATAATGCACAGGAGGACTTCGTATATGTTCGATAAAATTACAGCATTGTATTGTCGATACTCACGAGATGACGGGCAGGAGGAAGAAAATGCAAGTATCACACATCAACGTGAGTTACTGAAAGAATATGCGGAAAATAACGGATACACTAATCTTCGCTGTTATGCTGATGACGGATACAGCGGTACAAATTTCAACAGACCTGACTTTCAGCGTATGCTTGAAGATATTGAAAACGGGCTGATCGGAACCGTTATTGTCAAGGATATGAGCCGCTTCGGACGAAACTATATTCTTGTCGGTCAGTATGTGGAACTTGTACTTCCCATGTATGATGTAAAAGTAATCGGCGTAACAGATCACTACGATTCTACAAAAGAAAACAACGATCTGTTTGTTTTTGAGAGTATTTTCGCTGAAATGTATGCTGCCGATATTTCCAAAAAAGTCACTGCCTACAAACGAAATAAAGGGATGAACGGCGGTGTTGTCAAAACACGTCCTGTATATGGCTACAAAATCGCACCTGACACAAAAGATGAATGGATCATTGACGAAAAAGTTGCAGGCATTGTCTACATGATATTTGATAAATTTGTCAATGAGGAGATGACGGAATATCAGATTGCAAACTATTTGAGAAAGCATAAAGTTCTCACTACATCGGCATACGCCGGTTCAAAGCGGTGTGATCCGACAAGAATTTATGCATGGTCAACTTCAACGATAACAAGAATGCTTGGCATGGCAGAATATGCCGGTGATACTGTCAATTTCAAGTCACGAACGGTTTCTTTCAAAACAAGACAGATAGAGAGAATTCCAAAAGACCAATGGCTTGTATTTCATGATACGCATGATGCGATCGTACCGAGAAAAATGTTTGAAAAAGCACAGGTTCGTCTGGCAAGACCAAAAAAGAGATTTGACAAGCGAAAATATGAGTACAACACTTTTTTCGCCAGAAAATGCAGATGCTCTGAATGCGGTGGAAGAATGGCGGTTCAGGTAGCAAAAGGATATGATGGGATCGCATATAACTGTCAGAAAAAAATATCCTTTCAGACTTGCAAATCACATTCGGTTCGGGAAATGACACTTCGCAATATGTTCAAAGATCAGATTACCGCTCTGCAGCAAGCACTCCTCTCTAAGCCAAAAGAAATAGAAGAAAAACTTGGAGTGTATCAGATTTCAGAGATACAGAAAAAAATTGATGTTTCCAATCAAAGAATTGCCGAGATTAACTCCTATATGCAGGAACTTTTTGAATCGAAGATCAGAGGTGAGATCACACAGGATGATTTTCTGTTACTAAGCAGGCAATATGGCGATGAGAAAAGCAATCTGCAAAATCAGGTCAATATACTTGCTGAAAAATTAGCGATTGGAAAGAAAAACGCATCAGGGATTGTTGAGATACTGACTTTCATTCAAAATGCAGATTTTTCTGAGATCACAGAGGAAATATGCAGCAAACTGATAAAGCAAGTGATCGTTGGTGTATACGAGAAAAAAGGAACTGTAAACTATGGGAAACAACCTCTGAGATTTCAGATATATGAGATCGGATTTATAGATGAGCTGGTCGATGTAAGCTACAAAACATTTCGGGAGAGAATCGAAGCTGTACTTCTTCGCCGATATACCGATCACATCGTAACCAAACGTCCTCATGAGGTTTATGAGGAACTTGGACTGACCTACAACATTATGAAAAAGGGACTGCAACAAGAAAACACCAACTTCAATACGATCGTCATCGAACTCAGAAAAAAGCTGATCACAGAATATATCAGACAAGGAATGTCTGCTGATGAAATTTTCAGAATCACAGGATTTTCCAGTGTAAATGTCCTCTATGCATTCTGCTATAACAATTTTGAAGTGTCATATAAGCATTTAAGAAAAGTTATCCTTTCATAAAAATCAAGGGCTGTCGCATTGTCGGCAGCCTTTTCGTTTCCCTGAAATCAAGTTATCCTATGGTTTGTTTCTCATTGGGGAACCGCAAAAATCAGCTCTCTTGAAAAAGGTTTTCACTTGTGATAGAATATAGGCGTCAAAGAAAAGCCTGTCTGTTACAAATGGAGGAATGCGATGTACAGACAGAATCCTGATTATTTTATCCCCATAGGAACTGACCCGGAACTTGCAAAGATGATTCGTCACCAGCGGTATATCAACACCCGTGAGCATTATCACACGGTTCCGTATTACGATAATCTTCTGATTTCAGAAACAGAGCCTGACATACAACAGCTTGCTTTATGGAATGCTCTTGCAAGAATGAAGGTATCAGAACCAAAGGGATATGCTCTTTTAACGAATTTCTATTTTGGCACTTATCGTTCCGTTTCATCATTTGCAAAAGCGAATGGAATTTCAAGACAGGCAATGTCAAGAAAAATCAAGCGCTATCTTCGCTTCCTGCGGATTATTGCTTATGAAGAACTGGACAGAGGTATCTTGAAAACTGAATATGGAGAACGCATTTTATCTGATTGCTGCAATTGAGTTACAAACAGCGACGATTGGGCGACAATCAGGCGACAATTTGAGGTTTATCGTTGCCCTCAGATTCTTTCTGTGATATAATGAAAACAGCAATTTTAAGCCTGTCGGTATAGGAGGAAAATACTTATGCAGACAGGAAAAATCACTGCTTTATATGTCAGATTTTCTTATGATGACGGAATTGACGCAGAAAGTGGCAGCATTGAACATCAGAAGTCGCTCCTCAGAAGCTATGCCGAATCTAACGGCTTTACCAATCTTTCTTACTACGCAGATGACGGATATACAGGCACAAATTTCAATCGCCCCGATTTTCAGCGTATGCTCGGTGACATTCATAAAGGACTTGTTTCCACTGTGATCGTCAAAGATATGAGCCGTCTGGGCAGAAACTATCTCATGGTCGGTCAGTATGTAGAAATCGAATTTCCAAAGCATAACGTTCGTTTCATTGCAATCAGTGATAACGTGGATTCTGCCAAGGGAATGAACGACCTGCTGCCGATCCATAACCTGATGAACGAATGGTACAGCCGTGATATTTCCAAAAAGGTTCGTGCCATGATACGTCAGAAAGGAAACAGCGGTCAGTCTATTGCATCAAAGCTTCCTTATGGGTATTACAATACACCGGAGGATAAGCAGACATGGCTGATCGATGAATCTGCGGCTAATGTGGTTCGCAGGATCTTTGACCTGTATCTGAATCAATCCTTTGGTATGTATCAGATCGCTCGTATTCTCAAAGCTGAGGGTATACCAAGACCGACATATCACAGACGAATGGCAAAAGGTATCAAGGTGGAAGCTGACGATCTGTGTGTATGGAGTGCATCTGTGGTAAGGGATATTCTGCAGCATCGTGAATATATCGGTGATACGGTTAATTTCCGCACAGAGATCACGTCATACAAGAATAAGAAAGTCATTCACAACAGCGATGACAAGTTGAAGATATTCCCGAATACGCACCCTGCGATCATTGACAAGGAAACATTTCAGAAAGTGCAGGACAAGATCTCAAAGGAGATCAGACACACAAGAAATGTACACAGTTATCTCTTTGCAGATTACCTTTATTGCATGGATTGTCATAGCAGAATGCACGGCAGGCAATGCTATTTGAAAGGCGGGAGAACACTCTCAGCTTATGAGTGTTCCACTTACCGCAAAAGCAAAGGCTGCTGCTTCCATGGAGTACCTGAAATGTATTTGCAAGCTGAGGTGTTAGCGAAAATACAGAATGTTCTTGCCTTTGCCAAAAGCAATCCTGCCGAGTTCAGGCAGAACATCAGCAAAGCGTTAGAGGAACAGTCTGACGGCAGCAAAGCAGTAATACAAGAAGAACTGGACAAGGCTCAGGCTCGCACGGCGGAGATCGACAAGTATATTCAGGGTTTATTTGAAGCAAAGGTCAGAGGTGAAATTGATGGCTCGTTATTTGCGAGTTTGAAGAAAACGTATGATGAGGAAAAAGAACAGCTCAACAAGCTGATAATTGACCTCATTACAAAGCTGAGCCGTGAAAATGAAGCAGATGAAAAAATTCAGCTTCTTTATGCAGCAATTAGAAAGTATGATGCCGTATGGGAACTCACTCCCGAAGTTCTGACAGACTTTATTGAAAAGATTGAAGTTGGTCAGGTCAGTGCAGAAAACAAAAAAATCTCGTTTGAACTACGAGATAATCAGATTTCTGTATTCTTTTGGGGTGTCGGCATCATCGATTTTATGTGAAAAACGGTTCCCTAAGTTGGGTACGACTGCGTATGAAGTTCATCAAACACAACCCCGTGAATGTTGAAACCATGTTTGCTATAGGCTTCAGCAGAAAGCACCTGATAAAAGCTGTTGGTCGGGATGTACACGATACGCTTTTGTGAGGTCAGGATTTTCACTCGCTTGGAAAGGGCAGGGCACATTCGCACCATGTCGGCAGCTACATCAAAAACAATGG
>OGOS01000248.1_pt1 | contig 45998 bp, 42 predicted proteins | sample 1552701 | NCBI WGS metagenome assembly OGOS01 (sample SAMEA2580128, study PRJEB22360) | human gut metagenome | biome: human gut; feature: human-associated habitat; material: faeces | place: Denmark | collected 2008/2010
GATCATCCTGGACGGCGGCAAGCCGCAGCTTACCGCGTCCATGGAGATGTTCGATCAGATGGGCATCCACGACATTGCGCTGTGCGGCTTGGCGAAGCGCGATGAGGAGATTTTCGTTCCCTGGGCGCCCGAGGGTCCCATCATCCTGCCGAGCGGGTCCGCATCGCTGTACCTGGTAAAGCACATCCGCGACGAGGCGCACCGCTTCGCCATCACGTTTCACCGCGAGCTGCGCGGCAAGGGCATGACCGCAAGCATCCTGGACGAGGTGGAGGGCGTGGGCCCGAAGCGCAAGAAGGCGCTGTACAAAGCGTTCGGCTCGCTGAAGAACATGCGGGCGGCAAGCTTGCAGGAATTGAAGGATTCGCACGCGGTGCCCGAGGCGGTTGCCGAAGAGCTGTACCGGGTGCTGAAACAGTATAATGAGGAAGAACGGCAACATCAGTCAGCGGTTGAGAGCAGGTAGCGTATGGATTCAAGCAATGAACAGGTGGAACGCGAACTTCAAGCATCCGTCGACGAACGGGACGAACCCGTTGCGGAGGAAAAGGGCGCGCAGGATCCCGCACCCGACCTGATCATCATCACGGGCATGAGCGGCGCGGGCCGCACAGAGGCCATGCACACGTTCGAGGACCTGGGCTATTTTTGCATCGACAACCTGCCCCCGCGCCTTCTGATGAATCTCGTCAGCCTGGCCACCATCCCAGGGCAGTCGGAGCAGAACCGCCGCCTTGCCGTGGTATGCGATGCCCGCAACCAGACGTTCTACCCGGAGCTCATGGACGAGCTGAACCATCTGAAGGAAGCACATCTGCGCTATCGCATCATCTTCCTGGATGCTTCGGACCAGTCCATCATCGCCCGGTACAAACTCAGCCGTCGCCGCCATCCGCTCTGCACGGATCCGCGCATGACGCTTTCGCAGGGTGTCTCCGTAGAGCGCCGCCTTCTGGCTCCGATGCGCGACGTTGCGGATGCCGTCATTGACACCAGCAATCTGAGTCCGCGTGCGCTGCGCGACCGCCTGCGCTCGCTGTTCGGTGCTGCCGGCGTCAAGCAGCAGTACATCCGCGACCGCGTGACCAACGTATGGCAGCTCGGGGAAGGTTGGGGGGCCAGCGTGCGCGCCCGTGGACGCCGACATCGTCATTGACGTGCGCTTCCTGCCGAATCCGTTCTACGAGCCCGAGCTGCGCAATCTTACCGGACGCGATCAGAAGGTGCGCGACTACGTGCTTAACAAGCCGGAGACGCAGGAATTCCTGAATTGCTGGAAGAACCTGCTGGGATGCGTGATGCCGGGATATCAGAAAGAGGGCAAGCAGCAGCTGGCCATTGCCGTGGGCTGCACGGGCGGCCAGCATCGCAGCGTGACGCTTGCCGACGAGACCGCGGCATACTTGAAGCGTCTGGGCTACAACGTCGAGGTCACGCATCGCGATCTTGCCCTAGCAAACACCATTTCCGAGGAGGCGTAGCTTCCATGGGCGATCCCTTCAAGTACGACCCGTCCATGACGGCCTCTTTTAAGGCTATCTCCGACGAGGCTCCCAAACCCGACTTCCAGCAGCTTCGTGCCGTGGTCATCGGCGGCGGTACGGGAACGAACTCGTCCATTCGCACGCTGCTTTCCATGGGCCTGCAGGTGTCGGCCGTGGTGGCCATGGCGGACGACGGCGGCTCTACCGGCATCATCCGCGAAGAGGCCCATGTCACGCCGCCCGGCGACGTGCGCAAGTGCATCGGCGCCATGGCTGCGAACCAGGACGACCCGTTGACGCATGCGTTCAAGTACCGCTTCGAATTCGCGCGCAACCACACGCTGGGCAACCTCATGCTGTCGGCGCTGGAACATGAGACGGGATCGTTTCCGCAGGCTATCGCCATCTGCGAGCAGCTGCTGCATGCGCGCGGGCACACGTACCCGTCAACGCTGGACAACGTGTATCTGTCCGCATTCGACGTGGAGGGCAACCTGATAGAGGGGCAGGCGAACGCCAGCCATTCGAAGCATGCGCTGCGCAAGGTGTGGCTGGATTCCACCGACGGCTGCCGTCCGTACGACAAGGCGCTCCAGGCCATCAGGCAGGCGGACGTCATCGTGCTGGGTCCCGGATCGCTGTTCACGTCCATCATCCCGAACCTGCTGGTGCCCGGCGTTACGCAGGCCATCCGGGAATCCGGCGCGTTCACGCTGTTCATCTGCAGCATCGCGGATATCCAGGGCGAAACGCGCGGCATGCGCGCCCGCGACTACGTGAAGGCGCTCATCGACCACGGCATGGACGGCCTTCTCGATTACGTGCTGCTGCATTCGTCTTCGCCCTTGGGGCCCGAGTCCGAAACGGACGAGCGCCTTGCCGTCATGGGCGGTGCGCATTCCGCGAAACCGGTGGCGGTGAGCTTCGAGGACGTGCGCTGGATCGAATCCGTTGGCGCCGGCGTGCAGGTGCGCAATTTCTACAATCCCAAGACGCCCCTGTGGCATAACCCCCGGGCGTTGCGGCAGGCTTTGACGGAGATTTTCGAGAGATGTCTTTCACCACAGATGTGAAAAACGAGATGACGCGCGTGGCGCCCACGTGCTCGCATTGCGACGCGGCGGTGCTGTCGGGGCTTATGCGCACGGAGGGCAGCCTGTTCCTTTCCGGGAAGGGCCGTTACCGCATGGAGATGTCCACGGACATCCCGGCCGTTGCGCGACTGATCATCCGCCTGCTGCACGGCCTGTTCAAGCTCCGTACGGAGCTGACCGTGCGCCGCAGCGTGCTTCATAAGACGCCGAACTACCTGATCACGGTGCCCGGCCAGCCGCACATGGAAGACGTGCTGCGCCAGCTGGGCATCATCGGCGGCTCCGGCTTCGTTGCCGGCATCGCGCCGCATCTCGTGAACAAGCGTTGCGACCAGGCGGCGTACCTGCGCGGGATATTCATGGGCGCCGGTTTCGTGGCGAACCCGAAGGGCGACTTCCACTTCGAGATGACCATCGAGACGGAGCAGCTTGCGCGCGACATCGTGGAGCTCATGCGCGAGAACAAGATTAACGCGCGCATCATGAACCGCCGCAACTCGTACCTGGTCTACCTGAAAAGCGGCAGCGCCATCACGGCGTTCCTTGCGCTGGCGGAGGCGCACCAGAGTGTCTTGGCCATGGAGAACGAGCGCGTCATAAAAAGCGTGCGCAACGACGTGAACCGTCAGGTGAACGCCGAGATGGCAAATCAGGCCAAGAGCGCGGAGGCATCCGTCGAGCAGGTCGTGGCCATTCGCAAGGTGGTGGACCGGTACGGCATGGAGAACCTGCCGCCCGCGCTGCGGGAGTACGTCAGCCTGCGCATCGCCTATCCCGGCGCCACGCTGAAGGAACTGGGATCATACGCGGATCCGCCGCTCTCGAAGAGCGCCATCTACCATCGCGTCCGCCGCGTGGAGCAGATGGCAAGCGAAATCGACAAAGGCAAGTGAGAAACCGGTACCCAGACATGCGCAAGTGAGTAAAATCGGCCTTTACGAATGCGAATGCATTGCTATTCAAATGCGAAATGTGGATAAAATGTCGGTCGAAATATCCCCGAAATAGTACGTTTGCCCGAAATTTTAACGTTCCTGCCAGATTGGCCGGGTGTGTTTCCGTCATATTTCGGGCTTTCCTATATACTTATGGGAAGTGCGGAGGGCGAGTATTCTCCCGATGCACGCGGTTGCCCGGTTTCTTCGAAACGGTGCACCGCATTACTGACAACCGAAAGGGGTATTCATGACTACGAAGGTAGGTATCAACGGTTTCGGACGCATCGGGCGCTTGGCGTTCCGTGCGATGTTCGAAGATCCCGACCTCGAAGTTGTTGCCATCAATGATCCGGGCTCGCTTGTCTCTGCCGCCCATCTTCTGAAATATGATTCCATCCAAGGCCGCGCCGATCTGGATATCCAGGTGGGCGACGACACCATCATCGTCGACGGCAAGGAGATTCCCGTTACGCATACTCGCGTCCCGTCCGAAATCCCGTGGGGCAAACTGGGCGCCGACGTCATTGTGGAATCCACCGGCAAGTTCAAGGATGGGAAGGATGCAAAGGCCCACCTGGAATCCGGCGCCAAGAAGGTCGTCATCACCGCTCCTGGCAAGAATGTGGATGCCACCATTGTCATGGGCGTGAACGACGATACGTACGACAAGGAGAAGCACAACATCGTCTCGAACGCCTCCTGCACCACGAACTGCCTGGCACCCATCATGAAGGTGCTGCTGAAGAACTTCGGTGTGCAGCGCGGTTTCATGAATACCATCCATTCCTACACGAACGACCAGCGCATCCTTGACCAGAACCACAAGGACCTGCGCCGCGCCCGTGCCGCGAACCTGTCCCAGATTCCCACCACGTCCGGCGCTGCCCGCGCCACGGCGCTGGTGCTGCCGGAGCTTGCCGGCAAGTTGGACGGCATGGCCACGCGCGTTCCCACTCCGACGGGCTCCATGGTGGATTTGACCGTCGAGCTGGAGAAGAACGTCACGATCGAGGCCATCAACGCCGCCATGAAGGAAGCGTCCGAGACGTACCTGAAGGGCTACCTTGCGTACTGCACGGATCCCATCGTCTCGTCCGACATCATCCATGACCCGCATTCTTCCATCTTCGACTCGCTGCTGACCATGGTCATGGGCGGCGAGAGTAATTTCGCTAAGGTCATAGCCTGGTACGACAACGAGTGGGGCTATTCCTGCCGCGTCAAGGACCTGGTTAAGATCGTCCTGTAAGCATCTTCGACCGAGGCCGATTGCATCGCGCTCCGTTACGGCGTTCCCGAACGAAGCGCAATGCCCGGCCTCGGTCTTTTTCTGCATTCGGCAGAGTGTAGAATGGGAAAGCCACCATCAAGCCGAATGGCGGCTTTCATGTGAACTGAAAGGAATGTAACAATGGCTGCTATCCGCACCTTGAAACAAGCCGACGTGGCGGGTAAGAGGGTCCTGTGCCGCGTGGACTTCAATGTGCCGCTGAAAGACGGGAAAGTCACCGACGACCTGCGTATTCGCGCGGCGCTGCCCACCATCGAATACCTGGTGGGGCAGAATGCGCGCGTTATCCTGATCTCGCACCTGGGCCGCCCGGCGGGCACCGGCTACGAGGAGGCGTACAGCCTGGCCCCCGTTGCCCAGCACCTGTCGCAGCTGCTGGGTGCCCCCGTTGCCTTCGCCACGGACACCATCGGCCCGAACGCGCACCAGAAGGCCGATGTGCTCGAAGACGGCCAGGTGCTCCTGCTGGAGAACGTCCGCTTCGACAAGCGCGAGAAGAAGAACGATCCGGAGTTCACGCGCGAGCTTGCATCGCTGGGTCAGGTGTTCGTGAACGACGCGTTCGGCACGGCGCACCGCGCGCATTCTTCCACCGCCGGTTTGGCCGACTTCCTGCCCGCGTATGCCGGCTTCCTCATGGAGCGCGAGATCAGCACGCTGAAGGGCATGCTTGACAACCCGGCTCATCCGTTCGTCGCCATTCTGGGCGGTTCGAAGGTGTCGGATAAGATCGGCGTCATCGATTCGCTGATGGAGAAGGCGGACACGCTGCTGATCGGCGGCGGCATGTGCTTCACGTTCCTGAAGGCTGAAGGCTACGGCATCGGCACGTCGCTGTGCGAAGACGACCTGCTGGACACCGCGAAGAGGCTCATGCAGAAGGCCAAGGACAAGGGCGTCAAGCTGCTGCTGCCGGTGGACGTGGTGGTTGCGGACAAGTTCGCCGAAGATGCCGACAGCAAGACGGTGGATATCGACGCCATTCCGGACAATATGATGGGCCTGGACGTGGGGCCGAAGACCGTGAAGCGGTATGCGGCGGAGATTGCGAAGGCGGCTACCGTCTTCTGGAACGGGCCCATGGGCGTGTTCGAGATGAAGCCGTTCGAGGCGGGCACGCGCGGTGTGGGCGAGGCCTGCGCCGAAGCGCCCGGCAAGACCATCATCGGCGGCGGCGATTCCGCGGCGGCCGCGAAGCAGTTCGGCCTGGACGGCCGCATGGACTTCATCTCCACGGGCGGCGGAGCTTCCATGGAACTGGTGGAGGGCAAGACGCTTCCCGGTGTCGCGCCCCTGTTGGAGGACTAACACAACGGTTACCCAGCGGCCTTCCCGAAGCTGAGGAAGGCCGCATTCGATTGAGGCAACGATAATTCGAAAGAAGGATCGACTATGCGCAAACCCATGATGGCCGGCAACTGGAAGATGAACAACAAGCTTCCCGAGGCTGTAGTTCTTACCCAGGAACTGTCGAATCGCCTGAAAAGGAACCTGCTCGACAAGGTGGACGTGGTTATCTGCCCGCCGTTCATCGACTTGAAGCCGGCACTGACCGTGCTCGATTTCGACAAGGTGCACATTGCCGTGGGCGCGCAGAACTGCTATTGGGAGGAAAAGGGCGCCTTCACGGGCGAGGTTTCCGTTCCCATGTTGTCCGATCTGGGCTGCGAGTATTGCATTGTGGGTCATTCCGAGCGCCGCAACCTGTTCGGCGAAACGGACGAGGACGTGAACAAGAAGGTCAAGGCTCTGTTGGCCGGCAATATGAAGCCTATCGTGTGCGTGGGGGAAAGCCTGGGCATCCGCGATAGCGGCCAGACGCTTGAGTTCGTGACGGCCGAGGTCAGCGCCGCGCTGGCCGGCCTGGACGACATAGACATGCAGAAGGTGACGATTGCCTACGAACCCATCTGGGCCATCGGCACCGGACGCACGGCGACGCCGGAGCAGGCGCAGGAGGTTTGCGCCGCCATTCGCCAGCAGCTGCGCATCATGTTCGGAGACGAATGCGCCGATACCACGCGCGTCCTGTACGGCGGCTCCATGAAGCCGGCGAACGTAGAAGGTCTTATGGCGCAGCCCGACATCGACGGCGGTCTGATCGGCGGCTCTAGCCTGGTGGCGAATGAATTCAAGCAGCTGGTGGAGGTTGCGGCTCGTTCGTAGCTTCAGCGGGGGATTGGGTTTTTACCCTGCTGATTGGAGAACTTGTAGCGTTGAAGACAATTAGGCGCACCATCTTGTCAAACAAGGGGTACAACCCGTATAATTTAGCACTTGCGTAAGCTTTATTCATAACTGGAAAGAGAGATGTTTTGAGTCCTCTGGTAATTTTATTCATCGTCTTGCTGTTGGTTTCGGGCGTTGGCCTGGTTGTGTTCATCATGCTGCATTCGGGCAAGGGCACGGGCGTCGGCGACGCCATTGCCTCCGCTCTGTACAGCACGCAGCAGTCCACGTCTCTCATGGAGAAGAATCTGGACCGCATCACCATCATTTTCGCATTGGTGTTCGCGGTGTCCCTGTTGGTGCTGATGGTCATTTATCCCCAGGGGACCATCAATCCGCAATAACGAACGGGATAATTGCAAAATCACCCTGTTTACTTCGGTGGAAGTTTCGATATAATAGCTTTCGCTGTTTACTTGTCGGTGTGGTGGAAAGGCAGACACGCAAGCTTGAGGTGCTTGTGCCCACTTAAACGGGCGTGCGGGTTCGACTCCCGCCACCGACACCAGTCTGTTATTAGAGCGCTTCGGCGCTCTTTTTTCGTTTCTGCGGCGAAATGATCTCTGCGGGCGAAGTGCCGACATTGTGGCGTTTCGCGCATCATCCGGCGACATGAATGCGTGCCGTCAATCGCTGAGATGCTCTCAGGCTGCTGGAAAGGGGTTCACTATGGTCGAAGGCGGTATTCAAACAAATATCGGCTTACAGGGCGTGTGCTTCGATTGTGGGAGCACGCTAATCGATCCCTGCCCATCTGTTGCACAGCAATTCGTACAGGTGGCGAATCGCCATGGGGCGGATCTTACATTGGCGGATGTGGAGCCGCATATGACTACCATCGATCGCTACTACGACATGGAATACATGAAAGACGGCAGCTTCTGGGCGTCTCCTTCGCGTTCGGTGGAGCTGTGGTACGACATCTACCGCTTCATGTGCCATCTTACCGGCGCGCTGAACGACGTTGAAGGCGTGGCGCATGACATGTTCCAGGAATACTTGAAGCCGAATAACTGGATGGTTTATCCGGATGTTCCCGAAGCATTGCGTACGTTGAAGAGAGAAGGGTTGAAGCTTGCCGTTGTCTCGAATTGGGATAGCGGCCTTGCGGCTTTGCTCCGCGGGTTGGGCCTGCTTCCGTATTTCGACGAGGTGGTTGCATCTGCAGCGGTAGGGTATCGCAAGCCCGATGCGGCTATTTTCGATATCGCATGCGAGCGTTTGGCGCTTCCTGCCGCCTCGTGCGTCCATGTGGGGGATAACGTGGAAGCTGACGGCGACGGGGCAATTGCGGCAGGTCTCAGGGCGGTCATCTTGGATCGGAAGCACAAGTTGAGTGCGGATGGAGGGGTTGCCTGCGCCTATCCCGTTATCGACTCCCTTGATCAGCTACCCGGTTTAATCTGCGGGTCATAGGAACAGGTGTCAGGTGCAAGCCGGTGTGTCCTGTAGCGTGTTTGGGGAGAGATATGAAGAAATTCGAATTGACCCCTTGCGCGAACGGGTGATTGTGCGTATAGTATTTGCTCGTCAAGCGGACATGGCTCAGCTGGTAGAGCACCACCTTGCCAAGGTGGGGGTCGCGGGTTCGAATCCCGTTGTCCGCTCCATTTGAAACCAAGCCGGTCATTGCATGGTACTTTGGCCGGCTTATTTCATGAATGGCGACGTGGCCAAGTGGTAAGGCAGAGGCCTGCAAAGCCTTCACCCCCGGTTCGAATCCGGGCGTCGCCTCCAAGAGTCGTCAGCGGCTTTTCCTTCGGGAAGAGCCGCTTTTCTATTCGCTCGAAATATTTTCAAAATAAGGGTTCACAAAGTAAAATCTTCTGGTAATATCCTTTTTGCTGTTTCGGACAGCACAACAAATGGGCGTTTAGCTCAGGGGGAGAGCGCTTCCCTGACACGGAAGAGGTCACAAGTTCAAATCTTGTAACGCCCACCATAAAAGATGCAGGTCAGGTTTCCTGGCCTGCTTTTTTTATTTGGTCGTCACGAACTGTTTGTGGGTACGTGCAATGGCACTAGTCCATGTTCGCCTCCTATACTAAACTTACCGTGTCGGGCGGAGTCGAAGCCCCGCCCTTTTGTATCAGTCCCGCTTGATATGCTTGCCTGCCTTCTTGCGGGGCTTCCTCTTCAGCGGTTATCAGCTGTGTCGGCAGGTTAGTTATTGTTGTGTCGGCCGCCATTGCGAGACTCGTTATGATGAATTCCCGTCTGCGCTTCGGTTTTCTTACGCTTACCTAATTCGATAGGAAGTCGAGTTCATACGTGCGCGACGCGGTGGACGACGCCCAGCGCGAGATGATGAACATGGCCGCCGCCGCGGCCTTCTCGGCGGCGCCGCAGAAGTACCTGCTGAATACCGATGCCGCCACGGCAAAGAAGCTGGCGGAGACGCCGTTCGGAGCCTACATCGGCTCGGTGCACACGGTCACGCAGGGCAAGAACGGCCAGACCCCGCAGTTCGGGCAGCTTTCCCAGCTGTCCATGCAGCCGCACATCGAGCACATGCGCCTGCTGGCCAGTCAGTTCTCGAACACCACGGGCGTGCCGCTGTCGAGCCTGGGCGTGGTGAGCGACAACCCGTCGAGCGCGGAGGCCATCTACGCGTCCAAGGAGGACGCGGTGGTGGACATCCAGAGCTTCATAGAGTCGTGCAAGAAGGCGCTCTCCAACGTCTTCCTGATGGCGCTCGCCAGCGAGGACGGCATGTCGTTCGGAGACGAGAGGGCGCGCGGGCTGACGCTGGACGTGCACTTCCGCAAGCCCGACCGCCCGAGCTCGGTGAGCCAGTCGCAGGCGATCATGAGCCAGGTGCAGGCCATACCGTGGCTCGCCGACTCGGACGTCGCCCTGCGAGAGCTCGGGTACGACGACGAGCAGCTGCACCAGCTGCGCAGCGACCGCAGGCGGTCGCAGGCGCTCCAGGGAGCGCAGATGGTGCTCGACAGGAACCAGGTGACAGGTGCTGATAACGCAGAGGGAGCTGGACAGGTACCGCGACCAGGTCAGGTCCAGGCAGGATGATGCCTACGCCTACGTGGCGGCGCGCATCCGCAGCGAGGCCACCGGCATGACGGTGGCCGATGCGCGCGAGGCCGCCATCGGAATCATCCAGGACTGCCCGGCCGTCTACGGCGACCAGGCGCAGGCGGTCTCCGCCAGCTTCTTCGACGAGATCTGCGCCGCCGAGGGCATCGACGCCGCCACGGGCGAGATGTTCGACGATATCATCGACGGCTCGAGGCTCGCTTCGAAGGTGCATTGGTTCGCCGGCAAGCTCGTCGACGGCGACTGGGACGGTTACGTCGGCTCGAACGCCGACCTGGCCGCTTACTACGTCCACCGCTCGGCGCTGGAGAACATGGCGCGCAACTGCGATGAGAACCACGTCAGGTATGCCCGCGTCGGCACCGGGCGCGAGACGTGCGGCTGGTGCTTCATGCTGTGGAGCCGCGGCTTCGACTACAGCAGCGAGAAGACCGCGTCGGCAGCGTCGCACCCGCACTGCGACTGCGTCATCGTGCCGGGGAAAGACGGCGTGACGATGATCGCGGGGTACGATCCAAAGGGCATGCGGATGCGCTGGAAGTCGTGCATGGACGCCTTGGGCGGCGAGAAGGAGCTCAAGGCAGGGTTCGACGCGCTCACCAAGGACGAGCTTGCGGCGATCAAGGGCCGCAACCGCTCCCAGAAGTGGACGCGCTGGCGGAACGCGCAGGTGAACGCGGAGTGCGAGAGGAACGACAGCCTCTGGCTATACCGCGGCTTGAAGCTGAAAGGGCGCAACAAGGTGTACGGACCGATGGATGAGGAATCTGCAAGGGCGTACGTCAGGAGCAAGACGCAGAGCAAGAAGGTTATTCCGTCGAAACAAGAGAAGCATCGGGACGAGCGCAATGGCAGGGGCGAGGTGTACCTATCCGATGACGAGATAGAGGAACTCGTTGATAAATTGGCAGGAAGAACAGGGAATAGGATATTTGTTAATAACCAGCCCGATAAAACTCCGCAGATAAAAGAGACTATCACAGTCCAGATGATAAAATAATCGGAAAGTTTAAGTCGCAAGATTGTGCTGATGGCTATCCGACAGACAGGTTTACCGTCCACTATTCAGACGATGGCATCCATATCGTGCCAGCGAGGCCTTCAAAGGAGGCGGATCAATGATCAGGACTACTGAGTACGACTGCGCCGCAAGCATATCCTTCTATGCCGATTACGGAACCTTCGGGCTGAAGGACGGCACGATCGTCCGCGGCCCAATCGACACGATCGAGAGCGCATATGACGAGCCTAACGGAATCGGATGCATAGACATCGTTACGAATGATGTGAAGAATTACGGAACAAGCGTTTACGCTAATCAGTTTGCCTGGGCGGAGTTCCCCGACAGCCTGTTTCCGAGACTCCCGGAACGACTTCGCAGCAAAGTCAAATCAGACAGTGAATAAACAACATTACGAGGCGCCCTGCGGGGCGCCTCGTCGTATAAGGAAAGATGCGGCATGCGCCGAGACTACGAAGCCATGAGGTCGGTGCTCGCGGCTGGGGCGATGTAATTGAATTTCGAGGGTGATGAAATGAAGCGAAATTTAGACCTCATACGCGACCTGCTCATCCTCGCCGAGGAGAGCGACGGCCCCGTCACGGACGATGCCTTATCGGCATCCGACTACATGAGGAGCGAGCTCGCCTACCACGTTGAGCTCATGACGCAGCGCGGCCTCATAGACGGATGCGTCGAGTACGACGGCTTCCATCGCACGGCTATGAATATCAGCATCTCTTCGATCACCTGGGAAGGTTACGGCTACCTTGACGCGATACGCTCCGACGACGTATGGCACAAGGCGAAGGCCGCTGTCAAGAAGTCGGTCGGCGAGGCATCGCTTTCCGTGATGAAGGAAGCCTGCTCGCTGATAGCATCTTCGATGATCAAGAAGCAGCTCGGCATGTAGCTGGAAGCGCATCAGCGTCCTGGCGGACGACGTTAAAAGCCGCACGGCACGCGGGCGTGCCCGAAAACGCCCGTACCACACTGGAAACAAGCCGCTGCCCGCACGGGCGCGGCTTTTTTCATGCCCGGATTCGGGCGACGGAAGAGGTGCGGCCGCACGGCCGCGGAGATGCGCCGCACGGCGCGGACAAGGAGCGGAACATGGCAGAAGAAAACGATCCCGTCGAGCCGCAGGGCGGAGGCGGGGAGCCGGAGACCGATTGGAAGGCCGAGGCCCGCAAGTGGGAGCGCCGCTCCAAGGAGAACGCCGACAAGGCCAAGGCCTACGACGAGCTCCAGGAGCAGTCCAAGACCGAGCTCGAGAAGGCGCGCGAGCAGGCCGCCTCCTACAAGAAGCAGGTGGACGAGCTCAACGCCAAGGCGGAGCGAGACGCCGCCCGCGCGAAGGTAGTGAAGGAGACCGGCGTGCCGGCCGAGCTGATCTCGGGCGACGATGAGGAGTCCATGCGAGCGTTCGTAGAGGCCGTCGCCAAGTGGGGCAAGCCGCCGGCGGGTCCGATGGATCTTCTCGTGCTTCGGGCCATCAGGTCCCGCCGCGCGATTGAATCACGAAAACGCGGAGGCAATTCGAGCGTTACAGAGATTCGTGATGTGGTCGACGTGTCCAGCGCAAGGCGTTTGAGGTGGCTTGGATGATGGCGAAGTCCGAATACGGCTTTGCTATGGTTAAGACGAGTCTGAAGAATGCTGTTGAGATCTATGACGCTACGGTAGGACGCTTTCTGCGTCAGATTGACATATTGTTTTACGTCGAAATGAGCGGTGCGGCGTATTTCAAGAAAATCGGTTGAGACATCGTCGGCGCTAGTCTTGACAAAAGAATGATTCGATGAATAACAGAGAGCGGAAATGATATGGAGCTTCCTGACGGCTGCGATGGACCAAGTGATGGCGTTGTATTCGCCGATCCAGATGACCTTGAGCCTTACGGCGAAAGCTAAGGCGCGGCTCGCAGAAATGCAAGAAGCTGCCCTCTCTGGCGGCTTTATCGTAATCGGATGCCATAGCCCATCTATTCGTTGAACCCTCTAAATCCTCGAAGGCGGTTTGCGATGCCGATAGGCAAATCATCAATCGTGGCGGCCGACCCGTTTCGCTTCGCAAAACAAAACAAGCTAAGAGCAGTTCGCAGCTTCAGGTCGTTAGACGGATCTACGCTAACGCCCTAGTCAAACAAGCAAAGATGTATAGTATCTGAGGCGATATCGGATCACAGCATCGCAAAGAGGACGCCATGTCTGAAAAGATAATCTTCTGGGCAGCATTCTTCGTTGCCTATACATTGAATGCTATCACTGGGTTTGCCGGGAATATCATAGCCATGCCTGTAGGTATGCAGACGCTGGGCATTCAGGAATCCATTGCCTCGCTGAATGTGGCGGGCTTCCTTGCGTGCGGACTGCTTGCAATCCAAGGCTTCAAGTACATCGACTGGCGCCAACTTGCCCGCATCCTTGCCGTGATGATCGTATTCATGATCGTGGGCATCTGGTTGGACACCATCGTTTCTCTGGACATCCTGAAGAAGATCTTCGCGATTTTCGTGTTGATCGTGGGCTTGAAGAACCTTATCTTCCCGCAGCGGAAGAGCGTTCCCGAATGGCTGCTGTGGGTGGCGCTTGCGCTTGCGGGCATCCTGCAGGGCATGTTCGTGTGCGGCGGTGCCATGCTGGTTATCTACGCCACGCAGAAGCTGCCGGAAAAAGATCAGTTCCGCGCAACGCTCAGCATGAACTGGTTCATTCTGAACGTGCTGTATTCGCTGTATTCCTGGCATGCCGGATACATGACGGCCGACGTCGGCGTAGTTATTCTGGGATGTATTCCGCTTATGATCGCGGCAACCTTGGTGGGCGGATACATCAACAAGCGCATGAGCCAGGAAGCGTTCTTGAAATTCACGTACGTTATGTTGACCGTAATCGGCGTCATCATGCTCTTCGTCTGATAACGATTGCCTATCGGCGGAATAACTTCTGTTCATCTAGGCCGCCCTGCCCGTATAGCGCTAGTATGAAATCAGATGCCCGGTAGCGTGCCGGACTCTGATTCGGGGAGATTTCATGGGCGGGGTTTGCGTTTCAGATTCCAAAAGGGCGAATGGCAGGTTGCTTCTGCTGGCCCTTGCATTTGTTTCGGCAGTCATGGTCTGCTGCGGCCTTGCCGGATGTAGCACGAGTAAAACCGTGGAGCAAAGCGACGGTACACAGCTGACTGCGAAAGACTCCGTCAATGACTATTCTTGGGATGAGCTGAAAGTCCTTTCGAATGCGATTGCCACGGCACCCAGCAATGACGATGCGCTCCAGATAGCAGAGGACTACCATTTGTGCACCGAAGAGGGCAACCTCGACGGGACGCAGACGAAGGACATCACGTTGTCGAACGGCAAGACCGTGCAAGCTCAGATCATCGGATTCCGCCATGATCCGAAATCGGACGGCAGCAGTTTGTCGGGAATAACGTTCCTGCTCTGCAGCCCGCTGACCACCATGTCGGCGAACGCCAGCGGCACCACCGCCGGCGGTTGGGCCCAGTCCGACGTTCGCGCCTGGTTGTCTAAGATGGGATTGAAGAAGCTTCCGGAAGACCTGCGCAACCAGATAGTGTCCGTGGTGAAGAAGACGAACAACGTCGGGGCAGGCAGCACGTCGGCATCGAAGACGAAGGATAAGCTGTGGCTGCTTTCCGCAGTGGAGATCACGGGCAAGGTAGAGAAGGGCGTGCTCGATGACGATGAGGACGGGTCTCTGGCGAAGCTCTACAACAAAGAGGGCAGTCGCTATCAGCTTTTCCAAGATTGCGGTGTGGACTGCGGGCGCGAGACGAATAAGAAGTACGATATCGGCACGCTCAACCAGGTGCTCGTTAAGCAGGACGGCGATAGTCCCTGCATGTGGTGGGAACGCTCCGTCTACGATGGCTCGTCCTCGGATTTCTACTGCGTCATGACAAGCGGAAGCCCCGTAGGCAACGCAACGGCTTCCTACGAGTACGGCGTGGTTCCCGCATTCTGCATCTAACGCAGCGGCACCGCGCGCAAATGCCTGCGCCACCGTGTCTGCAGCGGGCGAATGCCCTGCAAACACTGTGCGCATAGAGTCTGAGCGCTTGTTTCCTATGGAAATCCGTACGCCCTGGTCTATGCTTGCGTATACTGCTATCCATGCGACTTTAAATTTCCAGGAGGAGAAGCATGGGTTACGTAAAATGGGATTTCGAAACGCTGGATGGCTTCTGCCACGATGTGTTCCGTGCATTCGGTTTCGATGAAGATCAGACCGGCATCATCAAGGACGTCTTGCTGACGGCCGACCTGTTCGGCATCGAAAGCCACGGCATGCAGCGTATGGTGCGCTACCACAAGGGCATCGAGAAGGGCACCATCCATCCGAAGGCGGAACCCGAAGTGGTTTTCGAAACGCCCATCTCCGCTGTCATCGACGGTCATAACGGCATGGGCCAGCTGATCGGTCACTTCGCCATGCGCAAGGCCATCGAGAAGGCGAAGACCACGGGTATCGGCATCGTGTCCGTTCGCGAGTCGAACCATTACGGCATTGCCGGCTATTATGCCAAGATGGCTTCCGACGAGGGCCTGATGGGCTTCTCCTGCACGAATTCCGAGGCCATCATGGTGCCCACGTACGGCAAGAAGGCCATGCTGGGTTCGAACCCCATCGCCGTTGCCATGCCCGCAGATCCGTACCCGTTCCTGTTCGATGCGTCCACGACCGTCGTAACGCGCGGCAAGCTGGAGATGTACAACAAGGCCGGCAAGCCCATCCCGGAAGCGTGGGCTGTAGACGAGAACGGCGAACCCACCACGGACGCCCCGCGCGTGCTGGCGAACATCGTTGCGAAGAACGGCGGCGGCATCAATCCGCTGGGCGGTTCGAGCATGGTGACCGGCAGCCACAAGGGCTACGGCTACGGCATGCTGTGCGAGCTGTTCAGCAGCGTGCTTTCTCAGGGCGTGAATTCCGATGGTTGCTGCACGTTCCCGGATAAGACGGGCATCTGCCATGGCTTCATGGCCCTTGACCCCGCCTGCTTCGGCAATCCCGAGGACATCAAGAAGAACTTCTCGGATTACCTGCAGCGCCTGCGCGAAAGCCCGAAGGCCGTGGGTCAGGAGCGCATCTACACGCATGGCGAGAAGGAAGTCTTCGCCGAGAAGGACCGTCGCGAGAACGGCATCCAGGTGAACGACAACACTATGGTTGAGCTGGCGAACCTCTGCGGTTACTTGAAGCTGGATTTCGCTGCGTACTTCCCGGGCTACGAGCTGCCGAAGGATTCGAAGTTCTTCGATGGCAACTACTAGGAACGCAGCGCCATTGCGCTATGAGCTCCTCGCTTGACGGCCGCCCCGTTTCGAAGGGGCGGCCGTTTCGTGTTTCCAGCGGCTTTTCTCACGGGGGTTTCCGGCGGCATGTGGCGTTGACTGATGCTTGGTCAACCAAACGGCACGCGGAACGCCCATCCTGTACAATTCACCTAAAGCAATTGTTAGAGGGGGTTCCATGAGGGCGGAACTGAGAGCGCGTCACGTGTTCGGACTGTGCGCCGCAGCGATGCTGTTGGCACTTGCGGGCAGCCTGTTCGCTGCTGTCCCGGCACAGGCGAAGGTCACCAGTGTCATGGTGGGCAACAACCAGAACCTGGTGAAGGGCGGGACGGCCGGCGTCGCATCCGGGACGGTCTCCTGGAATGCGAAAACGAATACGCTCACGTTGAAGAACGCGAAGCTTTCCTCTTTGGCCGGCACCAGCCTGTCTTCGCTGTCTGCCGGGGCAGGGGCATCCGGTTCCGCAGCAGGCATGACACCTCAGCAGATGGCCGCTCTTGCGAATGCCGGCATCGACAACGCAACGCTGAAGCGGGCTTCTAGCAGCGTGCTGCCGAAGAAACTGACGTTGGCGTACGTGTATATCAAGGCAGGCAAGAACGATACGGTGAACGTGCGCCTGCAGGGCAGCAACAGTATCCAGGTGCTGCTGGGCGACGCCGTGTTCGCAAATTGTAACCTGACCATGAAGGGCTCCGGATCCCTGCGGTTGAATAACGTCGGCGGCAGGAACCCGCTTGTTTGTGGCGTTTGGGCTAACGGCACATTGAAGATTGCCGGGGGCACGTATCGCGTCAGCATGTACGGCAATGCTTTTACGGGCAAGAGCATACGCATCACCGGCGGCAAGCTTGCAACAGTGACGTCGCATCAGAATGCGCTTTCCAGCAGTACGAGCATCAGCAACAAGGCTTCACGTCTGGGTACCATCAAAGGCGTTATGTCGAAAGGGGCAACGTTCAAGAAGAACGGTTCCACGTACCGCGTAACCAGGGGCGGAAGCGCCCCGACGGCGAAGCTGATGAAGGCTAACCCGAAGTTGAAGCGCGTGAAGCTGGGCACGGTGCGCTATGGTGCGAAGTACAAGGTTACAAAAGCCGCGAAAGGCGCGTTGTGTAAAGGGCAGGTGATGGTGCGATGATCAGATTCCTGGTACTGCTTGTTATCATCGCTTTGGTAGTTATTGCGTTCCGGATGGGGCGGCAAAGCGAACGCGGCCGTTTGATAGACCTGGAACCGGATGAATCCCAATCTGGCAAGTGGTCTTCGAAAACCGTAAAGGACTCCGGCAAGGACCGGGCGGAGGCCAGCGTGCGGGCTGATGACGATGTCATCGATGTTTCTCCCGACGACGTGGAGGTAGTGGACAAGTAGGCGATATCCCAGAGCGAAGGCAGCGCCCGATGAGCATATCATCGGGCGCTGCTCGTTTCAGGCTGATGCCGCTGCCGGTAAGGCGGAAGAGGGGATTACTGCTGCTCCGGAGGCAGCGCTGTTGCATGCTGCTGCGGTTCGTCGTTCAAATGCGTGCGCCATATCCAGAACAGCTGGACCAGGTAGCCCAACAGGTAGATATCGCAGCATGCGCCCAGGATCATGCCCAGCACGGGCACTTTCAGCAACAGGGCGAATATCAGCACCATGATGAGCGAAGAAAGCCACTTGTTCATCTTCGGGAACGCCAGGCGCCCTAGGGAGATGGCAGTGAACGTGCCGGAGAGCGTTGCCACGATCAAGGTGCCCAGGGCCACGATGGCGCCTACGCGCCATCCCGCAATCGTTATGAGGCACAGCAGTGCAACGGGAGGTATGGCGATAAATGCCACCAGCCCGGATACCAGCATCGGTGCGGTCCGCTGCTTTACCATATTCAGCGAGCCGATGAACGGGCGGTCGGAGCACGCGCCCAGCATGGCCGCCATCAGCACGAGCATGCCCAAAACGCCTACGAGGATGCCGAGCGCCCCCAGTGCGCCGCCTGCGGCCAGCGGGTTGGACAGAACCTCTCCGATCCCAGAGGAGTTGTCGGACTTCGTGAACTCGTAATTGTTGATAGAAGAGTTGGCGGGCAACGACGGCTCGGTTTCGGACGTCACGTAAAGCGTGCCCTTCACCACAGTGCCCTGTTCGATGTTGACGTTGCTGGCATCCACGTGCACATCGCCCGTGTACGTGCCGGAGAGATTGGCCGTATCGGCGTCGACATTCGCGCTTTCCGCATGCTCAGCGGATAGGGACACCGTCTGACCGGCGGCATTCACGGTCGATGCCGTATCCAGATTCAGCGTGATGGTCTGACCGGCGGCAAATACGTTGCTGTCGGCCGACGTGCCGGTGATGGTAATGGTCTGGCCGGCCGCGCCGATGTCCCCGGAGAACTGCGAGTTCTCGACGGTCAGGTCCTGTCCCGCCACGAACGCATTCGCTCCCTTGGATTTCCGGATGGTCAAAGACTGTGCGGACAGCAAGAAGTTTCCGTCGATGTTTTGGGAAACGTTGACCTGCGCATTTCCGCCAACGATGTCCTTGCCCATCTGCGCGTAGCCCTGGTCATCGGAGCCGGAGGCGGCCTGTTGCTGGATTTCCTTATCGATATGGTCGTCTCCGTCGTTGTCCCATGCCGAGGCGAATGCCGAGACGGGGAGCGCGAGCGCCAGCATACAGGCAAAGAGGAGCGCGGCAGAGCACCTCATGCGATGCCGTGATGTCCTCATGTCAGTTCTCCTTTCTCGGCGTGCGCGGGAACGACGTAGCGACGGCGCGATCGTAGTACGGTTTCACCATCTCCATCATGGTCTCGCATTTCTCGAACAGCTTCTTCATGGCGTCTTTTCCGACAGGCAACCAGGTGGGAAGCGGTTCCGTGCTGGTGGTCACGTCGTAGACGAACGCAGCGACTTTCTCGGGGTCGCCGTATTGGCGGCCATCATGCGAAAGGCAGTATTCCATGGCGCCGCGTGCGGGCGTGCCGTCGTAGGCGGGCAGTAGGTGCTCCGGCACCTTCAGGGAGTTGCTGCCGAAGAAGTTCGTGCGGATCATGCCGGGGCACACGGCCATGGTCTCGATGCCGAACGGCTTCAGCTCCTGCGCCAGCACCTCCGTCAAACCCACCAGTGCGAACTTCGTCGAGTCGTAGAGCGCTCCGCCGGGGTCAGTGGCGTATCCGGCCATGGAGGCGATGGTCACAATGCGCCCGGACTGCTGTTCGCGCAGGTGGGGCAATACGGCGCGGATCACGTTCATGGTGCCGAATACGTTCGTGTCGTAGATGGCGCGCGTTTCCGCATCCGTCGTTTCTTCCAGAGCGCCGAAGATGCCGTAACCGGCATTGTTCAGGAGCACGTCGATGCGCCCAAACGTTTCAATGACTTTGTCAACGGCTGCGGCAATGGAATCCTGGTTTGTGACATCGAGCTCAACGGGCAGCAGGTGATCAGATTCTCCGAGCGCTTCCGTTATGGCTTCGGGACGGCGGGCACTTGCTGCTACGCAGTCGCCTTCTTCAAGCGCCTTCTTCGCGAAGCAGGCGCCCATGCCGCGGCTGGCACCCGTGATGAGCCAAACTCGTTCATCCATTGCAATCCCCTCCCGGTGGTTGATGTTCATTCATTCCATAATACGCGAACGGCGGCGTCGGCGGCAGTGACGGGCGGGCATGCCGACCATCTGCTGCATGCACATAAGATAACGGTCGGCCGACCCTTCGAGATCGGCCGACCGTTTGGATGGTCAGCGATGTAAATGCGGGAAGAAATGCGCGGTGCGCAGCTTACGAAGACGTCAGGTGGATGCCGACGTATTGGGCAGAGCCCGGGATGCCGCTGACGTTGTAGACGTTCGAGATATCGCACGCGGAGATGGTCCATTTATAGGTGGTGCCCTGGTATGTGGTGGTGCCGGAAACGGATGTGTTGCCGGCGCTGTCCGTTGTCTGCTTCGCGTTCTTCTTGATGGTGTAGCCCTGCGAGTTCGCGGCATCCTTCAACGCCGCCGTCGCGGTGGTGGCGCTCATGTCGCAATAGCGGACGCGCAGGTCAACGCCGTTATCGAAGTTGCCGGTCAGGCGCCAGCTGCCACAAATATAGCGTGCGGCCGTTGTTGCGTCTGCGCTGTTGATGCCGTCGCTCAAAATGCCCTTCACATCCGCCGTCTTCATGCCGTCCGGAATGTAGACAAGCTCCAGTTCGTCATCAGAGTTCTTCGAATTGTCGTAGCAATCGACATTCGCGTTGTCCAAGCGCGTCTTGATGCCGTCCGCATCGTTGATCGTGTAATCCGCCAACTTCGGAAGGTTCAGATCGCGCGTTTCCGAAATGATTTGCTCCACCTCTTGCGAGGTATCGTTGCTGCTGGAATGCGTGCTTCCCAGGACGCTGTTGATGATCAAGCCGCCGATGAGCGCGGCGATGGCTACGAATACCAGCACGAGCATGCGCTGGTTCCGCGGCATGTCGATGGGCTTCGCCAGCGATCCCGGATCAAGATAGCGGATGGGCTGATCTTCCTCCGCTTTCACGTGTTGAGATGTGTTCCCAGTCTGTTTGTCCGGCATGTGGTCTCCTGCTTCCGCTGTTTGCGGGTATTATACCCAACATTGAAAACACGGGCATTGCCCGCACCCAACGCGGAGACGACCCATAGGTGCTGCGGCGGTACATCGGCATCACGAATGCCCGCGCTTTGTGAAGACGACGAGATGATAAAGGGGTGCGTTCGTTGGATTTCTCAATCTTCCTGACGCCTGAAGCGTGGATCAGCCTGATTACGCTTATATTCCTGGAGTTTGTGCTTGGCATCGACAATATCGTGTTCATTGCCATCACCACGGACCGCCTTCCGGCAAAGCAACAGTCGCTCGGCCGTAAATTGGGCTTGGCCGGCGCTATGGCCATGCGCATACTGTTCCTGTGCTTCGCCAGCTGGCTCGTGTCCATGACACAGCCTCTGTTTACCATCGATGCCATACAGATAGAGGGCCGGCCGTTCGGCATGTCCATTCGAGACGTGGTCATGTTCGCCGGTGGCATCTACCTGGTGTACAAGGGCATCTCCGAACTCGTGGGCATGATGTCGCTTGAAGAGGAGAAGGCGAAGGCCGCGGGTGTGGAGGACCGACATACGCGCATGATCGGGCTGCCGCAGGCCGTGCTCACCATCATGATCATGGATATCGTGTTCTCCATCGACTCCGTCATCACGGCCGTCGGCATGGCGAATCACCTGCTGGTCATGATTCTGGCCGTTATGATTGCCGTCATTGCCATGATGGTGTTCATCGACTGGATCTCCGACTTCATCAACAAGCATGCGGAATTCAAGATCCTGGCACTCATCTTCATCACGGCCATCGGTGTGCTGCTGACGCTTGACGGCCTGCATATCGGCTCCGGTATCGAGCTGCTGGATATGTCGCTTGAGAAGCTGATGGTCTACTTCGCCATGATATTCGCCATCGTGATCGAGATCGTGCAGATGCGCTACAACGCGAAGTACCAGTCCTGGGTCAACGAAGTGCACCAGCAGCAGTTGGAAGAAGCTGCCGAAAAGGTTGCAAGCGGCGAGCCCATGCCCACGCCAGAGCAGCGCCAGCAGGAGCTCACGCGCGAGGTGCTGCGCGAGATGGGCCGGTCCGGAGGCGATGCGCCGTCGTCGGGCGGCGAAGGCGGCGGACAGAAACGCTAGCCCGGTATCCGCATTACGTGAAAAAGCCCGCGTGCATCGCCGAAGCGACACGCGGGCTTTCGTTGTGTTCGGGGTATGAAGCCCAGGAGCGGCGTGTGCGCCTGAACGACGCGCACCTTCATTGCGGAACCTGATGCGCGGCCGCGGGCTTATTGCTCCGGCGCCTGCTCCTCGGATCCTGCGGCGGGCGCATCGCCGTACTGCTCCACGCATTCGTCCGACACCACGTAGTTCACGCATTTCGGCATCAATGTGAACGAAGCGGGCGTGGTGAGCGTCGTAGCCTCGCCGTCATACTGCAGCGGCAGCGGGGGGTCGGACACGATCTGCACGTCCTTGCCGCGGAATGTTTCCACGCTGTCGCCGCGGTCGGGGAATCCGCCGCCGCGGTCCAGCCATGTGGTGATGAATGCGGGAATAAGCTCCAACGCGTTCTGGGTTTTCAGGACCATGACGTCCAGCAGGCCGTCGCGGGGCTGGTTCTCATGTGTGAGCGGCAATTCGAACTGCAGTTTCGAGAAGTTCGCCACCATGACGGACAAGCCGTCGCGTTCGATGGTTTCCCCGTCGATGGTGATGGAGAAGTGCGCCGGCGTAGGGGCGGGGTTGCTGAATGCGGCATGGAAGTACGCCATGGGCCCCAGCTTCGACTTGTTCTCCTGGGCAGCGTTCATAATGGTGGCATCGTAGCCGCATCCGGCAACAAGCGAGAATCCGTGTTTCTCGCCGCCGGCCGACAGTTCTCCCATATCGAAGTCAAGGACGCTGCCTTCCTTTGCCAGCTTCGCCAATGCATGCGGTTCGTCGGGTGACATGAGGTTCAGGGTCAGGGCGTTCGACGTGCCCGCCGGGAACGGCATCACGTTCAAACCGGTGTTGCGCAGGCGGTAGGCTACGCTGCAGATGGTTCCGTCGCCGCCGCTGGGAACGATGAGGTCGAAATCCGATGCGTCAGCAAGCAGCTTGTCCGTCGTCGTATTCGGTCCCAGCGTGCGCAGGACCACTTCCGTGTCGTCGTCTGCCACGGAACGGATGAAATCGTAGATGGTTCCGTTGCCGTATCCTGCTTGGGGATTGTTGATGATGAGTAGTTTCACGGTAACCCTGCCCCCGGTGCTTTCTGTCTGGTACCAGATTGCTATGATAATACACTCAGACGGGCGCAAAACGCCCGCAGGGCGAAAGAAGAGACGTGTATATAACGGATAGCAACCAGCTCAATGCCTTTATCGGGCGTGCAATGAATTCCGATGTGCTTGCCATTGACACGGAGTTCCTAAGGGAGAAGACGTTCCATGCCAGGCTCTGTCTGCTGCAGATGGCAACGCGCGACGAGGACGTGATCGTGGACCCGTTCGAGGTCACGGACTTGACGCCGCTTATCCCGCTCATGCAGAACCCGAACGTGATGAAGCTCTTCCATGCAGGTCGGCAGGATGTCGGAATCCTGTATCGGGAGCTGGGCATCATGCCGCGGCCCGTGTTCGATACGCAGATTGCTGCCGCGTTGCTGGGCTTCACGCAACAGGTGGGCTATGCGGCGCTGGTACATGCGGAATGCGGCGTGCAGCTGAAGAAGGGCGATTCGTATACGGATTGGAGCCGCCGTCCGCTGGCGGACAGCCAGATCAGCTATGCGGCCGAAGACGTGATCTACCTCCCCAAGGTGTATTCGAAGATGAAACGGCGCCTGGAGGACATGGGCCGCCTGCATTGGCTGGATCATGATTTCCACGAGCTGGTGAATCCCGACAAGTACGACACGAAGCCGCGTGAGCGCTACCTGCGCCTTAAACGCGTGAACCAGCTGTCGCGCAAGCAGCTTTCCGCCGCGCGCGAGTTCGCCGCTTGGCGCGAGGAGCGCGCCGAAAGCGCGAACATCCCGCGCAAGTGGGTGGTCACGGACGAGCAGATTGTGGAGTCGTGCAAGCGCGAGACGCGCAGCGTGGACCAGCTGTTCATGGTGCGCGGCATGCGCGATAAGCTGAACACGGCAGACGCCCGTACGGTGGTGAAGCTGATTATCAAGGGCTTGGACTCCCCGCAGGAGGAATGGCCCGTCACGTCGCGCAAGAGCCACAACGAGGCGAATGTCGACACTGTCGTCGACCTGATGTGCGCACTGGTTCGCTATCGGGCGAAGGAAAACGAAATCGCCTTCCAGACGCTCGCCTCGCACGACCAGCTGGTCGCCATCGCCCGCGGACATACGGCGGACGTGCCGCTGCTGAAGGGATGGCGTCGCGAGATTGTGGGCGCCGAGCTTCTGGACCTGGTGAACGGGAAGATCAAGCTCTCCGTCGGCGGCGTGGGAAAGCTTTGCATCGAACGTACCCCCGAGCCCTGAAAGACCGTTAAGATCCGGGTGCATGCCCGGGGAAGGGACAGGATACCCTATGGCCTATATTCTTTTGATCGCCGTGTCACTGCTCATCGGTGGCGGTGTGCAATGGTACGTGCGGCATCAGATCAACAAATACCAGAACGTGCCGCTTTCCTCCGGTTTGACGGGTGCGCAGAGCGCCCAGCAGATGCTGAGCTATTACGGCATCACGGATGTGCCCATCGGGCAGGGCGGTGCGGACGAGGACTACTTCGATCCCCGCTCGAACAGCATCACGCTGGATAACGATGCGTTCCATACGGCGACCATCACCAGCGTTGCCACAGCTTGCCACGAGGTGGGCCATGCGTGCCAGTTCAATCAGGGCTATATGCCCATGAAGGTCCGTTCCGCGCTCGTGCCGGTGGTGAACTTCACGCAGCAGACCTGGATGATCATCCTGCTCGTGGGCATCTTCCTGAATCTGGCCGGCCTTATCGACCTGGCTATCATCTTCTACGCCGTTGCCGTGGTGTTCTCGCTTGTCACACTCCCGGTGGAGTTCGACGCCAGTCATCGCGCCCTGACGTATATGAAGGAGACGGGCATCATGGAGGCCGAGCACCAGGGTGCCTGGTCTGTGCTGGTTGCCTGTGCGTTGACGTACGTGGCATCCACGTTGATTTCCGTGCTGAATCTGGTGTACCTGCTCAGCATGCGCGACGAATAGCGGGCGACGCGCGATGTCTGAAGCAGAGGGCCGAGAGGTCCTGACGGTCTCGCAGGCCATGTCCATCGCGAAGGAGGCGCTGGAGTCGTTTCCGCTCACGCTGATGGGAGAAGTCTCAGAGGTCAGCAACAAGCGCGGGTACAAGGCTGTGTACTTCACGGTGAAGGACGACAGCGCAAGCATGCCGTGCATGATGTGGAAGAACCGCTTCGATCGCATGGACGTGCCGCTGCGCGTGGGCATGCTGGTGCAGATGACGGGCCGTTTCACGCTGTATGCGGCGAAGGGCCGCATGAACTTCGACGTGTTCAATCTGTCGCTTGCCGGCGAGGGAGATCTGCGCCTGAAGGTTGCGAACCTTGCGAAGAAGCTTGCAGCCGAGGGCCTGACGGCGGACGAGCGCAAACGCCCCATTCCGAAGTACAGCGAAGCCATCGGCCTCGTCACGTCGCCGCGCGGCGCGGCGGTGCACGATGTGCTGCGCACACTGCGCCGGCGTTTCCCGTTGGCGCGCGTGCTGCTGGCCGGCGTTCCCGTCGAGGGCAAGGATGCCCCGAAGCACCTGATTGAGGGCATGCGCACTGTCGTCGACGCCGGTGCGGAAGTGGTTCTGCTCGTGCGCGGCGGCGGTTCTTTCGAAGACTTGATGCCGTTCAACGACGAGCAGCTGGCGCGTGCTATCGCGGACTGCCCGGTGCCGGTTGTGACGGGTATCGGCCACGAGCCCGACACCAGCATTGCGGACATGGTGGCCGACCGACGGGCATCCACGCCCACCGGGGCTGCCGAAGCCGTCAGCGCGAAGCGCGAGAATCTGGATGTGGGTTTCGACCATGCCGCGAAACGGCTGACGGCAGCGCTGGAGCGGGAGATAGAGTCGCTTGACCTGGCGGTTTCGGCGCTGGCGGACCGTCCCGTCATGCGCGATTCGAACGTGCTGTTCGCTTCCGATGCGCAGACGCTCGACCTGGCGGCCGATAAGCTGGACCGGGCGGCGCGATCGTTCGTGCCTCCGCGTCAACAGCAGGTCGAGGGGCTTGCCGGTCGCCTCTCGCTTGCCATTCCGCAGAACGTGCAGCGCGACCAGGCGGCGCTTGCGTCGTACGGACAGGTGCTTCGATCGGCTGGGAAGGCCATCCTGGAATCGCCCGCGCGCGATACGGAGCAGGTGCGGGCGCAGCTTGTCCGGGCCATGGGCGAACGTATGGAACGTGCGCAGCGGCGCACGGACGACGAGGCGCGCACGTTGAAGACGGCCGGTAAAACGTTACTGGCCCCATATGAGAACCGGTTCGGATTGGCGGCATCGCGGTTGGAGGATCTGTCGCCGCTGGCCGTCATCCGGCGCGGCTATGCCATGGTGCAGGACGGGGAAGGCCGCGTGGTGGATTCTGTCGACAAGGTGGCTCCGAACGGATTGCTTGCGGTTACCGTGGCAGACGGCTGCATAGACTGCACGGTTCAGGGCGTGCGCAGGACGCGCGTCTCGGACCTTACGAATAAGGAGGAGAAATGACCGAAGAGAGCACGAAGGCTCCGACTGATATCGAGAATCTGACGTTTCGCCAGGCAATGGACGAGTTGTCGGAGATCGTCTCGTCGCTGGAGGACAACAGCCTCGAGCTTGAGGAGAGCTTGAAACGCTACGAGCGCGGCGTGGCCCTGCTCCGTTCCCTGCGGGCGCGCTTGGATGGCGCTCAGCAGAAGGTTGATCAGCTGATGGGAGAACTGGAGCAGGTGGAAAGCGATGACGAGATCGATTCCACGCTCCACAAGGCATAATGCGCTAGCATAGACCGTATTCGATAACGCAAATGGAAGGAGCCGCCATGCTGGACGACGATTGCCTGTTCTGCAAGATCATCAAGGGGGAGATTCCCTCGAACAAGGTGTACGAGGACGATTATGTGTTCGCTTTCGATGATGTGAACCCGCAGATGCCGGTGCATACGCTCATCGTTCCGAAGAGCCATTACGTGAATCTGTCCGATGATATCCCTGCCGACGAGCTGGGCCATCTATTCTCCCAGGTGAAAACTGTCGCGCGCCTAAAGGGCGTGGACGAGAGCGGGTATCGCACCGTCGTGAATTCCGGCGACGACGCGCGCCAGGTGGTCAAGCATCTGCATATCCACGTCATGGGCGGCGGTCGCATGTGCGATGGCTCTCCAGCGGAAGTTCCCGGCGAAACGCATAACGAACGGGCTGAAGAGTAACGTTACGGCAGGTGCAGCGGTATATCTTGGCTGGCGAACGGCAGCCCATTCGCGGATTGCCGTTTGCCGAGCGCTGGTCTGCGCGCGTTCCCCTCATTTCCTCATTCAGTAGAATAGGAAAGAATCATTTCGCATAGCACTGCTTTGTTAGGAGACTCTCTTGCACGTACTGGTGGTTAATGCAGGTTCCTCATCCCTGAAATTCCAGCTGGTCCATGTTGAGACAGGCCGCATCATCACGAAGGGCCTGTGCGATCGCGTGGGCGCGCCCGACTCGCGCCTGAAGCACGGCGTGGATGACGAGGTCGTCATCGATACTCCGCTTCCCGATCATCAGACGGCAATCAAGTTGGTGTTGAAGGAGCTTATCGACGGGGAGCATGCCCCCCTGGAATCGCTCGACGAGATTAACGCTATAGGACACCGTATCGTGCAGGGAGCGAATTACTTCGACCATTCGGTCATCATCGACGAGGATGTCATCTCGAAGATCGATCAACTCTCGGAACTCGCGCCGCTGCATAACAAACCGGCTGCCGCCTGCATCAGGGCCTGTCAGGAATCTTTGCCGGGCATTCCGCAGGTCGCCGTGTTCGATACGTCGTTCTTCCAGACGCTGCCGCGCAAGGCGTACATGTATCCCATTCCGTACGAATATTATGAGAAGTACGGCATCCGAAAATACGGCGCACATGGCACGTCACATCGATATATCGCCTATCGGGCGGCGAAGATGCTCGACGAACCGCTCGATGAATTGAAGCTCATTACCTGCCATCTCGGCAACGGCGGATCCATCACCGCTGTCGACCACGGTATCGCGGTCGATACCTCAATGGGCTTCACGCCGTTGGACGGCCTTATGATGGGAACGCGCTCGGGATCGCTGGACCCTGCCATCGTCACGTATCTCATGGAGCATGAGAACCTGAGCCCCCAGGAAATGAACGACATCCTGAACAAGAAGTCGGGCATGCTGGGCATCTCGGGCATCAGCAACGACCTGCGTACCATCGACGAGGCGGCAAACAAGGGCAACGAGCGCGCCGCTCTTGCATACGAGATGTATGCGTATTCCATCAAGCGCATCATCGGTTCCTATATTGCGGTCATGGCCGGTGTCGATGCCATCGTGCTTACGGCCGGCGTGGGCGAGAACAGCAACAAGGTGCGTTCGCTCATCTTCTCCGGCATGCGTCAGATGGGCATCCATTTGGATGAGCGCCGCAATAAGATGCGCGGATTCGAACGCATCATTTCTGCGGACGATTCGGATGTCCAAATTCTCGTCATTCCGACAGACGAGGAATATATGATTGCCCGCGACACGTATCAGGTGGTTCGTGAGGCCAGAGTCGAGGCTGCGGAGGCTCAGGCGGCTCGGGAGCAATAACCTTGCGCGCATTCTGTGCTATTCTGCCGGGCAAATGGGGCAGGGTTCCGTTTGCCCGGCTTTTCTTGTGCTGTTTGCAGTGGCCTTCTCGTCTTTTATCTCCGCGCAATGTTTTCGCGTATCGTAGGTAAGGGAATCTGGAGAAGGGAGCTAGACGGTTGCTGGATGATACTGAGCGCGTACTCGATGCGAAGCTGGTACTTTCGATTGTCGCTTGCGGCATCATGTCGTTTGCGGGGGTAGTGGTGGAAACAGCCATGAACGTTGCGTTTCCCGCATTGATGCTCGAATTCTCCGTGAATACGGCAACCGTGCAATGGGTGACCACGGCATATCTGCTGGTGCTCACGTGCATCGTCCCCATCTCGGCGTTCTTAGAACGGCGCTTTCGCATGAAATCGCTGTTCGTCGCCGCAATCTGCCTATTCATCGCCGGTACGTCCACCTGCGCGATAGCGCCCGGTTTCGCCTTTATCGTGTTCGGTCGCATCGTGCAGGCAATAGGAACCGGCATGGCGCTTCCTCTGATGTTCAACATCATCATCGAGCAGGCCCCGCTCGATCGCATCGGGTTCATGATGGGTCTGGGCACGCTTATCACGGCCATCGCACCGGCGGTTGGTCCTTCGTTTGGTGGTTTCGTCATCGGGATATGGGGCTGGCGCATGATTTTCATCGTGCTGCTGCCGTTCCTGCTTGCCGCGTTCGCGGTCGGCATCCTGTCCATTCGGCAATCGTCGGAGACGTCGCGGGTGCATTTCAATGTGAGCCAGTTCCTGCTGCTGTCCGCCTCATTCGTCTGTCTGGTATTCGCCACGTCGTCTGCCAGCACGGCGGGATGGGGAAGCATGCAGGTCATCGGCCTGCTTATTGCCTTCGTCGTGTTCCTTCTGTTGTTCTGCGTGCTGTCCGTACGTTCGTCCCAGCCGCTCGTCCATATCGGGATATTCCACAGCAGTTCGTTTGCGTTGAGCACGTTCTATGTGGTGCTGTTGCAGATGATAGTGCTGGGTTTGGGTTACCTGATTCCCTACTACGGTCAAGTGGTGCTGCATCTGTCCGAATTCAGCGCTGGCTGTCTTCTGGTGCCCGGCTGCATCGTGGGTGCCGTCCTTGCTCCCATCGGCGGGCGCATTCTGGATCGCCTGGGTTCGAAACGGCCCTTGATCTTCGGCGCGGCGGTCCAGGCAGCTGCCATGCTCTGCTTCTGGCTGTTCGGCTTCGGCGAATATGCCTGGGTCATTGCGCTGACCTATGTGCTTATTCCCATCTCGCAAGGCTTCTCCATGGCGAACAGCATCACGAACGGTTTGTCGTACCTGCCGTACGGTTTTAAGACGGACGGCAATGCCGTCTTCCAAACGTTTCAGCAGCTGGGCGGCGCATTAGGTACGGCTGTGGCTACCAGCGTCATGAATACGGCGCAGGCTGCAGATGCGAATGTGGTAACGGGCACGGTTGCGGGAACGCAAGCCGCTGTAATCGTCCTACTTGTGCTCTCGGTTATTGCACTCGTTTGCATGTTGGGCGTGTTTGCGGGAGACAATACGTCGAAAACGAATGCAAGCTAACTCGTTTCTTCCTGCAATGGTTCTGTTTAATCACATCTTGTAGTCGATTACGACAAGCTAAAACGCTGTCTACCGCGTCAATCCTTCTCGACAACCTAGTGAAAACGATAAAAGCGGCAATGCGTTTGTACAGGCTGACGTGGGCAAAGCACTCGATGCAGGTTGGCGGTTATCAGATCCGCTATTCCACGAATAAGAATATGCCGGGGCGAAGGGGAAGACCGTAAAGCGCGCCTCTGTGACGAAGAAGACGCTTTCGAAGCTGACGGTGCATAAGAAATACTACGTGCAAGTACGCTTGTCAGCATGGAGCGGCAAGGGAAGTTTCAGCGCAAAGCAGCCTGCAGTCGGCATGAGGTGATGGCTCTCGCGCATCGACAACGCAGGGGCGGATCGAACGGTCCGCCCCTTTCTCTATCGTATAAAGAAAGAATAGCCCGAAGGCTGCCCGTGTGCGTTTCGCATCGAGGAACAGTAAACTACTTTGCAGCCGCCTCCACTGCCGCTTTGGCCTGCGCCTGGATGCATGTGATGGCAACCACGCCCACGATGTCCTCTGCCGTGCAGCCGCGCGATAGGTCGTTCACGGGAGCGGCCACGCCCTGCAGGATGGGACCGTATGCTTCGGCCTTCGCCAAACGCTGGACCAGCTTGTAGCCGATATTGCCGGCATCGAGGTCGGGGAAAATGAGCACGTTCGCCTTGCCGGCGACGGGGGAGTCCGGTGCCTTCGAGGCGCCAACGGACGGGACGATAGCGGCATCTGCCTGCATCTCTCCGTCCAGGTTCAGGTCCGGAGCCAGCTCCTTCGCCCTCTTCACGGCTTCCACGACCTTCAGCGCGTCGTCGTTCTTCGCGCTGCCGTACGTGGAGTGGCTCATGAATGCGATGGTGGGATTCTTGCCCAGCAGCGCCTGATACGAGCGGCCCGTGGCAACACCGATTTGCGCCAGCTTCTCGGCGGTGGGCTGGATCTCCAGCGCGGGATCTGCGAAGAAGAACAGGCCGTCGTCGCCGTAGGGGCAATCCGGCACGACCATGATGAAGAATGCGCTGACCATCTTCGCGCCCGGCGCCGTCTTCAGCACGCGCAGGCTGGGCGAAAGGATGTCGATGGTGGGATGGCAGGCGCCGGAGACCAGGCCGTCCGCCTGGTTGTCCTTCATGAGCATGATGCCATACCACACCGGATCCTTGATCTTCTCCGTGGCCTGTTCCAGCGTCACGCCCTTATGCTTGCGGGTTTCGTACAGAAGCTGGGCCAGCGCCTCCTTGCGGGTGTCGGTCAGCGGATTCACAATCTGCGCGCCGTCCAGGTTGTAGGGCTGCGCCTTGATCGTCTCCGGATCGCCAATCAGGATCAGGTTCGCAATGCCGTCAGCCAGGATCTTCTCGGCTGCCTGCAGCGTGCGCTCGTCTTCGCTTTCCGGAAGGATGATGGTCTTCTTATCTTGTTTCGCTCGGTCGATGAGACCGTTCAGAAATGCGCTCATGAAACCCCTTTCAAGTTGTCCTGTCTTTATGATGATACCTTTAGCACACAGGGCCTGACGGTAGAATGGGAAACAACTGGGAAGCGGCGTGTGCATATCGGCGCATGACCGCTTCTTCTGCGTTTACAGAGATGTATCCGGGCGAACGGCTATTCGGAGGTTGCCAGAGGCGCAGCCTGAATACGGCATGCCTGCGCTTGCACGGGCGAATGCGCCTGTGCAAGCATTCCGGATAAAGTGATATTGGAGGGTTTCCATGGCAGTGCGATACGTCGATTTCTCCGCCATCGACAGCAGCGATTACGATGCCGTTGTCGTCGGCAGCGGTTTCGCGGGCAGCGTCGTGGCACGCGAGCTGGCCGAACGCAAGGGCAGCCGCGTTCTGATCATTGAAAAGCGCGCCCAAATCGGCGGCAATATGTACGACGAGTACGACGAGGCGGGCATACTGGTGCATCGCTACGGGCCGCACATCTTCCATACGAACGACAAGCGTGCCTTCGATTACGTGAAACGGTTCACGGAGTGGCGCAATTACCAGCACGAGGTGCTGGCGAACTGGTTCGGCACGTATATCCCGGTGCCGTTCAATAAGAACAGCATGGAGATAGTCTGGGGCAAGGAGAAGGCGGAGGAGCGCATCCAGAAGCTCATCGACACGTTCGGCGATGAAAAGAAGGTCACCATCACGGAGCTGCGTGCGCAGAAGGATCCGGAGCTTTCCGAGATCGCGGACTTCGTGTACGAGAACGTGTTCCTATACTACACACAGAAGCAGTGGGGCCTGACGCCCGACGAGGTCGATCCGTCCGTAGTGGCGCGCGTCCCGGTGTTCATCAGCCGTGACAACCGCTATTTCCAGGATGCCTACCAGGGCATGCCCGCCGACGGTTATACGGTGTTGTTCGAGAACATGCTTTCGCACGAGAACATCGATGTGGCGCTGAACGTGGAGGCCGAAAGCGTGCTGGGGCTTGAATTCGCCAGTCCCGACAAGGACGCCCCGCTGTCCGCCATCACGCTGAAGAACCGCCCGTTCGAAGGGCCGATCATCTATACGGGCCCGCTCGACGAGCTGTTCCTGGCGCGCTTCGGCCATCTGCCGTACCGTACGCTCGACTTCGTGTACGAGACGTACGACCAGGAGCACTTCCAGCCGTGCGGCACCGTGAACTACACGGTCTCGGAAGACTACACGCGCATCACGGAATTCAAGTACCTCACGGGTCAGGAGAGCGACAAGACCACCATCATGAAAGAATACTCGCACTCCTATACCGATCCCGCAACGCAGATTCCGTATTACGCTATCATCAACGACGAGAACAACGCACATTACGAGCGTTATCGCAAGTTGACTGCCAGCCTTCCGAATTTCTTCCCCATCGGACGCCTGGCGGAATACCGTTATTACAATATGGACGTCATCATCGGCCGCGCGCTGCAGCTGGCCGACCGTCTGTGTGAATAGAATCGGGAGAAGAAGCATATGGCCGTTACCAAGTTCCGCGGGCAGGTCTCCCAGCCGTCGTCCGCTGCCGAAGCCGTGTCGGAGCAACCTGCCCGGAAGGTGCTTTCGTTCGTGGTGCCCTGCTACAACTCCGCAGAGTACCTTGACCATTGCGTGGAATCGCTTCTTCCTGCGGGCGACGATGTCGAGATCATCTTGGTGAACGACGGCTCCACGAAGGACAATACGAGTGAGAAGATCCACGAGTGGGAAAGGCGCTGTCCCGGCGTGGTCCGTGCCATCGATCAGGAGAACAAGGGCCATGGCGGCGCCGTGAACACCGGCTTGGAAAACGCGTGCGGCCTGTATTTCAAGGTTGTGGATTCCGACGACTGGCTGGACGAATCCGCGCTTGGCCAGGTCATGGACTACCTGCGTACCCAGATGGCCGATTCCGATCCCACGGACATGGTCATTGCGAATTACGTGTACGAGAAGGTGCATGAGGGCACGCATAAGACCATGTCATACAAGAACGTGTTCCCGCAGTTCCGCGAATTCGGATGGAAGGATACGCATTCGTTCCGTCAGAGCCAGTACATCCTGATGCATTCCATCATCTACCGTACGCAGCTGCTGCGTGACTGCGGCCTGAAGCTCCCAGAGCACTGCTTTTACGTTGACAACATCTTCGTGTACGTGCCGCTGCCGCATGTCCGCACCATGTACTATCTGCCCGTGGACCTGTACCGGTATTTCATCGGCCGCGAGGATCAGAGCGTGAACGAGTCCGTCATGCTCGCGCGCATTGACCAGCAGATCAAGGTAACGCGCTGCATGATCGACGCGGTTGATCTTCCGGACCCGAACATCGATGCGAAGGAAGAGAAGTACATGGAAAGCTATCTTTCCATGATGATGACTATCTGCAGTATCTTCCTCCGCATGAAGAAGGATGACCCCATGGCCGATCAGAAGCTTTCGAACCTATGGGAGTACCTGGAGAACACGCATCCCGAGCTGTACCGCATCGTGCGGCATCGACTCATGAACGTAGCCGCGAACCTTCCCACCAAATTCGGCAAGAAAGTAGGCAACACCGGCTATCACGTGGCGCAGAAGATCTTCAAGTTCAACTGATGGCGCATGTTCTGGCGTGTCCGATTAGTGCCGCTGAGTTTGAATGAGCCAGTAAAGCCTGTACCGTCAACACGGTGCGGGCTTTATTTATAGTCCTCGGGGTTCTTCGCGGACGAGCCGGTGGTGTGGCCGAGACTCGTGTTCTCGCGTCCGAAGCGTACGGCAGCTTCGCCGAAGCGATCGCGAATCTTATCCGTGGCGCTTATCAGGTTGCGCCGTTTCTCCGCATCGGCGATAGAGGGCTGCGGCTTGCCGGGCGAAGCGCCGGCAGCTGCTTTGTCCATGCCGGCAAGGTCGAACAGCGACTGTTGCACGGGAGCGGTCCGATCGAAACCGCTCACGGCGACGCCCACGAGACGCAGTGGAATACCGGGCTTCCACACCTTGTCCAGCAATGCGGTCAGTTCGGCAGTCACTACGAATTCATCGTCCGTGGGTTCGGCGAGTTTCGTCTGGGCGGTGCGGATGTTCAACTCGTGGAAACGTACCTTCAACAGAACCGTATCGCCCTTCAGCGATTTTCGGCGCAGACGGCGGCAGACTTTCGCGGCCATTGTTCCAATCGTGCCCTCCACCATGCGGCGATTGCTTACATCCGTGTCGAAGCTCATTTCGCCGGAGACGGATTTCGCCGCTTCGCCTTCGCTGACGGCATCAGTATCCGTTCCCGTGCAGCGGGCGCGCATCATCTCGGCATTCTTGCCGAACACCTGCGCCAGTATGTCGGAATCCGCTGCAGCCACATCGCCCAGCGTGCGCATGCCGAACGATTGCAGCTTCTTCTGGGTAACGGGTCCGATACCACTCATGACCTTCAAGGGCAGCGGGGCAAGGAAGGCCGCTTCGCGTCCGGGATAGACGACGGTCATGCCATTCGGCTTGTCCCGGTCTGAAGCGATCTTCGCAACGGATTTCGTCGTTCCCACGCCGATGGAGCACGTCACGCCTAATTCCTTAACGCTGCGTTGTATCCGGTTCGCAATTTCCACCGGGTGCTCCCGGTTGTGGGCGGTGGGGGATACGTCTACGAAGGCCTCGTCGATGCTGACCTGTTGGACGAACGGCGTCTCCCGGAACAGGATGTCCATCACTTTGCGCGACATTTCTCTATAGCGACCGAAATGACCGCTGGTCCAGATTGCGTTCGGGCACAGCTGGCGTGCTCGCGAAGACGGCATGGCGCTATGGACGCCGAACGTCCGAGCTTCATAGCTGGCGGTGGAAACCACGCCGCGCTTATCCGGATCACCGCCGACGATGACGGGCTTGCCGCGCCATCCGGGATGGTCCAGCTGTTCGACGGATGCGAAGAATGCATCCAGGTCAACCAGCAGAATTGCTTGCCCGTCCCATACGGGAAGTATGAAGTCTCTTTGGTTTTTGCTCTTTTTCACATCCAAGAAAATACCTCATCGGGTCTGCATATGGTGATGCAGGAAGTGTGCTAGCATCGATACACCGAAAGCCGGGTGTCCGAGGGCGGTGTGCTCTCGCTGGTTTTCATGGCGGTTCAATTGTGCCATAAACGATTCATCACGCCGCAATGACAAGTGTATAGATAACTTCCGGGTGGGCCGGCTGTTTCGCGCCGGTTCATTTGGTAGTGCTGCGTTTTCTTCGATACGGGAAGGGGGAAAGCCATGACGCCGATTTTCAGCCATCGTGAGCGCAATGAAGTCAGACATTTCCATGACTTGATTCCCGATCTTCCCGAGACGCTGCCGTATGACATGCGCGGGGAGATGAACTGGGTCGATTTCTCGACGCCGCTCAACCCGTTGGGAACGCCACCTGAATTCGTGCAGGCTTTCCATGAGGCATTGTTCCGCGGTGAGGCTTCGTACCGCCCGGATCGCAATGCCTATGCGTTCCGTCGCGTGGTTTCCGGTTACTTCGAGATTCCGTTCGAATCCGTGTTGTGCGGCTCTACGCCGACACAGATGATCGGGGCGGCCGCCCAGGCATTCCCCATCACGAATGTTGGCATTTCCGTTCCGTGCCCCATCGAGTACGAAATGGCCATCTCGAATGCCGGGCACACCATCACGACGCTCAGCAATCCGTATTCCTTTGCCGCGTGCGACCTGCAGACCGCCCGGCGCCAATCCAGCGACTTCGATGCCGTCTTGCTTGCGCATCCTGCATTTCCTACCAGTCGGCTGGTAGGCGAAGAGGTAGTGAAGGAATACCTGGAAGGATGCTCGTGGGTCATCGTGGATGAAAGCTACTTGGAGCTCAGCCTGGGTGGGGAGTCCTTCATCCCGTTGACGCAGGAATATGAGAATCTCATCGTTATCCGCAACCCCTCCGTGACGTATGCCATGGAGGGCATTCCCGTATCGTATCTCGTGGCTCATCCGGATACGGTCGAGCGCATCCGGATGTTCTACGACTCCTCGTGCATCTCCATGTTTACGGAGGTCATTGCCGGCGAAATTGCGAAGCAGGGCCCGTTCCTGGAGCACACGCATGAATACCTTGAGAAGGAAATCCCCTGGTTGCAGTGCATGCTGAGCCTTATTCCCGGCTTCTATATCAACCCAGCCGAGAGCAGCTTCGTACTGTGTTCTTTCCGGCCGGGCAGCGGCATGGTGCTGGGTGTGGACACGGCCGAAGAGCTGCTTTCTCGCTTGCAGCTGAACGGCTATCTGGTTCCACTGCTGTCCCGCACTGCCGGCATCGAAGACGACAGCTGCTTCTGCATCTCCGTGCACGACCGCGCCACGAACCAGGCATTGCTGAGCGCCATCAAGAAGATTGTCACGCATCATTCGGTCTAACATGCTGCGGCTGCGTTTGCGCCATCTTGACTGCTCTGCTGCTCGTCAGCGTGCGTGAGCTTTGCCCCGAACGACAAGTTGCGCGGCGTTTCCATGCGGTCGAACTGTATCTCGTAGCATTTGCTGTCCGGATCTATCCTCGTGATGGTGCCTATGCCGAAAACCGGGTGCACGACCCGGCTGTTCAAGACGAATGCCTGCGTGCTTTGCTTCCGCTTCAACAGCCTATTGCGATAGTCGTAATAACGTTTCGCGTCGTTTATCAGCGATTCCTTGAAGGGCGTCGTGTAGTCCAGCAGATCGGGATCGATATCCATGATGAAGCGCGACGGGTAGCGGGGGATTCCCTCGTGGTCGTTGCCGCCCGCGCACGTAAGCGCCAGCGACTTCTGCGCACGCGTTACGGCCACGAAGCACAGGCGCCGTTCCTCCTCCATTGACTCGACGGTCTTCGTTTTCCGGGAGGGGAGGATGCCCTCGGACAAGCCCGCAATGATGACATGCGGGAATTCCAGACCCTTTGCGGCATGGATTGTCATCATTTTCACCTTGTCGCCGTCCAGACCCTTATCCAGGTTCGAGAACAGGGCTACGTGGGACAGGTAATCGTCCAAGCGCGCTTCTTCTCCGCACGACGTCTCATATTCGTACACGCTCTGGCGCAGTTCTGCCAGGTTGTCAAGGCGTTCTTGACTTCCTTCTGTGCGCAGCGCCTCTTCGTATCCGCTTTTGTCAAGCAGCTGCGCCAGCAGCTCCGACACCGGTCGCGTGGAAGCTTGTGCGCTATACGTTTCTACCAGGTCGATGAACTCGCGCGCCTTCGTGCTTTTGAACAGGGGGTCGTCGAAGCTTCTGCACAGTGCCTGGTACAGGCTGATATGCTGCCCCTCGGCGAATGTGCGCAGGAATTTCATGCGCCGCTCTCCGATATTCCGCTTCGGCTGGTTTACGATGCGTTCGAAGCTCAGGTCGTCTTTGAATTGCACCATGCGCAGATACGACAGCGCGTCTTTCACCTCGCGCCGATCGAAGAATTGCACGCCGCTATGAATGGTGTAGGGGATTTCCTCCTGCTGGAATACCTCCTCTATCGAGCGGGTAACGTAATGCGCGCGGTACAGAATGCAGACATCGCGGTAGGCGACCCCGTCTGCCTGCATCTGCCGGATGTATTCGGCAATCCATTCCGCTTCCGCCCGGTCCGATGGGGCATGGTGGACCAGCACGCGCGGTCCGTTGCAGCTCCGAGCCGTCAGATGCTTCTTCATGCGCAGGTGGTTCTGGTCTATGAGCGAATTCGCCACGGTTGCTATCTGCGGGGTAGAGCGGTAGTTGACGTTCATCATGATGGTCTGGGTGCCGGGAAAGCGCTTCGGGAAGTCTAGAAGGTAGCGCACGTTTGCACCGCGCCACGTGTAGATGGTCTGATCGGGGTCGCCCACCACGAACAGGTTCCCGTGGTATCCGCAGAGCGCCTCCATAAGCCGATATTGGAGGTTGTCGATATCTTGGAACTCGTCAATCATGATGTACTCTAGGCGCTTTTGCCACTTCAGCTTGATTTCCTCGTTCATTTCGAACACGTACAGCACGAACTTGATGAGGTCGTTATAGTCAAGCCCGAAGCATTTTTTCTCCTGGTACAGGTATCCGTAGAAGATAATGTCCTCTGCAGAAGTAGCCTGCAGGTACTTGCGCTTCAGCGTATCGATGGACATTGTGATCATGTCCCGGTAGTAATCGGGCTGCGAGAATATCTTGCGTATCTCGATCATGTCGCGCGCCCTTGCGAACGTCATATCGCGCAGCGTCAGGCCCCGCTCTTCGTAGATGATGCCCAACATGGCGTCGATATCGGAATTGTCCAGTACCAGGAAGCTCTTCGGGTAGCTGACGGCGCTTGAATCCTCTTGAAGCACGGAAACGCAGAAGCCGTGGAACGTATTCACGTATCCCGTGTCGTTATCGCCGGTCAACCGATGTATGCGCTGCCGCATTTCGTTGGCGGCCTTGTTTGTGAACGTGACGCAGAGGATGTTGCCCGGCATGATTCCCAATTCGTTCACCAGATATGCGAAGCGGTGCGAGAGCGCGCGGGTCTTGCCGCTGCCGGCTCCGGCGATGACGCGCACATATCCTTCCGTCGTCATGACGGCCTTCCGTTGTGCTTCGTTCAAACCGTCGAGCAAACTGCGCGAATCTCCGGGGGCGCGGTACTCGGCGAAGGCGTCTTCCTTTTCAGGCGGGATAGGGGAGTTTTCATTCATCGTCAATCCTTCGTCAGCAGCTTGTTTCGTCCATAATAGTACATATGTTCGCTATTCTTACGATGTATTGCAAAATCGATAGGAGGCGCAAGGACGACATGAGTGCGATTTGAGCGTCGGGATAGGTTTATAACGTCCGGTGCCCTCTGCAAATGACCCGCCTGTGAAATATTGCCGCACCGTGCATATGGGCGGGTCATTTTGCCTATAATGGATTAGTTTTACGCGTAGAGCGCATCCTGGCCATAATGCCATCGGGTATCGCTCTTACGGAATGCAAGAACGTGCGTACAAGGAAAGGTCTGGCCGATCGTGGCAAACACGTATAAGAAGACGATGAATCTTCCCCAGACGGACTTCAAGATGCGCGGCAATCTGCCGCAGAACGAGCCGAAGCGACTGGAGTTCTGGAACGATATCGACATCTATAACAAGGTCTTGGAGAAGAACAAGGACAATAAGCCGTTCGTGCTGCATGACGGCCCACCGTATGCAAACGGCCCCATCCATCTGGGACATTCCTTCAATAAGATCTTGAAGGACTTCGTCATCAAGAGCCATGCGCAGCGCGGCTACTATACGCCCTACATTCCCGGCTGGGACTGCCACGGCCAGCCCATCGAGCACATGGTGGAGGAGACGCTCGGACCGAAGAAGATGGCCGAGATCGACCAGCCCACGCTGCGCCGGCTGTGCCATGAATGGGCCGAGAAGTACGTGAACATCCAGCGCGAGGGATTCAAGCGCCTGGGCGTTAACGCCGATTGGGATCATCCGTATCTTACGTTCCTGCCCGAATACGAAGTGGGAGACGTCGAAATATTCAAGAAGATGTACCTTGCAGGCAACATCTATCGCGGCCGCAAGCCCATCCATTGGTGCAAGCATTGCCATACGGCCCTGGCCGAAGCCGAGATCGAGTACGGCGATGAGGTTTCGCCGTCCCTGTATGTGAAATTCAAGCTGGACCAACTGCCCGCCGTCTACGAGACAGCCGGCCTGCCGCTTCAGAACGCGTATGTGCTGATCTGGACTACCACCGCCTGGACGCTGCCGGCGAACTCCGCCGTGTGTCTGGCCCCCGATGCGGATTACTGCTTCGTGAAGGTGGGCGACGACTACCTGCTGTTTGCATACGAGATGGTCAAGGAAGTTGCCGAAGTCGCTGGCTGGGATTCGTACGAGATCTTCACGGACTCCGAGGGCAATCCGCTGCTGCAGAAGGGTAAGCAGCTCGTGGGCATCCCGTACACGTGCCCGGTTCGCCAGGATCTGAAGGGTACGTTCATCTACGGCGATCATGTCACGCTGGATTCCGGCACCGGCTGCGTCCATACCGCTCCCGGCCATGGCCAGGACGACTACATCGTGGGCATGCAGTTCGATATTCCCATGCGCATGCCCGTAGATGACGATGGCGTGCTGACGGACGAGGCCGGCCGTTTCGCCGGGTTGAACGTCGACGACGCCACGCCGAAGATCATCGACTGGCTGCGCGAAGAGGGCACGTTGGTGGCCGCGAAGAAGATCACGCACAGCTACCCGCATTGCTGGCGCTGCCATGAGCCCGTCATCTTCCGCGCCACGAGCCAGTGGTTCGTGGACCTAGAGAAGAACGATCTGCGCAAGAAGGCGCTGGATGCCATTGAAAACGAGGTCACGTGGATTCCCGCATGGGCGGCGAACCGCATCGGCTCCATGGTTGCCGACCGTCCTGACTGGTGCATCAGCCGTCAGCGTTCCTGGGGCGTTCCGATCCCGGTGTTCCGCTGTGCCGACTGCGGCGAGGTCGTGGCCACGGAAGAGAGCTTCGATGCCGTTATCGAGCTGTTCCGCAAGGAAGGCTCCGATGCCTGGTTTATCAAGCAGCCTTCGGAGTACCTGCCCTCCACGGTCCACTGCGAGAAGTGCGGCAGCAAGAACCTGCTTCCGGAGAAAGACATCCTGGATGTGTGGTGGGAGTCCGGCGTCTCGCATACCAGCGTGTGCGAATACCGCGACAACCTGTACCGCCCGGCGGATATGTACCTCGAAGGCTCCGACCAGCATCGCGGCTGGTTCCAAAGCAGCCTGCTGACCAGCATCGGCGCGTACGGCATTGCGCCGTACAAGAGCGTCATGCACTGCGGCTTCACGGTTGACGAGCAGGGTCGCAAGATGTCGAAGTCCCTGGGCAACGGCGTCGATCCCGCAGACGTGGAAAAGCAGTACGGCGCCGAGATTCTGCGCATGTGGGTTGCCAGCGTCGACTACTCGCAGGATGTCAGCATCTCCGACAACATCCTGAAGCGCGTGTCTGATTCGTATCGCCGCTTCCGCAACACCTTCCGCTTCCTGCTGGGCAACCTGTACGATTTCGATGATCAGAAGGATGCGGTTGCCTGGGACGAATTGCTGCCCGTTGACCAGTGGGCCCTCTGCCGCCTGGCGCAGCTGCTGAGCGATATCGAGGACGGCTACGACTCCTACAAATTCCACAACGTGTACCGTGCGGTGTACGAATACATTGTGGGCGACCTGTCCGCCGTGTATCTGGATGCGCTGAAGGATCGCCTGTATTCCGAGGCTCCGGATTCTCCGGCGCGCCGTTCTGCCCAGACCGTGCTGATGAACATCCTGGATGTGCTTGTCCGAACGCTTTCGCCTATCCTGAGCTTCACCACAGAAGAGGTGTGGCAGAACTATCCCGAGGCCATGCGTAACCGCGAGGGTCGCGAGATCAGCGTTCAGCTGGCCGGCTGGCCGTCCGTCGATGCGTTCGTTCCGGCTATCCCCGATGGGGCTGCTGAGAGCATCAACGCCCAGTTCGCACTCGTTCTGGAAGCACGTGAAACGGTCACGAAGGCTTTGGAGGATGCCCGTACGGCAGGCACCATCAAGAAGTCGCAAGAAGCGCATATCGCGCTCACAGCTCCCCAAGCCACGGTCGATGCGCTGAGGGCGCTGCCGGAAGGCACGCTGGAAGAGCTGTTCATCGTCGCCGGCATCGATATCGAGAGCGGCGACGAGCTGGAGGCTTCCGTATCTGTGACGGATCAGGAAATGTGCCCGCGCTGCTGGAACTACCGTCAGCTGGGCGGCAATGCCCATCATCCCGAGGTATGCGGCCGGTGCGGCGATGCCTTGGACGCAATCGGGTATGCAGACGAACTGTAGACGTACTCGCAATTCGCTCGTCTTCTTTGCGAGCGCCGGTGTCTGGCTGGTCGTGGACCAGCTGACGAAGGCGCTCGCCGATACCGCGGGGCCTGGCACGTTGCTGTGGCCGGGCATCCGCGGTGTCTTTGATCTCTATCTCGTTCACAATATCGGGGGAGCATGGGGCATATTCTCCGGGAATACGTTAGCCTTTGGGATTTTCGCCCTTATCGTCTGCGCGGCGATTCTGGTCATTGCCCATTTGCGTCGTTCGAAGGCGTCCGGTCTCGAGATGTTCTCGCTTGCGCTCATATTCGCAGGCGGCGCAGGGAATGCCATCGACCGCTTCGTACGCGGTTACGTGGTGGATTTCTTCGATTTCCGGCTGATCAACTACCCCGTATTCAATGTGGCGGATATCGGCGTCGTGGTGGGATTCATCCTGCTGTTGCTGGTTCTGGTTCGGGAATATCGCGTAGTTGACAACGCTGAAGGCGATTCCGACAACCATCACTAGAAGGCGGCGGGGAAGCGGGCATTACGTTCGTGCGCGGAACGCCCGGACGCTGGCTTTCTAACGGAAACACAGGCATACAAGGTAAGGAACATGGCAAAATCGGTTCTCTATTCGGCGACGACGGCAGATAACGGCATACGTCTCGACACATTGCTTGCTGAGCGCGGTTGCTATCCCTCTCGTTCTGCAGCGGCAAAGGCTGTTGCAGACGGCAAGGTATTCGTGAACGGCAACGCAGAACAGAAGAAATACGCGGTTCAGGCGGGCGACACCATCGTGTACGAAGAACTTGAGACGGTGCATCATATCCAGTTGTACGGCGAACCCATTCCCCTGGATATCCGCTACGAAGACGATGACCTGCTCGTGATCTCGAAGCAGGCGGGCCTTATCTGCCACCCTTCATTCAACCATTATGACAACACGCTGGTGAATGCGCTTATCTACCGCTACGGGCATGAGGACTTGGCCCATGTGCAGGGCGATGATCGCCCGGGCATCGTGCATCGTCTGGACGGGGAGACAAGCGGACTCATGCTGTGCGCGAAAGACGACGATGCTGGCTTTGCGCTGCAAGAGGCAATCCGTCGAAAGGACGTTGATCGACGCTATCTTGCGCTGGTCCATGGCGTCCTGTCCATGGACTCGGGCGAAGTGGACGCCCCGATTGCACGCGATCACAAGACGGGCGTAACCATGCTGGTCTCCGATGGCCCCGGCAGCCGCGAAGCGCTGACTACGTTCCGCGTATTGGAGCGTTTCGAGGCGCAGCGCAAAGACGACGGGTACACCCTGGTAGAGTGCAAGCTGTTCACTGGACGCACGCATCAGATTCGTGTGCATATGCGCTTCATCCATCATTGCATCGTGGGCGATCAGGCGTACGGTTCGCATGGGCCCACGGAGCAGCTGGGCTTGACCAGGCAGTTCCTCCACAGCTATCGGTTGGCGTTCGACCATCCGCATACGCAGCAGCATTTTGATTTCACGGATTATCTTCCCGATGACTTGCAGGCGGCCTTAGACCGTTTGGACGGCCGTTCGTTGGGCACGACACCGTTCGGCGCCGAAGTGCTCGCACGGCTTGAACAAGCACGTGCGGAGGGGGGACTCAGAGAAATTTCCGAATAGTCCGCATCCTGCCATATCTTCTGTTCGCCCCGTTGGAATTCGGTTTCCGATGGGCGAACGTTTAGGCGGCAGCATTTTCGACGCTGGCAGATACCTGTTCCTACGCCTGCTGCATTCGCAAAGTCATAAGACAGGACGAAAAACAAAACAGGTCAGAAGCAATAAGCCTCTGACCTGTGACTTCATCTGGTCGGGTGAACAGGATTTGAACCTGCGACCCCTTGACCCCCAGTCAAGTGCGCTACCAAACTGCGCCATCACCCGCTATGAAATAGTTTCGCTTCTTCAAGCGACTTAGATATAATAGCGTACCTCTCAGATAAATCAACCCAAAAGCTGAAGAGATTTATCTAAAATCACATCCGCCAATTCAGCTTTCGGCATAAAGGGCAGATGCTCGTTTTCATCTTCCGTAAGCAGCCATGCTTCGTTGCCTTCGGTGCCGAACGCCTTGCCGTGGCCGACCTCGTTCGCGACGATCATGTCCGCATGCTTCGTGGCCAGCTTGCGCAGACCGTTCGCAACGACATCATTCGTTTCGGCAGCGAATCCCACGACCAGCTGCTGGTCTTTCTTCTTTCCCATGGTGGCCAGGATGTCGGGGTTCTGAACCAGCTCGACGTTGTCGAGCTTTGCATCGTCGAAGCCCTTCTTCAGCTTCTTATTGGCGGGGTGGGCGGGCCTCACGTCTGCAACGGCAGCAGAGAAGATGGCAATGTCGGCGTCTTTGAAAGCCGCATTTGCCGCCTCGAACATCTGCTGGGCCGTTTGCACGTGTACCACCTCCACGTCGTTCGGCTCGTCGAGCTGCACCGGGCCGGAAATCAGCGTTACCTGCGCTCCGCGCTGGGCGGCGGCTACGGCTATGGAGTAACCCATCTTGCCGGAGCTGCGGTTCGTGATGAAGCGCACGGGGGCGATAGGCTCTTCCGTGGGACCTGCCGTGATCATGACGCGCTTGCCCGCAAGATCCCGCTTGCCTTCGAGCACCTTGAGGGCGGCTTCGGCGATATCGTCCGGTTCGGCAAGGCGGCCTTTGCCCACATCACCGCACGCCAGATAGCCAGCATCCGGCTCGATGAAGCGCACGCCGCGCGCCTTCAGCTTCGCCATGTTCTCCTGCGTCACGGGGTTCTCGTACATGTGCACGTTCATGGCGGGTGCCAACATCACCGGTGCGGTGGTAGCCAAGGCGCTGGTGGACAGCAGGTCATCTGCCAAACCGTACGCCAGCTTCGCCATGACATTCGCCGTGCAGGGGGCAATAAGAAACAGGTCGGCCTCCTGCGCCAGCGAGATGTGATGGATAGGGTCAGTGGGATCGTCAAACAGATCGACGGCTACCTTTTCATGCGTCAGCGCCCGGAACGTGACGGGGTCAACGAAATGCGTTGCGTGCTGCGTCATGACCACTTTCACGCGAACATTTCTCTTCTGCAACGCACGCAGTATCTCGCACGATTTATAGGCGGCAATGCACCCGGTAACGCCGAGCACGACGGTCTTCTGATCCGACATAGGGCAATACCTCTCTTGGGTTTTCGGCAGGACCCCTCGTCCTGCTCGAAAGCATGGTACCACGTTCCCGCCCGCGCTATCGCGGGTATGGGCGCTGCCGGTATTCTCGGGTATTATCACCTTACTTACGTAAACAATATTAATCAATCCGTTAGTTGTGCAGTGTTTCACAAGTTCGACCTAACTATCTATTACGGCTCCCCCCCTTGCCCCTACCTTCTCCTGCCCATGAGGGC
>OGOS01000262.1_pt1 | contig 45174 bp, 39 predicted proteins | sample 1552701 | NCBI WGS metagenome assembly OGOS01 (sample SAMEA2580128, study PRJEB22360) | human gut metagenome | biome: human gut; feature: human-associated habitat; material: faeces | place: Denmark | collected 2008/2010
TTCGCCTACACCTTTTAAATTGGTTGAGGAGAAAGTCTGGTTACCATAAATTAATGTACCACTTGATGAGCTATTTGGCGTGACGCTTTGTACATAGCTTTGTTGGTTTAAGGCCGTGGCATCATTAATGGTAAGATTTTGCATCTGTTCAGCACGACGATCACCAAAGCCGGTACCATTAAAGATGGTCATGGTACTTGTACCAATGCCTTTAATGTTAGCCAAGATTTTTTGTTGTGAACCGTTTCCCAATGCCACAACGGAAACCACAGATGTAATCCCGATAATAATCCCGAGCATGGTTAAAAGAGAACGCATTTTGTGGGCAATAATGGCACTCACAGACATACGAAAGGCTTCAACAAATTGATCTTTGCTGAACCCAAAGTGCGGTTTAGGTTTAGCTTGATTTTCGACCGCACTTTTTACCGCTTCTTTTTGCGTATCGCCAATGATTTCGCCATCTTTAATTTCAATTACGCGATTCGCACTGGCGGCAATTTCTCGGTCGTGGGTTACCATAATAATGGTGTGGCCTTCTGCGTGTAATTGACGCAGAATTTCCATCATATTTTGACCGCTTTGAGAATCCAATGCGCCAGTGGGTTCATCGGCTAAAATAATTTCACCGCCATTCATCAACGCACGTGCAATACTCACACGCTGTTGCTGACCGCCCGAAAGCTCACACGGAACCTTGTTCTCGTTGCCCGTAAGCCCCATCTGCGCGATCAACTCGCGCGCACGAGCTTCCGCCTGTTCGCGCGGGCGCTTAAGCACGCGGATCGGCGCGTCGATGATGTTTTTCATCACGGTATAGTGCGGGAACAGGTTGTAATTCTGGAACACCAGGCCGAATCGCGAGCGTGCCCGCTTGGGCACATCGCCCTTCGCATAGACTGCGCCCGAACCCGCATCCGTCGCAACGGCAAGGTCACCAAACGAGAGCGAGCCTCCGCCGAGTGTCTCGAGCAGCGTGGCACACCGCAGCAGCGTGGACTTGCCGCCACCCGAAGGCCCGATAATCGCCACGACCTCGCCACGCTTGACCTCGAGCGAGATATCCTTGAGCACCTCATTGCCGCCAAACGCCTTGCGAGCGCTTTCGATTTTCATCACCGAGTTAGTCATGATAATAGTCCAGCTTCTTTTCGGCGGCGCCCAACAGCATCTCGACCACGAAGTTGAAAACCCAGTAGATCAGCGCCGCAATCGCAAACGGTACCATGCTCACCTGCGAGGCAACCAGGGCCTTGGCGGTCGAGAACATCTCGCCCACGCCAATGGCAAACGCCAGCGACGTGTCCTTGACCAGCGTGATGATCTCGTTGCCCATCGCCGGCAGAATACGCTTGGCGACCTGCGGCATCACGATATACAGAAACGTCTGCACGCGCGAATAGCCCAGCACCTCGGCAGCCTCGTATTGACCGCGCGGAATGGACTGCAAGCCCGAGCGATAGATCTCGGCAAAGTAACCGGCGTAGTTGATGATGAACGCCACGACGCACGCCGTCCACTTGGAATCGGGCGTGAGCGAAATGCCAAACACGTAGTACGGGGCAAAGTAGATGGCAAACATCTGCAGCATGAGCGGCGTGCCGCGCATGACCGAGATATAGATGCGCGCAATCCAGCGAAGCGGCGCGATTTTGCTCATGCGCATAAACGCCACGGGAATTCCCAGCGGAATCGACCCGAGCAGCGTCAGCACAAACAGCTGCAAACTGACCAAGAATCCCTGGCCAAGCATCTGCATCATGACCTGAATAGACATTACTTGAGCACCCAATTATCGAAAGACAAACCATAGCTTGAATATTTATCGCAGAGGTCCTTGACCGTGCCGTCCTCGTAGAGCGCCTTGAGCGACTCGGCTACAGCATCGGCCGACTTGGTGTCGCCCTTCTTAAAGCCAACGGCGTAGTGCTCGCTGGACAGCGGCTCATCAAGCTGCGTATAGGCATCGGGCTTGGCGGCAAGCTGATACTGGGCAATCGAAAGGTCGCACGCCACGGCATCGACCGCGCCGCTCTCGAGCTGCATAAAGGCCGTGTTGTACTCGCCGATCGTGTCGAGCGTGGCAAACGTCGCTGCCAGATCCTTCTGGTCACCCTCAAGCACGTCCTGCGCAGCGGAATCAGTCTGGGTAATCACAGTCTTGCCGGCAAGATCGTCCCAGCCCTTGATGCCCGCATCCTTCTTGACCACCAGCACCTGCTCGTTGAGCATGTACGGCTCGGAGAACGTGTAGTCGTCCTCACGGCCCTCCATGGTAAAGCCGTTCCAGATGCAGTTGATGGCGCCCGAGTTAAGCAGCGCATCCTTGGCGTCCCAGTCGATGGCCTCGTATTTGACCTCCCAGCCCTGCTTATCGGCAACAGCCTTGGCCAGATCGAGATCAAAGCCGGTGTACTCGCCATCGTCGCCCACAAAGCCGTACGGAGGATAGGACTTATCGAAGCCCACCACGAGCTTCTTGGACTCCGCAGCACCCTTCACATCCTTGGCCGCGGCAGAGCCAGCAGCGGAGCCCTTGCCGGCACCACCGCCGCAACCGACAAGACCAAGGCCAAGCACCGTGGCGAGCGAGCCGGCTAGACCAACAAACTGACGACGAGACATATCGGTGTTCATGGTATTCCCCCTTGATGGCACTTTAGTTAGATAAAGTGAGTCATGTAACGTTCAGAATCATACACTTTAGCGTGATAGAGCACAAGGCGAGTTTGCCCGCCGCGTGAGGGGTGTGGGGTTAAGTTTCCTGCTCTACAGTCCTGCTCACGACGGAGGCCACATTAAGTGGCCTCCTGTTCGTGCGGAACTCGCGATAAACTTAACCCCCACACCCCTCACGCGGCGGGCAACCGTCGTTGGGCTTATCGCTGACACGATTAAACCGCTTGCATATCGTCTGCTGGCTTGGCACGGTACAATACTTGCAGCTTTAATTCATGAATTAGTGGAGTTATTGATGGCAGAATCTCGTGCGGAGCGTAGGGCTCGTCGTGCTTTGGTGGAGGCGGTTGAGGGGTCGAAGGAGGAGAAATCTTCTACGAAATCCAAGTCTTCTAAAGCTGCAAAAAGCAAATCGGCTAAGGGCAAGGCCAAGCGTCCCGGCTCTCGTCGGAACGAGGATAAGGCATCTCAGACTCGCTCCAAGCGCTCGCATAAAGATCAGGTTTCGTCTGCGCGTAAGGCTGTGGACCCCAAGTCTCCCTGTTCGATCATGAAAGCTTGCGGTGGGTGTACGGCGCTCAATCGTCCTTATAAGAAGCAGTTGGCAGCCAAGCAGGCCGCCATGGAGGAGCTTTTTGCTACCCTTTGCGAGCGCGAGGGCATTAGCGTCGACCCCATTCGCGGTATGGGCGTCACCCTGGGCGACCCGGGCAAATATCCTGCGCCGCGCGGTTTTCGCCATAAGGCCGCCACTCCCTTTGCTCCCGGTAAGGAGGGTGCTGTCCGTTGCGGTTTCTTTGAGCGCGGCACGCACAAGATCGTTGCCGTACCCGAGTGTCCTGTCGAGGCACCGGGTGCCCGTCAGATTCTCAACGGCATCGCACGCGAAGCTGAGCGGCTGCATATTCCCGCCTTTAATGAGGACAAGCATCTTGGTTTGCTTCGCTATGCCGTCGTCCGCTGCGGTTGGCGTACCGACCAGGTCATGGTCACGCTCGTGACCGCTCAGCGCGACTTGCCGCATGCGCAGGAGTTCTTTGAGGCTGTCGCCGCGCTCAATCCGCACATCGTCACCGTCGCCCAAAACATCAACGGACGTCCCGGCAACGCCATCCTCGGCGAGGAAACCCGCATTGTATATGGCGCCGAGTGCATGCGCGACCAGCTGCTCGGCTGCGAGTTCGATATCTCCCCCACCGCGTTCTACCAGACCAACCCGCAGCAGACCGAGCTGCTCTATCAGCTCGCGATTGACGGCATGGACCTGCAGCAGGGCGACGTACTCATGGATGCCTATTGCGGTAGCGGAACTATCGGCCTGTGCGCAGCCAAAGCCGCCCAGGACAAGGGCGTCGGCATTATGCTGCTTGGCGTGGAGCGCAACCACGCCGGCATTGCCGACGCACGTCGTAATGCCGAGCTCAACGGCCTCACCCGCAGCGCTTGGTTTATGGCTGACGATGCCACCGACTACATCCTAGATGCCGCCGACAACAACGAGCGGGTCGATGTCCTTTCCATCGATCCGCCGCGCGCCGGCTCTACCCCCGAGTTCCTCGAAGCTGCCTGCGCGCTTAAGCCGCGCCGCATCACCTATATCAGCTGCAACCCCGTGACTCAAGAGCGCGACCTGCATCAGCTTCTCGACGGAGGCTATCGCCTGCTCAAGATCACGCCCGTCGACATGTTTCCTCACACCGACCACACCGAAACCGTAGCGGTCCTCGAACGCCGCTAACCAACCTCAGTAGATTTTTGGGACAAGAAAGGGGGCGACCCGTCTGGGCCGCCCCCTTCGCTTGGTTTATAAATTCCGCTACATCCCCTTGCACAGGTCGCACACGCCGGCTGCCGCCATCTCGCGCAGCAGCGTCTCGCGATCGCGCGTCACGATCAGATCCAACGGGAAGTGAATCTCGTCGAGCATCTTGCGAGCGTAATCGAGCTTACCAATTGCCATGCCAATGTGCGCATCGGTCGAAACGCCAATGCCCACGCCCAGCTCGGCGCAGCGCTCGGCGATCTTGCGGCATACGGCCCAATGCTCAGTGTCGACACCGTGTTCAAGACTATGGTTGTTGATCTCAATAATCTTGTGCTTGGCCTTAGCTGCCAACAGCACCTCGTCGATATCGAACGGCACGCCCGAACGCCCCGTGTGACCCAGCATGAACACCTTGGGGTGCTCCAGGGCATTGATATACATCTCGGTCGTCTGGGCCAGCGTCGCGCCCTCGGCAATCTGCGGATTATGCACGCTTGCAACCAAATAATCCAAATTACGCGTAACCAAATCGAACAGCGAATGCTGACGGCTGTACGAATCGCCGGCAATATCGAGCGTGACAAGAGTGTCCTCGCCAAACAGGCTTCCGTCCAGCGAAACGATATCGGCCTCGGCACCACGCAGCACCAGCACGCCGCTCCAAATGCGCGGCCAGATATCCTGGTTGATAAAGAACTGGTAACTGCGCAGGTCATTGGGGCAAGCCGTAACCATAGAGCTCAAATGGTCGGCAGATCCGAGCACCTGCAGACCACGCTCTGCCGCCCAGTACACATTCTCCTCAATGGTCGAATATGCATGCGCAGAGAACATCGTATGGGTATGAATGTCACAAGAAAGCAGGTAGGGCATCAGGTCTCCTTATCTGGCACGGCCGTCGCTTATATTCATTGTACGCATAGCCTTCGATAGTCGTAAAACCACTCCATCCCAAAGACACAACGTCCATGACAACGGGGTCCGGCTTAACACCAAACCCCGTTTCACGTAAAACATTGTAGGCAGAGCGCTTTACTTTTAACGATACTCGTCCGCCAACTGTTTCCAAGCGGGTAGCGAATTGACAATCGTTTCGTAGCTCACGCAATAGCCCAGGCGGAACCAACCCGGCATACCAAAGCTGTCCGAGGGAACCGCAAGCAACTCATACTTCTTTGCGCGCTCACAGAACGCATTCGCATCGGGCTCCAACGCTTTCACCCATAGGTAGAACGCGCCATCCGGCTCAACATAGGTGTAGCCATACTCCGCTAGTGCGTCGGTAAGCGCGGTGCGGTTGCGCGCATAGGCCTCGACATCGCTCGGCTCATCGATGCAATCGATGATTACGCGCTGGAAGAGTGCCGGTGCGCATACAAAACCCAGCGTACGGGCAGCGCCCGCAACAGCCGGCATCAGACGGGCAGCCTGCGGATTGGTGTTGGGAACCAAGATCCACCCCACGCGCTCACCCGGCAGCGACAGCGACTTGGAATACGAGTAGCACACGATGGTGTGCTCGTAGATCGAGGGCACCCAAGGCACCTCGGCACCGTACACGATCTCGCGGTACGGCTCATCCGAGATGAGCATAATCGGATTCTCGGGATCGCGCTGAGCGTTGGCCTCGCGCAGAACATTGGCCAGTCGCGTCAGCGTGTCGCGCGTATACACGGCGCCGGTCGGGTTATTCGGCGAGTCGATGATGACGGCAGTCGTCTTATCGGTAATCGCCTTGAGCACGTTGTCCACACTCAGCTGGAACGTATCTTCATTGGCGAGCGCCTCAACACACGTACAGCCGGCTTTCTCAATCCACACGCGATACTCCGGGAAGTACGGTGCAATGACGATAACCTCATCGCCCGGGTTCGTAACGGCGTTGAGCGTGCAGGTGAGCGAAGCCGCGGCGCCCACGGTCATAAAGACATCCTTGCCCTCATAACTCGTACCAAAGCGGCGGTTGAGCGACTCAGCCACGGCGGTACGGCACTGCGGCAGGCCCGGTGCGGGCGTGTATCCGTGCAGCTGGTCACTCGGCAGCTCCAAGGCCTTCTTAATGGACTCCGCCACGGCAGCGGGCGCCGGAACGCTCGGGTTACCCAGCGAAAAATCGAATACATTTTCCGCACCAATCTGCGCCTTGCGCTCAAGGCCATAGCTAAAAATCTCGCGGATGATGGAGCTTTCCGCACCGCGAGCATACATAGTTTCGTTGATCATCTGTTCCCCTTTCACATAGGCGCTATTGTACGCTTTAGCCGAGCAAAGCGCCGCAGCAATGTTGATTGGGGACAGACTTAAATGCGTGAAAACGCTCATTTAAGTCTGTTCCCAATCAACAAAAAGAAAAAGCCTCCGCAGGTTTCCCCGCAGAGGCTTTCGCCACAAAGGCTATTTGTCGGCGTCGGTGTCGGCACCGGCATTGACGGCACAGTCATCGCCGGCATCATCGGATGCGGCTTCGGCATCCTCCTGCATGGCCGCCTGCGCAAATGCCGCGGCATCGGCCGCCAGCTCCTCCTCGCTCATACGAGGCGCACGCTTCTTGGTCGGCATGCCGGCCGCCTTGGCATTGCGCTCCTCCTTGGCCGCCAGGATATCGCCCTCGCGCTCAAGGTAGGCGTCCCACTCGTTGTCGAGCAGGGCATTCACGGCGTCGCCTTCGACGGTCTCGCGCTCAAGCAGCACCTTGGCCATCAAATCGAGCTGGTCGCGACGGGCATCCAAAATCTCGACCGCACGACGATGGGCCTCACGCATAATGCGCTGGACCTCGATGTCGATGCGGCGCGCCGTCTCCTCGGAGTAATCCTGGTGATCGGCGTAGTCGCGGCCCAGGAATACCTGATGCTGCGCCTCACCAAACACCTGCGTTCCAAGCTCCTCGCTCATGCCCAGGCGCGTGACCATCTCGCGCGCCATCTTGGTCGCGCGCTCCAGATCGTTGCTCGCGCCCGACGTGATGTCGTCGCACGTGAGTTCCTCGGCAACGCGACCGCCCAAGAACACGGCAAGCTCGTCGAGCATCTCGTTCTTGGTCTTGAGGAAGTGGTCCTCCTGCGGAAGCTGCAGCGTGTAGCCCAGCGCCTGGCCGCGGCTGACGATCGAGATCTTGTGAACCGGATCGGAGTGCTCCAGGATGTGACCCACCAGGGCATGGCCGCTCTCGTGGTAGGCGATCGTGGTGCGCTCGGCCTCGGTCATCACGCGACCCTTGCGCTGCGGACCGGCAATCACGCGCTCCATCGATTCCTCGACCTCGTCCATCGAGATCACGGAACGATGGCGGCGGGCAGCCAGCAGCGCAGACTCGTTGAGCAGATTTGCCAGATCGGCGCCGGTGAAGCCAACGGTCATCTGGGCGAGCTTCTCAAACTTCACGTCCTCGTCCATCGGCTTGTTCTCGGCATGCACGCGCAAGATCTGCTCGCGGCCCTTCACATCCGGACGGTCAACCGTAACCTGACGGTCAAAACGACCGGGGCGCAGCAACGCCGGATCCAGGATGTCAGGACGGTTGGTTGCAGCGATCAGGATGACCGACTCGCTCTCCTCAAAACCGTCCATCTCGACCAGCAGCTGGTTGAGCGTCTGCTCGCGCTCGTCGTTGGAGCTGAACTGACCGTCGCGCTTCTTGCCGATGGCATCGATCTCATCGATGAACACTATGCAGGGGGCTTTCTCTTTTGCCTGGCTGAAAAGATCCCTGACCTTTGAAGCACCCATGCCGACGAACATCTCGACGAATTCCGAACCGGACATCGAGAAAAACGGCACATTCGCTTCGCCCGCAACAGCCTTTGCGAGCATTGTTTTACCCGTTCCGGGAGGGCCGACGAGCAGGACGCCCTTGGGCATCGACGCGCCGACGTCGGAATATTTCTTCGGATTGTGGAGATAGTCAACTATCTCCGAAAGGCTCTCTTTCGCCTCGTCTTCACCCGCAACGTCGCTGAAATGTATGCCCTGGGTCGACGGGACATAGACCTTCGCGTTGCTCTTGCCGAAGCCGAACGCCATGGAGTTTTTGCCGCCCGCCTGTTCCATCAGCTTCTTGCCCATATACTGGCCGAGTCCGATGAAGATTATCAGCGGGAGCACAAAAGTCAGCAGGAAACTCACCAACGGTGAAGTCGTCGTCTCAATATCCTTTGAGAACTTCGCGCCGGAGTCGTAGAGCCGCTGAGTCAGCGTCGGGTCGTTCATCGCGCCGGTCTTATAGATTTTCTTCGCGTCGTCCTTGTCGGTGAAGATTATCTGATCGTCCTCGACCTCGACATTGCCGATTTTCTTCTGCTCGATCATGCTCATAAATGTGCCGTAGTCGACTTCCGTCACTCGTGCCTTGACGAGCAGGGGAGACACTATCACATTGAACAGCACAATGACGAGCAGCGCAATGCCGTAGTAGAATATCAGAGGCTTCTTTGGGGATTTCACTTCTTTCATTTTCCGCACCTTCCTTTTTAGGATTGATGTTAATTGAAAATATATATTAATTATACTCTTGCGTCAATATAAGTTCAATACAATTAAAGAATAACAGCGAAAAAGGACTGCCCGGAAAGCAGCCCTTTTAATTTTATTTCATATTGGCGATTGGGGACTTGAACATTATCTTCGCCGCGAATATTCTCTCGTCCGCGCAGTCGAACGATGCCTGTCCGCCGTATTTTTGAATTATCTTGCTTATGCGCGCCACCCTCTCGCTGTTCTTTATGTCCGGCGAGCCGTCCACGCTGTGGCGGACGTTGAGCACGACATATGCCTCGTTGAAGCTGCCGATGCTCATGTCGATAAAGCGCTCTTCTGATTTTTCGGCGGATTTGTATGCCCCGTTGAGGATGTTGTCGAGTAATATTGTGAGGTCGCTGTCCGAAAGAAAAGAAAAATCAATGCTGCGCACATCGCAGTTGAATTTTATCTCCGAATTTGCGCACAGATGCGCGTATCTGCTGATTATAACATTCGCGAGCTTGTTGCTGCTGAACTGCTTCACCGCGCCCATCGCGCCGCTGTTGTATATCGAGTCGATGTAGCTTTTTATGCGGTCGTTTTCTCCGTTTTGTGAGAGCTGCTTTATCGTGCGCAGCTGCCCCTTTATGTCGTGGATAATAATGTCGCGCAGGTCGTATTGATGCTCAAGCTCCGCATAGTATTCCGTGTTCAGCTTCTGACGCTGTTCTTCGAGAAGCGATTCGGTTGAGTTTGTGATTTTGCAGACTAACTTTCTGTGCGCAAGGCAGACGGCGGATATCGCCAACGGCAGAACGACCGATATCAGCGTCAAAATCAGATTGCTCCCCGGGAAAAATGCGAAGCCTGCAATCATTGCGGCGCAGACCAGCGAGAGCAGGGACATCAGTACGGAATAGGCAATCATATTGTCGTTATGCCTTGATACGGCATAAGCAAATGTAAAATACAGCGCGCTCGCCGATATGCCAAGCAATATCATTCCGTTCCCGGGCGGCTCATGGCCGATAATTTTCGGCAGACCGAACATTATTATAAATGCCGACATCGCGGCAAGAACTTCGAGCAGTAAGCAATGGATCAGCGTCTGCTTTATTCCTGCACGGTATATTATGAGCGCGGCGCAGAGATTGCTGATAAAGAGCAGGGCTATGTTGAGCGCGGCAAGCCCCGCGAAGCTTACGGCGAATTGGACGGCAGCAGTCGCCGCAAAGAATCCACAGACTGCGGCAATCGGACATTTTGTTTCAAACCGCCTTGAAAAATAGCAGTACGCGGCAAATTGTCCGAAAGCGCAGGCAATCAATTTACACACAGTGTCCATCATATACCTCCCGCAAAGTTAAAAAATGCCTTTCTGAAGGCGGGGTATTTGCGCTGGGACATATATACGCTTACCGTTTCGCCGTCGCCTTTTCTGAGCGTGACGCTGTCTTTTGAAAAGTCGATGACGTTTTGCAGATTGACTATGTAGCTCGCGTGGGAATAGACAAAACAGTCCGGCTGACCGGTCTTTGCTATCCAGTCTTTTAGTCTGACTCCTGTCGCATATTCGGCGTCTTTTGTCACGAGAAGTGCGCCGAAGCGCCTGTTTTCAATATAGAGAATGTCTTTTGTCTTTATCTTCTTGACTATGTCGTGAGTCTCGAGAATTATCGTCTTGCTCAGCGTGCGGTATTCCTGAACGGCGTCAAAGAGGTTCTTGTTGAAGCGGTTGACATCGACGGGCTTCGAGAGATATCTGAAAACATGGATGCGCATCGCGTCGTCGAGATATCGCTGGAACGAGGTCAGAACGATGATGAGTACATCCGGGTTCTGCTTCTTGAGCTCGACTGCGAGTTCGAGTCCGCTCATTTCGGGCATCTCGATATCAATGAAAGCAATGTCATATTTGTGCTTGTTTTCGAGAATAAATTTTCCCGATTGGCGACAGTCTATATTGAAGCTGACAGTGTTCACTTTTTCCCATGCGCACAGCAGCTTTTTTACTTGTTCAACTATTTCCGCGCTGTCATCGCAGACAAGTATATCTATCAAAAGAATCACGCTCCCGCAAATATTATACCACATTTTGTCGAAAAAGCAAACAGAAAAACAAAAAATGTCATCAGCGATTATTTTTTACTGTTTGCCGGTCACCGCTTGAATTGAGTTTTGCGACCTCGGCAAATTAAACTCACGAAAAACATCGTTTTCGCCCAAAATCGCATCACTTTTGCAAAAATTCACACTTCCGGTGGCAAATGCGCTAAAATAGTGTTGACCTCTGAAAAGAGCATGAATTTGAAATCTATCTCCTACATAACTCCTATATAAAAGAAAGCAGGCAGGGCATACGCCTTGTCTGCTTTCTTTATTTATAATAACAGTGTATGGGCATGAAAAATATTTTAACCGACTGCGCAGGTATTTTCTTACAACTCTGCACCGCGGCGGACTTATAAGGTATGTTCTTACACTTTTTTAACTGTGCTATTATGCCGTACAAACAAAATGTTCTTTTGGTACTGATAATTATACGCAACAATCTGTCAAAATATGTCGCATGTTTGCTGTATAGAAAAATAACTGTTCGAAATATATCGTTTTTGCCCATTTTTACATCACTTTTTGAAAAATCAACACTTTTTGCTTGCATTGCGTTAAAATTATGGCGTACTCAAGCGAAGTACATAAATGAAGCCAACTACCTCCTATACTCCTATACGGCGGGAAGCGGGCGGATCTTCCGTCTGCTGCCTGACCGCCGGCAGCGCGGAGGCATGCGGCAGGCTGCGGCAAACCGCACCTGCAGATAAATTCAAGGGACGGATAATAATGCTAAAAGAATATGACGGACTTCCGGATATCGGCTCGCGCTATGTGCTCGAATGCCGATGCAAGAAAATCGGAGATGACGGCAGGGAGATAGGCGCCTGCGAGGACACCGTCAACCCCGTCAGCGGATTTATTTATGCTGAGAATGAAGAACAGGCTGTCAACTATGGCATAGACTTCATCATGAAGTATGCGGGAGATAACCTCTTGCTCGAGGATAACAGCATTCTCCTGCTCGACGATAATCGCCCGATGGATCTGTACTATGACTTTTCGGCGGTCGAGGTCGGATGATTTCGACTGCCGGGCGAGAATAAGCAGAAAGTAATGCTTCGCTGATTTCACCATCCACGCAAAACGCAGAACCCCCAACCTGCGTTTTGGAATTTCCATATTATCTTTTTTATCTCCACTTCCTCAACGATACGGGCACCGTGATCCACCAGAGTCACGGCGCCTGTATCTATTTTATTTTCAGCAGTCGCAGGTCTTGGTGCGCTGGACTGTTCCTGCCGCGTGGTGCGGCGGAGCGTATACGGAATATACCTTGAGCGGGATGTTTCCGCTGTTTGTTATATTGTGCCAGGTTCCGGCGGGGATGAGGCAGGCGTCGCCGCCGTTTGCCCTCTGACCGTCGCACATGGAACATTTCGTCGCGCCGAAGCTTATTGTCGCGCAGCCCTGCACGATGCAGACGAGCTGATCTGTGTCCTCGTGGATCTCCGCGCCGATGTCGCAGTTTGTGGGTATGCACATCAGCGTTACCTGCAGATGCTCGCCCGTCCATGCCTCTTTTCGGAAATTTGTGTTCTCTTTCGTCTCGCGGTCAATGTCCATGACTGTCGGCTGGCCCCCGCCGCCCCCCCGGGTTTTGTTGGTCATCCTCGGCTGTCCGCCGCAGCCGCAGCGGTTTTGATTGTTGTTCATTTGGCACCTCCAAAGTTTTTTCTGTATATTCTATGCGCCGAAGTTCATTTGCGATACTGTTTTTCTTGAAACGCGGCGGCGGATGCCGTATAATTATTTTATATACAGCCGAAGTTTTCGGTCGGATTCGTCCGTTGATTTTTATGAAACAGTTTTCGGAGGTGCGGTATGTACAGGCTCTTTATCGTTGAGGATGACCCGGGGATAGCGAACGCCGTCGCGGCGCAGGCGCAGGCATGGAATCTTCAGACGCATATCGTGCGGGATTTCAGCAATGTCATGCACGAGTTCGCCGAGTTTTCGCCGCATATAGTCCTGCTCGATATCATGCTGCCGTTCTTTGACGGCTATCACTGGTGCAGTGAGATTCGCCGCGTCTCAAAGGTGCCGATAATCTTCGTCTCCTCGGCGTCGGATAATATGAACATCGTCATGGCGATGAACCTCGGAGCAGATGATTTTATCTCGAAGCCGTTCGACGGCAGCGTCCTCATGGCGAAAATTCAGGCTCTTCTGCGCCGTACTTACGATTTCGGCGCCAATGTCCCGGTGCTCGAGCATCGCGGCGCATTGCTCGATACGGGTGAAAATTCGCTCGTTTTCGGCGACGAAAAGATAACGCTGACAAAAAATGAATATCGTATTCTGCTCTGCCTGATGGAAAATAAAGGCAAGGTGGTCAGCCGCGAAAAGCTGATGGAACGCCTTTGGGAGACGGATTCGTTCGTCGATGAAAATACACTCACCGTCAATGTCAATCGTCTGCGAAAAAAGCTTGATGCGGCGGGACTCAAAGATTTTATCGCCACAAAGTTCGGCGTAGGGTATATAATAGCTTGATTTCGGAGGGGTTATGAGCTTTTTTAAGGGTTATCTCAAGGAGCGATGGAAGCGGCTTTTGATGCTTCTGCTTTTCGTCTGCATATTCGCGGTTTCGTTTTGGTTCTACCGTCTGCCCGTGCGCGCCGTGATGTATCCGTGCGCACTGTGCCTGCTTTTCGGCGCGGTGTTCGTCGCCTATGATATTACAAAAGCGTATCGCCGCCACAAGTTTTTTGAAGAGCTGCGCCGCAGAAACACGGAGATTATCTCGGCTCTGCCCGAGCCGGAGGGGATAGTTGATTCCGACTATCAGCAACTGATATCCGTGCTCAAGGAAAAAATAGCGGAGATAACGGCGCAGACGGACAGCCGCATACGCGACACCGTCGATTACTACACCATCTGGGCGCACCAGATAAAAACGCCGATAGCGGCGATGCGTCTGACTCTTCAGAAAGAGGATGTGCCCGAAGCGCGCAGACTCGCATCCGAACTGTCGCGTATAGAGCAGTATGTCGAGATGGTGCTCGTCTTTGTGCGTCTCGGCTCGGATTACAGCGACTATGTTTTTGCTCGGCAGGATATAGATGAAATAATCAGAAGCTCGGTGAAAAAATTCGCCTCGGAATTTATAGACCGCAGGATTCGCCTCGAATATGACAGCGTTGATATTCAAGCCGTTACGGACGAAAAATGGTTCGCGTTCGTCGTCGAGCAGCTGCTCTCAAACGCGCTCAAATATACCCGCGAGGGGAGCATAAAGATTTATTCCGAGGGAAAAGTCCTTTGTATCAAAGACACCGGAATAGGCATCGCGCCGGAGGATCTGCCGCGCGTGTTTGACAAAGGCTATACCGGATGCAACGGCAGAACCGACCGCCGTGCGAGCGGGCTCGGGCTTTATCTCTGCCGCCGCATATGTCAAAACCTCGGTATTGATATCTCGATTTCTTCGACGATAGGCGAGGGGACAACGGTTCGCCTCGATCTCGGGCAGTACAGGCTGATGAAAGAATAACTTCTTACAAAACCGTAAGATTTGAAAGGGGAAATGTAAGCCTTTTCTATGGAGGCGCATTTCCCTTTTCGGCTATAATAGAGTCACAAAATGACAGGAGGTCAACTACAGTGAGTATTTTGGAAGTCAACGGACTCAAAAAAGTCTATTCAACCCGTCTCGGCGGCAATAAGGTCGAGGCTCTTAAAAATGTTAACTTCAGCGTGTCGGAGGGCGAGTATGTCGCTATAATGGGCGAGTCCGGCTCCGGCAAGACCACTCTGCTCAATATTCTTGCGGCTCTTGACAGACCCACTTCCGGCAGCGTTATGATTGACGGCAGGGATCTTTCAAAGATAAAGGACTCCGCTGTCTGCGCTTTCCGCAGAGACAACCTCGGTTTCGTGTTCCAGGATTTCAATCTTCTCGATACTTTCACGGTCGAAGATAATATCTATCTTCCGCTCGTCCTCGCGGGCAAGAGCTACGATGAGATGCATTCCCGCCTCGAACCGATAGCAAAGCGTCTCGGCATAACGGAGCTGCTCAAGAAATATCCCTATGAGATATCCGGCGGCCAGAAGCAGAGGGCGGCTGTCGCCCGCGCGCTGATAACCGAGCCGCGCATGATTCTCGCCGATGAGCCGACCGGCGCGCTCGATTCAAAGTCCACCGATGAACTGCTGCGCCTGTTCACCGAGGTCAACGCCCTCGGTCAGACTATTCTTATGGTCACGCACTCCGTCAAGGCGGCTTCCTCCGCAAAGCGCGTGCTTTTCATAAAGGACGGCGAGGTGTTCCATCAGATCTATCGCGGCGCCGATACCGACAGCCAGCTCTATCAGAAGATATCCGAGACCCTGACTCTGCTTGCGACAGGCGGTGAGCGCAAATGAAAAAGTTTTTCTATCCGCGCCTCGCGTTTGACGGGATAAGAAAGAACAAGCGCCTCTATCTGCCGTATATTTTAACGCAGATAGGCATGATAATGATGTATTATATCGTCATCTTCCTGCGCTACGGCGAGTCGCTCAAGGGCACATTCGGCGAGGGTACGGTCAACATCGTGCTCATGCTCGGCGGCTGGGTCATCGCCATATTCGCCTGCATCTTTCTTTTCTATACAAATTCGTTTCTCATCCGCCGCAGGAAGAAAGAGTTCGGACTCTATAACATCCTCGGCATGGACAAAAAGAATATCAGCATCCTGCTCTTTTGGGAGAGTCTGATAACTTCTGCCATATCGCTCTTCTGCGGTCTTGTGCTCGGCGTCGCGCTCTCGAAGCTTGCCGAACTCGGACTCGTCAAGGCGATAGGCGGCACTGATATCAGCTATGTTTTCCATGTCTCTCCGACTGCAATATTGCTGACTGTCGGCGTTTTCGCCGTTATCTTCCTGCTCCTCTTTATCAACTCCGTGCGCCAGATAATGGGCGCGAGTGCGGTAACTTTAATCAGGAGCGAAAACCTCGGCGAGAAGCCGCCGAAAGCTAACCCGCTTCTCGGCATCATCGGCGCAGTTTTGCTCATCGGCGCATATATTACCGCCGTTGTGATAACAGAGCCCCTGAGCGCGATACTTGTGTTTTTCATCGCGGTCATAATGGTCATCATCGGCACTTATCTTCTGATGATATTCGGCTCGGTGCTTCTCTGCCGTTTCCTGCAAAAGCGCAAGAACTATTATTATAAGCCGAATCACTTCGTCTCCGTCTCTTCAATGACCTACAGAATGAAGAGAAACGGCGCGGGACTCGCGTCCGTCTGCGTGCTCGCAACAATGGTGCTCGTCATGATATCCTCGACCACCTGCCTGCTCTTCGGCACTGAGGACAGCGTCAACACCCGCTATCCGCGCGATATCGTGCTTTCAACGGGCTTTGATACTATCGACGGACTCGATGACGGCAATATCGAAAAAGTCGCCGCAGGCGTCGATTCCCTTGCCGCTTCGCATAAGGCGAACGCCTCGAATTTTGCGTCCTACAGATCCGTTGTGACTGTCGGCACGATTTCCGACGGCGGCAAGCTGATCGCAGGCGGCACGGGCGTAACAATCGGTTCAAACTCGAATGCGTATATCTGCTTCGATGTCGTGCCGATAGAGGACTACAACGCCGTCATGGGCACGAACGAAACCCTCGCGCCCGATGAGGTCATAGTCTATGGCTACAGAATGAAGTATAAATATGACACCGTGACTCTCGGCGACGGCAAGACCTACAAAGTCAAAAAGACAGTCGACAGCTTCCTCATTGACGGCGACTCCGCCGTAAATATTGCGTCCTCGATATATATTTTCGTGCCCGACTTCAAAAGTGCAGTCACGGATTTTGCAAAGCCCGAAAACCACAACGGGGTGCGCACCGTCAACTATAAGTATTTCAGATTTTTCGATACCGAACTCGACACCGCCGGCGAGAGAGCGCTGTGCAATGACTATATCGACGCGACAAAACCGGTAATGTCGTCTTACGGCAATATGATGACATTCTCGATAGACAGCCGCAATGCCGGCAGGGATGATTATTATTCTGCCTTCGGCTCGCTGTTCTATCTCGGCGTCATGCTCTCGGTCGTGTTCATCTTCGCGGCTGTGCTGATAATCTACTATAAGCAGGTTTCTGAGGGTTACGAAGATCAGTCGCGCTTTGAGATAATGCAGAAGGTCGGCATGACGAAGAAAGAGATAAGAAAGAGCATCAATTCCCAGCTGCTCACGGTATTCTTCCTGCCTCTTGCGGGAGCGGGTCTGCATATGATATTCGCGTCTATAATAATCCGCAGAATATTGCTCGCCTTCAACTTCAACAACCCCGTCCTCTTCGCCGTGACAACTCTTGTGTGCTTCGTTGTGTTCGCGCTGTTCTATACTCTTATTTACCGCGTCACCTCCAACGCCTATTATAAGATAGTCAGCGGCGCAAAGGAGAGAGAATAATGAAAAGAGCAGCGGCTGTTCTGCTGACTCTTGCTCTAATGCTCTCGCTCACGGCGTGCATGAGCCGCGGCAGTATGCAGCTCAAACGCGCGGACAGATACTTTGACGATCTGCGTGGCGCGTTCAAAATGTCCGATGTCACGAACAGCGCCAAGCTTATCGGCAAGCGCGAGAACAACGGCAAGGATTGGTTCACCGGCAGCTACACCGCGCAGTGTGAGAACGAGACCGGGCGCGATACCGTGTTCGGCGGCGCGTCGGCGCGCGACAAGCTGATAAAAGTGAAAGCTTATATCAAAACCGAGTCCGGCAGCGCGGTCATCCGCCTGAGAATGAACGGAAAAGTGCTCGAATATACGCCCGACACCGACGGCAGATTCGAACGCGAGTTCGATTTTCAAAACGGCGGCAACTATATAATGATAGACTTCGACCGCTTCACCGGAACAGTTCAGATGACAGCAGAATATGTATAACAAAAACGGCAGGAACCGTAAAAAAGTTCCTGCCGTTTTCTCTTATTTTATATATCCCGGTGCATCGCTTTCGGGAATGTACATCGTCTGATTGTAGCCGTCGGTGAATGTTATCTGCGCGATATAGCCGCCGAGAGAGGTGTAACACTGTCCTTGAGCGAGAGCAAACAGCTCGTCTGACTGCTTTTGATTTGTAACGCTCTTTATGAAGCAGTCGTCCATGTTGCCGAAAGCTTTGTTCACCAACTTTATTTCTTTCGTGTTGAACATCGTGCTCATAATAAAAATCGGGTTTATCGCGGTGCTGACGACTTTTCCGATGTTTTTTTCGCTTTTGCTTATCCCTTGTGCCTGCAAAATGATGCGGCGGCAGTCATAAATATTGACACTCTTAACTTCGCGTTTTTGTCCGAGTGCGTCCGCCATGCCGTGTTCTTTGATAAACTTCAGCGTCTCGGTCATGTCGTCCGTGACAGCCGCAAGAACAGACCTGCCCTCAACATTTTCTTCATATCGGTTGCCGTAGTATGTGGCATTGTCGATGAGATAAATATACGCGACTTCCTTTTCGCTGCCGCGAAGAATATCCGTATATTTTTTCTTCGATATGTCGCTCCATATGCATTTGCCGAGCTTATCAAGCTCATCCGAGCTCAGCTCGCGGCAGAAGCTGCCGTCCTTGCTCGCTATTAAGGCGCCCTTAGCATCGCGCAGCGGACTGCCGTAGTCCGGAAAGAAGACATGACCTAGCGTTTTCGACATACCCGGAGCTTTTACGCTTTCATTTTCGAGCTTTTCGCGCTCTGTATCGGAGGCGGCGAGGAAAAGATATTGCTGTTCCTTTACCCCGTCCGTGTCGGCAACGGCGAAATATGAGTTGAGGTCCTTTTCGCTTATATTCGTGAAAGTGCGCTCCATGCTCTTCCCGTTCTTGAAATAATACTTGACGGAGAACTGGGTGTTTGTCTTTTCGTCGCTCTTTTTTTCGTTTGTTATGAGCTTGTGGATGGAGAGCACCGTGTTTATGTCCTTTTCCGTTGAAAGCACTATGCAGTTGGAATAGGCCTTGACGGACACTGCAGTTCCCTTGATGGTGCAGAGTATACTGCCGTTTTGCGCCATTCCGCTCTCGAAGCTGAACGGCATCGACACCGTGACATACTCTATCTCTTCCGCTTCCGGAACGCGCGCGGTGTAGCCGAATCCGCCGGTCAGGAATATTGCGGTGATTATCGCCGTTGCGCCGACCGGCATTGCAAACTGCCAGAGATTCTTGCGAACCGCCTTCAAATTCCTGCGCGCAATGAATGTGTAGGCAAAATATGCCGCGAGCATGACGGCGATACCCAAAAGCGCGGTGAGCGCAGTATTAACGGAGGGGATAGTGGTTTTCAAAACCCATGCGGGAACGGAAAATCCGCAGAACACTATTATCGCCGAGGTAAGCGCTGTGAGTACACGGCTCGCCGCCGGAACTCCGAGCTCTTCAAGCTTCTTTTTGCTGAACATCCGCTGCGCGAGCACGATCAATACGGCGGTCAAAACTATCCAAAGCAGTATCGGAAGCCATGCGTCTATCCCGGGCAGAGATGAGCCGTCCTTGCAGAAACCGAAGTCGATAGGGCCGAATCCGCGCAGCTTCAAGTTCATCACATCCGCTCTGCTTGTCCCGGGAACGCGGAACAGTGTGAACGGGCAGAATGCCATTATCCCGCGTCCGCCGCGCCGGAGAGAGAAGGCAAAATAGTAATATTGCATGTCCATGCCGTCGGCGTAGTTCGCGCCGGAGACTGCCGTTCTGCCGCGCAGAAATACCGAAGAAAGGGCGTCCCAAGCAGTCGAGAGAAGCGGCAGGGCGAGAATGAGCACTACAGAATAAAATATGCTCTCCGCAACGCTGCCCGTGAGTGACGCCGTCAGCGCGCCTATCGCAAAGCCCGCGAACATCATCGTCAAAAATCCGGCATACTGATAGAATATTACCGGGAGAACTTTTGCGGCGGAGCAGCCGGACGCGCAGCATATTATCGCGCTGATTATTCCGGGTATTATTATCGCCGCGCCGAGGAGTGTCAGCGAAGAAACACAGCGGTTTTTAAAGAGCGTCGAGCGGCTGAGATTGAAGCTGAACCACACATTTGACTGATTCTTTATGTTGATGAACCGCAGAGTATATGCCGCCTGTATCGCGCCGACGAGCACAATGCAGAATGAGATAAAAACAAGCGCATCGAGCGAGTCTATGAACCATGTGAAAAAGACCTTTTCTTTCTGTTTGAACTGAAAATATGCGCATACTGCCGCCTGCACAGTGAATGCGAGAAAGGTCAGCGCGGGTATGACGAGATTTGAAGCAAAGCTGCGCTTTAAGTCGGCGGAAGCAATATTATTCAAAGACTTTTGAGATTTCATCGCTCTTATCCTCCGTTTCCTGTAAGAATATTTCTTCAAGCTCCATCGGGAACTCGTCGATGAACAGCGGCTCCAATGCGTCGAGCTTTGCCCTTGCGTCGTCGATGTGTCCGCAGACGGTCACAACGGCACTCCTGCCGTCGATGTCGAGCTTTTTGATGTCGATATTCCCGAATATCGAGCGCGTCGGCTCAAAGTCAAACTGAAGCCTGAATTTGCGCCAGGTAGAGGGGATATCGTCCGTGCAGCAGTTCATCTGCATACGCTTGCCGGATATCAGCACTATCCTGTCGCAGAGGTTTTGAAGATCTGCTATCGCGTGGGACGAGATGAGCATGGTGCAGCCGCTCTGAGCCATGTAGTCCATGAAAAGCTGCTTGCAGATGTCCTTTTTAGCGATGTCAAGCCCGTCGAGGCATTCGTCGAGCAGCAGGACTTTCGGCGACGAGGCGAGCGCTAACGCTATCTCCGTCTGGCGCTGCATTCCTTTTGAAAATCCGCGTATTTTCGCGTCGCCGTCAAGCTCAAAGAGCTTTAGCATACGCTCGAAGTTGCCGAATGAAAACTCCGGGTAGTAGTCTTTGTAGAAGCGAGCCGCGCTGTTCGGGGTCGAGCCGACGGGGAAGAAGAGATCGTCCGGCACGAAGAACAGCCGCGAGCGCACCTCATCGGAATTGTAGGTGGATTCGCCGTCTATAAGCACCTTGCCGGAGTCCGGCTTATAGAGCCCTGCGGCGCATTTTATAAGCGTTGTCTTGCCCGCGCCGTTGTAGCCTATCAGACCGCAGACGGACGAGTCACAGGCGGAGAAGGATATGTCCTCAACGGCGGTAAAATCGCCGTAGCTTTTGGTGACGTTTCTGAATTCAATCATGGCGTTTGCCTCTTTGCTCCTTTCATTTGTTTTCGGCGTAGACCTGCTTTAGAAGCTCCTCGATATCCGCTTCGCTCAGCCCGTTTGCCTTCGCCGAGCGCAGAGCGGCCGAGAGCGCCGAAAGAGCCTGCTCGCGCACGCGGCTGTTGTCCGCCGCGTTTTCGCTGATAAAGACTCCGCGCCCGGGTTGGGAATAGGTCACGCCCTTTGCCTCAAGCTCCTGAAACGCGCGCTTTACGGTGTTCACGTTGAGCTTGAGCTCGGAAGCTAAAGAGCGGGTGGAGGGCAGACGGTCGTGCGGCTTGTACACGCCGCGCCTGACCATGAGCATCACCTGCTCCTCGATCTGTTCGTAGATAGGTGTTTTTGAGTGGAAATCGAGTATAATCACGATTTGTCCTCCGTATTAAAAAGTTAGCTAACTGAGCTATCTCAAATAGCTCAGTTGTATATTATCATCCTTTTCGGCGTTTGTCAACGGAAAAACTTTATTTTTCTCTCGTCAATATTTCCAAATGTCGGGCGCTTTGTTTGTGCATATTGCGGCAAGAACGGCGATAGCACAAAAATAAATCTTTGATTAAAGAGCCGAAAAAAGTCCGACCCGACCGAATAAAACAAAAAACGGGATTGGCGGTCAGTCCGTCAATCCCGTTTCGTATAGCTTATTTTTTTACATATCTGTCAAACGTGAAAACGTATCCGTTGCTCTCCTGCGCGGCGGAGCGCTCGACGAGCTTCCAGCCTGCGCGGGCGTCGAGGTCGGGGAAGAACTTCTCCGCCTTTCCGTCCGCATTCACGCGCGTTACATACGCTTCATCGCATGAGTCGATCAGCTCGTTGTAGACCGCCTCTCCGCCCATGAGGAATATATTCTCGTTATTTTCAATAATGCCCGCGAACTCGTCAATGCCGTGGCACACCGTGACATTCTCGGCGCTCCAATTTTCGTCTCGCGTCAGCACTATGTTCTTCCTGCCCGGCAGAGCCTTCTGCCCCGGCAGGGAGAGAAACGTCGTGCGTCCCATGATAACAGTGCTGCCCATGGTCTTCTCTTTGAAAAACTTGAGGTCGGCGGGGATGTGGAAGAGCATTCCCGTGCCCTTGCCGATGCCCCAGTTTATGTCGGCGCAAACTATTGCTTTCATCTTGGCTCCTTATATCGCAACGGGTATCTTCTCGGTGAACTCGTGATATTTGTAGTCCTCAAAATGCACGCTGTCGGGCGTGAACTTGTAGAAATCCGTTATTGACTTGTCGAGGACGAATTTCGGCGCGTCGTATGGCTCGCGCTTTATAAGCTCCTCAACTATTGGAACGTGCCTGTCATATATGTGCGCGTCGGCTATGACATGGACGAACTCGCCCGGCTCAAGCCCCGACACCTGCGCTATCATGTGAACGAGCGTCGCATATTGGCAGACGTTCCAGCTGTTTGCTGTGAGCATATCCTGCGAGCGCTGGTTGAGAATGGCATTGAGCTTCTTGCCCGTGACGTTGAAGGTCATGCTGTATGCGCAGGGGTAGAGGTGCATCTCGCTCAGATCCGCGTGGACATATATATTAGTCAGAATGCGGCGGCTGAGCGGGTTGTGCTTGAGGTCATAGAGAACCCTGTCAACCTGATCAAACTCGCCCTCGGGGTAGTGGTGCTTGACTCCGAGCTGATAGCCGTATGCCTTTCCTATGCTGCCGCTTTCGTCTGCCCAGGAGTCCCAGACATGGCCGTTGAAGTCGTTGACGTTGTTCGATTTCTTCTGCCATATCCAAAGCAGCTCGTCCGTTGCGCTCTTGATGAAGGTCTTTCTCAGCGTCATCGCGGGGAACTCCTTTGAAAGGTCGTAGCGGTTGACAATGCCGAATTTCTTTATCGTGTGCGCGCTCGTGCCGTCCTCCCAGTGCGGGCGAACGTTGTAGTCCGTGTCCCATGTGCCGTTTTCGAGTATATCCTTGCAGTTGGCGATAAATACCTCGTCTGCGTAGCTCATTTCTTCCTCTCCTCTTTGCCTTTTCTTTTTTATATTATCCCCGTCTGCCGGAGCAGATCGGGTATTCCGTGCTCAAAATCAACGCCGTAGCGAAGATCCGTGCCCGCTTCTTTTGTTCTCACGATGCAGCCGTGGGTGTAGTCAACGGCTATCCGTGCGCTTTCGGCGAGGCTCAATCCGTTCATGTATGCGCCGAGCAGCGCGCTCGCGAACACATCGCCCGTGCCGTGAAAATATCCGTCCACCGTGTCCGAGAGGGCGTAGCTTATCTCGTCTGTCGAGCGGTCGTATGATGCCGAGCCGACCTGTCTGCCGTCGAATGCAACGCCCGTCAGAACCACCTTTGACGGTCCGAGACAAGAGAGCCTGCGAAGCGTCGATTCAACATATTCTTTTGAGTATGGGGCAGGGCGGTATTCCTCGCCGAGCATGAACGCCGCCTCCGTGAAGTTCGGAACGATTATGTCTGCCTTGGCGCAAAGGCGCGTCATTTGCTTTGCGAAGTCCATGTCGAACACCGTGTACATCTTCCCGCCGTCCGCCATCGCGGGGTCGACGAGCACGACCGTGTTTTTCTCTTTGAAATCGTCTATAAAATCGGTCACGATGTCTATCTGCTCGACCGAGCCGAGAAAGCCGCTGTATATCGCGTCGAATTTTATTCCGAGGCTCTTCCAGTGCTCCGCGATCGGGCGCATGTCGCCCGTGAGGTCGCGGTAGGTGAAGCCCGTGAACCCGCCCGTGTGCGTCGATAGCACGGCGGTCGGTATGACCGAAACCTCAATGCCCATGGCAGAGATTATCGGCAGGGCAACTGTCAGCGAGCATTTGCCGAAGCCTGATATATCGTGTATGGCGGCCGTTCTTTTGAGTCTCTCCATGTGTATCACTCGCTTTTTGTTATGATGTCCGCAAGCTCGTCTGCGGTCAGATTCGGAATATATTTTTCCACCCGTGCTTCTTCGAGCGCCGATATTATTTCTTCGCGCCGAAACTCCGTCCCGCGAAGCTGCGCTTCGAGCCTTGAAATATCTCCGATGTTCATGAAATCGCCGAAAATGCGTATGTCTTCTATCCGTCCGCAGACATTTTTCTTTTTTATATAAACCGTTCCGCAGCTAAGACGGGATCGCTCGGTTTTTTGGAGCTGCTCGGCGCCGCAGTTCCATTCATAGGTCGAATATTTGCTGTCCCGAAGCTTCTCAATAGCTTTTATATCGCTTTCGCCGAGTTCATATATTTCTCCGCCGCGCTCCGTCATATATTCAGCCAGCATCGCGCCGATAATGTCGGGGCTGACTTCTTCTTTCGTGTATTCGGACAGATTTGCAACGCGGCTTCTGACTGATTTAACTCCGTGCACGATCAGCTTGGTTTCGTCCGGCTTCAGCGCCTCGGACATAGCCTCAAGGTCGGCGTTTATCAGCAGCGTGCCGTGAAACAGCGACCTGCCGCCGCGCGAACACATCGCCGTGCCGGAGATTTTTCTGCCGCCGACAAGAATGTCGTTTCGCCCGGATATCTCCGCCTCAACGCCGATGGAACGCAGGACATCTATAATCGGTCGGCACAGCTCAACTCTGTCCGCCTCGCCGTTTATAATGAACGAAAAATTGAGATTGCCGCGGTCGTGATATACAGCCCCGCCGCCGGTCATCCGCCGAACAACGGGCAGCGAGCGGGTGCTGACATAATCACCGTTTATCTCGTCCGCCGCGTTCTGATTTCTGCCGATTACAATACACGGCTCGTTCTGCCAGAGCAGGAAAAAATCTTCGTCCTTTTCGCAGAGAAAGTATTCCTCCGCCGACAGGTTGAAAAACGGATCGTTGCTGTCGAGCGTCAGAATGAACACAAAAACTCATCTCCGAAAATCTGTTGTTTTTTATAATATCATTTTGCCTGATAAAAATCAATAATCAGCTCGAATGAAAACAAAGTAAAAAAACAGAGGCTGTTCCGTTTTTACGAAACAGCCCCGTATTATTACTTAAACATTTTTTTGATAAGGTGCGAGTATAATTGTTATATCGATTGTTTGGTTTATTCACACGAAGTGTCAATTAATTTGATCCTTTATGATATTATCTCGTTTTCTTTGCACTTTTGCGCTTTTTCGGCAGTCCCTGCGCAATATGCGGAAAAGAATTTTCCGTCTGCGAGGTCGGCTGAATGTTGTAGGTTCCGTATTTGTTCACCATGTCGAATGAGTCCTCGGGTTCGCCCATGACGGGTTCGGAGCTCGGGGTGGGGCAGTGGCTGCCGTCGAATTTTTTGTCGTTTTCTTTATTCATTTTAATTTTATCCTTTCTGATAGAAAAAAGCGCCTTTGCATTTATTATCGTTTCCGCCCGACGCCGAAAAAATTTACTCGTTCACAAAGATTTAAAGAAATTTTTATATTCTCTTTAAACTCTATTGCAATTTTGCGTCTAATTATTGTATAATTATGGCACATTTTCAAAAGGAGTATCGCTTTTTCATGAAAGAAGAACACAGAAAGTATGCCGAAGAGGTATACGACATAATCAATCATGCCGCGAAGAACATCGGCGCAAGATTGCCGGGTTCGGACGGCGAAAAAAAGTTTGCTGCCTATATGGGCGATAAGCTCAGAGAGATCGGCATCGAGCCCGTTCGCGAAGAGTTTGCGGTTTCCCCGCGTGCGTCCATCGGCGGAATCCCCTATGCAGGCTGGCTCGGTCTCGCGCTGAGCGCCCTTGTCTATATCGCAATGGGCATCCCCGCAGTCTGGTACGGCATGGCGCTCGCATCTGCGGCATGCATCGTCTGGCTCGTCTGCAGCGTTTTCCTTTATAAGACCTGGTTCGATATGTTCTTCAAGCAGGAAGTATCGCAGAACACCTACGGCGAGCTGCTCCCGGAGGACGGCAAGTATGACTACACCATCATCCTCTCCGGCCATACCGACACCAGCTGGAACTGGCGTCATTCCGAGCACGCTTCAAAGTTTGCAAAGACCAACCCCGCACTCGGCCTCGTTGCCACCTTCGTCAAGGTCGGCTTCGGCGCTCTCTGCTTCTTCTTCCTTGCAGGCACTTCGATTGCCGTCGCGACCCTCTACACCGGCTATTATTTCGGTGCAAGCTGGGCAGCGGAAGCTTTCGCTTCTCCCGCGTTCGTGAACTTCATGTTCGCTATGCGCTTCCTGCCCCTCGTCACAGCTATCGGCTGCGCGTTCCTTGTCATGTGGGCTGATCCCGATCCGCGCAACGCATCCCGCGGTGCTATGGATAACGCCTCCGGCTGCGCTATCAGCTATGCTGTCACGAAGTATTTCAAAGAGAATCCCGACAAGATGCCCAAGAACTGCCGCATCATCGACTTCAACTGCGGCTCTGAGGAGGCGGGACTCCGCGGTTCTCTCGCTTTCACCCGCGCTCATAAGGGCGAGGCCATTCTTGAAAACGCGTGGAACATAAATCTGGACTCCGTCGCCGATAAGGACTATTTCGAGGTTGTTATCAAGGACGATTGGCAGTTCTGCCGCTTCGACAAGGATCTTGAAGCAATGTTCAAGGATACTTTCTCGGAGCTCGGTATTCAGAGTAAGTCCAACGGCTGCATACATAACCCCGTCGGCGGCTGCGACAGCACCCCGATGACCAAGGCGGGCATGAAGTCCGTTACATTTGCGGCTCAGGATCCGACCCTGACCTATTATTATCACACCTGGCACGATATGCCCGAGCGCTTCAGCGTTGACACCGTCGGCGACGGATTCGATGTTGTCCTCGGCGTTATCGACAAGATCGACAAGTTCCAGCAGGCGAACGGTTTCACCGGTCCCCGCAGATAAAAGACTGTTTTGAGCGGCTGCCGCGACCCGTATTTGCGGTTTCGGGCGGCCGCTTGACTTATATTTAAGGAGGTAATAAAAATGAATCTTCAGTCAGTCATTGACAAGAAGAAAGAAGCAGCCGAGTATATGGTGAGCGAGATAACCCACATATGCAAGGACTTCGAAAAACGCGATCCCGGCTCCAAGGGCGAGCAACAGGCATGTGAGTATATGGCGGACGTACTGAAAAACGAGTGCGGATGCGAGAGAGCCGACGTCGAGTCGTTCAAAGAGAACCCCGGTTCGTTCTTCGGCTGGATATATTTCACGATTACCTTCGTTCTCGCGGCGGTAGCTATTTCGTTCTTCTATCCGCTCGTTTCGATAATTCTTATCGTCGTCGGTCTGCTTATAGTCTTTATGCAGTTCGGACTCTATAAGAAGTTTATCGATCGCTTCTTCCCCGAAAAGACCGGCCATAATGTCACCGCAGTCAAGAGCTGCAAGGGCGAAGTCAAGCGCCGCATATTCTTCAACGGCCATCCGGATGCCGCCTGGGAGTGGCCTGTCAACTATAAGCTCGGCGGTGTCGGCTTTGAGGGTCACGCAGTTATCTGCGGCATCGGCGCTGTCTATTATCTTGTCATTTCCATAATGCTCGTAGCAAAGAACGGACTCGAGTATGTCTCGTTTGACGCAGACGAGACCCTCGGACTTCTTCGCCTCATCGGCCTTGTGTTCGTCCCGTTCCTTATCGGCCTTTATTGGATGTGGAACGAGAACCGCATCGTTGACGGCGCGAACGACAACCTTTCCGGCTGCTATATGGGCATAGCCATCCTCAAGGCTCTCAAGGAAGAGGGCATCGAGTTTGAGAACACCGAAGTCGGCGTTATCCTCACCGGCTCCGAGGAAGCGGGTCTGCGCGGCGCAAAGGCGTGGTGCGCGGCTCATAAGGGCGAGTTCGACGATGTCCCGACTTTCATCTTCTCTTATGATACGATTCACGATCCCAAGTATCTTATGACCAACTACCGCGACCTCAACGGCACGGTCAAGGCGGATAAAGATGTCTCCGACCTGTTTATGGAGGCGGCTAAGGAGCTTGATATCTCCTGCAAGAAGGGCTGGGTTCCGCCTCTCGGCGGCGCAACCGACTCCGCAGCGTTCGCGCAGGCGGGCTTCAGAGCGACCGGCGTCACCGGACTCAACCATAAGCTTGAGGACTACTATCACACCAGAAGAGACACCTATGACAACATGAACGAGCAGGGTCTCGCCGATTGCTTCGCAATCAGCGTCAAGGCTCTCGAGATGTTCGATAACGGCGCAAAGCAGTAAATCTTATCTTAAATAAGCTCACCCCGGACTGTATTTTACAGCCCGGGGTTTTGTCTTTTATATATTTTTTATCCCAAATCCGGCTCGGCGTTTATCTCGACCTCCGCCTTCTCGCAGCCCTCAAGTTCGAGTATGATTATCTCATTCTCGTCCTTGAGCAGAACTCCGGGAATGTACAGCGCGCGCTGGGGACCTATCTCCCAGTAGCGGCCGATGTTGAAGCCGTTTATGTATACGCAGCCCTTCTTGAACCCGTCAAGGTGAACGAAGCAGTCATTTTGGCTCTGCGCCTTGAAGTGTCCGCGCATGAAGAGGGGATACTTGCCGCCCTCGAGCGAAAAGTCTATCTTCTCGGGATTGTCGAGCGGGAGCGTGACAACGTCGTAGCCCATGAGATTCTGGTTGCCGTAGCGGATGGCATCAATGCCCTTGCGGTCGTAGAGGTGCTCGCCGTAGTTCACTCGTCCCATCGCGTCAACCAATACGCCTATCGTGCAGCCGTCCGTGCAGCCGTCGAATTTAAATGTATCATAGCCTGCGACTTTGTTCTCGTCGCGGCGGTCAATAGTTGCCTTGTGCTCGCCGTCTATATAGACATACGCAGTGTCGTGGACATTCGCAACGCGCAGCTCGCGCGGGTCATATATCTGTTCGAGCTTTGTCTCGTAATAGATCATGCCGCTGTTCTGACCGAAATATTCCATGCTCTCGGGCAGGGGAACGCGGTGGCGCTCGCCGAGATTGTCGAAGTTGCTCATCAGCGACGTGCTCTCGTCAAGCTCGACTTTGCCTATCGTCTGGAGCTCCGGCGATGCGGGAAGCTCGGTCTCGGGCAGGTTCTGAGCCTTGAGCAGAAGCTCTCTGACTGCATAATATGCGGGCGTGTAGTCGCCCCATTCGGTCAGCAGCGCGCAGTAGTCATAGCTCGTGACCGTCGGCTGATATTCTTCGTAGCAGTTCGCTCCGGCAGTGAAGCCGAAGTTCGTGCCACCGTGGAACATGTAGAAATTGAAGCTCGCGTCGATGTCAAGAAAATCTTTAATCTCGCCCGCAACGCTGTCTGAGCCGCGAGTGTGATGTTCCTCGCCCCAGTGGTCGAACCAGCCGCACCAGAACTCGGTGCACATCTTCGGGGTGTTCTCGTGGAATCTGTCCATGGCGTTGAATATCTCGGACGCGCGCGAACCGAAGTTCAGCGTCTTGAACACATCGGGGAGCGTGCCGCCGGAGAGCATGCTGTTGTCGTCGCCGTCGGAGGTGAAGAGCATAACCTTTGTGCCGCAGTCGAGCATCAGCTTTTCAATATATCTGAGATATTCCTTGTCGTTGCCGTAGCTTCCGTATTCGTTCTCGATCTGCATCGCGATTATGTTGCCGCCCTCGCTCTGCTGAAGATCGCCGATCTCCTCAAACAGCCTGTGATAGAAGTCCGAAACATGCTGCAAATATTCGGGATAGGCGCAGCGCAGACGCATGTTTCTGTCCTTGAGCAACCATGCCGGCAGTCCGCCGAAGTCCCATTCCGCGCAGATATACGGACCCGGTCTGACTATCGCATAGAGCCCGACCTCCTGCGCCGTCTTGATAAAACGCCTGATGTCGAACCTGCCGGTGAAGTCAAATTCGCCCTTCCGCGGCTCATGCATGTTCCAGCAGACATATGTTTCAACCGTGTTGAAACCCGCCGCCTTGAGCTTTTTGAGCCTGTCCTCCCAGTATTCGGGCATGATGCGGAAATAGTGCATCGAGCCGGAATATATGCGAAAGCTCTCACCGTCCATTTTGAACTCGCCGTCTTTTATAGTGAGCATTTATTCTGTTCCCCCTAAGATTTTTAGTTGATTATACAATAACGCCCGAGTGCAGTCAATAGAGATATCCGCACTCGAGCGTTAAACTTTTATTTCAGCGCTTTCGGCTCGTCCGTAAGTCCCAAAAGGTAGTCTGCGGAGATGTTGTAGTAGAGCGCAAGAGTTTTTATATGGTGGCTCGGTATGTCTCGCACACCGCGCTCGTATGCGCTGTAATACTGGTAGGTCGTGTTGAGCACTTCCGCAATTTCCTTTTGCGTTTTTTCTCTGTCCTCACGAATGTCGCGCAGTCTCTGATAATAGTATTTTTGCATAATTACAGCAGCTCTCTTTTGTAAGTTTTGCTGAATTGTATCATATGTGATTAGTATATCCTTGACAATTAACCATATGTGGTTTATTATAAAATAAAACTAACCTTATATGGTTAGAAATACGCAGAGGAGGATTTTGGATGTTGAAAGAAAAAATTTTTAGGTACAGCAGTGAAAAGAATATTGGAGGGCAAATAAAAAGAATAGCTCAAAATTTTATGTGGTTTGATACCGTTGTTTTATTTATAGGCGGAATTGTTATGTTTTTTGCCGGAATTATATATAGTGAAGATTTGTGGGGGCTTTGTATTGGCAGCTTGTTTACGGCATTACTTGCTCCGTTCGTGGCATATGTGACGAATCTTCCGATATATGCCCTTGGTGAGCTTGTGGAAAACAGTACTATCACAGCAGGAAAGATTTCTCTGGAGAGTGCAGGAACAGTTGGTGCTTCAGAGGTGATTTTTGGTGTAAACAGTGGCAATAAAAAGCAAAGCTTATGGACAAAAATGAAAGAAAGTAGTGATACAGACAGGAAAAAAGCCGAGCTCGACCGCTTAAAAGAACAGGGGCTTATAACCGAAGAAGAATATCAGGAAAAGGCAAATTCGGATTCCGTGAGCACAAAATCGGAAAGTGATTTAGGTGCAGGAAATAATAAAGGAACGGATAAAAGTAATAGAAAGACAGAGCTTAAACGGCTAAAAGATCAGGGACTCATAACAGAAGAAGAGTATCTTAGAGAAATCAAGAGAGGGGAATAAGAAGTGAATAAAAAATTAAGCTATCATGCGGATAAAATGAAGTTGGTTTGTATCCTGCTTGCGATTACGGTAGCGATAGTTTTGATTAGTCAAATTGGCTCGGCAATTGTAAAATACTCCGAATATTATGAAGACCCTTATTATAAAGCAGATGACATATATGATATTACACAAAATGTAATGGAAGGTGTAATAAATTCGATTATTGCTTATGGATTGCCTCTTGGGGTGAGCATATACATATATGTGAAAGGAAAAGACGAAAAGGCAGATCCGTATAAACTCTTTAAAATTTTTGTGTTAACTGAAGTAGTGCTGGAAATATATCAGCTGATTCGCAGTGAAGTTTTTTCCTTTAGCTCTCCGGATATAGAGGATTTTATGGTTTTCCTGTTTTTGCTGTTGCCCATTGCCGCTTTACCTGCAGGTTTATATTTTCTTAAAATTGGTAAATATAAGTTGTTTAAAGTGGCGTGTGTTATATTCTTAGTATTTCCGTGCATTGTATGGATACAGAGTAATGCCGATTTTATAGAGGAAATTACATATATCATAGAAGATTTGTCAGGGTTCGAAGATATAAACAGAATGTGGTTGAGAATTGCAGCTTTAGTTCTCCCCGTAATCACCGTTGCCGCACATGCACTTTTATTATTCAAGGTATTCAGTCCGGAGCCAAGCATCGAAGAACAGCTCAAACAGCTCAATGCCGAACTTTCCGCAGGGACGCTCAGCAAGGAGCAGTATGACGAACAGCGTCAGAAGCTGTTGGAAAAGCTTTAATAATTTTATCTGTGTATGCAAAAACCGCCGACTATCTCCGCCGGCGGTTTTTTTGTCTGTTACCCAAATGAAAATACCGGCAGATTTTACTCTGCCGGTAAATTGTTTTTTTTAAAGCTTTTCTTATGCCTTGTTGACCGATCCGAACAGCTCCATCTTCTCTTTGACGGTAGCCTTGATAGCCTCGAAGCCGGGTGCGAGAAGCTTTCTGGGATCGAAGCCCTTGCCCTCGAGATCCTTGCCTGCCTCGATGTACTTTCTGGTAGCGTCAGCGAAAGCGAGCTGGCACTCGGTGTTGACGTTGATCTTGGAAACGCCGAGGGAGATAGCCTCCTTTATCATGTCTGCGGGGATGCCTGTGCCGCCGTGGAGAACGAGGGGCATCTCGCCGGTGAGCTCCTGGATGTTGGCGAGAACATCAAATCTCAAGCCCTTCCAGTTTGCGGGATACTTGCCGTGAATGTTGCCGATGCCCGCTGCGAGCATATCGACGCCGAGATCAGCGATCATCTTGCATTCGTTGGGGTCAGCAACTTCGCCGCCGCCGATAACGCCGTCCTCTTCGCCGCCGATGGCGCCGACTTCAGCCTCAACGGAAATGCCCTTCGAGTGAGCGAGAGCGATTATCTCCTTGGTCTTCTCGATGTTCTCCTCAATGCCGTAGTGAGAGCCGTCGAACATGACGGAGGAGAAGCCCGCCTCGATGCACTTGAGCGCGCCCTCATAGGAGCCGTGATCAAGGTGAAGCGCAACGGGAACGGTAATTCCGAGCTCGTCGACCATAGCGTCAACCATGGCGGTGACAGTCTTGAAACCGCACATATATTTGCCCGCGCCTTCGGACACGCCGAGGATAACGGGCGAGTTGAGCTCCTGAGCGGTGAGAAGAATAGCCTTTGTCCACTCAAGGTTGTTGATATTGAAGTGACCGACCGCGTACTTGCCGGCCTTTGCATCTTTGAGCATTTTTGCTGCGGAAACTAACATAGTAAAACCTCCTAAGTTTTATGGCTTTATTATACACCATGAGTTTCAAAAAATCAATATTATCGATCCTCGCGGAAGTAAGAAAGTCCGAGGCTCGCGGGAGGCAGATTCTCGCGCTTGCGGCGCATACTGACCGCGACAAGGACGATTATCGTAACAACATAGGGAGTCATCATGAACAGCTCCTGCGCGCCGAAGCTGAGGTTCGGGATGTAGTTGTGAACGACCATGAGACCGCCGAAGAGGAACGAGCCGAGGATGCCGAGATCGGGCTTCCAGACGGCGAAGATAACGAGCGCGATTGCAAGCCAGCCGCGGTCGCCGAAGCCGTTGTTCGACCAGACGCCGTTCGCGTAGTCCATGACGTAGTAGAGACCGCCGAGACCCGCTATAACGCTGCCGACGATTGTCGAGACATATTTGTATCTGCCGACGTTGATGCCCGCCGCGTCACTTGTTGCGGGATTCTCGCCAACCGCGCGCAGCTGAAGTCCTGTGCGCGTGTGCTTGAAGAAATAGGCGGTGATGAGTGCGATGATTATCGCGGCGTAAGCGAGGAAGCTATAGGAGAAGAATATATCTCCGACCTTTCCGAGCTTTGCGGCGAACGGGAGCGTTGTCTTGAAGCAGTTGCTCGTTGCGCTCAGCGCTATCGAGGGAATGTCGCTGCCGGTTATCTTTATCAGCGAGCCGCCGAAGAAGTTGCCGAAGCCGACGCCGAAAGTTGTCATCGCAAGACCAGTGACGTTCTGGTTCGCACGCAGAGTGACGGTCAGGAAGCAGTAGAGCAGACCCATGAGCGCCGAGCCCAAAATGCTCGAGAGCAGGGGAATGAGCACTGCGAGGAACGGGTTCACCGTCTCGACGCTCTTCTCATAGAAGAACGCGCCGATAACGCCGGAGATGCCGCCGACATACATGATGCCGGGGATACCGAGGTTCAGGTTGCCGCCCTTTTCGGTTATCGTCTCGCCCGTTGAGCCGAAGAGCAGAGGAATGCTCTGCATTATAGCACGCTGAATGAATGTGATTATCATTATGCCTTCGCCTCCTTGCTGCGGAACTTGACAGAGTAGTTGATGAAGAACTCACTGCCGATGATGAAGAAGATTATGATTCCTGTGATGATATCGGCAAACGAGTCGTTGAGTCCGAGGCTCGTCGATATCTGAATTGCGCCCTTCTGGAAGAAGACGATGAGCAGTGAGGTGAGGATCATGTAAGCGGGGTTGAACTTCGCGAGCCACGATACCATTATCGCGGTGAATCCGCGTCCGCCGACTGTGTTTGTCGCGATGGTGTGGTCGGTGCCGCTGACGAGCAGAAGTCCGGTGACGCCGCAGAGCGCGCCGGAGAGGAGCATCGTGCGCATGATAACCTTCTTGACGTTGATGCCTACGTAGCGCGCGGTGTTTTCGCTCTCGCCGACGACGGAGAGCTCATAGCCGTGCTTGCTGTATTTGAGATAGATGTACATGAAAACGGTCAGCGCCGCAACGATAAGTATGTTGAGCAGGTAGTCCTGACCGCCGAGACTCGGAAGCCAGCCGTTGTGGCTGACGCTGTTGATGACTCCGATGTGACCCGAGCCCTTGGGGTTCGACCACTTGTAGCAGAAGTAAGCGACGATCTGCGTTGCGATGTAGTTCATCATCAGCGTGAAGAGCGTCTCGTTGGTGTTCCACTTCGCCTTGAAGAACGCGGGGATGAAAGCCCATATCGCGCCCGCAACAATGCTCGTTATAATCATAACGGGGAAGAGAAGATAGGACGGGAGCTTGTCGCCGAAGAGGATCATGCACGCCGCCGTCGCGAAGCCGCCCATGAGAGCCTGCCCCTCAGCGCCGATGTTCCAGAATTTCATCTTGAATGCGGGGGTGACTGCGAGCGAAACGCACAGGAGCATTGCAAGATTCTGGAGTAGGCTCCATATACGCCTCGGCGAGCCGACCGCGCCGAAGATTATCGCGGAATAGACCTCCGCGGGGTTCTGTCCGGTGATGACGACGGTCACGACCGCGCAGACGAGCAACGCAAGCACGACCGCGCCGATTCTGATGAGCCATGCCGCCCATGAGGGAACGGTGCTGCGCTTGACTATGTGGAAAAGAGGCTCACGCTTCTGTCCGTTTGACTTACTCATGGGTTTCACCTCCGTCGGTTTTGGTCATAAGCAGACCGAGCTCTTCCTTTGTGGAAGTCCTCGCGTCAACGAGTCCGGTTATTTTGCCGGAGTTTATGACGAGGATTCGGTCGCACAGTTCGAGCAGAACGTCAAGATCCTCGCCGACAAAGATAACGGCGACGCCCTTTTCTTTCTGTTCGTTGAGCAGGTTGTATATAAGATAAGATGAGTTGATGTCGAGTCCGCGCACGGGGTAGGCAGCCATAAAGACCGTGGGGGAGGAAGCAATCTCACGGCCGACGAGCACCTTCTGCACGTTGCCGCCGGAGAGACGGCGGACGGGCGTATTCGCGCTCGGGGTTACAACTTCGAGGTCGCTTATAACCTTTTCTGCGAGCGTCTTGGGCTTCTTACGCTCAAGGAACGCGCCCTTGCCCTTGCGGTAGCTTCGCAGCATCATGTTGTCGATGATATCCATGTTGCCGACGAGTCCCATGCCGAGTCTGTCCTCGGGGACGAACGACAGGCGCACGCCGAGCTCGCGGATCTGCATAGGCGTCTTGTCGCGCAGGTTGTCCTGGCCGCCGGTCTTGGGGTTGTTGTACATAATCTCGCCGCTGTTGAGATGCTGAAGTCCTGCGATGGATTCGAGCAGCTCGCGCTGACCGCTTCCGGCGATGCCCGCGATGCCGAGAATCTCGCCCGAACGCGCGGTGAACGAGATGTCGTCAAGAAGCTTGACTCCGTCGCGGTTGATGCAGCTGATGTCCCTGACAACGAGCCTGTCCACAGGGTCAACCGGATCGCTGCGGTCGATGTTGAGGCTTATCTTCTTGCCGACCATCATCTCGGTAAGCTCTGATTCGTTCGTCTCTGCGGTGTTGACCGTGCCGATGTATTCGCCCTTTCTGAGAACCGATACGCGGTCGGAGAGGGAGAGCACCTCGTGGAGCTTATGGGTGATGATTATGATAGCCTTGCCGTCGTCGCGCATGCGGCGCAGGATGTCAAAGAGTTTGAGCGTCTCCTGCGGGGTGAGAACGGCGGTGGGCTCGTCAAGAATAAGAATGTCCGCGCCTCTGTAAAGCACCTTGATTATCTCAACGGTCTGCTTCTCCGAGACGGACATTTCGTATATCTTCTTGTTCGGGTCAATGTCGAAGCCGTACTGCTCGCTTATCTTTTTGATGCGCTCGGCGGACTTCTTGACGTTGAATTTGCCCTCGTCAAGTCCGAGAATGATGTTCTCCGTTGCAGAGAACACGTCCACGAGCTTGAAATGCTGATGGACCATGCCTATTTTGTAGTCGAGCGCGTCCTTGGGGGAGCGGATGACTACCTCTTTGCCGTCGATGAAAATCTGACCGTGATCCGGATAGTAGATTCCGGCGATCATGTTCATCAGCGTTGTTTTTCCGGAGCCGTTCTCGCCGAGAATGGAGAGTATCTCACCGCGGTTGACGGTCAGACATACATCCTTGTTGGCGATGATGCTTCCGAAGCTTTTTGAAATATTTTTCAGTTCAATTGCTGCGTTCAAGCCCACTTATCCTCCTATTTTAAATCTCAAAAGCCGATTAAAACAGGAAGGATAATCGGCTTTTCAAACTTAAAAATCTTGTTTTTTGAACTGCTTCAGACGGAGCGGCTTTCGTCGCCCCGTCTGAATGAAAGTTATAGCTTAATTATTTGTTGAGAAGAGTGATGCCGTCGATGTCAACATCGAAGTAAGGAGCGGAACGCTTCTCAGACTCGTGGAAGTAACCGTTGGAAACAACCTCGGTGTCGGGGGTGTAGTTCTCGTCGGTGTCGACGTCAGCCTTGTAGCTGGTGAGAACCTTGCCGCCAACAGTGAAAGTGGAGGTGTCAAAAACATGAAGAGTGCCGGCCTTGAACTGCTCTTCGGCAGCCTTGATAGCCTCGGCGGTGCCGGGAGCTGCGACCTTATCGTTGATAGCGGTCAGCTCAACAGCGCCCTCGTTGATGCCCTTGCACCAGTCGGTGTCGATCTCTTTGCCGTCTCTGACGCACTCGATCATGTACTTCATGTAGGGAACCCAGTTGATTCTGGACGAAACAATGAAGGTGTTCGGGCAAGCGTCAAGAGTGGAGCCGTTGTAAGAAACGTTGGGGACACCTGCGTTCTCGCAAGCGGTGGGAGCGCCCATGGAGTCAGCGTGCTGGCTGATGAGCTTGCAGCCTCTGCCGATAAGCAGGGTAGCAGCTTCCTTCTCCTTGGCCTCATCGTACCAGGAACCGGTGAACTGGACTTCCATGGTAGCCTCTTTGCAGACGGATCTTACGCCGAGGAAGAATGCGGTGTAGCCGGACTTAACCTCTGCATAGGGGAATGCGCCGACATAGCCGATCTTAGCGTCCTTAGCTTCGAACTTGCCTTCCTTGATCATAGCGTTGAGCTTCATACCTGCGGCAATACCTGCAAGGTAACGGCCCTCGTAGATGGAAGCGAAAGCGTTGTGGAAGTTCTTGAGGCCCTTGGTGTGAGCCTGGGTGCCGGTAGCGTGGCAGAACTGAACGTCCGGATACTTCTCGGCAGCCTGGATCATGAAGCTCTCATGGCCGAAGCTGTCAGCGAAAACGATCGAGCAGCCCTGATCAGCAAGGTCAGCCGCTGCATCGTAGCAAGCCTGAGTTTCGCCGATGCCGGTCTTCTTGACTATCTCAACGCCAAGCTCCTTGCAAGCTTCCTCAGCTGCGGTGATGAAGTTCTTGTCATAAGTCGAGTTCTCGTCGTGAAGGAAGATAAAACCGACCTTCATTTTCTTCTCGCCGCCGTCCTTGCTGCTGCAAGCTGCAAAGCTGAAAATGGTGGCGAGCGCAAGAACGATCGCGAGGATTCTTGTGAATTTCTTCATTTTTTGACTTACCTCCAAAAAATTTTTTTATATTTATCCCGCAGTCCTGCACGGGAAAAAATAACTCAGTCGTCCTGTTCTTTGAATGTTATTGTTCCGTTGCCCATCTTCTCGATGATGGCGAGGGATTCGACTCTCGCGCCCTTCTCTTCGAGAACCTTTCTGCCGGGCTGGAAGCCTTTTTCAATGGCGATGCCGACGCCCTCAAGCTCGGCACCCGCCTGGTTGATTATATCGATAAGCCCCGAGACGGCGGCGCCGTTTGCAAGGAAATCGTCGATGATGAGTATCTTGTCGCCCTTGTTTATGTAGTCTTTCGACACTGTAACAAGGCTGTCCGTGCCCTTTGTGAAGGAGTGGACAACGGAGGAGTAGACATTGCTGCCCACATTTTTGTGCGCGCCCTTTTTGGCAAAAACAACAGGCACAGAGAAATATTGCGCAGTTATGCACGCGATCCCTATGCCCGATGCTTCGATAGTCAGAATTTTATTTATATTACACCCGTCAAAACGGCGCTTGAACTCCTTGCCGATCTCCTGAAGAAGGTGCACGTCGATCTGGTGATTGAGAAACATATCCACCTTGAGAATATCGTCCCCGATCACTTTGCCGTCAGCAATTATGCGCTCCTCAAGCAGCTTCAAATCCTCGTTCCCCCTAAAGAAAAGTTCGGTGAAAATACAATAATAGTATAGGGCTTTTTGGGGGTAAAAGCAAGGAAAAGTTTAAAAATCTGCATTTTATACAAACGCCGTCGGAAAAAATCGGATAAGTGTATGAATATGTCAATTTTGTGTACAAACTGTGTCAGTTTCTGCTGATGTTTCCCGCCGAAACATAACCTGTTGTGTTTCCGAAGTCGATGGCATACCACCCGTTGAGTGCGCCGGTTATCGTCACGGGGCGTCCGTTCGGGATAACGCCGATTATCATTGAAGTAATATTCGGCGCGCGCCGGACATTGAGCACTCCGCCCTGCGTGCGGACGGTGCCATCGGCGGGGAATACCGGCGGATGAAACGGCACGCCGAGAAAATCCGCAATGCTTATGACAAGATTTTCGGCTATCGCGTCGATGTTGTCGGCTATCCACCGCGCATCCTGCTCGTTGTCGTGGTAGGCAAGCTCAAGGTAAACCGCAGGAGCCTTCGAACGCTTAAGCTCAAGCAGTGTTGTTGAGGTGCGCGTGTTCACAAGCTCCGGCTCGGGATATATCTCGCGCAGTCCGTTCGCGATTATCTCCGCCGCTCGCTTTCCCTGCGCGCTCGTCGGATAGTAGTAGACATCGGGTCCGCGCAGCATACCCTCATATATCTCGGGCGCGGCGTTTGAGTGCAGGGCGAGATAGAGCCGATAGTTTCCTCTGTTTCCGCGTGCAACAGCCGCCGCGGCGTTGCCGTTCGGGTCGTTCCTGCCGTAGCTTATCCTGCTTGAAGAGAGATACGGCTCCATCGCGTCGGCGAGGAGATTCATGTAGTATTTCTCGCTCCCGCCGATTATGTAGGGGTTATAGTCCTGAGTTGAAGGACTGAGATAGACATCGGGCATAAAAATACCTCCGCATATTCATTTACTATAAGAATATGCGGAGGAGTGTCGGTTGGTTAATTGCCTCGCTTGCGCCCAATAATAAAGTCTGATTTTGTAGGGTGCGGCGACCTCGACGCCGCCGACGATAAAAAGAGCAACCACGCACGAACCTGTCCGCAGGCTCCCCTGCAGAGGAGCTGTCACGAAGTGACTGAGGGGTTACTCGCATACGCTCAACTGACGGGATATGCGAAAATGACGGCTGTCATCAATACCCCAATAAAAAACAGGGGAAACAGAAATCATCCGTTTTCCCTGCATGAATTTTATATATCCAGCGCCGACGCGTCCTCGGTTATGTCGCTCTTTGCAAAGCCGTTGTCCTTGTCAAAATAGAACACGCTTCCGCCGTCGTTTCCGCACATGGCGGAGAAATGACCGTCTTTGAATATGAGCGCCGCGCCGTCCTCGGCTCCGATGCCTGAGACTCGGCAGCCTATTACGGCTGTTCCGAAACTCTGCCAGCGTTCGCTGATGAAGTGCGGGCAGTAGCAGTATGGGAGAAGTCCGATGCAGTCGATGAACATGAAGCTGCCGTTTTCGCCGCAGTCGTCATATCCCATGTCGAACCAGCACATCGCGCCGGAGCTGAGCCCCGAAAGGACTTTTCCGCGTTTATACGCTTCTCTGAGCGCCTCGTCCGCGCCGGTCGCCTTGAATGTGTTCATCATGAACTCGAGGTTTCCGCCGCCGGCGTAGACAATGTCCGTGCTCACGAGCGTATCATATATGTGCTCGCGGGAGTTAGCGGGGTCGGTGAGCTTGAGCGTCTCAACCGTGCATCCGAGCTTTTCGAAGCTCTCCCATATGGGCTCGTCGCCCTCGGTGTCGTCGTGCCCGGCAGTCGGCAGGAACACAACGTGAGGATTTTTTTTGCCCGATTCGCGGACTATTCTTTCAAATATCGGCATGACCTCGCCGTCGTCATAACGGCCGCCGCCGAGTGCGATTATCGTTCCCATTCGTCCTCCGTCAGCCGATAACGGCAACATCAAAGCCGTTGTCCTGCGCGTATTTCTCGGCGTCGCTTCCGCTCTCGGTCGAAATCGTGAGCTTGCCGACATCCTTGAATATCTCGCCGCCGAACGCGGTGACTCCGGAGTGAATGGTTATCTCGTCGAGTCCGGTGCAGTTGTAGAACGCATATTTGCCGAGCTCTTCCATGCTCTCGGGCAGGACGACTGTCTTGAGCGATTTGCACTCTTCAAATGCGCCCTTTTCGAGCTTTTTGACTCCCTCGCCGATGGTGAGCTTCTCGAGAGAGGAGCAGCGGTAGAATGTGCTCACCGCAATGCTCTCAACCGTGCCGGGAATCGATATCTCGACCGCTCCGGTGCACTTGAGGAACGCGTGGTCGTCAATTTGAGTGACGCCCTCGGGGATAATTATCTTCTTTGCGCTGAAGCACTTCGCGAACGCCCAGTCGCCGATGGTCTCAACGCCCTCGGGCAGGACTATTTCGGTCAGCGCGGAGCAGAAGTAGAAAGCCTTTTCGGATATGGTCTTGGGCGCGCCGTTGAAAACAACGGTCGTAAGCTTGCTCTTTCCGGTGTAGGCGTTCTCCTGCGAGCCCTCGAACGCGCTGATGCCGATGTGCTTGATGTTCTTGCCGATGGTTACTTTCTCAAGACTGTCGCAGTACATCGCGGCATAGTTGCCGATTGCCTCGATCGAGTCGGGGAGTATGAGCTCCTTGAGCGTGCTGCTGCTTTTGAGAGCCTTGTTCTCGAGACCGACTACCTTTGCACCGTCTATCTCCGCAGGAATGGAAACAACGGGGTTGCTCCCTGTGTAGCCCGTGATGCAGGCGGTGTTGTCGGTATATAATGTATAGGTGAAGTCGCCGCTCTTGACGGATTCCGTCTTGACGGTCTTGTCGAGTATATCCTCAACCTTGATGAGCGCCGGGTCGTCGACCGTGACGTCGAGGGAGAGGGCGGAGATTATCGCGTTGCCGAGATTGCCGCAGCCTGTGAAAGAGAGGCAGACAACGAGCATCAGCGCAACAACGGCTGCTATTTTACTGAATTTTTTCATCGTCTGTTCCTCACTTTCCGTTCTTCTTTGCCAGACGCTCCTGCTTCCTGCGCTCGAGGTCTGCCTTGCGCTCCTCTTCGAGTCTCTCAATCTCGACTCTGCGCGCCTCATACTCGGCGTCGGTGTTCGCTTTTGCGTCGGCGTATCTTGCGCGGATATCGTCAAGATGCGCGTAGTTTTCTTTTTCCGTCAGCTGGCGTCTTGCGTCGAGAAGAGGCTTGACGCTTCTGATGTACTTCGACTTCTCGTTGACGAGCTTCTTGACGGTTCTCTTCTTCTCGAGCTGATGCGCGAAGGTGTCGTCCGGCAGAGCCTCTGCGGCCTTGAACGCATCGTCTGAAGGCTCGACGATATTTTCGGGCGAGCCGTAGAACTTTATCATTGCCTTTCTGGCGTTCTTGAGCGCGCGGGCGCGGGTTATGGCGTCGCTGCGAATCTCGCGCTCCTCGTGAGTGGACTTCGGCAGAGCCTTTGCCTCGATCATGATCTCTTTGTTGTAATCAAAGATTCCGTTGTATCCGGCAGCCTCAAGTGCTCGGGAACGCTCGACCTGCTTTTGGATACGCAGGGTGTCGTATTTGTTCATCTCGTCGATGATGAAATCGCACACGGAGATGTCCGCATTGAGCTTGTTGAGCTCTCTGTTCTCTTTCTTCGCGGCCTTTATCGCAGCTTTTCTCGCCGCCTTCTCGGCGTCGGTGCTCTTGGGCATGGCCTTTGCCTGATTTATGCGGTCTTTCTTTATGCCGCGGTTCTGAGTGTTGAATTCTTTGTAAGCGGCTTTCAGTCGCTTGATTTCGTTCTTCTTGAACTCTTTTTCCTCGGGTGTTCTCGCGGGCAGTCTCTCTGCCTTCTTGATGTCGTCCTTTGTGGTCATGAGGGTTCTGTCTTTGTAGAGGAGATTTGCTTCGTCGATTATGTCTATGGCTTCAACGATGCTCTCGTCGCGGAGAATACCGTTGCCGTAGTCCTCGAACATCGCGCGTATCTTGAGCACTTTGACTATGCCGCGCTGCTTGGTCTCGGTCAGATCGTAGAAGAGGTAGGGGACGAAGTTGAGCGCCGCGCCGATAACTGCGGCGATGATGAGCACGTCGAACATATCCTCTCTGAACGAAGCGACTTCGAGCACGTCGTAGTTGTCCTCAAGACCGAGCATCTGATAGATGGTCGGGAGCACCATGCCGGTGAACATTCCGATGAACGAGCCGATTATGCCGACCGCGCCGAACATTCCGTCGATGCGCTCGCCGGTGAAATACTGCTGATAGTCACGCATATCGGCGTTTATGCCCGGGGTGTAGACTATTGAAAAAGAGTTGACGAATCCGTTGAGATAGTAGAGGATTATAAGCGCGGGAATGTTGTTGTAAAGGGGATAGAGCAGTCCGATGAGCACGACGTTTGTAACGTTGCACCAGATAAGCAGGTTTCTCTTGCCGAGGACTCTTATCGCTATCGGACAGATGAGCATTGCCCAGAGCGCCGCGTTGCCGATGAGCGTCGTTGCGACTCCGTAAAGACCCATTCTGTTGGGATAGGCATATATAAATGTCCAGCCGATGATAACGCCGACCGCGCCCTCAAGGAAGCCGAGCCAGCCTGCAAGGGAAGTTATCCAGAAATATTTGTTCTTTGCAACGGCGCGGAATGCGTCGGAGAATTTGAACTGGGTAACGTGGCTCTCCGCCACGATTATTCTCTCTCTCGTTCCCGCGTATGCCACATAGGACAGAAGAAGTCCGACAACGGCGACGAGGGGATGGATTATACGGTAGGTGGTGATGGAGTTCAGACCGCCGGTGAGCGTCGAGAGCATCGGCACGAAAAGACCCGTGAGGGACGGCGCCATGGAGTAGATGATCGACGAGACCGAAACGATATCGGTACGCTCATGGGAGTTGGGCGATATGACGTTTGCAAGGTCTGTGTATGCCTGCTGGAAGAACGGATAGAAGCACTGCAGAAGGTTATAGCAGAGGAAAACCGCAATGACTTTCTGCATATACGACATCGTCTCATATGGCAGCCAGACGAACACGACCGCTATAATAACGGTGGGAATACCGGTTATCGCAAGCCAGGGACGGAATTTTCCGGATTTGAAGCGGGCGCTGTCGATTATGTAAGAGCGTCCGATAGTGATTCCGAAGCCGATAATAGTCGATGCGACCGCCATATACTGCAAGTGCATCGGCTTGATGCCTATCGTGTTTCCGACAAGGAAGCTCGTTGCGGAAAGCGCGATGAGCGAGCAGAAGAACATGACGAACTGAACGCCCATTCCTCCGACGCCGTAGGCAATTATCTCTTTGTAGGAGACATATTTGCCCAAGGCGGGTGTTTTCCAGTGCAGTACGACATTGTTCCATGTCGTGCTGACCTTTTCCTTGAGATTACTCTTTCCCATTTCAACACTCCTTCAGGTCCGCGGCGAAGCAGGGAAAATACGCCCGCAGACAGTTGTTTTAGCCCCCCGATATGAAAAAATTCAATCGGGAAGCATCGACAATTTGCATAAAAGCTCTTATCATTATAGCAAAAATATTAATAGCTTGCAACAGCGTTTTGGACTTAAGTACAATAAAAGCAGAAATTTAATAATTATTTCAGCGTTATCACATTCCTGTTGAATTTTCAGCGGCGAAGTGCTATAATGTCCTCAGAAATTTTTCAGAGGTGAACAGTGTTGAATAAGCCAAAGATAATCGCACACCGCGGTGCTAACCGCTATGCCCCGCAGAACACGATCCCCGCGTTTGAAAAAGCGATCGAGCTCGGAGCCGACGGAACCGAGACCGACGTCCATTCCACAAAAGACGGATATATAGTTATCTGCCATAACGACACCGTTGACGAGATGTCCAACGGCACCGGCGCTATCGGCAGCTATATGTTTGAGGATATCCGCAAGCTCGACTTCGGCAGCAAGTTCTCCAAGGACTTCGCCGGCGTCACTCTGCCTACCGTCGAAGAATACCTCGAGTGCATGCAGAAGAGCGATAAGCTCAGCGTCATGAACATCGAGATAAAGCCCTGCAAGACCGACCGCGCAGACATTGTCCGCAAGACGATAGACGCCGCCAAGGCATACGGACTTTTCGACAAGCTCCTCATTTCGAGCTTCGACTATAAGATGCTCGTTGAGGCGAAGAAGTACGAGCCCAAGTGCAAGACGGCGTATCTCTATCCGATTTACGGACAGGTAGTCAGAAGATGGTTCTTCCAGCCGCTGCACCTTGCGAAGAAGATCGGCTGCGACGCAATGCATCCGCACAAGGCGTTCGCCACAAAGACGCTTGTCAAGCGCGCCCATGCCGCCGGTATGAAGGTCAACGCATGGACAGTTGACGAGGAAAAGGATGTTATCAAAATGCTCGAAAACGGCGTTGACGGTATCATCACCGACCGCCCCGATTATGTCGAGTCCGTCGTGGACAGATACCTCGCCGAGCATAAATAAAGCCTGAAATCAAAGTACCGCAGAGCAAAAGCCCTGCGGTATTTTTGCTGTTTACTGATGCTCAGTTTGTAGGGTGCGGCGACTCGACGCACCGCTGC
>OGOS01000279.1_pt1 | contig 43644 bp, 48 predicted proteins | sample 1552701 | NCBI WGS metagenome assembly OGOS01 (sample SAMEA2580128, study PRJEB22360) | human gut metagenome | biome: human gut; feature: human-associated habitat; material: faeces | place: Denmark | collected 2008/2010
CAGCTAATTCGCTACGCTTTGCCCAAATTTACTTTTTCGCTATGGGTTTATTTTAGTTTTTCCGCCAAGCGATCGATCAATTCGCGGCATCCGCGCAACGACGGGGTACGGAAACCTCGGCTCACGCCTTTGCAATGGATCTGCGTTCGGGATAAATCGGCAATCCGTCTTTGCAGCATGCCGAGCGTCCGGGGATGGATATTGATCCCATATTTGCCGCACAAGGCAATAAAGAGTTCCGTTTCGACGAATCCTCCCTCCCGAAAAGCAGCCTCGGCCCGTTTCAATGACGTTCTCAGCCGCGCTTCCTCTTGCCGCTGTCGTCATTTTCCCGTTCGATCCGCACTTGTTCCCGTCTTCGGTCTTCCGCAGCGTACAGTTCGCGCATACGGGCGCGATGCCCCTTCAACGGCCGGGCATCCCAACCCAGCGCTTCGTAGGCTGCCACGTAAGACGACGGAATCCACTGGCGGCTCGCCATACGGCGTTGCACGGCAGCTCGCAGGTTGCGAGCTTCCGCAGTCCGCGCTTCGATATATTCCTTGCGGAGCATTCCTCTGCGAAACATACTTCCGGCTTCGAAACAAACGTCGCCGACACGCAGTACGACGACAACTATATCGTTCGCCTTACGGAACCGGTCTTTTATAATGGGGTACCATCCGACGTGTTCGTTCAGGAAGGTCACATCTTCATAGGCCGCGACGATCCGGTCATCCCGACCTGCGGCCTGACGCAATAATTTCACTTGCATAGTCGTATCGAGGTTTTATAGGTTCGGCAATTTGACCGTCAAAGGTTCGAGATAGGTGGCCAAATGTCTGATAAACTCCCGTCGGAACGATACGTCCCGATCGCATCGTTTCCAGAGTTCGTAAACATCCATCCGCTCCTGCTCGATAGCGCGGGCGACGGCACGGCCGTGCCGCAGATCGTTCTGCCAGACCCCCAGAAAAAAGAGATAGAGGATTTCCTCCTCAAGGCGTTCGTAGCCTTCCTTGCGCAACAGTTCGGTCAGGGGTTCGTATTCCTCCTCATGAAAGATCTGCGGTTGGATATTGCTGGACGCATGGCAGACGATCACGCGCCGGTCGGCGGTGACGAAGATGTTTTTGATGATTTCGTGGCTCATAATCGGTAAATTTTATGGTAAAACAAATGCGCCCCGTAATCGTCGCTGATTACGGGGCAAACGGGGCGGAATGATATTCAGAGGTCTTGCAGCATCATCCGCAAGACCTCGAAAAGCTGTCCGACTTCGAGGTCCCGCACCGGCACGCAGCGATCCCCTCCGTAGTCGTACGACAGACAGGCATACAACACAGCATGTTTTATCTGGAAAGCTGTGACATAGCATTTATCCTGGCGTTCGTCCGATGCCGGATATTCGTTGCCCGAATCGAGGCTTTGGCCCGTCATTTCGGAAACGATTCCTGTCATCAGATCGACGGGGCGTCGGCGGTGTATTCGGTCGATCGCCTCGTATCGTTCCAGTATCTTATCTCTTTCCGTCGCGGTTCGGCTGTCGGAAAGTTTCGCATCCTCCGTTCGGAGGTTCTCGTTCGGAATTTCCTCTCCCGTGTAGGGATTGAACAGCGGGCTGTAGGCGAGCGGTTCGGCTTCGACAGCGAAGATTCCGCGCTCGGAGTCGCAGAAAAGCTCCATCGGAACGGGCGTCGTCGCAACGACATGCCGCGCTTCGGATTCGGAAAGGCCGCTTCCCGTCAGCGAAGCGGCCCGGCGTCGAAAGGTTTCGGGCGTCGAAGACTCCGAGAGCTGCAAGTCGAACGTATCGCCCTCGGTTTCGGTAACGATCAGTGTGTCATCATTCATAGTGGTATCGGGATTTAATGGATATGGAGTGTGGGCGGAACGTAACAGACGATCCGTTCGTGCCGAAGATCGTCGTAGAGAATCTTCACGGGTTGCGGGACGTTGTAGATATGGCAATTGGAGATCGGCGCGTCGAGCGCATCCCACTGCTCCTGCGACAGAGGTCTCTCCGCAGGGCGGTAGCACCAGACGACCAGCTGCCGGGGCGAACGTCCCGGAAATACGGTAGCTTTGTAGTCGTGCAGGAACGTCTGGAACGCTGCTTCGTCGCCGATCTCCCGGCCGTTCGTGCGGTAAAGATCGCTGCCGCACGGCCGTTCGATCCGATAGACATAGAGCCGGCGCCACGCCTCGGTCGTAAAGTCGCCATAGAGCGGATCGGGTTCACGGTAGCTCCATCCCGCGACTTCGGCTTCGAAGCAGATCGACCCGTTGCCGCAAGGTCCGTCGTGACCCCAGATTTTGAAAGAACCCCGCCGGGGACCTTCATAGCGAAATGCGGCAGCCGCGACATGGGTAAAGGGGCCTCCGCTGCTACAGCACTGTACGCCGTCTTTCGTCCGCGAGGCGAAGGGATCGTAAGGATAGATACAGACGGTGAGCATATCGTTTCTGTCGTAGGCGATCAATGCACTGCCGGCATAGTCGCCGTGGCGGGAAACGTATCGCACCCGATCGCCGCAATGCGGCCTGTCGGCGCTGCGTGTCGATTCGATGTATTTCTTCATGGCATTGACCGCTTCGACGTCCTGCTGTGTCAGGCCGTGTTCGTGGTCGTAAAGCGGATTCAATGCCCGTAACGTGTCGAGGGTATAACAGCCCTTCGTCGGATCATGTGTCATGGTTCGTTATCGGTTTAGAGATTCGTAAATGAAAAGCGAAGACCGGAGCGTCGCGGAACAACCTCGACCGCCTCCGAATCTGTCGGGCAGACGATCTGTATTATCCCGGACGTACCGGTTGCCTCGGGAAGAACACCGGTGCGCGACGGCGGCGCAGCGACGGGAAAATACCGCAAGGCGGAGGTGTGCCGACGCCGAGGATGATTTTCCCGTCCGCAGCCGACGAGGGCGCGATAGCGGCCGTGCGCGTGCCGAGCTTCCCCGCAGGCAACCGGAAGTGGTATTTATTCGAAAGAACTTGTATTTGATGAATATTCAAATTATTTTTGAGATAAATTAAATTGAATATGAGTAAAAAAAAGAGAAGTAAATCCTGGATGGTCATTATTGCAATATCCATAATTATGTTAGGAGTATGTCTTATTGGATATTTCATATTTGCACTTCCTTTTAATGACGGCTCGGGAGTACGTGATGCCGATCTGTTTAGTGCGTTCGGAGATTTTATTGGAGGTTTTGTCGGCAGTTTATTTTCGTTGTCCGGATTTCTATTACTTGTCGAAACATTTAAGGCCCAGCGAGAAACTATGCGTATCCAAAATCAAGATATTGATTTTCAACATGCGGCAATGCTGCAAGAACGCTTTGAAACCACTTTTTTTAACCTGCTACAAGTACAACAAAAAATTCTCGATGATATCCAAGATAAATTCTATGATCTTACAGATAATTGTGAGGTAACCTATATAAATGCAAAAAGCAGGGCAGTATTCACCTGTTTATGGAGAGAGCTCAGACTGATTGAAGATAGTATAACGGCAGATTCGTATGAGGGGAAATACGATGAGGGAAGAAGCAAATGGGAAATGAGTATTGAACAAATACAAGAACGTTATCAACCTGAATACGAAGGAGATAATCGAGCAGAAAAAGAAATTGCCAAAGTAAAACGTTCAGTTCGCAGACAACTTACGAATTCAGTGTTCAGGATCGAACAGACACAATGGATACAAGCACATAATAGAAAAGGGAAACATTTATTTACTACCCTTTACTATTTTTTATTTCGTAAATACCAAAACGCAATCGGACATTATTTCCGGCATCTCTATCATATATTAAAATATATCCGTCAATATGAGCTAAAAAGTCTTGATGCGACAACGGATCGTCAACAGAAACGACGGATTCAAGAACAATGCAAAAACTACGCTCAATTCGTACAGGCACAAATGTCATCGTCTGAATTAGCAATGCTTTATTACAACTCATTGTATTATCCTAAAATGGCGGAGTTAGTCAGACATTTCGGAGTTCTTGAGAATCTCTCGATATATGACTTAATTCGTCCTGAACACTATTTAAAGGAAGAAGGGTACAACCTAAAACAACAAATAGCAGTACCTCTATTTGATATAAACTCAACAGAATAGTGCATATTAACCTATTTTTAGTTGAAATATCGAGAAATATCCAACACTGTAGATGTTCCCCGATCATTGGCGGGAGCTGCTGACCGTAAAGGCGAAATAGGATGGATCGCATCGAACGGGAAAAACGGACGGTAGAGCGGATGATACGCCTCTATTGCCGTCGCAAGGAGCACAACGCGGAGCTGTGCGAGGCGTGCCGCAGCCTGTTGTCCTACGCCTGCCGGCGGTTGGAAACCTGCCGCTACGGCCCTCTCAAAGGCTCCTGCAAACAGTGCGCGGTTCATTGCTACGCTCCGGCACAGCGGGAAAAGATTCGGGCTGTGATGCGCTATGCCGGACCCCGGATGCTGCTGTATCATCCCCTCGAAGCCCTGCGGCATCTGCTGCGGTAAGTGATCCGATCCGTCGGCGAAAGGCGATCGCCCGGATCACGTGTTCAAGGCGGGGTTCAGCCGCTCCTTGAGTTTGGTATTGCGTTTCAGCACGGCCTGATTCCTGATGGCGCAGGCAAGGGCTTTCGTCGCGCCGATTAGAACGCAGATCTTCTTGGCCCGTGTGATACCCGTGTAGATCAGGTTGCGCTGGAGCATCACGTAATGGGTCATCAGCACCGGCAGGACCACGATCGGATACTCCGATCCCTGCGCCTTGTGGATCGTCGTGGCGTAGGCCAGCGTCAGCTCGTCGAGCTCCGTTACGTCGTACTCCACGCTGCGGCCGTCGAAATCCACCGTCAGCGTCCGGTCTTCCGTATTCACGCTCTCGACATACCCCAGGTCACCGTTGAAAACCTCCTTATCGTAGTTGTTGCGCACCTGCATCACCCGGTCTGCCTGACGGTAGGTATAGCCTCCGCGATTCAGGCTCGGCCCCGAAGGGTTCAGGGCCTCCTGCAACGACAGGTTCAGATTGGCGGCACCCACGATGCCCCGCTGCATCGGCGTGAGAACCTGAATCTTGTCCGGCCGTTGTCCATAGGCACGCGGCAGGCGCTCCTTCACCAGCCGAACGACCGTGGCTGCCACCCGTTCGGGGTCTTCCTCCTTCATAAAGAAGAAATCCGTATTGCGACCGTTGCTCGTATCGGGGAAACGGCCCTGATTGATGGCGTGGGCGCTCATCACGATCCGGCTCTTCTGTGCCTGCCGGAAGATTCGCGTCAAGCGCACGACGGGAATCTTCTGCGAGTCGATGATGTCGCGCAGGACATTGCCCGCACCGACGCTCGGCAGCTGGTCGATGTCGCCCACGAGCACCAGACGCATCGTCACCGGAACGGCTTTCATCAGGTTGTTCATCAGCAGGATGTCGATCATCGAGCATTCGTCCACGATCAGGGCGTCGCCGTCCAGCGGATTTTCGTCGCCACGCTTATAGCCGTCTTGCGGATTGTATTCCAGCAGCCGGTGGATGGTCTTGGCATCCATACCCGTCGCTTCGCTCATGCGTTTGGCCGCACGTCCCGTAGGCGCCGCCAGCAGAACGCGCAGCCCCGCCTTCTTTAACGCCGTGATGATGCCCTGCGTAGTGGTCGTCTTACCCGTGCCGGGGCCGCCCGTGAGCACCATGACCTTGGAGGTCACGGCCTGCCGGATCGCGGCGAGCTGCACGTCGTCGTAGTCGATGCCCGTTTCTGCGGTAAGAACGCCGTGGTCAAGCTCCGTAGTGAACAACGTGCGGCCCGCACTCTCCGCGAGCTCTTTCAGCCGCCGTGCCGCGCCGCACTCCGCATGATAGAACGCCGGCAGGTAGATCGCCTCCCGCTCCGTTATCAACTCCTCGGAGAGGATCATCCGCTCCAACGCTTCGCAGACGGGTGCCGCGTCGGCTTCGAGCAGTGCGCAGGCCGCTTGCACGAGTTGTTCCCGTTCGGCATAGACGTGTCCCTCGTCCGAGAGTTGGCCGAGCGTGTATAGGATTCCGCTCCGGCACCGGCGGGCATCGTTCTTCCCGTAGCCCATCTTGCCGGCGATGCCGTCGGCGGTCTTGAAGCCGATGCCCCAGATGTCGTCGGCGAGGCGGTAAGGATTCTCCCGAACCTTGTCGATACTCTCCGAGCCGTACTCTCGGTAGATCTTGGCGGCATAGGCCGTGCTTACGCCGTAGCTTTGGAGAAACAGCATCACGTTCTTGATCTCCTTCTGCCGCTCCCAGCTCTCGCGAATCTTCTCCACGCGCTTGCGGCCGATCTGCGGCACCTCGTAGAGCCGTTCGATGTCGGTTTCGATCACTTCGATCGTCGCCGCACCGAATCGCTGGACGATCGCACGGGCGAAACGGGGACCGATGCCTTTCACCAGTCCGCTGCCGAGGTATTTCTCGATGCCGTAAACCGTGGCGGGCATCGTCTCCTCCCACGTTGCGGCAACGAACTGGCTGCCGTAACGCTTGTCCACTTTCCACTCGCCCCGGCACAGCAGGACACTCCCCACGGGAACTTCCAGCAGGTTGCCCACGAGCGTAACCAGATCATCGTAGCCCTTTACTTTGACTTTCAATACCGAATACCCGTTTTCGGGATTCTGATAGGTGATGCGTTCCACCACGCAGCGAAGAGTCGTCATAGGCGTCTTGCTTACATCATCGAACAATGCCAATACTCTGTAAAAGTACGAAAAATCGCGGAAACGGCAATACCGCAACCGCTCCCGATCCCGACCTGAAATGCAGAACCGGGAGCGAGCGGCCTGCCGGAATGTTTCGCAATGGATGCTATCGTCGCGCCAGAACAACTATTTCGGCTGCGACATTTGTCCGCGCGAACCGTTCCTGCATAGGTGTACGGTACAGAACCTCGAATTGCCGCAGCGTTTCCTGTATGCCCTTGGGGCGCTGTTTGTCGATGAAACCGTGCGGAAGCAGCAACACACTCCGGTCGCCCGGCTGTTGTACCTTCGCAAGCCACAAAAGGAAATCGACGACCTCCGTCGTTTCGAAGGGAGGGTTGGCAACGACGTTCTCGCAGCGGAAATCGATGTCCCGATATGGCCCGATCAGCGTTTGCGTCACAGGATACAGGCGTGCGTAAAAGTCCGCCAGCTCCCGGTCGACTTCCAATCCCACGATCTGCGAGGGATGCACGCTTGCGGCGATCAAGGCCCGGGTGAGTTGTCCCGTACCGCAGCAGACGTCCATGATACGGCTGTCATTCTCGAAATACCGCACGGCAAGGGCGGCGATCTGCCGGGCCGTAGCATCGGGCGTAAGGTACTGCGACAGGCGGACACCGCGTCGCTTCTGCCGCTCGCACAGTGCGTCGTAGGGCCAGTTATCCCCGTCGTAGCGGAACGGCAGTTCACCGTGTTGTTGCAGGTAATCGTGAATTTCGCAAAGCGTATCCGGCCAGATAAGCCGCCGGTTTTTGAAATAGCTGTTCGCAAGCGCATAGCGCTTAGCAATTTTTTCAAATCGTTTCATAGGTCTTAATTCAATTTAGCGTTTCGTTCGTTTCCGATGTCGGACCGTTGTCGGCGATCATCCGGTAATTGTCGTCGTCTACACTGTGGATTCGGACCGTAGCACGACCCTCGTTCTCGGACGGAGCGATCTCTCGGATCGTTTCGTAGTGCGTTTCGCTCTCCTCGATTTCGATCGCAGCGTCGTCGCACGCCGCAGCGTAAAGGGACCTGTGAGCGATCGCCGCAGCTTGCGCCTCGGCCCTCTCGATCGTTGCGGCCTCGATGGAAAAGTAGATGCGCTCCCACACCGCGACCTTCCTGTCCTCATAAAATCTGTACTTGGTCATAGATTAGTTCGTATTGATAATTTTAAGCCTTCCGCTCCGGCATCTCGATCGGTTCGACGTTTCCTATCCGTGTGTCGGGATGCGTAGGAAAGTCCCAATCCGGACACGTGAGCTCGTCGAGCGTCGTATGGATGTTGCCGCACGTCAGGCCGCATCGTCGTAAAACAAGCCGGGCGGCTTCCTTATCGGAAACCGCCCGAACGGTGTAGGCTCCTTCGAATGTGTAGCGTACACCTACTCGAAAATTCCGTTTCATCCTATTAAAAGCTATTCCACATGCCGTTGTCGTAGATATGCGCTTCGAGGTATTGCATCCCCGGCTCACAGGAGACGATCTCGATATGAAGCGTCGGGTCCTTCTCCAACGTCTTCATCATCGCTGCGATCGCCTCCTCGGGATAGCACCATTTCGAGTCGAACTCCCCGCGCATCCAGTTATCGCGGCCGTCGAGGTCGTACAGGTCGAACCGATCGCCGAGGCCGTAGAGAATCTTTTCGTAGTTCGCTTCATTGTCCGTCGAACAATAGAAGCGGTTGATACATATATTCGCCATCGTAAAACAGGTCTGCGTTCCCGCCGCTTTCAGGCGGGAACAGGTTACAGTCGAATGTTATGCCACCGGCCGTCACAATAGACGTTCCCTTCCAGATAGAGCGTATAGAAGTCGGTGGAGATTATCCGCAGACACAGCGAGGAGTCCTTGCGAAAATCCTCGGTCAGCGTCATAAAGAGCAGGGGCGGGAACCGTTCCCGCGAAAGGTAGCGTCCCGTAATTTCAGCATCCGCAGGGTGGTAGTCATAGACGTGGAAATGCAGAAACAGCCAGCGGACGATCCGGCGGCGCGTGTCAGCGCTCCGGCTCGACAGCCGGAAGCGATGGACATACAGGTTGCGTATGAAATATTCCGGAAAGGGTATCATTCCCGATTCGGAATCGTTTTGAAAAAGGTTCAGCATTTCGGTCTGTAGCGGTTATCTGAAAGGGCCAGGAAGTCGTCGAGCGTACAGGGGCCGTAATCGAGCGATACCTTTTCCTGAATCGTGCCCGTTTCGTAGCGGAAACTGTAGCAGAGACCGTTACGCTCGATAGATCCTCTGTCCCGATCTTTGTTCCACTTGACATCCGGGAGTTTGTTCAACCGCGATCGATGGGCGGAGATATGGGCATTGCGTTCTCGATCGAGGTGTTCCAGGTCGTGCCATATCTTAGTCAGGTAGTCCACCCAAATATTGACCTTACGCTCGGAAAGGACACCGATGCGGTGCGGTGCCGGATATTTATCCCGGATATGAGCCTGCATATGAAGATCTATGTGCTTGAAATTCGAGGTGTCGATGTCGATCGCATAGGTCGGTTTGGGAAAATACTGCTTATTGATCCGAAAGAGGATTCCGTTGCGTCGGAAACAGATACGGCTCTGTTCGAACGAGCAGTATTCCGTATTTTCATTATAGAAAACGCCGTACAACAGTTCCGCATCGGGAATAGTGGGCAGAACTTCCTCTAACAAGCCTTGTGCCCTCTGTATCTCCGAAGTAGTTCGATAGTCGGGAGTAAGCGTCAAGCGTGTAAAGCTCTTCTGGTCCATCCAGCATATCATCGCGCAGACACCCGCGTACGGCAGGATTCGATTTCCCGTACATGATCGTTCAGAGGAAGTGTTTCCATAATGCGACAGTTCTCGGCCGCTATGCCGAGCAGCACTGCAAGCTTCATACAGGCGGCAGCTTGTGTACGCGCCGCAACGCGGAAGAGATACATGGCGTAGCCTTCCGCCGAAATCCGATAGATGTTCATGGTTCGAAACAATTTGGTGAATATTCTTATTGTATCGCCAGACCGAATGTCCTGCATGGTCGGACGACGGGGCGGAAACTGCGGCAGGCGGCCCGTGCGACTTTTCCGCGTGCGATACCGTTCGAAGAAGGGAAGATCGTGCGCGGAAAAGGCGATAAGGGGCTGTGAGCCTGCCGCTAACTTGCCCCGCGTCCGACCGGGACGATCCTGTATCATGCATAAAAAAGCGGGCAAAGATTCCGACAGCAGCCGATTTTGCCTATATTTGTTTCATAACGACCAAATATAAATTGATATGGAAAAATTACTCGAACAGATCAACGATCGCATCGCAGCATTTCAGAAGGATGCATATCTTCAGTGGTTCAAAGGCAACAAGGCCGCCGGACGGAGGGCTCGCAAAGCCGCATTGGAGTTAATGGCGCTGCTCAAAGAGTTCCGCAAGGCATCCCTCGAAGCGGGCCGGTAGATCGGATATATGGTATTTGTCTATACCTCCTTTCTTCCTGCTGTCGTTTCGTCGCTTTTACGAAATCGGAGAAAAAGACCGGCCGCAAACGGCCGGTCTTGACAAGCTGAGATACAACGCGAATCACAGGCGTTGGCCCGTCGCATCGAAGCGGGGCGCTTTCGAGAGCCTGTACCGGATCTTATGGCGCACGAGACGTTCGGCGAGGAGTACCAGATCGTAGAGGCTGTACATCATCTGCCGCTGGAAAACTTTCGCCTTGATCTGTCGTTTCAGGCGGTGCTCGTCCAACTCGTCGCGCGTAATGCCGAGCACTTCGCACACGCCCTCGGCTGACAGGTACATCGGACGGTCGCTGTGACCGCAGAGATATTCGAAAGCCAGAAGCCCCTTGCCGAGAATGTAATAGCTGCGCAGAAGACGTTCGAACTCCTCTTCCCCGATCAGCAGATACTTCGTTTCATTGGGATTGTTCGGTCGCTCCATAATCACTGTTCCATTGACTGTTCGGGATGTTTGAGGTTTTCTCTCTCCAAACGGGAGAGGTAGTCATAGATCTCCGTCTGAAAGTACAAGCGCCGGCGGCCCACGTTGAACCCGACGAGTTCTTTGCGCTCACGAAGGCGTTGCACCTGACGGGCACTCAGGTGCAGCACCGAGCAAACCTCGTTGAACTCCAGAACCGGTGTCCCGAAAAGCACGTTGCGGTGGCGTCTCAAAAATTGAAGGTCCACGGAAATCGTCTTGACCATTGCATGAATTTCCGCAAGGCGGAGTTTGTCATCTTTATCCATAATCGAGATAGTTGGTTACGGTGCAAAGGTGACAACTTCCGACTGATATTCTTTGTAACTTACACTGTTACTTACATGAAATTTCCTTGCGGTGGATGATTTAATCCATGATTACGCTATACTGCGAATTTACCGCCCAGCCGGGATTCGACACGATCGATCGCATCCTCGATCATTATCGGCGTAGTCTGCGCATAGATCTGTGTCGTGGTGATCTGTTTATGTCCCAGCATCTTGGAAACTGTTGACAAAGGAATACCCTGTGAAAGGCAGAGTGTCGTGGCAAACGTATGACGCGCTGCATGAAAGGTTATGTGCCGTGAGATACCGCACTGTTTGGTAATACGACGCAAGGAGCAATTGATACTGCTAAGTTTCGGCATATCGAATGCAAGCGGTGACGGAGCTGTTCCGCGATATTTTTCCAGAAGACGCAAAGCTGCGGGGAGAAATTTGACCATATATTCTCCTCCCGTCTTGCAACGGTTGCCGTGTATCCACAGGTGCCCCTTGGTGTCCGGTATGATTTGTTCACAGGTCAGATAGCGCATGTCTTTGTAGCAGATTCCCGTAAAACAGGAAAAGAGAAACAGGTCGCGGTGGTATTCGTGTTTGGCACTCTTCAATCGTGTCGTCTGAAAAATCCGCAGTTCCTTCTCGCTGAGAAAAGTTCTCGGTTCCTTCGGAGCGGAATAACTGTAGGAAGCGAACGGATTACGCGGCATAAGACCGTTGTTGAACGAAATTCTCACCACGTTGTTCAAACAATCTATGTAGCGGCATGCGCTGCCCGCCTTCAAATGGCAGACAGTTTTCAAATAGACGTGGTATTGCTCGATGAACGACTGTTCCAATTCGAGCAGCGGAATATCGTGGAGGTTGTACTCGTATTTCAGAAAGGCTCGGAGATGACCCAGCACCGCCCGATAGCGCCACCAGGTACTTTCCGAGCGATCTACGCCGATACGTTTGAAAAGATCATTCGTGTAATGTTCGAAAACATCCACAAGAGTCCGGTATCGTTCGCCCATACCCAGCCAGGCATTCTTGACCTTTTCAGCCGTGACGTAGGCATCGTGATCGCAAATCGACTGATAGTGTTTGCCGATCTGGATGCGGATATTGTCCAGATGGCGGTTGATGCGTTCCGACTCGATGCTTTTGCCTTTGGCTCGGCCGCCTTTAACCTCCCACAGTTGTTCCGGAACGTTGATCTTGGCACTGAACTGTGAAATCGTGCCGTTGATCGTGATGCGGCCCATAATCGGATAGACTGCACGCGGGGTATTCTTTGTTCGTTTGAGGTAGAACAAAACCTTGAAAGTACTGCGCATAAACTCTGCTTTTTTAAGTTGGACAAAAATAATTTCGGCAGAGTCGTCCGACAAGATGAATATAAACGTAATAGGCTGTAAATAACCGTTGTATGTAACCGCAGGCATCCCAAAACGAGGTAATGATTTGGAAACGCAACTCTCGGTTATTTATGCAGAATGATTCACATTCTCTCGATATTTCAATACCGATATGATGAATAAAAATCTGAAGATCAGTTATTATACTTTGATTTGCTTTTTATAGATAGCCGTTGTACTTTTGTGCTTAAAAGTTCCGAGACATACAGGTCTTGAAACCGATTGATCGCCTTTATCAGTTCGGGGGTGAGTTCCTCGTCATTGGTCGCCCTGTGTTGTAGCCACTTGCCGAAACCGATGAACACCTCGATCGCATCGACGACGCTCGCCTTTTTGTCGAGCTTCTCTATTGTCGCCGCCAGTTTGGAAAGTTTATCACAGGCTCCGGCTACTTTCTCGGCATCCCGTTCTTCGTTGAGCTTTTCAACCTCGTTGCTTATTGCCCGCAGCAGGTTGTTTACGATTTCGGGGCGTGTGACGCTTTGGGCAGCTCTGCGTTTGTCCCACGCTTCCTCTGCCACCCACCTGTTTATGGTCTGTTTTGAAACGCCGACTTTCTCGGCGATGATGTTCTGCTGTTCGCCCGACATGTAGAGCACGCGGGCAAATTCCTTTTTCTCCTCGGAGACCTTATTTGCCATTCATAAGATGCGGTTTAATTGGTTCGTGCTCCCGAACGGGAGTTTTCCACGATGCAAAATTCGGTGACTGCCCCGTGAAAATAAAAAAGGTTGCAAACTATTTACACTCTTTTTGTTAGGGCGTTGCAAACCCCGCAAATTTGCATCGTTCAACATCGCGGAGTAGAGCAGTTGGCAGCTCGTGAGGTTCATTCCCTCAAGGTCGCAGGTTCGATTCCTGCCTCCGCAACAATATCGCGGGATAGAGCAGTTGGCAGCTCGCGAGGTTCATTCCCTCGAGGTCGGCGGTTCGAGTCCGCCTCCCGCTACAAAAACCCTTTTTAGAAGTATGACCGACGGGGACGGTGGAGCCCTTAAAAGAAAAATGCCGTCCCCTATTTTTTGACGAATGGCAAAAGACTTTATCATCAACACGAGCGGACTTAACAGCTACGGCACCCGTGTCCTTACCCCGGGAATCGACCTCACGCAGTACAAGCGCAACCCGGTACTCCTCTACATGCACACGCGCGGTTTCGACGGCAAGAGCACTCCGATCGGGCGCGTCGAGAATATCCGCGTCGAGGGCGACGAGTTGCGGGGTACCCCCGTGTTCGACATGAAAGACCCGTTTGCGGCGGAGATCGCCCGCAAGTGGGAGGAGGATTTTATCCGCATGTGTTCGGCGGGGCTGGAGCCCGTCGAGTTGAGCACGGCGACCGAGTACCTGTTGCCGGGACAATCCCGTGCAACGGTCGTGCGCTCGAAGCTCGTCGAGGTCTCCATTGCGGACATCGGTTCCAACGACGACGCCCTGCAATTATACGAGCCGAGCGGTAAAATCCTGCGGCTGGCATCGGGCGCGGACAGCGAGATCGTCCCGCTCCTCAAAAACGCACACTCCCCGGCGGCGGAGCCTGCCCCGGAAGAGAACAACGGTAACAATCAAACCCTTTTTTCGATGAACAAAATCCTACTGACCCTCGGGTTGCCCGCAACGGCTACCGAGGACGACGCGGTAAACGCGATCACCAAGTTGCAGGGCGACGTCGCCCGTATCGAGACGCTCGAACTCTCCCGCATCGAGGCGGCGGTCGATGCTGCTATCGAGGCAAGAAAGACGACCGCCGACAAGCGCGACCACCTTATCACGCTGGGTAAAAAGGCAGGTTTCGACGTCCTGCAATCGACTATCGCCATGCTGACCCCGGTACAGAAGCCGACACAGCTTATCAACCCGGCGGGCGGAGCGGCTTCGAGCGCGAGCGTCGAGCTGGCATACTCGGAAATGTCCGACGAGCAGCTCCGTAAGCTCGAAAAAGAGAACCCGGAGAAGTTCATGCAACTTTTCAAAGCCGAGTTCGGCTATGTCCCCAAGATCGACAAGTAACACTCAAAACCTTTCTAACAGAATGAAAAAGTTTCTTTTTGCCCTTATGGGCTTTATCTGCGCGATTTCCGTGAATTGCGCCGCCGGAGCTGTCGGAGCCTCCGCGCTCGGGGTTCAGCCCGTGTACGGTGTGCTGGCGGTGAACGGCGTCTCTTTCCTGTCCGGGCTGTGCGGCGGTTTCATGCCCTCGGGGGCTGCCTGCGCCGGACTTTACACCGAGGCGTGGACGGGCTTTATGATTAAAGCGTTCCGCACCGATCCCGAGGGGCTGGGCTGGTACAGCAAAATCCGCTCGTTCGACCAGTATGTCGAAAAAGACGTGATCCATTTCGTGAATATCGGCGGCGATCCTACCGTACTGGTGAACAATACCTCGTACCCGCTGGAGATCGAGGAACTGGAGGACGGCGACAAGGCTGTGACGCTCGACAAGTATCAGACCAAGCCGACGCGCATCACCGACGACGAGCTGTATTCGCTCTCTTACGACAAAAAGGCGACGGTTATCGAACGCCACAAGGAGGCTATTTCGGAGAAGAAATACTCCCGAGCCATTCACGCGATCGCCCCGAACGAAAACAGCACGGCAACTCCCGTGATCCTCACGAGCGGCGAGGCGTCCGAGGGTCGCAAGATTATGACGCGCAAGGACATCGTGCGCCTCAAAAAGCTGTTCGACAAGAACAAGGTGCCCAAGGCGGGGCGTTGCCTCGTGTTGTGCAGCGACCATGTCGCCGACCTGCTCGAAAACGACCAGAAGTTCTACAACCAGTATTATAACGCCGAGAGCGGAAAGATCAACAAGGTGCTGGGCTTTGAAATCTACGAGTATGACGACTGCCCGTACTACAACGCTACCACGCTGAAAAAGGTCGCATACGGTTCTGTTCCGGCGGATACGGACATGCAGGCGTCGATCGCTTTCTCGCCTACGCGCATGATGAAAGCCAACGGCAGCGTCAAGACCTACGCATCGGAGGCGAAGAACAACCCGACCACGCAGGAAAACCTTATCAGTTTCCGCACTTACTCGATCTGCCTGCCCCTCAAAAACGAGGCTATGGGCGCGATCGTGAGTGCCAAGGTGACCGCCAGCGCGGGCGACAACAAGTAATCCCAAAACTACCCGACAAATGAAAAAGGAGCTTAAATACTTGGTTATCCATTGCACCGCCACACCCCGAGGACGCGAGGTAACAGCCGACGAAATCCGGGCGTGGCACACGGCTCCCCAACCGCGAGGCAGAGGGTGGCGGCAAGTGGGATATACCGACCTTTTTCATTTGGACGGTAGTGTCGAGCGGCTTGTCGCTAACAACGAGGATGCGTGGGTTGATGATTGGGAGATCACGAACGGAGCCGCCGGATATAACGGCGTGTCGCGGCATATCGTGTATGCTGGCGGTTGTGAGAACAACAAGGCACTCACCCCGGCGGACACGCGCACCCCGCAGCAGCTCGAAGCCTTGAAGCGGTACGTGCTGGCGTTCCACGCCCGGCATCCCCGGGTGAAGATCGTCGGGCACCGCGACCTGCCGGGCGTGCATAAGGCGTGCCCCTCGTTCGACGTTCCCGCGTGGTTGAAATCTATCGGTATTGTGCAATGAGTACGGAGTTGTTGTTAGCGATTATCGGCATTACTGCGGCACCTGTCACCTCGTGGCTTGCCTCGAAACTCACGCGGCAGAAATACAATACCGAAATCGCAAGGCTGCGCGCCGAGGTTGCCGCTGCCCGTGCGGATGCCAACCGCAAGGAACTGGAGAACGTGCGTGTCGGAAACGAGATTATCATGCAGAACATCGTGCACCCTTTGGAGGTGCAGGTAAAACGACTGAATACGAATGTTTCAAGACTGGAAAAAGCCGTCGGCAAAATTTCTCTTTGCCCTCACGCTGCTGACTGCCCTGTTTCTCACGAGTTGCGCAAGCACAAAGAATGCGACGATCCGGAGCACGACGACAAGTAACCTCGAACATGCTGCCGATTACGGGGAGGAAACAGAAACGAGCAACACCGAAAGTTTGGAAGCGGTCGGCGATCGGCACGAACAGACCGATACCGAAACGACAACCGAGCTGACGAGCAACGAGGAGGTAACGACCACCGTGCGGGAGTACGACACGGACAAACCGACCGATCCCGTCACGGGGACGCCGCCGCTCAAACGGGAAACCACCCAAACGCGGCGCAAGACGGATGCGGGGCGGCAGACGCAGACCACCGGGCAGACGATCGACGAACACAGGGAACTATCCGGCGAATCAAGCAGCCGCGAAGCTGCCAAAACGGAATTACAGACAACCAGCGGGGAGAGTACGCATACCGACACGGACACCGAAACCCACGAACGGCGGGGGTTGAATCCCCTGCAACGTCTGCTCTGCACCCTCGGGGGGATTGCCGTCGCTGCGGGGGTCGTGTGGCTGGTGTGGAAACTTAAACGGCATTTATAAACCATTCAAACACCATTTGACTATGGCAAAAAAAGAAGATAAGGCGGAGAACCCGCAAAACAAGACCGGGGCACCTGTTCCGACCGGACAGGAACCCCCGCAGGACAACACCGGGGAGGGCATGACGGATCAGCCGCAGGCGGGAGGCAAGCAGCCGACCCCGGGCGGTGCTGCCGACAATGCAGAACCCGCAGCGAAAACCCCGACCAAAAAATCGGAGCCGAAAGTTTCGGACGCCGTGCAGAAGGTCGGCAAAGCCCTGCTCAAAAGCAACCCCGATATGTCGGTCGTGTACATGACGGCAGACGGTCGCGGGTTCTACGAGAAAAACGACGCGGACAACCATGCCCGCACGCTCAACAACAAGGCGGTAACGCCCGTAAAGAGATAGCCGAATGCAGAGTATCAAATTTGAACGCACCAACGGCAACATCCCCAAGACGGCGGCGGGACAGGATCACGTCAGCGGGTTCCTCGCCTACGTGACGGCTCTGCCGGAGGGGTTCTCGGAGGAGAACCGCATACAGGCGTGCTCCTCGATCGAGACCGCCGAGAAACTCGGCATCACCAGCGACGAGGGCGCGGCGTGGGAAATCCGGATGCTGCACTACCATTTGAGCGAAATTTACCGTCTCAACCCGGGCATCAGCCTGTATGTCGGTCTTTTCGCCAAGCCTACGGGCGGCACCTACACCTTTTCGGAGGTCAAGAGCCTGCAAAACTACGCGGGCGGCTCTCTGCGGCAGGTTGCGGTGTGGTGCGGGCACAAGGAGCTCGATGCGGGCGACCTCACGGCGTTGCAGGGCATCGCCACCTATTTGCAGGAATACGACCGTCCGCTCTCAATCGGTTACGCTCCGAAAGTCGCCTCCGTCACGTCGCTACCGTCGAGCCTTGCGGGAGCCGGGAAATGCAATGTCTCGGTCATCATCGGACAGGCAGGCAAGGGTGTCGGGGCGCAGTTGTACGCCGACAAGGGCAACACGGGGAAAGCCTCGGTTTCCGGGCTCGGCGTGTGGCTGGGCATCACCTCCAAAGCGGCGGTACACCAGTCGATCGCCTCGGTCGAGAAATTCCCGACGGGTATCGACCTGCCTGCGTTCGGCGACGGAACGCTGCTGCGCGACCTCGACACGGCGATCGTTGAGAACCTCGACGTCTCGCGTTACCTGTTTTTCGTGACTTACGACGGCTTTGCCGATTCGTATTTCAACGATTCGCACACAATGGACGATGCGGTGAGCGATTACGCCTATATCGAGAACGTCCGTACTATGGACAAGGCGGTTCGCGGCATCCGTAAAGCCCTGCTCCCGAAACTCGGCGGCGAGCTCTACGTGAACGCGGAGACCGGGCAACTCGCCTCCTACGAGGTGGAATACCTCACCGAGCTTGCGAACAAGCCGCTCGAGGACATGCAGAAAGCGGGCGAGTTGAGCGGCATGTTGGTAGAAATCGACCCCGATCAAGACGTGTTATCGACCTCCGAGCTGGAGTTCGTCATCAAGCAGGTAGGCGTCGGGGTATTGCGCAGGATCAGATGTAAAATCGGCTTTGCAAAAAAAGCATAAACCAATCGGCTGAATGGCAGAAGCAACGGATTTAATCCCTCTTATCAACGGTATCGAATACTCGTGGGGCGACATCACGGCGACCGTCGGGGGCGTGCCTGTCGTCGGAATTACGGCGATCGAGTACGGCGACGACCAAGTTGTCGAGAACCACTACGGGGCGGGGCGTTTCCCGGTCTCGTACTCCAAAGGCAGAGTAACCCCGAGCGCCAAGATCACCGTCGCAATGGGCGAGGTGATCGGCTGGCAGGCGAAAAGCCCGACCGGGCGGTTGCAAGACCTCGCACCGTTCCCTATCGTTGTGGCGTACATCCCCGAGGACGGGCAGATCGTAACCGACAAGATTATGAACTGCCGTTTCAAGAAGAACGCCCGCAACTGGAAAGAGGGGGACACGCGGCAGCTCGTCGATCTCGAGCTGGTGCCCTCGCATATCAAGTGGCACAACAAGTAACAGCAAGTTTAACCGGGGCGGGCGTGACTGCCTGCCCCTTTTTATCGAGTAATTTATGAACAAGAACAACAACACCGAGGAGATCAAGGACGCCAAAGGCGAAGTAGTCCGCACGCTCGTGTTCACGGACAAGGACGGGGTGAGAACCTACAAGGACAAGGACACCGGAGAGACTGTAAAGACGCTCAACATCTGCAACGGCGGTGTGTCGGACGAGCAGGTCAAGGTGTGGAAAGGCGAACACCGCAAGGTACACATGATCGAGGTCGAGGATGACGGCGACCTGTTTGTCGGTTATTTCCGCCGCCCGAGCATGGAAACCATGTCGGCGGTAAACCAACTGACCAAAAAGGACGAGGTGAAAAGTACCTCGGTCATGTTCGAGAACTGCTGGCTCGGCGGTGATCCGGTAATGAAAACCGACACGCTGGTACGCATGGCGGCTATTAAACAGCTCGGGGCGATGTTCGACCGTGTTGTGGGTACCTTAAAAAACGTGTAGAGGCGTACCAACTGAGCGATAACGACGGGGAGCAGTACATCGCCAAAGGGTGCGCCTTGATCCGGGCGAATTTCCACATAGACCCGCGCCAACTCTCCGAGGAGGAGTGGGCGCAGCGTTTCTCCGAGGCTGTATGGATCGAGGGGAGGCGACTGACCAACCTTGCCAAGATTTTAGCAAAATTATTCGAGACTCCAGAGAATGAGTGACTACGCTTTTAACTATTCGTTCAACATCACCGGAAACGCCTCCACCGCTGCGCAGCAGATTACGGGGGATGTTACCGCATTGAACAATACCGTAAAGCAGGCTACCGGGATATGGGACTCGTTTGCTGGCAAGGTTGTCGCGTTCAACCAGCTATCGCAGTTTGTCGAGGGGTTCTCGCGCACGGTGGACGAAACGCTCGCCCCGGGTGCCGCGCTCAACGCTTCGCTCGCCGACCTGTCGGCAATTTCGGGCGAGACGGGCGAAAGCCTCAAAACGATCGAGCGCTACGCGCGTGATGCGGCAAAGACGTTCGGCGGTTCGGCAGCGCAGAGCGTCGAATCGTACAAACTGCTGCTCTCGCAGCTCTCCCCGGAACTTGCCAAAACTCCGGACGCCCTCAAAGCTATGGGGGACAATATCGCCGTATTGAGCAAGACGATGGGCGGAGACGCGAAAGCTGCCGCCGAGGTGCTCACAACGGCGATGAACCAGTACGGGGTATCGCTTGCCGATCCTATGGAGGCGAGCCGCAAAATGGCGCAGATGATGAACGTCTTTGGGGGCGGGGGGAGAGGGGGCTTCCGCCGAGCTGCCGACGATCAAAGTCGCGCTCGAGCAATGCGGTATGGCTGCAAAGGCGGCGGGCGTATCGTTCGAGGAGACGAATGCCGCGATACAGGTACTCGACAAAGCGGGCAAAAAGGGAGCCGAGGGCGGTGTCGCCCTGCGAAACGTCATGTCGATACTCGCCACCGGGCGCTTTCTGCCGAAAGACGTGCAGGAGGAGCTCACGGCGGCGGGTGTGGATATAAACGCACTCACGGACAAGTCGAAAACCCTCACGGAGCGGTTGCAGCCCCTCAAAACCGTGCTCGACGATACGGCTTTGTTTACGAAACTGTTCGGGCGTGAGAACAGCAACGCGGCAATGGCTCTGGTGCAGGGCATCGACGAGGTGAATCGTTACACGGACGTCATTTCCGGAACGAATACGGCATTCGAGCAGGCGGGGATCATCATGGAATCGTACAACGAGAAGAAAGCCCGGATACAAGCCCGGTTCGATGATTTCCGCATTTCGATATTCAACGCGACGGGAGATTTCGGCATTTGGGTCGAAACGGTCGCGGGTTCGCTCGTTCCGCTCTCGCAGCTTATGCCGCTTATTATGGGCGTCGGCAAGGCTATGACGCTGGTAAAGAGTATCAATTTCGCGGGTGTGTTCTCGTCTCTTTCGCGTGTGGTGACGGCAGCGCGTTACCAGTTGCTTTTCATGAACGCCGAACTCCGTACCGGGCAAATGGTATCTATCGGATTCCTCGGGAACATCACCCGGGCGACCGCCGCCGTCGTTCGTTTTGCAACGGTGGGGCTGCTCTCGGGTATAAAGGCTCTCGGGGCGTGGGTGCTCTCCCTTGTCACGGGCGGCACGGCGTCGGCGACGTTCGCGGGCATCGCTTCGGGAGCTTTTGCCACGTTCAAGGTCGCGGCGGTATCGGCGTGCCGGGCTGTGGGTATCGCTATTATGAACATCCCGATCATCGGCTGGATTGCCGCCGCAATCGCGGGACTTATCGCATTGGGCGTCTATTTTTGGAATACCTCGGCAAAGTTCCGTGCCGTGCTTAAAGGTCTCGGTGCCGCGTTTGTCGCCACGTTCAAGGGTATTTGGAATTTGGCAAAAAACGTGTTCGGGTCTATCGGCGACCTTATCAAAGCGGCGTTTTCGCTCGACGGTAAAGGGATCAAGGAGGCGATCAATCGGCTGAAAGGCGGGTTCTCGGAGTTCGGCAGCAGCGTCGGCAAGGCATTCAATGACGCTTACGAGGGTGAAATGGCACGCAGCAAGGCGGAGCAGGAAGCCAAGAAGAAAGCGGAGGCGGGCGACACGGACGATCCAGTCGTCGTCGCTCCGGATTCGGGCGGTGGGGCTATTTCGACAGGATTGGCGGGCATCGGCGGCAGTCCGGACAAGGCGGATAAAATCAAAAACATCAACGTCACGATCGAGAAGGTGATCGACAAGTTCGAGATACACACGACCAACATGCACGAGGACATCGGCAAGGTAAAGGAAATGGTCGCGGAGGCTCTGACCGGGGCGGTGAACGACGTAAACTATGCAATGTAATGAGCGGATTGTCCCCTATAAGTTTTGAGTTCGTGGCGGCGGGTGTCGCCCGTCGCGCTCGTGTTGCCCTTGCGCACCTTGTCCCCTCGCAGGTAAACAAGGAGGTTCCCTCGTGGAAAGGACACGACGGAACAATCGAGGGGGCAGAGGTCGCAACGCCGATCACCGACCGGACGTTTTGGGAGAGCCGTTACGTGCTCACGGAGCTGATCTTGTGCAAGGAAAACGGCGAAACGCTGGTCGTGAATGATGCGGTCGTCACCGTCACGCAGGAGAAACACATCGTCCGCACGACGCTCGTCGGTCTGAACGGTACGATCAAGGAGTACATCTGCAACGGCGACTATGACATCAGCATAAGTGTCGGTATTGTCGCAGTGGATTCCAACGGGCAGATCGTGGACGAATACCCGAAGGAGGGCATCCGCAAGATACGGGAGTTCTTGGACGAAAACAAGGCGGTCGATGTGACGAGCGTGTTCCTATCGATCTTCGGCATCGGGCGTATGGTCGTCACGCGGTTTTCACTCAAACAGGAAACGGCGTCGAATCGTCAGACGATCGAGGTGCGGGCACTCTCGGACGAGGATTATGTAATCAAGAGTACCGAATATTAAACGGCATTTGAAAAGCGGTTAAATAATGTTTAGGCTAACGGCAAAAATAGAGATCAGAAGCGCGAAAACGTGGGTTTTCGATAAGGTCGCTTCGGTGGAGATCACCCGCGACATCGAGACGCTCACGGACACGTGCGTTTTGCAGTTGCCTAAAAAAGTGAAATGGCAGGGTGAAAGTACGCTTCCGATCAAGCGCGGCGATGAGGTGACGGTATGGCTGGGGTACGACGGCGACCTGCAATTCGCTTTCCGAGGTTTCATAACGACTCTCGGGCTGAAAACCCCGACGACGATCACCTGCGAGGATTACATGTTCCGTCTCAAACAGCGAGAGGCGAAGAAGCTCACGTACAAGGACGCCACGATCGGGCAAATCCTCAAAGATCAAAAACTCGGCATCGGGTACAAGGTTTTCGGGGAGCAGTCGATCGGGCAGTACCGCGTTACGGCTGACACGTTGAGCGCACTTTTGGGACAGTTGAAAGATCACGCTGGGGTGCGGTCGTTTATCCGCATCGAGGACGACGAACCTGTGTTGTACTCGGGTGTGCTGTTCGAACGGGGCAAGAGTCCTAAACAGGTCTTTGCGACGGGTCTGAACCTTATCGACGACACGCAGCTCAAAGTACAGAATGCCGCCGACGTGAAAATCAAGGTCAAGGCGGTTTCGCTTATGCCGAACAACAAGAAAATCCGGGTCGAGGTGGGCGACACGGACGGGGAAACCCGGACGCTGCACACCTACAACAAGCAGGAGGCGGAGTTAAAGGCATGGGCGAAACAGGAACTCGAACGGCTGAAACGTGACGGTCTCGTAGGGTCGTTTACGACGTTTGGCGCGGAGCTGGTCGATAAGCTCGACAACGTGGGTATCAAGATCGACGGCGAGCGCAAAGGCGTCTATCAAGTACAGAAAAACGTAATAAAATACTCCCCGAGCGGTTTCCGACAGGAAATCACCCTCGGGGCGAGAGTGGCAGAATGACGATACAGGAAGCAATCCGGAAAATGGCGGCGGCAGGCACAGAACCGTACTGCAAGGTCTGCACGGTCGATGCGGTGGACGAGGACGCCCGCACGGTGGACTGCACCCCGCTCGACGAGGGTGCGCCGCTCGTGGGCGTGAACCTGCAAGCCAACCAAGAGTGCGGGGAGGGCGTCGTGCTGTTTCCTGCGGTCGGCAGCTACGTCGTCGTGTCGTTTCTCGGGGCATCGGTGGCGGTGGTCGTCCTTGCGGAGAAAGTCGATAAAATCGACCTCAAAATCGGAGACACCTCGGCGGAGATAATGGACGGGCAGGTCGATATTGCCGTCCGAGACACGACGGCAAAGATCAGTCCCGAGGGGGTTGTCATCAACGGCGGCGGTTTGGGCGGCATGGTAAAGATCGAGCAGCTCACGCAGAAGCTCAACGAGTTTATCTCGGCGTTCAACAGCCACACGCACGAGATTCCGACGGGTGTCGTTGCGGTGGCGGGCAGCGCAACGGCGCAGTCAAACCCCGCTCCGGTCATGGTTCCGGCAATCACGAGCCAACACCCGAGCGTCGCGGTATCGGACTACGAGGATGAAAAAGTGAAACATTGATCGAATGGTTGGAATGTTAATAGACCCGGACACGGGCGATTTGCAGGTCAAGGACGGCGCGCTGGCACTCGGTGACAATACCGAACAGGTTGCCGAATGCGTGCTTTTGGCAGCCCGGGGCGAGTTGAAAGAACACCCGCTCGTGGGTGCCGAGATTACCAAACTGGCAAACGGCAATGGCGATCCGCTTTGGAGCAACAACGCGAAACAGATGCTCCAAACGTGCGGGGTTCCGGTTTCGCGCGTTTCGATCGACGACAACCGCATAACGATAGAGTAATGAACAAGATAAAACCCCTCGACAGACAGAGCCTTATCGACGTCGCGCTGCAAACGAGCGGCAGCGTGGAAGGTGCCCTCGGCATGTCGATCAAAAACGACATCCCGGTATCGGGCGAGCTTGCCCCGGACGTGGAGCTCGAGACCGCCCCGGTGGTCGATAAACTGGTTCTCGGGCGTTACGAGGCGCGGGGCGTCCGCCCGGCGACCGACATTTCGGCGGAGGACTTGGCGTGTGTGCCCTACGGGGGTATCGGTTTTATGGGAATTGAAATTGATTTTATAGTGAGCTAATGGCGAGGACTATTGCAGAGATAAAAGACGGCATCGCCGGGGATTTCATGCGCAACGAGGACGTGGCGCGTGCCTACGGCTTCGAGGCTGGCGACAGCTTTACGGCGCATTTCAGCAAGGCGTCGGTGGAAAGCGTGTTGTTCTACATTTTCGCCTGCGCCGCGTGGATCGTGGAGAGCCTTTTCGACGAGCACAGGCGGGAGGTGAACTCGTGTATCGAGGAGATTTTGCCGCACCGCCCCAAATGGTATCGTGACAAAGTGCTGGCCTTTATGAAAGATAAAATCCTCGTGGCTGATACGGACTATTACGACACGGCGGGCATGAGCGATGCCGACATAGAGGCGGCGCGTGTGGTGAAATATGCGGCGGCCACCGAAAGCAGCGACGCTTCGCTGTTGACGATCAAGGTTGCCGGAGAAAACGGCGGGGTACGTCAGAGGTTGGACGGGGAGACCGAAACGCAGCTCGCGGCATATATCGCCGAGTTCAAGGACGCGGGGGTGCGCATCAACTTGGTAAATATCGACGCCGACACGTTCAACTGCGAGGTCGATATTTATTACGATCCGATGCTGTTGCCCGAGGAGGTCGAGGGCGCGTGCCGGGAGACGGTGCGGGCATATATCGAGGACCTCCCGTTCAACGGCGAATATACGAACATGGCACTCGTGGATGAGTTGCAGAAAGTCGAGGGGGTGAAGATCGTCGAGTTCCGGGGCGCGACGACCTCGGCGAACGGGGAAACGGCAGTCGTTCCGATCAACGCCCGGCATGTTCCCGTCGCGGGCTATTTCAAGGCGGGGACGATAACGATAAACAGGTACGTGTATGAGTAAGTACGAGGTAAATATCAAGCGTTTCGCGTTGCTCCTGCTGCCGACGTTCTGGCGCAAACCGCTCCTTGCGACGCTCGCCTATGCAATGGTCTCGCCGCTGGGGTACCTGCATACCCGTTTCGTGCTGTTCCGCCGCGATACCGTTTACCGCCTTACCCACAACGGGCAGGTGTGCTACCTACGGGCGGTATTGAATGACCAGTTCGACCCGATCGAGCGGCGTATCACGATCACGGAGGAGGCAGCGAGCGCGGGTGTTTTGATGCTTCACAAGCGAGAGGAGGAGCAGGCCTTCCTGCTGCCGACCCGCGACACGGGCAGGGCTTTTATTATCAACCGCCGGGGCTTCGGCGGGATCAACGGATTCGATTTTTGGGTGAACATCCCGATTTCGCTATACGACACGGTGGACGCCTCCCGCCTGCGGGCTATTGTCGGCACGTACAAACTGGCGTCGAAACGGTTTTCGATAAACTACATTTGAGAATGAAACAGACGGTAGGACGATTCCTTTTGCAACCGAACAAGAATTTCCCGGTCGATTGCGAGACGCTGGACGCCTTGCAGACCAACATCGCGCTCTTGCAAGTACTCGGCAACCTTGCCGGAGACAAGACTATTTTGCTGGGCTGCGAGGAGGAGCAGAACGGCACGCGCCGCAAGGCGGGTTATGTTTTTCTGAAAACAAAGGACTTTCCAGAGGGTGAGGTCATTTACTGGGAGGGCGGCTCCATTTCGGGCGGTATGTGCCTCAAACAAGCCGCGATCCCGGTACAGGCCCAGGGGTACGAATATCCGCAGGCCTACGTCGAGCGGTCGCTGGCTCCGGGCGTCGGCGAGGAGAACTACAAATGGGCGGACTTCCGCGAGGCGCAGTCGCTGCCCGAGCTCGAAGCGCAGATCGTGGCGTTGCAGACCGCCCTGGCCAAGATTCAACGCACGCCGCTGGGCATGGTCGAAATCTGGGCAGGATCCCGCATTCCCGACGGCTACGCCCTTTGCGAAGGGCAGCAGCTCAAGCAGTCGGAGTACCCCGAACTCTACAAGGCCATCGGCAGCACCTACAACAACGCCTACGACTGCAACGGCCGGAAACTCTCGACCACGAGCGGCTATTTCCGCCTGCCCGACCTGCGCGGCCGCTTCGTGGTGGGTTACAACGTCAGCGATGCCGACTACGGCAGCTACGGCAAGGTGGGCGGCGAGAAGAAACACACGCTCACCGTCGATGAGATACCTTCGCACGCACACGGGGAGAATCTTTGGACCGGAGGTAACGGCAGCTGGCGCAGGCGCGGGCGCTGGGGGCGCAGCGGGTGGCCGTTGCCATGAGCTGCGGGCTTACCCAGCGGGGCGCGCTGCCGCTGTTGCCGGAGGCGGTGCGGGTGCAGGCGGCGCTGGGCTGCGGGGCAGACCTTGTGTTTGCCCTGCCCGCGCCCTGCGCCTGCGCCGGTGCCGAAGCTTTTGCCCGGGCAGGGGTGCGCATTCTGGCTGCTGCCGGGTGCGATGCGCTGGTCTTTGGGGCAGAGACCCCGGACACCGCCCTGCTGCAAAAAGCCGCCCGGGTGCTGTGCAGCGAGGACTACCGCACCGCGCTGAAACAGCAGCTTGCCGCCGGGGCGCGCAGCTTTGCCGCCGCCCGGCAGGCGGCGGTGCAGGCGCTGTGCCCGGGGTCAGACATCGCCGCCCTGCTGGACAGGCCCAACAATAACCTTGCCGTAGAGTATTGTAAAGCCATCATAGAACAGAATGTAGAAATGCAGCCCATCGCCCTGCCCCGGCAGGGCGCAGACCACGGGCAGGCACTGACCGAAAGTGCTCATGCAGCCTTTGCCAGCGCCAGCGCCCTGCGGGCACTCTGGGCGGAGGGCAGCGCGGCGGCACTGGCACCTTATGTGCCGGAAAAGGCGCTGAAATTGTATAAACAGGCGGAATATGACGGAAAGTATACGGATTTTGCAGTCATGGGGCACTGCGAGCTGGCGCTGCTGCGGGCAGCCTGCGCAGGGCAAGCTCCCTTTGCAGCAGTGCGCGGGGTATCCGAGGGCTTGGAGCACCGGCTGGAAAACGCCGTGCGGGAGACAGCAAGCCTGCCCGCTTTGCTGGACGCCCTGACCACCGTGCGCTACCCCCGGGCGCGGATGCGGCGGCTGGCAATGGATGCGGCGCTGGGCTACACCGCCCAGACCCCGGCGCTGCCGCCCTATCTGCACCTGCTGGGCGCACGCAAGGAAGCGCTGTCCCTGCCCGGGGAGACGGCGCTGCCGCTGTCCCACTCGCTGGCGCGGCTGGCACGGGAAAACGAGACCTGCGCCCAAATGGCTGCCGCCCAGAGTAGGGCCAGCGACCTTGGCGCACTGTGCCGGGCAAAACCGGAGCCGATGGGCGGAATATATCGTCAAAAAATTATCTTTTTGACGAATTGACAAAAAATAACGCCAAAAATTTTATATTGTACCCTCTTGTATCCGGCGCAGTTCGGGTGTATGATTAGAGTAATGCAATGTTGGATACAACAAATCTGTAAAAACGACTGTCCCCGCAGGGGAAACACAAGGAGGACCCCATGGCACTTCATGTTCTGGACGAAGCCAACCGCTGCCTCGGCTGCAAAAAGCCGATGTGTCAGGAGGGCTGCCCCATCCACACCAATATCCCGGAGGTCATCCGTCTGCTCAAGGCAAACCAGATGGACGATGCAGGCCGGATGCTGTTTGAAAACAACCCTCTGACCACCGTGTGCAGTCTGGTGTGCAACCACGAAAAGCAGTGCGAGGGCCACTGCATCCGCAACCGGATGCCCAGCCACGACCCGGTGCACTTTTCCATCATCGAGGACTATATCTCCACCACCTATGCCAACAAGATGACCGCAGGCCCTGCCCCGAAAAACGGCATGAAGGCTGCTGTGGTGGGCTCCGGCCCGGCAGGCCTGACCATCGCGGTGCTGCTGGCACGCTGGGGCTACGATGTGACCATCTTTGACGCCCGGGATAAGATCGGCGGCGTGATGCGTTACGGCATCCCCAACTACCGCCTGCCGGACAGTGTGCTGGACGATTTCCAGTATCGTCATCTGGAGCTGAAGGGCATCAAGGTGCGCCCCAATACCACCATCGGCAAGACCATTACCATCGACGATTTGTTCCGCGACGGCTACAAGAGCGTGTTCATCGGCGCCGGTCTGTGGAAGGCCAACGCCATGCACATCAAGGGCGAGAGCCTTGGCAACGTGGCCTTTGGCATCGACTATCTGGCCAACTCCAAGGCCTTCCGTCTGGGCGATGATGTGGCCGTCATCGGCGTGGGCAACTCTGCCATGGACTGCGCCCGCACCGCCATCCGCAACGGTGCCCGCCACGTTACCTGCTACGCCCGCCGGGACGAAAGCTGCATCAGCGCCTCCGAGTACGAGGTGAGCTATGCCAAGCTGGAAGGCGTGGGCTTCCGGTTCTGCAAGGCACCGGTGGAGATCCGCGAGGACGGCCTGATCTGCCGCGACACCGTCAAGGGCGAGGATGGCAAGTTTACGCAGGTAGAGGGCAGCGAGACTTTTTACCCCCACACCGGCGTCATCGTGTCGGTCAGTCAGGGCTCTGAGAGCAACCTCGTCAAGACCACGACCGGCATCGAGACCAACCAGAAGGGTCTGCTGAGCGTCAGCGAGGACGGCCGCACCACCCGCGAGGGCGTATTTGCCGGCGGCGACGCCGTCATGGGCGCACGCACCGTGGTAGAGGCTGTGGCTGTTGCCAAGAAGGTGGCTGTCGCCATGGACGAATATATGAAGAGCCTGCCCGCCGACACCGCTGCCGACCCCTATGCCGACATCCCGGTGTTCCAGACCCCTACCTCTGACGTGCTGGCAAAGCAGCAATTATAACATCTTTCTATAAAAAAGGGACTTGGAAACGCCGCAGGCGTTTTCAAGTCCCTTTTTATTATAACATTACCCGCAGGGTAAACTGCCCATCCTTGGCGGCAAAGCTGGTCAGGCTGCTGTATCGTTCCGAAATGGCGCAGATGCTGCGCACTCCAAGCCCGTGACCGGTGCGGTCTGTGACCGGGATGCCCTCCCGGAACTGCACGTCCGGCAGACAGCTGTTGGTGATCTGCAAAAACAGCTTGTGCCCTTTTTCGTGCCCGGTGGTCTCGATAAAAGCCCCCTGCCCTGCTTCGCGGCAGCGCACGGCGGCGTGCAGGGCGTTTTCCAGCGCGTTAGAGAGCAGCACGCACAGGTCGCTCTCCGAGACCGGCAGCGCCTGCGAGATGCCCGCCTGCACCGTGAACTGCACCCCGGCCTTGGCGGCGCGGTCGGCAAAGGCGGAAAAGATCAGATTCGCCGCTTCGTTCTCGCAGTAGACGGTCACCTTGCCGGCCTCGATCTCGCTGCACACGCTGCGGATGTAGCCCAACGCCTGCTCGATGCGGCCATTCTCGATGCAGCCCGCCAGAAACTGCATGTGGTGGCGCAGGTCGTGGCGGTAGGTGCTGGGTGCGCTTGCGGCACTCGGCCAGCACAGCATCGGTAAGGCGGAAAAAGCTGTCCTTCCAGATGGGCTTGAGCTGGTAGTAGTATGCGCCTACCACATAGGACTGTACGGCAAATTCCGAAGAAGAAGTCACAAAGATGATCTGCACCGCCGTGTCGTACCGGCGGATCTCCCGGGCGGCATTGATGCCGTTGATGCCGGGCATGAGCACATCCAAAAACAGCACATCAAAGCGCACCCCGGCCTCGATATCCGCCAGAAGCTCCATGGGCTTTGTATAGGGGGCCAGCTCCAGCTGCACCCCCCGCAGGGTGCGGTACTGCTCCAGAAAATCCTGCATCTGATGCAGCAGCGCGGCATCGTCATCACAGAAAGCGATCCGGGTCATAGCAAAGAAATCCTTTCCGAACAAAAAATCTACCCCTTAACGATACCACATCCGTGCCGTTTCGTCACGTCTTTTTCGCAAATTTGCAAGCTTTTTACATCCCCGGCGGCTGCACCGCGCACCCTTTCGGCAGAGTGTTCAACGGCAGCGCGGTCCCCTTGTGCAGAACCTCCAAAAATCGCGCAGAAGCTTGTATTTTGCCTGCGGAGCGTGTACAATAAGCACAGAATATGTTTGCGCAGAGCAGGAGAGCGACAGACAGAGCAGATAGCTTTGTTTGGTGCGCTCTTTTTTGTTTTGCGCTCAAGCTTCAGAGCAAGGAGAGAAGATCATGAGCCAGACCAAATATATCCTCTCACTGGATCAGGGTACTACCAGCAGCCGGGCGATCCTGTTTGACAACGAGCAGAACATCGTCTGCGTGCAGCAGCGGGAATTTGAGCAGATCTACCCCCATCAGGGCTGGGTGGAGCACAACCCCATGGAGATCTGGTCCAGCCAGTACGGCGTGATGAACGAGGTCATCGCCCAGAGCGGCGTGGACCCCAGAGACATTGCGGGCATCGGCATCACCAACCAGCGCGAGACCACCATCCTGTGGGACAAGAACACCGGACGCCCGGTGTATAACGCCATCGTCTGGCAGTGCCGCCGCACCGCGCCCCTTGTGGACGAGCTGCTCAGGACCCCCGGCATGGCGGACTATATCCGGGAAAACACCGGCCTTGTGCCGGACGCCTATTTCTCTGCCACCAAGATCAAGTGGATCCTGGAAAACGTCCCCGGTGCGCGGGAAAAGGCCGAGGCCGGGGAGCTTTTGTTCGGTACGGTGGACACTTGGCTGGTCTGGAAGCTGACCGGCGGCAAGGTGCACGTTACCGACCGCACCAACGCCAGCCGCACCATGCTGTACAACATCCGCACGCTGGACTGGGACGACACCCTGCTCAAGGCGCTGGACATCCCCCGCTGCATCCTGCCCAGCGTGAAGGACTCCAGCGAGGTGTACGGCTACACCAACATTCAGGGCGTGGACGTGCCGGTGGCCGGTATTGCGGGCGACCAGCAGGCTGCACTGTTCGGGCAGGGCTGCTTTAAGCCCGGCGATGTGAAAAACACCTACGGCACCGGCTGTTTCCTGTTGATGAACACCGGCAACAAGATCTACCAGAGCAAAAACGGTCTGGTCACCACCATCGCCATCAGCCTTGACGGCGAGGTGGAGTATGCGCTGGAAGGCTCCGTCTTTGTGGGCGGCGCGGTCATCCAGTGGATCCGGGACGGGATGCACCTCATTCAGGACAGCTGTGATTCCGAGTACTACGCCCAGAAGGTGCCGGACAACGGCGGCGTGTACATCGTGCCCGCCTTTACCGGTCTGGGCGCACCTTACTGGGATATGTACGCCCGGGGTGCCATTCTGGGCATCACCCGCGGCACCACCCAGAACCACATCATCCGCGCAGCCGAGGAATCCATCGCCTACCAGAGCGCCGACCTGATGTGGGCCATGGAGAAGGACACCGACATTACCATCAGCACCCTGAAGGTGGACGGCGGCGCCAGCCGCGACCACTTCCTGATGCAGTTCCAGTCCGACATCCTGAACAAGGAGGTGCTGCGCCCGGCCATCCGGGAGACCACCGCCCTTGGCGCGGCGTATCTGGCCGGCCTTGCCACCGGCGTGTGGAAGAGCCGGGAGGAGATCAGCCACCTGTGGAGCTGCAACCAGCTGTTCGAGCCCAAAATGGACGCCGCCCAGCGGGAAAAGCTGGTCAGGGGCTGGCACAAGGCCGTGGGCCGCAGTCAGGACTGGGCCGAGCACGAGGTGTAAGGCAGGAAAAAGTTTGACAGGATAACATTATAATACCCCCGGCAGGCTGCCACCGTGATGGTGATTGCCCGCCGGGGGTTTTCTGTACCGTTCACAGCAATCGAAGTTGAATTTATTCCAGATACTGCGGCAGATTCCAAGCACCTCGCAGCACACGGTGAATCTCCACAATCTTGTTTTCATCGTTGACGCGATAGAACACCAGATACTGGTCAACGACCAACCTACGATAAGCCGGGTCAAGGCGGTAGACCTCGCACATTTTCGGGGTATCGCCTAATTTTGTGATCTTCTCCCGAAGTTCTTTCAGTACACGGCTGGCTGTTTTAGGGTAAAAGCCAGACAGATACCGGGCAATCTCATTCAAATCCTGCACAGCAAGGGGCAGATATTTAATTTTATACGTCATACTGCTTGCTCAGCGTCTCCCATACGCTTTCGTGGTCTGCCCACTGCGTGTTGGGGTCAGCCGCCTGCTGTTTTGCCTTGGCAAGTGCCTCGGCAACATACCGCTGGTGCAAAAACTCTTCGTACTTGGCGTAGTCCTCAATGTTGATGAGTACGGATTCTCCACGGCCATGATTCGTGATGATCACATGGTCATGGTCTTTGAGCATCTCCGAAAGCTCAGCGTAATGGTTGCGTAGATCCCGGGAAGGGCGAACGAATGTCTGCATCATACGGGACACCTCCTGTCAGGGTCATTGTATCACAAAATGACTACATGTGCAAGGCAGATGCTCTTGTTGAGGCGTGCGGAGCCCCAAGCCCTGCAGGGAACGAGTACGGCAACCTGAAATCAATCAGTTCCTTTTAGCCTTTCGAACAGTTTGCGATCAGTTTTATAAATTCCTTGATAAGGTTGTTCAAGATAGTACTTCCCCCTGTCCTCATACGCAAAGATAGTAATTGTTCCTGTTTCATGCCGGAAGTCAATCTTGATATAACTTTTCGCTTGCGGAAAGTCTTGAACGCTTTCCTTCTTAGTCGGTTCAGAACTGGAAATATCGGCGATTATTTCACTTATCCAAGTTTTGTCTGAATGACTTACTGTGTTTTCTTCAAAAGTTATATCAATAGATGTAATCTTATCGGCTTGAGGCAGCGTAATGGGCGCTGCTTTTTTTCCACACGCAGCTAAAGTCAGTATACAGGTAAGACACAAAAACAAAGAAAGAAATTTTTTCATAAGTATTGTTACCTCCATAACTTCCAATTTACTGGGCTAAGCCGAGTATACCATACACTGTTAAAAATAGCAAAAGGCAGGATACCACCCGCATGGTGATACCCTGCCTTTGCTTGTTTCTGTTCTCGTCCTGTCACAACAAAAAATCCCCAGACCGAATGATCTGGGGATGTGGTGGAGCATTGTCCACAGCACTCGAACCCAACACTTCCTCACGGGTGACCGTTTTGGCATCATCCGTGAAGTTGAAATTGAGTACGACCCGGTCATCAAAGACGTAGACCGAGTTGACAAAGGTATCAATGATCTGCCGCTGGTGTTCCGTGCTGCCCACGTCACCCTTGCGGAATTTTTCAAGCCAGAACCGAATCCACTCACGGGTCAAGACGGGCTTTTTCAGCTCTTCTTCCAGAATGCTGGTGTTCAGAGCTTCTTTCCGGGCTTCCAGCTCGTCCAACCGCTGCTTGGTGGTCGGGGTCAGGATGCCCTGTTCAATGGCTTCCAGAAGGTTTGCCAGCCGCTTCTCCGTGTCCCTGAGCTGGTCTTTCAGGACAGGCAGCCGGGTGTTCTCCTTCTGCTGGGCTTCCATGACCAAATCTATCAGCCGTTCGATGATTTCATCGCTGAAAATCACCTTAATGGCAGTGTCCACCACGAACCGTTCCAGCGGCTCCTTGCGGATGGCTTTCAGGTCGCAGTGCGCCTTGCCGTGGCGTTTGGCGTTGCCGCACTTGTAGTAATAGTAGGTGTTTCCCATGTGGCTGGTGCCGCTTTCGCCACCCATCAGGGTGCCGCACTTGCCACAGAACAGCTTGGTGGTCAGCAGATAGCTCACATCCTCTTTTGCAGGCCGACCATGGGCGATCCTGTTCTGCTCAAAACGCTGCTGCACCCGGTCAAACAGGTCCTGGTCAACAATGGCCGGAATGCCGCCCGGCGTCACAATGTCCTTGTAGCGGTATTCGCCGATGTAGCGGCGGTTGCGGAAGATCTGGAAGAAGCTGTTCTTCACGAACGGCTTCCCGGTGCGGGTACGCAGGCCGCGCTCATTCAGGGATGCGGCAATCTTCTCAGCCGGTTCGCCGTCGGCGTACCGGGTGAAGATCTCCTGCACGATGGGAGCCGTTTCCGGGTCGATATGGTACAGCCTGTCCTCCTTGCCAATGGTGAAGCCCAGCGGCACCACACCGCCGTTGTACTTGCACTGGAGGGCGTTTTCGCGCTCACCGCGCGCCACTTTCAGGGCGAGTTCGGCGGAATAGTATTCCGCCATGCCAATCAGCATACTCTCCACCATAATGCCTTCAGGCCCCTGCGAGATGGGTTCCATGGCAGACACCAGATGGACACCGTTCTTTTCCAGCTGGTACTTGTAGTTCACGGCATCGTAGCGGTTCCGGGCAAAGCGGTCCAGCTTCCAGACCAGAACCACATCGAAGATTTTCTTTCCGCTGTCCTTGATCATCCGCTGAAAGTCTGGGCGGTCATCCGTTTTGGCAGAGTAGGCACGGTCAATGTAGGTGCCGACCACGGTGATGCCGTTCTTCTCGGCGTAGTCCTTGCAGTCGCGCAGCTGCCCTTCAATGGACGCTTCACGCTGGTTGTCCGAGGAATAGCGGGCATAGATCACGGCGGTCATGGCAGGCACCTCCCATTTATACATCATTGAACGGTGGAGCGTTCTTTCAAAATGTAGTTTCGTATAATATATATATACCATGTTTTACAACGGTTTGCAATGGGAAAATCAGCGAACAGCATTTAATTCTTTTCATAAATCAGATGCCCACCGACCTATGGTTTTCGCCATAAGCTGGTGGGCATCTGTTGTTCTGGCTTATAATTCACTGATGGTTGCAGTAATGGGCTGCATGAGGATTCGCCTGACCGGGTTATATACTGCCAGCACCACAGCCGCCAGCACGACTACGACAATCACGGCAAGACAGCCCCACGGCATCTGCCACGCTGCACCGAAATAATGGGTGATGAGCAGGATATACAGCTTCCGATTCAGCACAAGACCCAGCGCAATGCCCACCACAAGACCGGACACCGCATAGGTGCCAGCTTCGGCAGAGATCATGCGTTTCAGCTGTGCATCATCCATCCCGATGGCACGCAGGATGCCATACTGCTTCATTCGTGCCGACACGCTCATGGAAATGCTGTTGACGATGTTCAGAATGGTGATTCCTGCAATCACGATGAGAAACGCATAGACCACCAGATGGAACGCCCAGTAGGTGCTTTGTATCATCCGATTTCCTTCGATTCGGTTGGAAAAAACAACCTGCTTGTTTAACGTGTCGCTCAGCAGGGTGTGTATTTGTGCAATGGCTGCGTCTGCTGTGGTATCTTTTAGTTGAATATCGATCACCGCATAGCGGTTTTGCCCGGTCAGCTGATGGAAGGTTTCTTCGGTGCAGATAACAATCGGGGAATCGGTACTACTGAACGGGCTGTCGTTCAATACACCCACGACTGTGAGCTTTGCATCCTCCAGCTGAATGGTATCACCCACGGTCAGGAAGTTGCTTTTGTCGAATACCGTCAGCACAGGGTATGTGCCATCCTCCGGCTCCTGCGGAAGGGTTCCGCCAATCAGGTCTTTTTTCGCCCAGCCAAACTGTATCGTATCGTATGAAATCAGGTCGATGGACCCCTGTTTTCCCTGATATTCCGCCGGGAGCGGGCAATACATCCGCCCGAATGCGTGTTTGACTTCCGGCAGAGCTTCCAGCTGCTCCACCAGCACCGGGTCAAGGACATTTTGCCCGGATGTTTCAGCCACCGATAAGTCCGGTGTGTAGGGCTGCAACGGATTCAGCGCAAATCCAACCCATCGAAGCAAAACCGAAAAGCTCAAAAACAGGAGAATGCTTAACGCAAAGGAACCTGTCATCAGAAGCAAGTTCTTTTTGGACGAGGTTGCATGGCTCACGCCCAAAGAAAGCTCTGCACGACTTCCAAACAACCGAGCATGACACGGAGAATCCGCTGCATTTTCCACCGCATTCCCAGTTGCTGCTGTGATCGGAGAAGCTTTTGCCGCCCGCCGTGCCGGAGAAGATGCCGCGAACCAAACCGTGATAAGTCCCAGCGCGGAACCACAGATAATACCGACCGGGCTGATGCCAAGCACTGGTAAAGAGCTGAACTCCTCGCCGATAAATCCACGCAGAAAGGAACACAATCCCCATGTGGAAACGATTCCCAGCACACATCCTGCTGGAACAGCAGTTTTACACCAGAAAAGAGCTTCCAGCCGGACAAGCATCCGAACCTGATTTTTTCCTGCCCCAAGACAACGCAGCATTCCATAATAGCTGGTACGCTGCGCTACATTGCTGTTGATGCTGCCTGTGATCATAAAAATTCCGGCAAGGACGACCATGCCAGCCAACACAGCCGCTACCGCATATAAGCCTACAATATAATCGTTGTTGCTGCTTGCGTTCAACGCCATCAGGTAAGTATTTTCGGAGATTTTTTCTTCTGAAATTCCGTACTTGTTTTCGATGTTCACAATGGACTGCCGCAAATTGGTACGTGGCTTGAACTGGATGAAATACTGTGTTTCAAAGGATTCTTCTACCTGTGCGGCAATCTGAGAAAATGTACTGCGGTTCATCACCAGCACAACAGCATCATACTGGTTCGCATCGGAGGTATCCTCATTGAAACCTGCGACAGTAAGCGAAATGGTCTGTCCATCCGGGAGCGTCAGCGGAATCGCTGTACCGACCGTAACATCCAGCCAATCCCGGATGTTTGCTGTCACGAGCACTTCGCCATCCGCCGGGGCAGTGCTGCACTGCATTCCCGGAAAGATTTGAAGGATTGCATCATCTGCTCCTACCAGTGCGGCACGTTTATCTCCGGCAAAATAGTTTTCCGTAAGGGAAGCGTTGATGTCGCTATATGCCGAAAATGCAGCAACATCCTCCTGTGCGGCAAGCTCTGCGGCTGTTTCAGGGGAGATGTCCTTTACCATGATATGCCAGTTTCCGTTTTTGTTCAGCTGGTTTGAGGTTTCCATCCGAATCGCCATATCTGCCATACTGAACACCGCCGTGACCAGAAACACCGCAAGGACGATGCACAAAATCGTCATGCGGTTCTGCCGTCTGCGTACCTTGGCAGAAATCGGGATCAGGCTCAGATAGCTTTTCATTTCTGTGCTGCTCATTCCCGGCACCTCCCAAAATCGGTCAGGCAGCCGTCCGATACCTGCAACACCCGGTCTGCCGTCTGCGCAATGCTGCGGTTGTGGGTGATCATCAGGATGGTCTGCTCGTATTTCCGGGATGTTTCTTTTAGCAGGGCAATGACCTCGCTGGTGTTCTGGGTGTCCAGATTGCCGGTCGGCTCATCCGCCAAAATCAGGGAAGGGCGGGTCATCAGGGCGCGGCCAATGGCTACCCGTTGCTGCTGCCCACCGGAAAGCTGACTTGGCAGATGCTTCCGACGGTCTTTCAGATTCAGCACGGTCAGCAGTTCTTCCAGATATGCCCTGTCCGGCTTTTGGTAGTCCAGCAGCACCGGGAACAGGATGTTCTGTTCTACGGTCAGTTCCGGGATGAGGTTGAATGCCTGAAAGATAAAACCGATATTGCGGCGGCGGAAGATCGTCAGCTCCCGGTCTTTCATGGCAAAAACATCCTTGCCATCAATCAGCACCTTGCCGGAAGTCGGCGTATCCAGTCCACCAATCAGGTTGAGCAGGGTGCTTTTGCCGGAGCCGGATTCGCCAACGACCGCCACATATTCGCCTTTCGGCACTGAAAAGCTAACATCTTTCAGCGCATGGACAGCGGTTTCTCCGCTGCCGTAGGTCTTGCAGAGATGGTTGACCTCTAATAGTTCCATAGTGTATCCCTCACTTTGCAGGTTCCTTCGATTCAGACGGATTATCTCTGTCTGTGCAGAAAAGGATAACACGTCAACCTTACTGCAAGCCTACACTCAGCCTACAATTTTGTAGGAATCGGAAAATTCAGAGTAAAGGTCGTGCCCTTTCCCAGCTCGCTGTCTACTTCAATGGTGCCGTGATGGGCTTCCACAACGGCTTTTGCCAGCGGAAGACCCAGCCCGATGCCCTGTGTATCCTGTGAAAAGCGGCTGCGATAAAACCGTTTGAAGATATGGTACAAATCTTCCGGGTGGATGCCGCTGCCGTTGTCGCGCACTTTGATCTGAACCATGGACGGCAGTGCATTCCACTCTACCTGAATCGTATCTCCGCTCTTTGTGTGGTCAAGGGCATTCTTTACAAGATTGTCCACAGCTTCCTGCATCCAGTCACGGTCGCACCAAAGTGTAACCGCCTCTGAGCCGGACAGAACAAGCTTTTTCTGTTCCTGCTCTGCACGATAGTGATACTGCCGCGCGATGTCCTGCACCATTTCAGCAACATTTTCGTTTTTCTTCTCCAAGACGACCGAACCGGCATCCAGCCGGGTGATTTTGAGCAGATTCTGCACCAGCGTTTCGATGCGGTCCAACTCCTGTTCGGACAGGTCTGCAAACTCTTTGACCTCCGACGGCGAAACAGCTTCGTCCTGAAGCAGACCGTTGTAGATATTCAACGCCGCCAGCGGTGTTTTGAGCTGGTGCGAAATATCTGCAATGGTATTTTTCAAAAAACGCTTCTCCCGTTGCTCGTTGTCTGCGTGTGCGCTCAGAACTGCCGCCAATGCATTAACGGAGTGAAACAGACGGTAAAATTCTCCCTCCCGGTCGCAGTCCAGTCGTGCATCCGGGTTGCCATCCAGACAGCTTTGGATTTGCTGGACTGCCTGTTCCAGAAGCGCGCTCTGCCTTTGGAAATAGCGAAAAAGCACGCCCCAGAGACAGCCGCCCAGAAGCAGAAAAACCAATAGTAACCCGAAAGAAAATACATGCGTCGTATGCCATACGATGCCCTGCGTGAGAGCCAATGCCACCGCCCAGACCGCCAGCACTGTCAGGAACAAAATCCGGATCTCCCGGTTTGCGAATACTTTCATACGGCACCTTTACCCATTCCATTTATAGCCCATGCCGCGGACAGTCAGCAGCATCTGCGGTTTGCCGGGGTCGTCCTCAATCTTCATCCGCAGCCGCCGGATATACACTGTTAAGGCACTGCTGTCAATGTAATCCCCATCGCAGTCCCACAGTGCATCCAGAATTTGTTCCTTGGATAGCACGGCATTCGGATGCTGCATAAAGAAGCAGAGCAGCTTGTACTCTGCGCCGGTCAGTTCCAGCAAGATTCCGTTTTTGTATGCCTGTCCCTGCAACAATCGGACGGTGATGCTGCCCGATTCCAGTACGGGTTCTCCTGCGCTGGACGCATTTGCACGGCGAAGCAGTGCATTGACCCGTGACAACAGGACACCCAGCTTGAACGGCTTGGTCAGGTAATCATCCCCGCCCAGTTCCAGTCCCATGATGATATTCATTTCCTCATCCGAAGCAGTCAGGAACAGAATCGGCACGTTGGATGTGCGCCGCACCTTCTGGCAGAAATCGAAGCCAGAGCCATCCGGCAGGGAAACATCCAGCACCAGCAGGTCATATTTTCTGTCTGACCACAGCACCTCGGCTTCTGCCAGTGTCCGGGCTGTATCCAGTGCAAAGCCCTGTTTCTTGAATGCAAAGGTCAGCCCACTGATCAGGCTCAGATCATCTTCCAAAAGGAACAGTTTTCTCATGATTCCCTCTCTTTTCTGCGTTTTGTGTGTCCTACAGGTTCAAAAGCATTATAAGTTTTTTCTGCGAACATTACAATGCGCGAAACGGAAATTGTTTCTTGCCGTGTGTTAAACATAAGTCCTACTATCACTTCTTTACTGCAATAAAATTTACAAAATCATCTTGACGTGCTCTGCAATCCGAGATACTCTTTATCGCAAATCCCACCGAGCTTGTCAGGGCGAAGCCCCTCCATCTGCTGTCGCAGACCGCGCTGCCGCTTAAAAGCCCCACTGGGGCTTTCATTGCTGCGCAAACGCGGTCTTGTAGAAAAGTACAGAACGGCGAGGATTTGTTCCCCATGAAGATTTTTACCGCCCCGCAACACACCCGATCAATTTTGCCGCCGATTCACCCGACAAAATCATCGCTGCGCTGCGTGGGCGGTATTTTTCTTTTTCACAAATAAAATCTTATGTAGTTGTTCAATCTTCCAAAATTTGTTTTTGGTTGTTGACCGCACAACTGCAAAGTGTTATTCTTGTGCTTGAAAGAAGCAGAACGTAGTGTCCGCACTGCGTCCGGCTTTCTTCATACTGTACCTTGAATCTTACATAAGCCGTCTGAACGAGATACTGCGCCATGACCTCACACTTTCTGTGGGCGAGCCGGACAACGCCGCTGCAAAACAGGGGCAGGAACTGCGTTCGGTGTGAACGGTGACCATGAGCAGGGGCTTTGCCTTTTCACACGTTTTGCTCTGCAAAATTTTCAACGTGCATTGCGGTTCGACTTCTGAAATTTTCAGTGTTGCACGGAAAGGGCGAAAGCAAGTATCGACCTGTGGCCACAAATTTTCAATGCTTGAAAAATTGCTGTCCACTCAGTCATCCTTGTTGGGGAGTGCCTTCCCCAAACCCTGCTCTAGCTTCGCACCGTTGGTGCGAAAGCGGCGTGTCGCATTACATAGCCCTCTCCATCCCGGAGCGGGCATTTATCATTTTCACAGGAGGTCGAATATGGCTGAAATGAAAAGTCCGAACGTACACGCAAAGAAGAACCGCAATGACACGCCGCGAAAACGAAAGACACACATCATCAAAGTCCGAGTGACCGCAGAAGAAAAACTGCGGATCGCATACGCCTGCAAAGAACTCCACCTCACCCAATCCGAACTCGTCCGCCGCGTCCTGTACGGCGTGAACGTCAAGCACACCGTTGTGGTGGCGCAGGGCGGCGAGGATGCACTGGCGGCGCTTGCCGCCTTGTCTGCCCAGTGCAGCAAGGTGGGCAGCAACCTCAACCAGCTTGCACGGCACTTCAACTCCGGCGGCAAAGACACCGAGCAGCTCCGGGCGCAAATTCTGGAGGAACTGTCCGCACTCACGAACTTTCGGCTGAAAGCCGAAGAAACGGTTGGTGAACTGTATGGCAACCATCAAGCATTTGACCTCGAAAAACTCTAACTATGCCGCCGCCGAAAGCTATCTCACCTTTCAGCACAACGAGTACACCGGTCTGCCCATTCTGGACGAGAAGGGCAGACCCAAGCTGCGGGATTCGTACCTGCTCGACACCCTTGAGTGCGGCGAATCTTCGTTCGCTATGGCCTGCCTGATCGCCAATCGCAAGTACGGCAAGAACGGCAGGCGGGAGGACGTGAAGACCCACCATTATATCATCAGCTTCGACCCGAAGGACGCAGTAGAGAACGGCCTGACCATGGAGCGGGCGCAAGCCCTTGGCTTGCAGTTCTGCAAGGACAACTTCCCCGGTCATCCCGCCATCGTCTGCACCCACCCGGATGGGCACAACAGTGCCGGGAACATCCACGTCCACATCGTCATCGGCAGCTTGCGCGTCCGCACCGTGGAACGGCAGCCCTTCATGGACAAGCCGTGCGACTGGGAAGCGGGCAAGAAGCACCGCTGCACCTCTGCCATGCTCCGGCACCTCCGTGTCGCTGTCATGGAGATGTGCGAGCAAGCCGATCTGAACCAGATCAACCTGCTGGAAGCCCAAGGCGACCATGTTTCGGAGCGCGAGTATTGGGCGCAGCGGCGCGGACAACGCCGCCTCGACCATGCCAACGCCAAACTTGCCGCCGAAGGGCAGCAGCCCACCCAGACCGTCTACCAGACCGAGCTGGACAAGCTGCGAAAGCAGATCTACGCTGTGCTGAACAAGACCACCACCTTCGAGGAATTTTCTGCATTGCTCATGCAGGAACACGGCATCGCCGTGAAGGAGAGCCGAGGTCGGTTGAGCTACTGCCCGCCCGGCCGGACAAAGTTCATCACCGCCAAGAAACTGAGCAAGAAGCTGGAAAAGGAGCAGGTGCTGACCGTCCTCTCCCAGAACATCCAGCTTGCCGTCACCATCCAGCCCAGCAGCGAAAAGAAGCCGGATAAGATCAGGAAACTGGTTGACATTCAGGCGAATGTTGCCGCAGGTAAGGGCATCGGCTATGAGCGTTGGGCGAAAAAGTTCAACCTCAAACGCTGGTCGCAGACCTTGTGTCTCCTGCAGGAGAAAAAGCTGCTCAGCGAAGATGCCCTGCACCAGCGCATTGCCGAACTGCAAACCCAGCACGACGATGCACTGGCGGTGGTCAAAGACTTGGATGCCCGCATGGTCTCCCTCAAGGAGCTGCGCGGGCATCTTGTGGTCTATCGGCAGTACAAGCCTCTTGCACAGAAGCTCCAGACTGTGCGGAATCCCGCCAAGTTCAAGGAGCAGCACCGTGCAGAGTTTGCTGTGTACGAGGCCGCTTGCGCCTATTTCAAGGCCAACGGGCTCAGGACTCTGCCGGACCTCAAAAAGCTGGATGCCGAATACCAGACCCTTTCCTCGGAGAAAAACGGGTTCTACACCCGCTACAAGAAAGCGCAGATCGAACTGCGTGAACTCCGCACCGCACAACAGAACGTGGAAGCCTTCTTCCGCAAGGAAGAGCGCAGCCACGCCGTACCGCAGCAGGAGGTCAAATGAACAACACTCTGACGGATCGATGTGTGAATAAACCCAACCTCACCCACGCCCCTCACCGGGCTTCGTCCTTTCGCCTGTACCCCACCCATTGGGACGGAGGGTAGCACCTCTGTCTTTTCGGACGTAAAGAACGCCATCTCGACCCGGCAGGCAGCGGAGCTATACGGCTTCGCCGTAAACCGGAACGGCATGATGTGCTGTCCCTTCCACGGGGATAAACACCCCAGCATGAAGGTGGACAGCCGTTTCCACTGTTTCGCCTGTCAGGCGGATGGCGATGTGATCGATTTTGTCGGCAGACTTTTTCAACTTTCTCCCTACAAGGCTGTGGAAAAGTTGAAGAACGATTTCGGCATGGCACTTGCCGACGGCAAGGTGCGGCTTGCTCCCCGCAGACCGCCCACCGTCCGGCAGCAGCTGCTGGACTATTACCGCTGTCTGCAGCGTTGGCGGGTCCGATATGCACCGCAGTCACCCACAGAAGAACTTCACCCCTGCTTCCTTGAAGCGATAAAGAACCTTGACATCGTTGAATATTATCTGGACTGTTCGGTGCTCCCGGACCCGCAGACCGAAAACGAGCTACGGAAGTATTGGGAGGGATTGCATGAGCGACTGGAAAAAGAGGAACGACGATTGGCGTGATGAGGACGAACTGGAAGAAGAGGAAGAATGCGAATGCCCTTGGGTAGACAGCAAGGGCAAAGTGCGTGAAACCGCTTACTGCCAGTACCTTTTAGAGAAACACCCCATGATGTGCCTGAAACAGAAGCTGTTCGACCAGAACG
>OGOS01000297.1_pt1 | contig 42284 bp, 30 predicted proteins | sample 1552701 | NCBI WGS metagenome assembly OGOS01 (sample SAMEA2580128, study PRJEB22360) | human gut metagenome | biome: human gut; feature: human-associated habitat; material: faeces | place: Denmark | collected 2008/2010
GTGCGCACATGGCTGCGACCCGCCGCGATACCGCGCGATTCCAACCCGGCAGCGGCATTCTTGAACTGCTTGTACGTCAGCAGGCGCTGCAGCAGCACTTCGCGCGCCTGGTTCGGCGCCAATTCCTGAAGGTCCTCGTCAACATCCTGGTCGCTATCGGCATCCGGAATCAGGCTTGCCGCCTTAATCTCCAGCAGCGTGGACGCCACCACCAGGAAATCGCTGGCAACGTCCAGGTCGAGCGCCCGCATGCGGTGTATCTCCACAAGGTACTGATCCGTGATTTGAGAAATGGAAATGGACCCGATATCGATCCGCTGCCGGCTGACCAGGTACAGCAGCAGATCGAACGGGCCCTCGAATCCTTCGGTGCGGACGCGGTACGCCATAGCGCGGTGCTAGTTCTCTGCAATAGCAGCGTACGTTTCCGTCTGGGCGCGGATAAGCTCCTCATCGGAGAAGTAGTTGATGCGCATGGCGTCCTTCACCTCGGCCAGCGTCTTCGCCGCTTCTTCGCGCGCGACCTCCGTGCCGGAACGCAGGATATCGTAGACGCCGGGAATGTCCTTCTCATACTCGCGACGACGTGCGCGTATGGGCTCGAGCGTCTCCTCCAGCACCTTGTCCAGGAACTTCTTCACCTTCACGTCGCCCAGACCGCCGCGGCGGTAGTGGTCCTTCAGCTCGTCCAAGTTCGCATAGTCGGGCAGATACTCAGCGAAGTGCTCGTCCGTTGCAAATGCGTCCAGGTACGTGAAGACGGTGTTCCCCTCCACTTTGCCGGGATCTTCGACGCGCAGATGGTTCGGGTCCGTGTACATGCCGCGGATCTTCTTCTTCACATCGGCCGGCGAATCGGACAGGTAGATGCAGTTGCCCAAGGATTTCGACATCTTCGCCTTGCCGTCCGTACCGGGCAGGCGCAGGCAGGCCTCGCCTTGCGGCAGCAGGACCTTCGGCTCCACGAGCACAGGTCCGTACGTACGGTTGAATGAGCGGACAATCTCGTGACATTGCTCCAGCATGGGCAGCTGGTCTTCGCCGACGGGAACCGTCGTGGCTTTGAATGCCGTGATGTCACTTGCCTGGCTGATGGGATACGTGAAGAAGCCCACCGGCACGTCGGCATTGAAGCCGCGCATCTTGATCTCGTTCTTCACCGTGGGATTGCGCTGCACGCGGGCCACCGTCACGAGGTTCATGTAATATGCCGTCAGCTCGTACAGCTGCGGCAACTGGGACTGGATGAAGATGGTGGACTTGCTGGGATCCAGGCCGACGGAAAGGTAGTCCAGGGCAACCTCGATGATGTTGTTGCGCACCTTGTCGGGGTTGTCGGCATTGTCCGTGAGCGCCTGGGCATCCGCAATCATGATGAAGATCTTATCGAACTCCCCGGAGTTCTGCAGCTCCACACGCTGACGCAGCGAACCGACGTAATGTCCCAGATGGAGCTTCCCCGTAGGACGGTCCCCCGTCAGAATGACCTTTTGCTGTTCTGCCATAACGGCGCTTCCTTCCCTTCCCTAGCAGCGAATACGACGATGTGCCGTCGCGTTATCCGGCTATTGCAAACGGATACATGAGATTTGCCAAGTTGCCTGCCGTGACGTCCAGGTACCACGAAAACGGGTCGAAACCGATGACCTGCGGCAGCACGATGAGGACGATCATGAAGACGGGCATGGCATACGATTGGATTTTATAGTAGCTGTTCAGGTATTTCTCGGGCAATACGCGTGCGAAGATGCTCGAGCCGTCCAGCGGCGGAATCGGCAGCAGGTTGAAGAACATCAAGTACAGGTTGATGAGCGTGAAATACGGCAGGAAGTATACGTAGAAATACCAGAACAGGTCGTAATGGCCGGCATAATACGTCAGCGAATCCGCATACGGGTACAGCGCCCATGCGATCAGGGCGCCGACGATGGCCATGAGCAGGTTCGCGGCGGGACCGGCCAAGCCCACGTAGAAATCTCCCTTGCGGCGGTCTTCGAAGTACTGCGGGTTGTACGGGATCGGCTTCGCATAGCCGAAGATGGGCATGTTCGCGGCCATGAGCAGTAACGGCAGGACAACGGTGCCGAACGGGTCGATATGCTTCAACGGATTCAGCGTCAGGCGACCGGCGGCCTTCGCCGTGGGGTCGCCCAGCTTGAAGGCAACAAAACCGTGGCCGACCTCGTGCAATACGATTGCCGGAATGAACGCCAGAATGCTGCAGACGATGTAAATGATTTCCGTTTGATTCATAGAGAGCAATTATACCGTACCGCCGCTTATCCCACGTGCGGGTAGCCCGTCTGACGCAAGACTTCATATACCGCAATGGCCACGGAGTTCGCCAGATTCAGGCTTCGTTCTCCCGCTGCCATGGGGATGCGCACGCAACAGTCCTCGTAGCGCTCTAGCACATCGGTATCGATGCCGCGGCTCTCGCGCCCGAATACCAGGTAGTCGCCGGGTTCGTACGCCACATCCGCAAACGACCGTTCGGCGTGGCCTGTGAACAGGAAGAATCGCCGATCGCCAAGGCGGGCGAAGAATTCGTCCGTGCTGGGGATGCGCTCCACAAACACGTCGTCCCAGTAATCCAGCCCGGCGCGCTTCATGCGGCGTTCGGATAGCTGGAAGCCCAGGGGATCCACCACCGTCAACGTGCAATCGGTGCAGGCGCACGTTCGGGCGATATTGCCGGTGTTCTGCGGAATCTCGGGCTGCAGGAGCACGATATGGGCGTTCGGCGCCTGCGTCATCACAGTCCCGCCTCCTGCTGCTGCCTCTTCATTTCCTCCTCCAGCTCTTCGGAGAGCGTAAACCACTCGTCCTCCTCCTCGGCAATGCGCTTCTTCAGCTGGGCGTGCTCGGCAATGACATCCGTGGTGCTGTCCTCGTTCGTATAGAAGTTCGGATCGGCCAGGATAGCCATGATCTCGTCCATGCGCTTGTTGTCGCGCTCGAGCAGTCTGTCCAGTTCCGCAATCCTCTTGCGGTGGTTCTTCAGGGCCGCATACGCGCGGTTGCGCGCCTGGGCTTCGCGGCGCTTCTGCTCCTTCGACTTCGGTGCGCTCCCCTTCGGAGCGGTCAGCACGCCCGTTGCCGCCCCCTTGTCTTGGTTTGCAGCCTTGATATGCTCCGTACGGACCTTTTCGCCCTGCGTGCGCACGGTTTCCGGCCGCGCATCCGTAAGCTTCGTGCCCGATTCCGAGTATTCGCCTTCCGACTGGCCCGTCTTTTCCAGATAGTACTCGTAATCGCCCAGGTACTCCGTGGCCTTGCCGCCGTTGATCTCCACCACTGTATTCGTGACGTTGCGGATGAGGTGCCGGTCATGCGAGATGAGCAGGATGGTTCCCTCGAACGCCTGCAGGGCCTGCTCCAACACGTCGGCGCTGGCGATATCCAGGTGGTTCGTGGGCTCGTCCAGGCACAGCAGCGGCGCGGGGGCAACGAGCATCTTCGCCAATGCCAGCCGGCATTTCTCTCCGCCGGAAAGCACGTTGACGCGCTTTTCCACGGCGTCACCGGTGAACAGAAACGCACCGAGCAGCGAGCGGACTTGCGACATAGTCCATTGTGGCGCAACCCGATCGAGCTCCTCGAAGACCGTGTTGCCCGGATGCAGCTCCTCCAGCTGGTGCTGCGCGAAATAGCCCACGAACACATGCGTCCCGTATTTCAACGTGCCCGAATCGGGGGACGACACGCCGGCAACCATCTTCAGCAGCGTGGACTTGCCGGCGCCGTTCGGACCGACGAGTGCGATTTTCTGGCCGCGGTACATAGAGAAATCCAAATGCTCATATACGACGTTGTCGCCGTACGCCTTCGAGACGTCCTTGAGCTCCACAACGAGATCGCCCGTGCGCGGAGGCTGACGGAAGTTGAAATGGACGGCCCGGCGGCGCTCGGGAACCTGGATGCGCTCGATCTTCTCCAGCTTGCGCACGCGGTCCTGCACCTGCTTCGCCTTCGTGGCCTTGTAGCGGAAACGCTTGATGAAGGCCTCCATATGCTCGATCTCCGCGTCCTGCTTCTCCTTCGCCGCCACGAGCTGCTCATAGTGTACATCGCGTTCGCGCAGGTAATCGCTGTAGTTGCCGGAATAGAGCGTGACCTTCTGCATTGCCAGCTCCGCCACGCGGTCCACCATGTGGTCCATGAACTCGCGGTCGTGGCTGACCACGATGACCGTGCCGGTGTAGCCGCGCAGGAAACCCTCCAGCCATTTCACGCTTTCCAGGTCCAGGTGGTTCGTGGGCTCGTCCAGCAGAAGAACCTCGGGGTTGCGGATCAGCAGCTTCGCCAGCGCGATGCGCATCTGCCAGCCGCCGGAATAGTCGGCCGTGGATCGTTTCATGTCCTTCTCGCCGAATCCGAGGCCGAACAGGACGCTGCGGACGTTCGCCTCCAGCTGGTAGCCGCCCATCATCTCGTATGCGTCGCGCGTGCGCCCGAGCGCCTTGAGCTGTTCCTCGGACGGATTCGAACCCAGCGAATTCTCCAGCGCGCGCAGCTTATCCGCCGCATGGACGATTTCCGTGTGGCTCTTCATGACCTCGTCGAAGATGGGGCCGGCTCCCATCTCGATGGCCTCCTGCTCCAGATAGCCCACGCGTGCGCCCTTTGCGAACAGAACGCGTCCTTCATCTGCGGATTCGCGACCGCTGATGATGTTCAGCAACGTGGTCTTGCCCGCACCGTTCTCGCCCACCAGGGCAAGCCGGTCATACTGCTCCAGCTTGAAAGTGACATCGGAGAACAGGGTGCGTCCGCCGAACGATTTCGAGATGTGCTCAAGTTGCAGGATCATGCGATCGTGATTTCCGTTTCTTATTATCGAATGCCTGTAGAATGAGGACAGCGGGTGGCGGTCCTCCGCGCATGGAGGGTGCGAAACCCGTTCATGCGCAATAATTCATCATAGCGGGAACGCGCATAAGGAGGCCTGCCAATGTTTGAAAGAAAGAATACTTACACCATTCCCGAAGGCTATCGGGCGCAAATAGAAGCTGAATCGCCGACAATCAATTATCGCGGCTCGGCTCGACTCGACCCGGAATGCTATATCTCCGATACGTGCTGGATTGTCGGAGACGTCCGCATCGGCTACCATGCCGTGGTCATGCATGGCGCAAGCCTGCGCGGTGACTGCGATTACATCGAAATCGGCGCAGAAAGCAACGTGCAGGAGAATTGCATCCTGCACGAATCAGCCGGCCAGCCGATCATCATCGGCGAGCACACCACGCTGGGCCATGGGTGCGTCATCCACGCCTGCGAGATCGGCGACAACACGCTCATCGGCATGAACGCCGTCATCCTGAACGGCGCGAAGATCGGGAACAACTGCATCGTCGGCGCGGGAGCCGTTGTGCCCGAGGGCATGGTGATTCCGGACTGGTCCATGGCCGTCGGCGTGCCGGCGAAGGTCAAGAAGCAGGTGGATCAGGATGCCGTCGTCGATATCGTGGAAAGCCTTTCGGAGGGCAATCTGACGGAAGCGACGCGCATGTATGCCGAGGGACTGGTATTCCATCCGAACGCCGACCTTCTGAAGAAGATCGGCGCGCTGTGATACCCGAAACGCATGGGCGAACGGAAGCCACAAAAAAGCGGCCGGCGATTTATACGCCGACCAAAGAATGCGTAATGGTGGGCCCATCCGGATTCGAACCGAAAACCAAAGGATTATGAGTCCCCTGCTCCACCGTTGAGCTATGGGCCCGCGAGAACACATTCTATCGCAAGTGCCCCCGTTTTTGGAAGCATGCCGGCAGGATTGAAAGGATTACGTGATGATCGAATGCATAGTAGATGAGCGCCGCCTGGCAAACCTGGACAGCGCATGCGAACAGTTGCAGGCGAAGCTTTCGCTGCCCCCGTGCGAAGAAGATTCTTCTGCCGACGCACTATCCCGAATCCCGATGCAGCTGCAACAGCTCTCGGAACCTGCGCGCATCGTCATCCGCCGCAATGCGGACCGAGCGAGACGAACGGAAGCGTTCGACGCCCTGATTTCAGCCCTGTTGGAGGCATCTCATGCGCAGGCGAACCTTGATGTCGTTATCTATACAGATGACCTTGAGCAGGACGGGCAAGAGCTTACGTCGGAGCTGACGGCAGAGCAGGCGCTGGAGCGTCTTCGCGCCGGTAACCGAGAGTTCGTGGGCACACATACGAACACGAGCGTCATCTCGCAGGAGATCGTGCGCCATATGTTCGAACAGGGGCAGCATCCGTTTGCAACCGTCATCACGTGCGCCGATTCGCGCGTGGCTCCCGAGCATATCTTCATGACGGGATTGGGAGAGATCTTCACCATCCGCACGGCGGGAAACGTCGTGGGCGAAATGGAGCTTGCAAGCGCGTTCTACGCGGCCGACCATCTCCATACGCCCTTGCTCGTGGTCATGGGCCACACGCACTGCGGCGCCATCGAGGCCGCGCAGTGCGGCGTACCTGCGGGAATCATGGAACCGCTGATCGGGCAAGTTTCTACCGCTATCGGCGGCGAATCCGATCCGTATGCGGCAAGCGTGCTGAACGTACGCAGCGCAGTGGCGAAGCTCACGGCCTCACAGCCCATTGCCGCGTTGTGCGCACAGGGAAAGCTGCGCATTATGGGCGCAATCTACCATACGCATGCAGGCGAAGTGGATTTCCTGGAATAACACAGGCAACCGCACAAGGAGCCTTTCCAATCGGAGCATGAAAAAGCGGGGGCAGCAATCACGCTGCTCCCGCTGTTGTTTACGTGCGGTGCTGAGTTCGCCGCATTCAGCCTAATACAGGATGCCCATCTTCTTCGCGTCGAATTCCAACTTGTCGCGGAAGTCGGGATGCGAAATGGCGATGAGCCGCTTGACGCGGGTCGGCACATCGGCGAACCGAAGATCGGCCACGCCGTATTCCGTAACGATGTATTGCACGTCGTTGCGCAGCGTGGTGACGGCGGAACCAGGGGCCAGCGTCGGAACGATCCTGCTCACGGGACCCTTCTTAGTGTGGGCAACGCTCGTGACGGCAATGAAGCTGCGGCCGCCCTTCGAAAGCTTAGCGCCTTCGACGAAATTCATCTGTCCGCCGGATGCGGAATACTGACGCGGTCCAATGCTCTCGGCGCAGACCTGTCCGGTCAGGTCGATGGAGATAGCCGTGTTCACGGAAACCAGGTTGTCGTTCATCGCGATGTGCATGGGATTGCACACCTTCGAATAACTGGCATACAGAACGTCGGGATTGTGGTCGATGTAATCGTACAGATGCTTCGCGCCCGTGGAATACCCGCACACGGAAACGCCCGGACGATAATTGTTGCGGCTGTTGTCGATGACGCCCGCTTCCTGCAGCTGCGCCAGAATGTCAGAGTACATCTCGGTGTACGTGCCCAAATGCTTCTTAGAGAACAGGCCGTGCCCGATGGCATCCGCAGTGCCGCCGATACCCAGTTGGATGCAGTCGCCGTCGTTGATACGGTCCAGGATATACTCGGCGCACTTCTCCTCTTCCGGCTTCACAGGACGCGGCGGAAGGTCCTCCAGCTCCTCGTCATGCAGAACGAACGCATCGAACTGGCTGACATGGTAGCGATGCGACCCAGGGTACTCTTCGCTGACATACGGAAGATTCGCATTCACCTGCGCCAGCAAATGCTTGCAATGCGGCACGCACGCAGCCGTGAAGCCCAGCGGGCCCAGATTCACATACCCTTCCTCATCGGGAGGCGTAACGGAAACCAGTGCGTATTCGGGCTGATAATGAGCAACAAGCGCCTCCGTATCGCTGAAGTGCACGGGAACGTGGGCGGTGTTGTGCGCGGCAATGCCGGCGCGCTCGTTCGGGCCGGCAAAATACGTGTGGTAGCGGAACTGATCCTCCGTTACGTTCAAATCCCCGAACGGGAACGAGCCGTTCATCCAGTTGCCCCAGATATCGATACCCGTCAACTTGCCCGTGCGAACACGGTCGAGGAGCGTCAGGATAAGCTGCGACGGCACATGCAGGCCGCTCGTGTACAGATTGTATCCATTGCGGATGAACTGATCGATGGCATCGTCCGCACTCATGATCTTAGATTCGTATTCTTGCTGCCAATTCATCGAGACACCTCCACTGGAAACGAAAATCAGCGTTCTCAATAGTACCTCATTTCGTAAACGTTTGATTGAGAGCGCATACGAGTTAACGCTGACGAAACCCGGCAGAGGGCGTGAACAGGGCCGGTATTGTGCGAAACAGGGCAAATATGCTGCGGAACGTGCAAGGTACACAAGCAAAGAAGCCCCATCCGTGAGGATGGGGCCGAAATGCAACGGTTATGCAAGCACCTAGCGATTGAACAGAGCGCCTAAAACCGTGCGCGGAGCTCCCACAAGCGCCCTGCCCACCTTCAGCGAAGTGGAATTCATCACACTGTCCAGCTCCGCCTCCGTGGAATCGTATGCCAGCGCCTTGTCGGCATCCAGACGCCACAAATCGAACAGGAAATGCTCGAAATCCTGCTCATCGATGGCGCGGACGACTTGGCCGTGAAGCGGATTCAGGAACTCGTCGTCGGACCGCCCCAACAGCTCGAAATCCTGCAGCCCCCCGTGCCTCAACGCGTCGAAGACGGTGTGGAATGCCGTAAACGTGCGCAGCTCGACCAGGTTCACGTACACGCACATGCCAATCCAGCGCGTATAGTCTGCCCGGAACGTCTCCATCAAGCCGTGGTCCGACAGGAAGGCATGGAAGTCTCGGCATGCCCACAGGAAATCAAGCGGATGTGCGTCACGCGTCTGCGTGCTGCTTGCCGCATTTCCCGTGCGATACAGATACAGCTCCTCATCTAAGGGAGCGATCCTGTTCGCCACAGCAAGCGCCCCGCACGTAAACGGCAGGTCCTCGGTGCGGTACAGCTCGGGGAAGCGCAGGTGGTTGCGCTGCAGGAAATCGCGGCGGAACAGCTTGTCCCAGGGCCAATTGCGGAATTGCGAGAACAGGTGATCAGGGCAGTCGATGCCGGCAAACACATCGGGGAACAGACGCGGATCCCACCGGTCCGGGCTGGTACACGTCTGACCCGTCGAGTCATCTTTGTGCCTGGCTTGGAACACGACGATCTCGGCCTGAGTATCCTCAGCCCGGCCATACGCATGTTTCATGGCATTGGGAGCCAGCTCGTCGTCGCAGTCGGCGAACATGATATAGCGCCCCCGCGCGGCATCCATACCTTTGTTGCGTGCGGCGCCGGGACCGGCGTTCTCTTGAACGATGAGACGGAATCGCTCGTCTCGGATGGCAGCGTCGGCAACCTTGTCGACGCAGCTGTCCGTCGATCCGTCGTTGACGAAGATGGCTTCGAAATAATCGAACGTCTGATTGAGAATGGAATCGATAAGGGAATCGATCGTCCGCTCGGCATTGTAAAGCGGAATAATGAGCGAGATCTCCGGCTTGCCCATCGGCATCACGTCTCCAAAATCAGCAGAGGGAGCAATTACTTTCGTAGAAGCCAATTATAAAGCAGGAAGAAAAGTTTTGAGTTACCGCTTGCATACCGCTGGGCTAATCGCTAATATAAGCCAAGTCGTAACGACATCATTTATGGGCGTTTAGCTCAGCGGGAGAGCACTTCGTTCACACCGAAGGGGTCATCAGTTCAAATCTGGTAACGCCCACCATGAATTGCAGAAGGCTGACAGCTTCAAACTGCCGGCCTTTTTCATGCCCTGAGAGCATAAAGCCTCGGGCTGCTCCCACGTAGCCCGAGGATATGGAATACTATCGGCGCAATACGGATGCGATGGCATTGCCCACCTTGAACGAAGTGGTATCCGTCATCTCCTTGTACAGTCGATTGATATTCCGCCCGTTGTCGCGCACGTAGATGTTGAACTCCGCCCGTTCGGAAGGAGAAAGCGTCCGGGCAAACGCATCCAGCTCCGCTTCGTCCACGAATATGGAGTCGCGCGCCATGGTGTCGCGCGACTCGAAAATGCGCCGTGCGTACATATCCACGAATTTCGGAGGGTATTCCGTCCCGTGTTCCCGAATCCACTCGTCCATAATGCGCGTGATGCGCCAGAACGCCTTGATATTCCTCATGCCGCGCTTCTGCGTCATGGTGGAGCCGGCACGCACGCGACGCATGTAGAGAGGCGCATTCAAGAACGTTGCGCGCTCCGCATACGTCAGAAGCTGCACGGTGTACAGCTCATCCTCATGGATGCACCCTTCAAGCAGACGAATGTCATGGTCTTCGATAAGAGAGCGCTTCACAATCTGCAGCGGGCCGGACACCCAGAACTGACGGCGTTCTTCGAAATAGACGAACAGCTCCGGTCCGCTCATAACGTCGTGGCAGCTGTCGCGATGCAGCATATCCTCTTGCAGCACCGCTGCGGATTCCGCATCTTCGTACAACGTATCCGCCGTGAAATACAGCAGATCCAGGTTGCGATGCCGCACTTCTGTCATCAGCGTGGACAGGCAGCCGGAAAGCCAGTAATCATCGCTGTCCAGGAATATGACATAGTCGCCCATGGCATAATCGAGCCCGATGTTGCGCGCGGCGGACTGACCGCCGTGGGGGCTGGAAAAGAAAGAAAAGCGATCGTCGCCGGCAACGGCTGCTTTCGCAACGTCGAGCGTTGCGTCCGTGGACCCATCATCTATGCAAAGGACCTCGTAATCCGTGAAATCCTGCGATTGGACAGACTGGAGACATTCCGCAACATAGCGTTCGACGTTATAGAGGGGAACGATGACGGTCACAGCCGGATGCGTATCCAACTGAGACGGGTCCTTTGCGTGCCGAGGTGTGTGATGCATAGGTTTCGTCATATCTATCGCCCCGTTACGAGATTGCGGATAAGCGCAGGACCTTGGACCAGCGCATGGCCCACGCGGAACGTTCGCGTGTCAGTGATCTCGGAATAGATTTTCTTGATGTTCAGCGCGTTTTCGCGGAAATACATGTCGAAGTCAATGCGGTCGTCAAGGGAAAGCGCTTCCGCATATTCATCGAGCAGCGACTCGGGAATATCCATGACATCGTGAGATGAATAGTCGCGCAGGAACACGATGCGCCGCGTATACGCGTCAACGAACTCGTCCGAATAGCTTGCGGCATTCTCCATGATGAAGCGCTGCATTTCCTGCGTCACGCGGAATACCCCATCGATGTTGCGCATGCTCTTCTTCGACGTCATGATGGATTCCGCACGCAATCTGCGCCGATACAGCGGCTCATTCAGGTATGCCGCGCGCGCCGCATGGGCCAGCGTCTGCACGGAATACAGTTCGTCCTCGTGCAAGATGCCTTCATAGAATCTCAGGCCATGGGCAATGAGGAACTCGCGGCGGACCATGTGCAGCGGCGCGGAAGGCCAGAATTCGTTGTGCATCATGAACCAGACGAACAGCTCCGGACCGGTCATGACCTCATCGCACGAAGCCCGGTGCATCATATCTTCCTGATGGATGCCGATGACCTCGTCGCTTTCATACAGCGATGACGCCGTGAAGAACAGGTCGTCCAGATCGTCTGCCGCTGCCTTCTTCCATGCCGTGGCAACCGCATCGCCGCGAAGCATGTCATCGGAATCGACGAACATAAGGTAGTCGCCGCACGCCTCATCTATGCCGCGATTGCGCACGGCGGACAAGCCGGAATTCTTCGGCATACGAAGGAAGCGGAAGCGGCTGTCGCCTTGGACGGCCTCCTTTGCCACGGAGACGGAATGGTCCGTTGCACAATCGTCGATGCAGAGCACTTCGAAATCCCTGAACGTCTGCGTGCGGAGAGATTGCAGGCACTCCCCCACATACTCTTGGACGTTGTACATGGGCACGATAATCGATACCTTCATGCAGTCAGCTCCTCAGTTCGCGTAAAGCGATTCGCATGCATTCGATTACAGCGGCAACGGCTTCTCCCATCGTCAGGCAATAGGCAGAATACGCAACCGCCCTTTTCGCCATTATAGAGAAAGCCGGCAGAGCATGCCTCTGCCGGCTTTCCCGATGTTCGAACGGCACAGATGTGCCAATAGATTAGTTCGATCCTGCCTTCACGTCGGTCAGAGCGACGATCGACGTCAGATCGGTGCCGTTCTTCATAGCCTTGATCTCGGACTTCACCGTATCCCAATCGGCGTTGACGGCCCAGTAATCAGGCGTGAAGAAGTCTCCCTCCCACGGCGCAGTGCCCAGGTTCCAGGAGATTTTCCCGTCCTTCGTGAGGAAATTCGCCATGTACTCCTTGAGCTCGGCGCTGTTCATGTTCGTCTGGCAGCCGTTGATGAGCGTATCCGCATAGCTGGTGGGGTTGCTGGACTTTGCAACTTTCGTAATGAGCGATTTCACCATGTTGCGGTTGTTGATCTGGCGCACTGCCTCGCCGGCGCCGGAATACTGATGGCGATCGCGGGCGAAGACCAGCGCTTCCTTGCCGTTCAGCGTCTGCTTGCCCGTGCTGAGCTTCACGTTCTCGCCGCTGATGACATCCTTCCAAGAAAGCGCGACGGGGACGTCCACGTCAACGCCATTCATGTTGTCGACGAATCCAGCCCACTGCACGAAGTTCATCTCGAAGTAGTACGGAATGCTGATGCCGAGTTTATCTTCGAGGAATTTGCACGTGGCCTCCGGGCCGTCTTCGTACATGATGGTATTGATCTTCATCTCCTTGCCGTTATACGAGACGTCCGTGTCGCGCGGAATGGAGAGAAGCGAGATGTACTTCTTGCTGGGGTTCACGTATGCCAGGATCATGACATCAGAGTGCGAATTCGAATCGTTCCATTCCGACTCGGCCACCGTGCCGTCACGGGTATCGCCGCCCATGATCATGCAGAAAAACGGCTTCGTGTAATCCGTATTGGGATTGAGCTTCGCAGCGGTATCTGAAACGGTGGTTGCAGAATCGTCTGCAGAGGTGCTCTCTTCCGAGGAATTACTCGACTGCGAGCAACCCGCCAGAGCGAGCATAGCTGCCAAGGCAACGCAAAGCGCAATGGCGAGCGTCCTCTTCTTGAGGTTCTTCATCGGTTTCCTTTCTTACAAAAGCCAAACGAGAAAAGCGTAGCACAAAAGAATCGTAAAGTTTGTAAGGGGACGATGTTGCGTTCGCAAAGACGCTGGTTAACGGCAAAAACGACGCAGGCAGTGTACGTGTTTACGCGCACTGCCTGCCCTATCCGAATGTTCTGTGAACTGTAGGAGAAAGGATGCCCCTGCTAGTACGTGGTGCCCGAAAGATCCGTAGCCGTCTTCGGATCCGTAGTTGTATCGCCATCGACCACGTTATGCGCCTGGTCTATGGATGTCTGGGGCGTGGTGTACTTCAGCTTGCTCGGGTCCTTTCCAGCCTCGACGGTTTTCATGAGCTTCTTCCAGCCTACGGTGTTCGTGTAGCAATACCACAGCTTGTCATCCTGGTAAATATCGCCCTCTGTGGGACCAGTGCCGTTGTAAATGGCGATGTCACCCTGCAGGAAATTCATCGCAAGCGGAATGATCTCGGGGGATTTCAAGTCCGTATCCAGGCAGCTCGCAATGGCCAGACCGACATTCGGCATGTTGTACCAGGGCTGATTACGGATGCTCGTGACCAGCGCTTCGACGATCTGCCGGTTATTGCTCTGGCGCGTAGCTTCCTGGTCCTTGTACTCGTGGCGCGCGCGCGCGAAGATCTGAGCTTGCTGCCCGTTGAGCGTCTGCGTGCCTTTTTCGATCTGGATGTATTCTTTCGTCAGCATGTCCTTGTAGCCGATGGTCTGCGGAACATTCACGGTAATGCCGCCCACGGCATCGACCAGGCCTTCGAAACCGTCCATGTTGATTTGCGCATAATGCGAGATCTTCACGCCCGTAAGCTGTTCAACGGCTTCAATGGAACGCGCCGGGCCGTCGTTAAATGCCGAATTGATCTTTCGAATCTTCTTGCGCTGCGGGTCATACCAGCGCGTATCGCGCGGAATGGAGACCAACGTAATCTTCTTATTCGCCGCGTCGACACGGCAGAGCATCATGACGTCGGAGTAGTTCTTCCCCTTCGAAACGCCCTTCTTGTCCGATGATTCGCTGTACTTGCGCGAGTCGGATCCCAAGAGAAGAACATAGAACGGCTGATTGTCTTGCGCGGGCGTAAGCGCGCTCTGGACGCCCTCCGCATTCGAGGCGTCTTCGAACCCGAGCTTTGCGTCCAGTTCGTTCGCATATACGGCAGCAGCAATAGCCAATGCCGCAACCACAGCCAGAATGATAATGAGCGGCAGGAACTTTTTCAGCTTGCTCTTCTTGCCGTGCTTCTTGTCCTTCGCCACACCGTAATTCGAAGCCGCATAGGCGGCAGCGGGATTTTCCGCGGCGGCATTGCTCGCGGAGGCTCCGCCGTGCGATGCGGACGCGGCATCCTGATTGGGAGCAACGTGAGCCGCATGGCTCGCACGTGCTTCCCCGTCCCCTTCATCAGAGACCGAAGCTCCCGCATGGCGCGCATGCGCTGTTTCCGCGTCTTGCGCATGCCGGCCGTGCTTGCCGGCATTCTGCCCGGATACCCTGTCCTTATCTTCGGATGCCATGGACCTTCCTTTCAGTGACATACGAACATAAGATACTATTACCTGAATCTCGTAAAGTGGCTGTTGACAAGGGGCATCCTTAGAAAAGACAGACACGGCGCTGATAGTAGCCTCACGCGAAAGCCCTGAGGGAATTCCCACGCATACAAAACGCGGCAACGACGATGCAAGTCGTTGCCGCGCGCATTCTTACAGACAGGCTCATCGAACGCCTTACTGCGTACTAGTATGTGACTACCGTAGTTCCCAACGGAATGTGGTAGTAGACCCATTTCGCATGCGAGATATCAATACGGACGCATCCATGCGATGCCCGCTTGCCCAAGCTGCCGCCCTTAATCTTGAATGTGTTCTGATAATACGTCTGCGAATGCATCATGTATCCGCCGTAGAATGCCGTGTACCAATAGCAAGTGAATCCATTGCCGAACGAGTAGCCGCGCGTATACGTGCGAAACGTCCCATGCGGTGTAGGCGTAGCCGTCTTGCCCACAGAGCAGATCCAGTAATGCCGCAGCTTCCACGAGCCGCCCGAACGCTTGAAAACGCCCATGTGGAACTTCGAGGTGGAAACCATGACCAGGTAATTCGTGGAACTCTTCTGGGCCTGGGCCTTCTTCACCATGGAGCCCACGCCGGGCAGCGGGCCGGAAAGCTTGCCGGAGGTCGAGGCGCGATACCATTTGCCCTTAATTCGATAGTAGCCGTCGCAGAGCAACGCGCCGTTGCTCTGGGCGTAATAGTGCTTGCCCTTGATGGTGAAGAATCCGGTCTTCGCCTTGAGGTACCCCGAATGCCCGCTGATGCTTGAGAAGTAATAGCGATGCTTTTTACCGCCGTTGTACGCAGAGGAAGTGACGAATCCCTTCTTGCCGGCCAGCTTTCCGCTTTTCGCCGCCAGAATCACACCGCCCTTCACGGCAAACCGGGTCGTGCACACGTAGCCCTTGCTTGCATAGCCGAAATACGCGCTCCCATTCACCTTGAAATAACCTGTCTTCGCGGCAGAGGCGCCGGAACAACCCGGGATGGAAACGTAATAATACGTGCGCTTTACGCCATCGTATGCGGCGGTGGTCTTGAATCCCCGCGCGGTGGTCAAATGACCCCTGCTATCGGGCGTCAGCACCAGGCCCTTGTACTTCGTCTTCCCGGTAGCCGCATAGCCTCTCGCCGTAGCGTAGGCATAGTACCCGGCCTTCGAATCTCGTTTGCTTGAAGGGTCTACAATGCGCCCCTTCGCAAGCGCCCCATTCGCATCGATCCAATATCGCTTGGTACCCGAGATGCCGGAATGCGGCGCACTCTTTGTGACGACCCACGCTCCCTTGACTTGTTCGCCGTTCTTCCAATACGTCAAGGTGCCGTTCTCAGCATGCCAGCCATCGGACTTCGTCGACGTCGCGACCTCGTCCGCAGAGGCCGTCGCATCCTTCTTCGGGGCTTCCGCTTGAAGCGAAGACGCCTTCTGATCGCCCGTGCTGGCATCCTTTTTTGAGGCTGCACTGACGATCTCGTCGGAACGGGCAGAGGAAGATTCGCCGCTGGAAGAGGCGGCGGGCTCGGTAGCAGTTGCAGCCGATTCGCTTGAGGCGCCGTTGTCGTCCTGCGTGCCGGTTTGAAGCTTGTTCTGCGTCGCCGTCGCAGCGGCAGCGGGCTCATCGGAAGCATCCGTCTGCTGGGCCGCCATTGCCGATGCAGGTATGGAGACCGCAAGTGCGAGCGCGAAAAGAGGCGCGAGGAGCCCTCGCTTCATAGAGTCAAAACCCATCGAATACCCTCCCCATCGGTTTCGATTCAAAATGCAGGATTTGAAATCCCTCTCGCGGGATTGTACTTCAAATCATCTTGACTATCTGAAGGGGATTCCCTGTGCGAATCGGATTGACAACAAGGCACACTCCGTTTCGGATAGAATCTAAGCGTCATCGAACGTCGGAGGATGCCCTATGCAAGCAATCAAGAGTTTCGACTATGCCCCGAACTCACACAAAGCCAAAGATTGGCAGAAGGCCGTAACCCGCAATCTGGCGGTATTGGACGCCGTATGCCGCGAGCACGATATCAAATACGCGCTGTGCTTCGGCGGCTTGCTGGGCGCTGTCCGCCATCGCGGATTCATTCCGTGGGACAACGACGTCGATGTCGTGATGTTCGAACCGGATTACCTGAAACTGCAGCGTCTTGCCCTGGAAGGAAAACTGCCGGAAGGCTACACGCTCGTGGACCGCGCGACAGAAGAGGACTACCCGCTGTTGTTCGGCCGTTTCGTGGATACCCGCACCAGCTGCCCGCTTTCCACCTCTGCCTTCAACGGCGGCACGAACGGCCTGTTCGTCGACGTGTTCGTGCTATATCCACTAGCGGACGATCCGCGGGAACGTGAAGCGGAGATAACGGATTTCCTGGTTTGGGAAGAGCTGGGCTGCTGGGTGAAGCGTCGCAGCGCGAACCGAACGCCCGCTTTCGCAAAGCGCTGGGAGGAAATCAAGAGCATCGAACGCCGGCTGGGCCGCAGCGAAGCTCTGGCCGCCATCGAGAAAAGCTTCCGTCGCCATATGCCCGAACGGGGCGAGTGGTGCTTCCACTCCAGCGGCGGCGCATATAACGGCTTCCCCGCGTTCAAGACGGACTGGTTCCGAGAAACCACGTACCTGCCGTTCGAGGATATCGAGCTTGCCGCACCCATCGGCTATCGTGAGCTGCTGCAGCAGTTCTACGGCGGCGGGTGGCGCACGTTCCCGCAGGGCGAGAAGTTCACTCCCTACGCAGCGTCCTCCATCAACATACCCGGCCCCGTTATCGCGCATGACTACATGCAATTCATCGATGAGGCGGAAGCCGTGAAAACGTTCCGCGACCTGAAGGACCTTGAGATGGAGGAGACGCTGATCCGCTGCGCGGTCAATCCTGCGCTGTACGGCGGCGAAGCGGAGTTGGGCGCGCGCGATCTCAACCGTGAATACAAGGAACTGATTCCCGACGCGAAAGGGGCAATCGAACCCGCTCATATTGCCTCCCCTACTGCAGGCGCCGATTTCGTGAAGTTCGCTTCGCTGGCACGCGATGTCATCGCGCTGCAGACGCGCGGACATTTCAAGACGTGCCGCATTGCCGCGCCTATCGATTCCAGTCTGCTTTCCGCTGCACTGTGGAGCCACTATCTGAACGAATCCGACTTCTGGACTGTCGAACGCATCATCTCTTTGCAGAAGGGCGATACGGCACAGGGAACATTCGGCGCCTCCGCGACGGATGATCGGCTGGAAACGGCACTCGAAGCTACAGACAACCTGTACCAGGCCATCGACCGCGCAAATGCGCAGACGGCGAAGAAATGCGCTGTGACCCTGAACGAGATCTGCCCCAGCGGACGCCATACGGCTGTGGCGTGGTCGTTTGTCGCACTGCAAACGGCGCTTGACGAACCGGGAGACGAAAGCGAGACGCATACCGCGTTTACCACGGTGAAGGATTTTCTCGGTCGATTCCCCGACGAGGATTATCTGAAGCTGTTCCATGCCCAGCTGCTGGCACTGACGGGAGCACCCGATGCAGCCGAAACGGAATTCGCCGACCTTGCACAGCATTCCATGAACGGCATGGTCCTGCAATCCGCATTCGACATCTGCCATGAGAACGGTATCCCGTTCAAGATGCGCAAGCTGGGCGGAGATGCGAAACCTTCGGCTGAGGCGCCGTCGCCGTACGCCGCAAGCCGAAACCTGAGCATGAAGGAATGCCTTGCCCATGGCTTTGCGGGCCTCGGCGCGGCCCGGCGGGTGTTTTCCTCGGGCGTCATGACCGAGAACAAGAAGCTTCAGGCGCTGAACGGGCAGATGAAGCCGCTCCGGGACCGGGTGGCGCGCTATCGTGACCTGCGACGCCTGACTGATAGGCGCTTCAACGCGTGGGAGCTGGTCTACCCGCGTAAGCAGGCCCTGTTGAAATCTGCCGCAGCGGGAAGGATGAACGAGGTTCGCCGCTATGCGAAACCCTACCTCGATGCGGTATACCGCCTGTTCGACAAGGAGCATCTGGGTGTATTCATCGACGAGGACGTATACGAAGCGTGCAAGCCGCTGTTCGTGAAGGATCGCGGCGAGCAGTTCCCGGCAGCGTACGAGGCGCTCGTGTTCCCGGAGCATCGCGGCAACATCAGCGACCTGCTGCTCAAGGCCGGCGTGGACCATCCGTATCTTCGGTAGACCAGCCCGTCACGGTGCGCCCCGTTGCTCCATACAGCGCGGGGCCGCCTGCCAGATGTTCCCGTTAAGTGCATTGCGTTTACCCGATTTGGCTTCTTTGCGTAGATTTTACGGTATGCTCGACATCAAGTGACATCAGCGCATAAGGAAGAGCATATGAACAGACAACAGCGGTTCCTCTGCAAGATGCTGGATGAGATTCGCACAATCTGCGACAACAACGGCATTACGTATTTTATCGGCTTTGGCACATTGATCGGTGCCGTGCGCAACAAGGGCTTTCTGCCATGGGATGACGACATTGATGTCATCATGACGTATGACAACTGGCTCGCATTCAAGGAAGCGTGCAAGACGCAGCTGCCGCCGAACCGCTACCTGGGTTCATCCGATGAGGACGTGGAATACGGCCATCTGCTGCCGCGCTACATTTCCACGGACACGACGGCCATCCACACAGCGCAATCGCTGAACGATGCCGTCGCAGGAGAACTCATCGACATTTTCATCCTGGACCCCATCTCTGACGACCCGAAGGACTACGAGAACTATCGTCGCGATTTGTACTTGTACACCACGCTGATCAACTATGCGAACGTATCGGCATACCGCATCAACCTGGATCCGGAATTATACAAGCATTACTTGAACATGGAGAGAGAGAAAGGTGCGTTGTACGTTCGCCAGCTGCTGGAGAAGAAGCTCGCGTCGTACCACAGCGCCGAGGGAGAGCATTATGCATTCCGCTGGCAGGGTGCGCCTGTCCTGTTCAAACGCTGGTGGTTCGAGGCGCCAGTGCCCGTGGCGTTCGAAGGCTCCACGGTCAACGCCCCGAAGGGCATCAGCGAGTACCTAACGTTCTATTACGGCGAGGAATGGAGCGAGGTTCCCGGCAATATCGCGCCGGCGAAGCACAATACCGCAGCGTCTATGGATTTCTCCTACAAGGATGCCCTGGAGTATTTCCATCCCACATTCAATCGAAAGGAGCTGCTTCGCGAAACGGAGGAACGTCGCTACCTGGTGCTGCAACATGCCCCGGCGAATAATCGCCAAAAGGACGAGATAGCCTCTGCAAAGGCGAAAGTCGTTCAGATCGAGCTGGAGAAGCACCTAAAGGAAAACCGCGCCGAATTCGACGCCGCCTTTGCCGCAAAAGATGGCAGGAAACTGGCCCGAATCCTCCGCTCGTACCTGTCGTTCCAAGTGAGCGGCGAGATGATCGGCAGGAACTCCGACAAGGGATATTACCGCTACATCAACCCCATTCTCATAGATGTACCCGACGATGTATTCGAAGCGGGCCTGTACGGCCTCATGGCAACGGGGCGCATCCGTCATGCGCATATGCTGTTGGACAAGCGCCTTATGCTAGGCCGGAAGAACCCGGAGGGCATCCAGTTTGTCGAAGATGCAATCCATCTGTTTAACGAGGCATGCGACGACTATCAATTCGAGCGCTTCGCACAGGGAAGGCAGAAGGCGCGTAAGCTGCACGCAGATATCCCGTGCGTCGACGCATTTTTGAAGCTCGTGAACGTGTTCGAACTTGCCGTATACCGCGAAACCGGTGCCGAGCAAGATTTAGCCGCGTTCAAAGCCGGTGTCGACGAAGGGTTGAAGGCATATCCCACGGATGGATTCTTCTTGAAGCAGCTGGGAGATTGGCAATATGCCGTAGGCGATGATGATGCTGGCCGCACAACGTATCTGCAATCTGCCGAGCTGACACGCAACGGACTGGCGCTGTTAGACATCTCCGAGAAAATCGGCTACTACCCCACGTGGCTGCGCAATCCCTCTTGGGCCGGGCCGGCTGGTGTTCCGCAATGGAACGAACCGCTGCCCGAACCGCCGGCGCAATTCGTGAAGAAGACCCCGAAACCGGCCGATGAACGACAGGAATTCCTGATAAAGCTGCTCGCCGAGGTTACGCAGACGTGCGAACGGCTTTCCATTCCCTACGTGCTGGGCCCGCACACCGCGCAGGCGCTGTTCAAGCAGAACCTACTGCCCGGAAACACGAACGGTTACCAGGTGGTTGTGCGCGCGTCCGATGCGCTGAGGCTCTTCGAACAGTGGCAGCAGGATATGTCGGAAAACCGCAGCGTGGAATACATGGGCAACAGCGACTTGAAAACGCGCGAGCTTCGCTACCATGCGGACGATACACTGCTCATGGATTTGAAGAAGGATGCGCATACGTCGTTCAATAGCCTGTATGTACGCATCCTCCCGTTGGAGCCCGCATCATACGGCGATAAGTTCGAGGAGCGGCTTACGCAATGGAATAAAGACGGCGGGGTATCGAAGCCGAAGGGAAAGCGCGCCAAGTTGCGCGCCGTGTTCCATAAGCTGGAAGGCGCAAAATTCTCCGGCGATGCGCTCTGGCACGAAGCAATGGGCGCAAAGGTAGCGGGCACGCCCTATATGCGTATGTATAAACACCCGAAGAAGTTCGATGACGATTGGCTTGCGAACACGGATGTGCGGACGTTCCGTTCCCATGAGATGCGCGTCCCCCACGACTTCAATGCGTACCTGGAGGCAACAAAGCCGAAGCCGACGCCGAAATCCCTGAGTCTGTCGGAAGCCAGCATCTGCTCTGTGCATCTCAACATGGAAGAGCTTGTGAAATCGGGCGGCATCGACGAGAACTTCTTTGCTCGCCGTGCGCAGAATTGGAAGGATACGGCACGGGAGCGCCAGATCCTGAAAGATTTCCGCTTCAATTTCCAGCAGATGAAACTGGCCGTAGAAACGAAGAAGCTTGCGGATAAGCTGCTCCCACGCAAGGAGGAACTGCTTGCGCTCCGCGATCAGGGGAAGTACGAGCAGCTGGGAGACGAGCTTTCCGCCTATATCGCCACAGCGAAGAAGTACCGCCAGTACGGCGACTGCAACTTCGATGATGACCTGTTCGCCCTGATGAAGGAGACGCAGAAGCAGCTGAATCCGAAGAACAAGCAGTAATGCGGAAAGCGACACTCACACGCCGCACCATAAGCGCCCCCAACGGATCACGGTGCCGTCGGGGGCGCTTGGTATTACCGCTGTATGAATCAGTCGGGCTACCGCTTTCTGAACAAACCGGACAGCAACGATGTGACACCCTTTCGCTCAAAAGCAACAAAGGCGATACCGTCTTCTCGCGCCTCCAATTTCAATGACTTCCTCGCTGGATGCAGCGATGCGTTATCTTGCGTAACAGTGATTTCGCTTTCATTCGTCTGAACAGGAATGTGATAAACATCAGTACCGACCGCGAACGAGAACGACAAGCGGAAGGAGTTCATCGATTCCGGCGTCGCTTGGCAGACAGGCGAATCAGAGGGTATCAGGATGCTCCATTCCGCATGAGGATGGCCCCCGCCGCTAACATCCAATGCAACATCCAGAGGCGTGTTAATATCCCCCTGACAAAGCGAGCAATGGAGCGAATCGACGTATAAGAGCAAGGGCGTTTCGACCGTACCGCGTATGCGAATACCGCCCGTTTCATAACATGCATCTGAAACGGTCAGGGTTGTTTCGTTTTTCGCAAGAAGGCTCGCACGAGCCACCCGTATGAACAGGTTCTTCTCCTTCGTCTCGAAAGGAAGAGCCACAATGCCGTTGCGGACGCATGCCGCTTTCTGATAACGGGCAAGCGAACCCTTCGGACGCTTGCTGCCGACCGGATACAATTTTGTCTGGTCGACAAACGAAACAATAGTCTCTAGATTCCAACGATCATCAACAGCATCATCTGCAACGTTATCATACATTTCCAATAAATCGTCTATATCGAATGTCGCGCGGATTTCGTGCCGAAAACGCTTATCAAGCAGGTCATAGCTTTCGCCTTGCATATCGAACAGCCTGCCTCCATTACGGTAGGCAAGTTTCAACTGCGGACGCAACGCCACGGATTTTGCATCGAGGCAGGCATCGAGCATGATTCGATGATCGCCGCACGAAACAGAAAGAATCCTCAGATTCCGTGCATCATCAAGGACTTTCAATTTGCTCTGCACAACTACAGACAGGTTCTTCTGCTTGTTTTGATAACAGATGAAGGCATAATCGTCGCACATGCAAGGATGCTGGCGCAACAGCGCCAAGGATCCGGCAGGCCTATGAGAACCGATTGCCACGAAACGGTCATTGCCTTCGTCAGGAGAGCCCAGCTTCAACTGGAAATCCCAGACATCGTCTTCCTCCGATTCGGGAAGTAACAAGCGGCACAGGGATTCATCTAGAGGTACTGCAGCCTCAAGCGAAGCAGCCGCGTTCTTCGAAAAGTCCGAAACCGCAACGAATTTCCCGGAACGGCGATTGCGGTATCCTACTGAAAAAAGATCGCTTTCGCGTTCTGGCGGAAGCATCAGCAAAATACGCAACAACAGATTGTCATGAGCATCAACATCTGCGGATAGCACGGAGACGAAGAATCCCGGAACAGATTGCCTCACGCTTATATTCGCATTACCGAATTGCGTAAACGTTCCAAAGAATAAATCGCTGCCGACATATGAATAGCTGCGTATATAGCTTTGCCTAACCTGTTCTTCAGCCGTCAGCCCAAGACGGAAGGAATAGCTTCGAGTATCGGTAGAAATAGACAGATACAGTGCGTAGGTGCACGCATCAATATCAGCGGGAAGCAATGATGCCAAACCGAATTCCACCTGCCAGTCGAATGAGAATCGACTCAATCCCAGCTCTGTTGAAACAATCACCTGTTCGAAATTGAGTATCTGCAGCTCGAAGGTTGCCGTTCCCGCAGATTTCGAAGTGCAGGTCAATTGCGCAGATTCGATTTGCTTGAACGTATCGGCATGCAAAATGGAATGACCGCCATACCGCGCTTTGCCATCGGCAATACGCATCTCCAGACGGGACGTATCGATAATACAGAAGCGCGATTGAATAGACTCTGTCCAAATCGATTTCAAGGGAGGAGTCGAACCCTCATCGACGACTTGTCCCGAGCGGTTGAATTGCCGGAATATTAATCGATTATCCCGACTTGAGAAACTGCATGCAGGCCCATTTGGCCAACAGAACACCAAACTCCTGAAGTCAGAAAGAGATATCGAGGTGTTCAGGAGTGCAGAAACCAGCATGTTGCAACGAATATTCAAAAGCTCTTTGACTTCAGAAGAATAACAGGGGGCAAGGATGGCTCTCAAGCGGCCGATATTTTCTTCGGGATCGCCGCCTCTAAAACATGACTTCAGAAGCATGGCCGCCTTTTCGAACAAGCGATTGTATATTTGAGGACATTCCGAAGAGGAATAATACTGGGAGACAGTATGCGCCAGATATTCTAACCCAAGAAGCCTGTTTTCAAGACTGTTAGCCCCATACCTTGTCGTCCCCGACTGAGTCATCGAGCTCTCGTCATCGCGAAGCCGGATGAAATAATACGGCCCATCGTTATAGATGCAAGTGTTCTCAGAAAGCAAATAGGCTTCTAGGACAAAGGAGATATCTTCGTAATACGTATTCGGGAACGAGAGATTATGCGACCGGAGAAAAGAAACACGGAACAGCTTATACGGTCCGAGGAAATTCGTGATCTTCGAATTGAAAACCGAGCAATGCTTCATTTCGTTCTCGAAGAGCCCACCATATCCCACGCTACGGCCATTCGAATCCAAGTTGAACAAACCGATGTCGAGTTCATCCTGTTCAGCATGCATAATCATCTTTTCCAAAGACCCAGGCAGAAAGGCATCATCGGAGTCGCAGAAAAACACGAACTTCCCCGAGGCCATTTCCAATCCTCTGTTTCTCGGAATGGAAGGGGAACCGGTATTAGCCTGATGCACGACCCTCATGTTGGTATGAGCAGTTGCAGCTCGATCCGCGAAGGCCTCTACCCCATCATTAGACCCATCATCGACAACAATAACCTCGAACAGCGCCTCATCGAGTCCTTGGCTGTAAATCGAATCAAGACATATCGGAAAATAGTCCTTTGAATTGTAGAGGGGGATGACTATCGACAGCTTGCACTTATCCAATGCGTTCTCCTTTACCCAGCCTTACAAAGCTCGCGTGCCCGCAATACATGACTGAAATACTTGATACAGTTATTTCGCGTTTGATCCACGACATTCTCTTGATTGAATTGTCAATGTACCCAATGGGGCATAATGTCGTCGGAAGCGTTTTTTCGCTTACTGAGATAACGACCATATATCAGTCTTTCCACCACTCGTCATGCAGATATGGATGATCGATACCCACTCGGCGCATCATAACGTCCATGCTTTCCCGATGAGGCTCGGGAATCAAGCTCAAATACTCATCCACAAAATCCTTGCCCCGCTCTTGTTCGAACAGGGGAAGGCATGCCTGCAGAATGTCCTGATCGATTGCCAGGCCCATATGGTCATTGTCATACAGGCGATAGACGCCATCGAGATACGGACGCGCAAGGCGGCGTGTCTCCTTCTCGTTACCCGCCTTGGCCGCATCCAAAATGGCCTGCTTGCGGGGATACGTACGTTCCCAAACGAAGAAGCGATCGCTGGATAGCCGTCGAAGCGCTTGATAATGACTCGTCCGTTGGGAGACATCGTCGATTTCCGCCCGAACGCTTTTCAGCTTCGCCTTCTCCTTTGAAAGCACGCCATCCTTATTTGCATGATGACGAATAAGCCTTCCTTTGAGAGAATCGCTCAACTTCGGGAAGGCAACCTTCCGCGTCCCCTCCTTGACAACGGACTCCGGAATACGCGACAAGTCGCGAACCTTGAACTCCATGTTGTGCTCAGAGCAGAAATCGGAAGCATCGAGAAGTACCATGCCGTTCATACTTTCGGATGCGAGACGTGAGAAACGCGCCTTGGCGGCTTCCGAATCACCGGCGAGAACAGCCAATTCGCCCGCAAACAGACGGAGATAATCGTCATCGTCCAAGTCTTTGCTCCACGCGGAAACCGTCGCATACGAGGCCTCGACCGTCGATGAATCGCAAAGTGCGTTCGAAAGAAGCAGGAATGCATGGCCGATCCGCGCATGACGGATTGCCGGGCAAACGCTATCCAGAACATCCAAAGCAGCGGCAACGGCATCCGTATCGTGCTCGTCAATTGCCTGATACAGATCCCCCGTTGCTTCGAGCGCCCGATCAAGCAGCCGATCAAGCTCCGAGCTGCCATAGACGCAGCGTTCGGAATCGGCGCGTTGCGCGCGAATAACCTTTTCAACCGTCCAAAAGTCCGGGCGGACAACATAGCGGCTCCACAATGCCGCACTTAGCAATTCCGGCTTGAACGGCAGCGCGATGCGCCACGTCCTCATGTTGCCGTACAGCTGATAACGCAACAAGATGTCCGTTTCCTGCTGGATACGCGCCATAGCGCTCATATCTAATGATGGAGAGGCAAGGCGCTCTGGCGTGATTGCCCTGACATAACGCGAACGATTATGGGAAAATTCCTTATTTAGCTGGTCGGCTGCCAATTGTCCGCGCAAGCCCCACATCTGCGGTTCGCGAACGCTCTGAGCCAGCATCTCTTCCATCTTCAGCTGCTTCAGCAAATCAAAATCTGCAACAGCCTTTTCCGAGTCGATGAACTGCATGTAATCCTGCGTGATCTGATAACCGGGAATGTTCAGATTCGCGCAGCTGTAAGCATGAAAACGCTCGCCGCTCGGAAACATTCGCCAATTGTCGCCGTAGAAACGGCGGAAAAACGACAGGAACCCATTCGGGACGGCAAACTCATGCGAGCCAAACGGCTTATACACCGGATTCTCGAACCAGGCAGCGTCAAGCACCGGATACCCTTGATAGGCGCCGCCGCTACCATGGATGCATTTCGAAGACGTTGCCGGCTGCTTGCTGCGGAACCGTTCTTCCAGAATACGCAGCGTCTCTTCCCTGCCCCTTTCAGATTCCATCTGCTTTGCTTCGCGCCAGCGCTTGCGGAACAGCTCGGAACGGAATTTGCAGCGTCGCTTGATATGGCATTGCATCTCTTCCCACACCAGGAAATCCGTGATGCAGTCGACTTGCTGCTCCTGTTCTTCCGGGACGGGGAACAGGATGAATACATCGATGAAGACACCGTTCGCGCCGCCGTTGAACGACGAGGTGCTCAAGGGACACGCCGTATTCTTATTGATGAACCTGCCGAACAACAGCGAATAGTCATCTTCGACAGAGCGGTCGACCAACTCGTAACCCTCAGGAAACTGCCCGCTGTTCGAAAGTTCCCGCAGTTTCAGATAATCGTCTTCGAACATGACGATATCAGCGTCATTGTCCCAGGGAATCATACCCCGATGGCGGATTGCGCCCAAAAGACCACCGAACGCGAGCGAATATTTCAAACCATGCTTGCGGCAGATGCCGTCAAGCACTGCCAGCTGGTCCTCGATGGACTTCTGCCAATCCTTTGCATTATGGGAATCGGGCGCATACTTGAAGCTATTCACGGAAATCATGCGGTCTCCTGCCGTGAGAAGGGTAGGTTTCATTCCTACTTTAAACGTTTGCCAATTTTTCACACAACTGGAAAAGACCGATTGCTTCATTTTCCTTCGAATAACTTCAGCGGACCGATGCTGTTCCCCTTACCTATGCACCAGGGGATTCTCCTTCGGAGCCGTTACGCTCTTCGTCCAATCGCTGATGTCCTTCACCAAGTTGTTCGGTCCCTTCGGCCAGGCCAGCAGCGCAGTGAGGATCGGCGCGAAGACGTACGGCGACAGAATCCACAGGCGATTTGCGGCCACAAGCGGCTCGTACCAGTTGTAATAGCTGATGCAGTACATAATCAGGATGTGGAAGATATACACTTGGAAGCTGCGCTCGCCCATGAACGTTAAGAAGCACTTGTGCTTCGGACAAAGAAGAACCACCAGTGCGCCCATGACGAATACGGCGGCATATTGCACTATGCGGAGCAGGGCCAAGATCCACAGGTCCACATGCCAGCGCACGGACAGTACTGAGAGCAGGTTCATGCCGGTGGAGATACGCTTAATAAACGTGAGCTGGGTGTTCGTGAACAGCAGATACAGCGCCGCAAAGATTGCGGCAAGCATAACGGCAGCAAGCACAATGCGGGCGATGGTCCCGATACGCGCCTCAACCACATCGACCAGCTTCTCCACGCTTTCCGGCTGCAGATAGAATCCTAAGGCAAAGTACGGCAGGTACACGAAGAAGCGGGAAACGCTCAGGGTGCCAACCTCTGTCAAGAACACGCCGCTGCCCACTGCAAGCAGAATGGAAACGGCAAGGAACGATGCCGGGCGGACGGAACCCATGATGGGAACCATCAGCATGAACAGGCCGAGTACCAGCATGAACCAAGGGGCACCAGTGACGACGAACGGGTTCACGCCCGGCGTCTTATGGAAGACGACCAAGTCCAGCACCACGATGAGTCCTAAGAATATGAAATAGAGAATCATATACAGCAGCACTTTATCCGACGGCGCTTGATGGCGCTTGTACCACGATTTGCCGGCGAAAAGCCCCGAACAGAACAGGAACAGCGGCATATGGAAGAAATAGATGAACGTCAGCGTAGTGTAGATAAGATGCGAATCCGTGAAGCCGACAATGCGCGAGCAGAAATGGCCGAGTACCACCAGCAGAATCGCTATACCCTTGATGTTGTCGAAAAGCGCGATGCGCGGTTTCTTTTTCGACGGAATGGCGGCCGAGGGCGAGGTCGGTGCCACGGAAGCGGAAGACGCCCCGGACAGTTCAGCGGCGCGAGAGCGAGTGTTCTGCGACGTTGCAGATGATGCCATGCAGTATTCTCCAAATCTTCGATGACGCACCCTCCCCTTATCGCGGCATATGCCGAAGGCGCAACACGCTCATCCCCATAAGGGTCTCGAACTGGCGCATGAAACAGACCACTTTGAACCATTTTGGGGTTTATGCCGCTTGCCGTAGAATATCGCGTAAAAATGGGGTGCGCAAGCGCACCCCAGTCATTCATCAATGGAGGGAATCTCTTGGAACGTTAGCCCCACTGGATATTTCGCTCGGCATCCTCCGCCTCGCGACCGCCGCCTACGCCTTCTTCATCAGACCACAGAAGCAAGTCGTGACCGGCGCGCTGGTGGGGATACGGCATAACCATGTAGTCGCCATACTGCATAGCCAGGAAGATTTCGGGCTTGTTCGGAATCTCAACCTCTATTTCGTCGAACTTCACGCGCTGCGTGGGGAACAGATCGGTAACTTGCGCCATGGTATACGAGGGAACGAAACTTGCAACGAATCGAAGGCCCAATTCCTCGTGGTCCCGGTCATAACGCATCGCAACCTCATCATATGCCTTCTGGGTGTCCTTCAACGAAATGCCACGGTAATGATGTGCAAGGATACGCCCTGCCGTCTGGGCAATGTAATAATCTAGATCCTTACGATCAGGTGGCAATTCAGCAGCCTGCTTCGGTGTGTACTGGCGGTTGACAATGTGGTTGTGCCTCTTCGATGCGGCAAGCACCTCGTTGCGGAACGCAGACTGATCCGCCACGCCATTGGGAACATAATCGAACGGAAAGACGTCCACGCATATTCCCTTATGGAACGGACGGAATTTGTTGTATTCCGTGATGTATTCGGAATCGTTCATGCGAACCTTCGAGAACAAATACGGGATAGTGGGATCCGTTTCGCGCGTCTGCAGGAAGAACCGCTCGGAATCGATGATGGAGCCCGCCGTCGCCTTAAAGATCTCGTAGTCTTCGCGCAGCATGCCTACGTCGATATCGTCGTCCCATGGAATGAATCCGCCATGGCGCACATGGCCCAACATGGTGCCGCCGCATGCGAAGTAATGGATTCCTAGTTCGTGGCAGATGCGGTCGATCTCCGTAACGATGATCTTCGCGTCCTCCTGCAAACGCTTTAGCTCGGGTGTTGCCTCGAATACCGGCTCCTTCGCCCAGATATCGGGGCGCACCGGGCAGCGAACGGGAATACCGGCAAACGTCATCCACTGCGTCTCGCCAATATCCGTTTTCGGCAGCGTGGCGGAACGCCAGCCGCTAACGCGGGCGATCATCTTCGTGTCGCGACCCTCGTAACGCTGCGCCATCGCATGCATGCCCCATGAAGCGCACGAAAGCGGAACGAGACGGAAAAGGCCCGCCCCTTCCGTCGTGACCCAATCGTAGCCGTCTTCCTGCCCATTCGGGATGTCTTTGACGGCAATGACCTTCTTGAATACCGTGTTGCGACGCTTCATCTGGCGATAGAACTTCTTGCGCGTGAAGAAATCATCGGGCACCTCGTCGAAGACGGTAAGCTGCAGGATACCCTGAACATCCTCGGGAAGCTGGTCCGCATCGTAGACGATGTCCCCGTTGCGTCGCACGAACTTATGCTTGCGCGAAACGATATGCGCGTAAATGCGCCGCGTCTTCGTGTTGCTGAAATACGGCTGGTACACCCATGGAAGCGCGTCGCGTTCGGGTTTGGAGAGCGCATTGTACGCCGCTTCGAACGCCTGGAAGCCCGAACGGAATACCGCCAGATCGATCTGATATTGTCCAGGAAGGAAATCCTGGTACGAAACCGCACCGCGCAACGTGTTTGCGTACACGAACCACAGTATCCCGTTCTTCTCGCAGAAATCGGAAAACGACTTCAACAGCTTTACGTTCTCGTTGCGCTGCGCTTGAATAAGCGCAGCCGTCCGCGCCAACTCGAAGGATTGCGTCTCCATATATTCCGAACCGTATACCTTGTTGATCAGGTCCAGTTCTTCCTGCGAACGCAATGTTTTCACATCAGCCATAGAAGTGTCCTATCAGCCTTTCGTAAATAATAAAAACGTGGGCTGCAAAATTTTTTGCAGACCACGTTGCATTATAGAGTATGCGGGCAATTCCTACCGAATATGTGCAGAGTCCTCAGGAGCACCCATGCCGCAATAGTCCGTTGCCTGCAGATAGCCGTCGATGGCATCGCCGATATGGTCCCAGATCAGGTCCGCAGCTTCGTTCTTCACTTGGCCGCGACGGACATGATAGTACTGGTTCGGCAGATACTGGCTCAGCATGCAGTGGGGAATCACATTGCCGGAAAGGTTCCTGACCAGCGTATCGCGCGCCTCCACAACTTCCGGCAGCGCAAAGTAATAGCGGCAGCGGTCATAGAAGCTGTACGCACGAGCGATGCGCTGCTCGTTCGGCGTGCCGCGATAGTAATCCTCCCAGTGGCTGGGGTCCTCCATCATCTTGCGCTCGAGCGTCTTGCGGTAATTCGACCACTTCTCCGGCTGCTCCGCATAGACCTCCTGCTCGATCTGCTCAAGGGCGAACAGCGCCTCGCGCAGGGCGAATGTCAGCGCCGGACCCACCTTCAAAATGGCACCGCCGTCTTCGCACATACGGCGAAGGTTGCGCATGGTTTGGTAGTCGGAAGAATGGCATTCGATGCACAGCGGCTGCGTGCGCATGGCCGCAACCAAATCGGCGGCGCGCGTACGGCTGTACTCGTCCAGGTTGAACTCGTGGAATTCCACGCCCATCTCTACAACCAGTCCAAGCACCCGATCGAACACATCGTGGAGGCCATAACGGTCGAACGCTTCCTTGTAAATGCGGATCGTGTTGATGGCATCGTCAGCCGTGGTCACGCCCATTTTACCGGCGTTGAAGTCGCCGCCGGGAACGGGCACCTCAGAGCCGATGATATAGAGCGGTTTCGGCGCTTCGGGATGCGCAGCATGATACTTCTCGTAGGCCTTTTCTGCCGCGAGCATCAGGCGAGCACCACGGTCGGCGCACGTAGCGGTCAAGAACGGCTTCTCCGGATCATCGGAGGCAACGCGCATGCTGGTATCCAGATGGATCTTCTTATAGCCGGCCAGAACGCAGCTGGTCACCAGCTGCTCGGCCTGCGCCATGGCCTCGTCCTCGTCCTTATTCACCCACGGCAGCGGACCCAGATGGTCGCCGCCGATGATGACCTGGTCGAACGGAACGCACATCTCGTCTGCCAGGCTCTTCACGAAGTCGGCGAAATCATACGGGTTCATGCCGGTATAGCCGCCCAGCTGGTTCACCTGGTTCGAAGTGGACTCGATCAGCGCGGGCGTGCCCGTCTTGTAGGCCTTCAGCAGCGCTGCACGGATAACATCCGGATTCGCGGAGCAACAAGAATAGATGCCTACGCGGCGGCCGGATTTGTTCCTGCGCACAATCTCTTGCAAAACATTCATTTTCGATAATTCTCCTTATATCGGATAGCGGGAAACCGGTATCGAGCCGAACTTCTCTAGCTCTCCTGCCATGAGTCGATGACTATTTTACCCGTTGCCTTGTTAGGTGGCATGAACTTTTCGAATGCTTCTGCAATATCACGCAAATTATATATAGTGTCGATCATCGAAGGATCAACCTTCATGATGCCCTTGTCGAAGAACTCGTTGACCTTCCGCCATTCGATGCCCGGCCAGGGATCGGAGTACGACATCCAGGCACCCGTGAGCGTAAGCTCTTTCCGGTTGATCAGCTCCCATTGCGGAACGGTGAAAGACGGGTTGCTCTTCGGCGTGCCGATGAAGCACACCGTGCCGCGATTCGCCGCCACCTCGAGCGAATCGATGATGGTCGCGGGAGTGCCGGCAGTATCGAACACGTAGTCGAACCGCTTGCCGCCGTTCAATGCGAATGCACGCTGCTGCCAGCCCTCTTGCGAGGTATCCACGAGATTGTCCAGACCCACGCTCTGCGCTTGCCGCAAGCGGGCCGGCGTATGGTTCGAAACAACCACCGTGGAAGCACCGTAGCCCAAAAGCTCCTGAGCCGTAAGGATTCCGATGGTGCCGGCTCCGATGACTATGGCGTCCGCGCCTTCTTCGAAGCCCACAAGCTCGATGCCATGCACGCCAATTGAGGCGGGCTCAAAGAACGCGCCTTCGAGATCGGAGACGTCATCGCCAAGCGGGAAGATGTTGTTTGCGGGAACGGCAACGTACTCGGACATGGAGCCGGGACGACGGGATCCGATAAAGCTGTAATGCTTGCACAGGCTGTAATGGCCCGCCTTGCAGTCTTCGCATTCGCCGCACGGAACCAGCGGCAGCACGGAGACGCGCTTGCCTATCAGGGCGCTGTCGACCGCAGAGCCGACCTTCGCAACGACGCCCGAGCATTCATGGCCGAGCGTTTGCGGAAAGCTATGGACGGTACCCTTCAACACACGCGGGACGTCCGATCCGCAGACGCCCGTGTAATGGACGCGGATGACCACCTCGTCCGATTGCGGTTCAGGATCGGGCTGGTCCAGGTAGACGATCTTGTTGACGGCTTCGACTTGCGTGCCCTTCATGAGCGGCTCCTAGAAATAGTAGTTATGGAATAGCTTGATAAACGCATCCATATCGTTGCGATACGTAATCTTCAGATTGATGAGATCCGTGGGAATGATTTGCATGGGGATATCGTGCGCCAATGCCAAGGCGCCGGCAGACGTGAACTTATCCAACTCGTCCGGCGTCATGGTGCTGTACAGCGGCCAAATGAGACCGAACTTGAATGCCTCCGGGCTTGCACCGGAAACGACGGTCTGGCGCGGGATGACCTTTTCGAGCATGTTCGTGTCGGGATCCATGCCGTACACGGTATCGTATTGGCAGGCGCCCATGGTTGCGCCGCCATGCACCTCGACCGCAGTGGCCAATTCGCCCAGATGGTTCTCGTCAACATACGGATGCGTGGTGTCGTGAATGAACACCAGGTCATCGTCTTCGGCCGTCTTGGCGGCTTCTATCAACCCGTTCTTCACGGATTCCGAACGGCCCGGAGGCGTTCTCCTCGTCTCCCCACCGGCTCCACCCGCCGGCAACGACGGCGTAGTCGAAATCCTGCAGCTCAAGGTTCGATATCCATTCGTCCGTGAATCCGACCCAATCGGCGTGACAGACCACGATCACCTTGTCGGCAAACCTGAGCTTGGCGTACTTCTCCACCAGATAGCTAAACGTCGGCTTGCCCTCAACCTCGACGAACTGTTTCGGAACCGGCGCGCCAAAACGCGTGCCGGACCCGCCCATCATCAGCAGAAGATACTTCTTATGCTTCATGGAATGCTGCTTTTTCACGTCAACCCCTTGGTCGAATTCATGGTCGCATACGGTATAACCGTACCACACATTGCCTACTGGACTCATTCCCCGCCACGGCATGCAACGCTTTCATGCGAACGACGCACGGTAGGCTACGCCTCCAGCTGCGTGCCGTCGGAAAGCTCCAAGCGCAAGAACCCGTGATCTGTTTGGCGCTGATGCGGTTCCGGAAGCCGCAGGTAATCGCCGTACTGCCGCTCCAGGAACTTCTCGGCGCCGTCTATGATGGGCATGTCGTGCCCTTCGAAGGGCACCCAGCGGATGCCGTCGGCCTCCCCCGCTTCGATGGTGGTGTATGTGGGAATGAAGCTGGCATAGCGCGTTCCCGGCTTGCCCACACGGTACGGGTTCAGGAACTCCGCCGCCAGATGGTAAAGGCGATCGCACAGCTTCACGGGGAAATACGGGGCAATGCGCGCGTAGCAATGCAGGTAGTCGTAATCCTCTTTCAAGAGCGGATGCGGATCCGCCATGTCCTCGAGCACGTATTCCTGTCGACGCTTGAAGCCCATGGAAGCGCGCGCAAACGAACGTGCGGCAATCTCCTGCGCCTTCGCAAGGTACCGGTTGTTCGGAGCGGCATCGAAGGGAAACACATCGACCCACAGGCTCTTGTCGAAGTGCTTCCCCTCGTTATAGAGCGTGATGTAGTCCGTACCCTCATGGCGCAAACGAACGTATATGTAATGGATATGCGGGTCCGTTTCCGGCAACTGGATGAAATATCCGGGATCGAGCACGGCCGGCCCCTTGGCAACGAACTGCTGGTAGTCCGCCCGCAGCATGCCCACATCAAGGTCGTCATCCCAGGGAATGTATCCCTCATGTCTCACGGCGCCCAGCATGCTGCCGCCCACCAGGAAGAACTTCGTGCCCAGATAGCCGCAGACGCGCTTGATTTCCTCAAGCGATTCCAGGCCGTCCTTCTGGATGATATCCGTGATTTGCTGCCGAGCCGGCGTGGGTTCGCTCGCCCAACTGGAGATATCGCGCGGCAATTCGATGGTACCGTCCTCGAACGCCACGCTGCGCAGCGGAAACAGGGCGTCTTCCCGAATCGTGCGCTGCTGGATGGTGCGCTCCCCCATCACGCCGCTTGCCCGGCCGTTGCCGAACAGGCGCGAAACGACGCCCGTCTGCACGCAACGGTAGCGCTTCAGATGCTCGATGCCACGCAGGTCGCCCGGCCTCAGGGACGAGGCTTCAGACAGCATTTTGAAACGCAGGATGCTTTGATGCGGCACGCGGTCCATGGGATACAGGCAGAACGTGGCGCGGGGATCCTCTACCGCACGCGGCCCTGGCGTGATGCACAGATACGGCTGCTCGGTGTCGTTCGCGCCCCAAACCTGCCAGCCCGCTTCATGGGCCAGCTGCGCGATGGGCGCGCGAAGCATATCGAAGTCGTTGCGCAGCGCCGCCAGCGAAAGCTCCGTCATATCCGAGAAGTAGCCGTGGTAGAAAACCGCTCCGACGCACGTGTCGCCGAAGGCGAACGCCTTGCCGGACAACAGCGGCTTCAAGCATTCGTACACCTGGAAAGCCCACGAGGCATGCTGCCGAGCAGCACCCGCCGCGCGTGCATGGGCGCCAGAGAGCGCATGTTCATCGGCCCGGGCATCTTTGACCACGGCGGAATCGCATGCCGGGGATTCGCCCTTGCTCTCAGCGAACGCCGCTTCAGCAAGCGCGGCAAGCCGTTCCGTGGCACCGTAGCCGATGCCCTCGAAATAGTCGTCCGCGAATTGCGCGAACGAATTGCCCTGCTTGTCCACGCCCTTTATGACCGCGCGTGCGAGTTCGCCGGCTTGCATGAAAGAGCAATCCGGGAACTGCTGCAAGGGGTCGATATTCAATCCGGGCGAAACACGATACGAGTCGATGTCAGGCACGTAGAAATACGTGGGGACGCCCAGAAGCGCCGCTTCGAACGAAATGGCGGAATAATCGCTGATGGCGGCATCGGCCAGGCCCAGCAGCTCGCTGCTTTCCGCATCGCGCACGAACAGCACGTTCGGATAACGGCTGGCCAGAGAATGATCCCAGCCGTCATCGAGCGGATGACCTTTCACAATGAGCTGGCAATCGAATGGTTCGAAAGCGCTGGCAAGGGCCTCAACTTCCCGCGTCAGCCAGCCGTGCATGCCGGGGCCTTTGCGCAGCGTGGGCACGTACACGACGCGGAATGCCTTGCCGCTCAAACGCGGATTGCGCTCGCGGATGCGCTGGACAGCGCACCGATAGGCGGAATCCGGGGCCGGGTCAAGCAGATAGTCCATGCGCGGCAGCCCCAGGGGAAGCACGCGGTCCTCAGGATAGCCGAACGCACGGGCATATGCCGGGACGGCACCGGGACCGGCCGCAACGACCCAGTCGTAATTCGCATGCATATGCAGCTTACGCGCTTCCTCGCCCGTTCTGCCGGCATCCGTATCAAGGCTCTGGTATCCGAATTTCTTGATAGCGCCCAGCGCATGCCAAATCTGGATGACCTTCGTCTGAGCATCCAGCTTCGGAACGGAGATGGACGGGATATAGCCGTCGACGATGCAGACGCGCGATTCCGCCACTTTGCGGCTCATCTCCAGCACAGAGCGTGCGAAGCCGGCCTTGTCGACGGTCTCGGGGTCGCTGATGCAGACATCGATGGCGACACCGGGCATGCGCGATTCCAGCTCTTCGGAGAGCATGCGGAAGTCAAGCGATTCCTGGCTGCTCTGACGCGAGAGCAACGTGATCTTGTCCTGCTTCGGGATATGGGAATCCACCGCATGGAGCAGATCCATGCCTGCTTCGACGATGTCCAGATTCATGCTACGCCCCCGTCCGATCAGCCAGCTATTCCTTATGGGGAACGTTGCTGATATTCAGATTCTCCTTGACCTGGGTGGTGGAGATGCCGGGCGTACGGTCCAGGTACACCACTTCGCAGTAATCCTTCAGGTATTCGAAGCGGTCGGATCCTGCCCAATCGCCGCCCATGACAACGGTGTCGATGTGGTATTCCTTCACGTCGTTGATCTTCTGCTCCCAGTTGTCTTCGGGAATGACCAGGTCCACGTAGCGGATTGCCTCCAGCATTTCCTTACGCGTCTCGTAGGTATAGAACGATTTCTTCCCCTTGGAAGCGTTGAATTCGTCGGTGGACAACGCAACCACCAGATAGTCTCCCAGCGCACGTGCGCGCCTCAGAAGACGGATATGCCCGTAGTGCAGCAAATCGAACGTTCCGTACGTCAGGATTCTCTTCACGGTAGCTCCTTCAATCGAGGGGCGCGTTCGCCCCTGCGCAAATCGAATGTACCAGCTACTTTACAATGACTTAACGAGATTGGCACCACTAACACCATAAACCCCCTTGCGGCAGAGGTGCGCATTCAACGCAAAATGCGCATTTCGCCACTGCTGCAGGGGTCGTAAAACGCCTGATAAACGCTACTTGTTCATCTCATCGTACAGCGCGATGGCCTCATCGATATCGCCATCGAACACTTTGCTGCCATGATCGAGCACGATGCCGCGGCTGCAGAATTCCCGTGCGGCACCCGTGGAATGCGTGACGAACAGCACCGTCACGTTCTCGTCGGTCATGATCTTCCGGATGCGTTTAATGCACTTGCGCTTGAACTTGCGGTCGCCGACGGAGAGCGCTTCGTCGATGATCAGAATCTCGGGATCGACGCTGACGGCGAATGCGAAGCCCAAACGCGACTTCATACCGCTGGAATACGTACGGTAAGGCTGGTCGATATAGACGCCCAAGGCCGCGAATTTTACCACTTCGGGCTCGATCTTCTCGATCTCCTCCTCGGTGAGGCCCATGACCTGCCCGCGCAGATGGATATTCTCGCGCCCGGTCAGGTTCTTGTCGAAGCCGGCCTTCAATTCCAGCAACGCGCTGACGCGCCCGTTCACGTGAATCTCGCCGGACGTGGGATACGTCACGCCCGTAATCATCTTCAGGCACGTGGATTTGCCGGCGCCGTTCGATCCCAGGAATGCGACGGCTTCGCCGCGGCGAATCTTGAACGAAAGATTGTTGTTCGCATTCACACTTCCCAAGGACAGGGAATCCGGGCACATGCCGAAGATGTCCAAGAACCGCGCGCGGTCGTTCTTGTACAGGTTATACGTCTTCGTTACATGATCGAACTCGATGATGACCTCGTCGGAGATGGCGGTCTTCACATTCGATTTCTCCTGCGGCGTTTCGGGTTGCGCCTTTTTCCCAGCCTGGGCGGAAGCGGCGTCGGCGTTGCCGGCGCCGACTGCCGCCGGTGTGCCCGCCGCTGCAGCTGCCTTCTGTCCCCGGACGGCGTCCGGGGCTTCGACCGTCCCCGGCGTCGAAGCCGTGTTCTGCGTTTCGTTAGAGGACATCGGCCACCTCCTCGTGCGTACGCCGATAGATGAAGCACATGAAGGCAATCTGGAGCGCGAAGATAACCAGGAACACGATCAAGAACAGGGGATCCTGCCAGATCCAGGTCTTGTAGTAGAACGCGGAGCGCATGGATTCCGCGAAGAACGTGATCGGGTCAATGTAGAACACATACGTCATGAACGGCACATGCTCCACCACGGCGCTGACGCTGAAGATCACGCCGGACAGCCAGAACAGCGGCTGCTGCAGCGCATGCAGCAACTGGTTGAAGTCCTTGCTCATAGCGGACATGAACGAGCACATGACGCCGAAGCACCACCAGAACGCGTACATGAGCAAGGCGATGACGGGAACCTGCAGCAGGTACACGTCAAGCGAGCCGCCGCACAGCAGGTAGATTACGAACAGAGCCACCAACAAGCACGCTTCGATGAACATGTTCGACTTCGACACGATCGTGGGGATGCAAGAGAGCGGGAACTTGATCTTGTTCACCAGATACGTGTAGCGCTTCAGCGCATTCGAGCCGCTGCCCAGCTGGTCCTGCATGAAGAACCACGGAATCAAACCGGCCATGAGCCAGATGATATACGGCAGGTTGCTCGCAGACATATGCTCCTGTTTCAGTCCGACCTCCAAGGCGAACCAGAACACGAGAATGTACATCGTGGGACGTACGAACAGCCACGCCCGGCCCAATGCGGCTCCGCGCGACTTTTTCACCATATCGAACTTGGCCAGCTGGTTGACCTGCTTGCGCCAAGACCAATTGTCTTTAAGTATCGTAGAGAGGGTACTCACGTACACCCTTTCGTCAGCTGAAAACTAATAGCAGAATATAGCACGCAGCGGGTAGAGCTGCTTCCACGGTACGCAATCGGCGCCCTGAACGGGGCAGAGCGTGCAGTGCTTGGAATCGCGCTTTCACACTCCGACCAGACGGCGCCTGCTCTAGAGGCCCAGCAGGCCGCTGGCGGCATGTGCGATTGCATCGCGCGCCGCTTCTGCAGACTCGCGCGTCTTGCCGTTCGCGAACACATACACCTTGATCTTCGGCTCTGTGCCGCTGGGACGAACAATTGCCTTGCAACCGCCCTCCAGGCGATATTCGAGCACATTCGCACTGGGAAGGCCATTGATGCCCGGAAGGTAGTCAATCGTCTGCACGACCGGGTATCCTCCAATGGATTCCGGCGAATTGCCACGCAGCGACTCCATGATGCTTGCCATCTTGCGGCTGCCCTCGGCGCCTTCGAACTCGAAGTTCAGCGTCTGGTTGACGTAATAGCCGAACTCCTGATACAGATCGCGCATGGCCTGCACCAGGTTCTTCCCACGCTTGCGATAGTAGCGCGCCATCTGGACGATGAGCATGCTCGCCACGATTGCGTCCTTATCGCGCACATGCGAACCGGCAAGGTAGCCGTAGCTCTCCTCGAACCCGAATACGAACCGATCTTCTTGGCAATAGCGCTCCAGGATGCCAATCTGCTCGCCGATGTATTTGAATCCCGTCAGCACGCGCTTGACGGAGACGCCGTATTTCTGGGCAACGGGCTCCACCATGTCCGTCGAGACGATTGTCGTAACGGCGATGGGGTCCTTCGGCATGATGTCCTGGGCCTGTCGTTCGCGGCACAGGTAATCCAGCAGCAGAACGCCCACTTCGTTGCCGGTGAGCAGGACGTATTCACCATCGTTTTCCACGGCGATGCCGACACGGTCCGCATCGGGGTCCGTAGCAAGAAGCAGATCGGGATGCACCTGCTCGCAAATCTTGATGCCCTCGGCAAGCGCCTCGCGAATCTCGGGGTTCGGGCGCGGGCACGTGGGAAACGTGCCGTCGGGATCCTTCTGGGACTCGACGAGGTGCACATCCGTCACGCCGATTTTGTCCAGGATCTTCGTCACGCACTCCAAGCCGGTGCCGTTCAGGGGCGTATAGACGACGCACACGTCCCCATCCTCGCCGGCGGGCTCGACGCTCTGGTCATGCACGGCATTCACGAACGACGTGATGGTCTCTTCCGGAATATACGCGATGCGCCCATTTTCCAGCGCCTCCTGGAAATCGACGGTGCTCACGCCGTTGAAGATGTCCACCAGGGAAATGCATTCCTGGATGGCAGCGGCTGCGGTGCTGGTAATCTGGCAGCCGTCCGAGCCGTATACCTTGTAACCGTTGTATTTCGCGGGATTATGACTTGCCGTGATATTGATGCCCGCATCGCAACCCAGATGGCGGACGGCGAAGCTCAGCGCTGGCGTGGGCTCCAAGCGAGGGTAGACATGCGCTTCGATGCCGTTGGCAGCAAGCACCGACGCCGCCGTGCGCATGAAGAGCTGGGAATTGATACGCGAATCGTAGGAGATGGCCACGGAGGGCTTGTGGCCGTCCGTGCTCTGATTCAAATAATCGGCAAGGCCCTGCGTGGCCTGGCCGACCGTATGGATGTTCATGCGGTTCGTGCCGACGCCGATGATGCCGCGCAAACCGGCGGTGCCGAACGAAAGCGTTCGATAGAACGCATCTTCCACTGCCGACTCATCGCCGGAGTTAACCAGTTCGTCTAACTCGTCGATCAGTTCTTTGTTGGTCAGATTGGCCTTCCAGAGTTCAACCTGCTGGGAGATAGCCTCATCCATCCGAATCGTTCCTTCCTCTTCTGACGGCTGCCGAGCCGTCAAAACCCCTTCGGTCACGTTCGAAATACGTTCCTTTGAACCCTGTAGGTATACCGTAAGCAGCACGTTTACAGGTGTGATACGACGCAAAAGCCATAATATGCACCGGCTTAATAAAAGTTTTTCGCACCATTTCAGAAAATATTCCATTCTGCCCTTGCCAAACCGGAGAAGATGAGTAATATATCTATTCGCGCAATGAAAGCGCCGAATTCCTCGGTAGCTCAACGGCAGAGCATCCGGCTGTTAACCGGAGGGTTGTAGGTTCGAATCCTACCCGGGGAGCCAGAATCTCGAAAGACCAGGCTGTTTTAGCCTGGTCTTTTTATATCGTTCACATGCTAGAGCCCCTCGATGGCACCCAGCAACCTTGCAGCTTCCCCATCCCGAAACTTCGCTGACGCGGAACATGCGAGATAATAATGGCATCGGATAATCCGGTCTCGAATCGAGGCGAATATGCTTGACACTCGGCAAACCCAGTTGCAGCACGAACTGAAGCAGCGCGTTCTTGCCAGCAACAAAGTCGTATTCTTCGGAGGCGCCGGCGTTTCCACGGAAAGCGGCATTCCCGACTTCCGCAGTTCGAACGGTCTTTGGAACGAAAACTATCGGTACCCACCGGAACAGGTGGTCAGCCATAGCTTCTTCATGGCGCATCCAAGGGAGTTCTACGATTTCTATCGCAGCAAGATGCTATTCCCGAATGCGAAGCCGAACAAGGCACATCTCCAGTTGGCGAAATTGGAGCAGATGGGCCACGTAAAGGCCGTCATCACGCAGAATATCGACGGCTTACATCAAGCGGCGGGCAGCAGGAACGTACTGGAGCTTCATGGCAGCGTCCATCGCAATTTCTGCATGGATTGCGGTGCCCGTTATTCGCTGGAATTCATTGTCAATAGCGAAGGCGTGCCCACGTGCGAGCGCTGCGGCGGCACCGTTCGACCGGACGTGGTGCTGTACGAGGAGCCGCTGAACAAGAACGTCATTCGCGCCGCAATCGGAGCAATCCGTTCTGCAGACATGCTGATCTGCGCCGGCACGTCGCTCGCCGTGTATCCCGCCGCCGGATTCCTGGAATACTTCCGGGGCGCTACCTTGGCCGTAATCAACCTGTCCCCCACATCTCTAGACAAGAAGGCGGACATCCTGCTTTCTGCAAAGGTCGGCGAGGTCTTCGACTGGGACTGACGGCAACGTCCAACGCAAATGCAGAATAGAAATAGCGCCTGCAGCATTAGCATTACCTGCAGGCGCTTTCTGATGCTATAGGAAGACTGCTGTCGCTACTCTTCCGAGCCTTCGTGGGCAGCGGACTGCTCTTCCGCAG